>LULO01001089.1_pt1 | contig 15271 bp, 29 predicted proteins | sample 728121 | NCBI WGS metagenome assembly LULO01 (sample SAMN03860287, study PRJNA289734) | marine metagenome | biome: seawater column; feature: ocean; material: water; isolation source: Red Sea water column Station 149 - depth 50m | place: Saudi Arabia: Red Sea | collected 2011-10-15 | depth 50 m | reverse complement strand
TTTTTAGGTAAATGTACTTTATATGCGTTGCCATGATTATCTCTATACATTACATAATCACGACTTCTACCATAACTAGTATAACCGTCTTTAAATCTATAAACATTTTCTGATACTTTAAATGTAGCAACTGTAACGACTATTGCTAATATCAAAATAAAATGTGCTATGAATGTAAAACCAAATACAGTCCATGATGTAAAATATAAACTAAATGCAATACACCATAACCATGCTAAAACTTGTAACATCATATGGCGTACTTGTAAATCAGGAATATGTTTCAAAGGATTAAACCTATAATCCATAACACCATTCCAACTATCAACTATAAAATTTCTCATACGGTACTCCCCACAAACCATTCTGGTTGTTCTCTTTTAGACCATTTAGCAAAATATGCTTTTGCTTCGTTGTAATAATTTTTATAAGATTGAATACTATCACCATCAACAATACATTGTGGAAAATGTTTCATCGCTGGTGGTGGTTCTCGCCAACCTTCTTGTTTAATTTTTACTGGTGCATTACATAGCACGTCATTCAATAAAGCATTTGTACTATGTATTTTACCATATCTATGTGTATATTCTTTACCTAATTCTACAAACAAAGAATACAACCAATCATACTGTGGTTTTGTTTCTCTTGCCCATACAGCAGATGGATGATGATAATGTACTGCTTGATAAACTACTTTATCTAAATTATTATTGTTTAAATGATAACGTTTAACATTACGACCAGTTTTACTTTTGCCAATATATTCAACGCCATCAATCATTCTATGTGCCGTAGATAATAATTGAGCATACTCTACAATCATTTTAACCACGTGTTTATCAACGTGCTGTTCGGCACATACCTTAGGATCATTATGTAAATAAAATATATTCATAAATGTATTATATCAGATTGTTGGTTGTTTGTCAACCCTTGACATCAATATTTGAAGTTTATCCATCCACATTCTTTTGAAATCTGGATCTTCTGCTTCTTGCCATGCTTTATATAAGTTCTTTACCCTTCGCCAATATAATGCCATGATTTTATCATTATAGTTCATACACACCTCTTATATTTTTTTTAATTAATAATGCTACTATTTCAGTATAGTTTTCTTTACTTGCATATTTTGTTAGAGTAGGTGCCAAATCTAATCCAGTAGGATATCTACCTTCATTTAAGATTGCGGCTCTTACTTGTCTAAATTCTTCATAAGCAAATACTTCATTTAAAATTTTAATGTAGTAAGCAACACTATCACATTTTGTTTTAAATACTTTTACACCCCAACCTGGCCATTTAGTCCAAGGTATAGGTAGTAAATATTCTTCTTCTTTGTTCCAAGTTCGAATACCAAATAGATTATTTGCTTCATTAGCAAATCTACTTTTACCCCAACCAGTTTCTAATGCTGCTTGTGCAATTATTAATTCTCTAGGTATTTGTTTTTCTATTGGAACATCTTGATATAAATGTGTAATACAACTATTCAATGAATATACAAATTCATCTTTACTAGTTGTGGTAACAACTGGCACTATATAGTTTTCATATTCAAATAATACTAGTATTGTTGGTAGATATCTCATATTAGTTTCCTCAACTCTCTTTTAGTTGCCCAAGGTTTATGTATTGAGCAAGTGAACCATCTTAGTTGTGGGTCTGGCGTAGCAGGCCCTTCCATTTCTAACTCGTTAGTTGAACGAGCATAGATAAGTTTTTTTAACATCAAAGACAAAGCAGCGTCATATTCCTTACAAGGTTTATATTCTGCAATACGTCTTTTAGGTGTTTCGTAAATACCTTTTCGATTATTTACCATTTCTTTAATTATTTTTTTTTCGTATCTATTTAATTTCATAGTTATATTTATTCTCCTTAATTATAGACAGTTACGCCTGGTTCAGGTGCATTACTAGTTAATCTAGTTCTTGTTTTCATATGTTTAACATAACTAGAATTAACATTAAAATGCCAAGATAATTGTTCCTCTTGCATTGGAAATACATGGTCATTATCTCTTAATTCAGGTTTCAACATCATGTAATATTCACGAGCAAGTTCTTCGGTTGCAAACCAAACAACACCTTGTATTTCTAAAATTTGTGGATGATTACCGTGTGATTTGCCATCTTTGTCAGCAAATGAAACCATACAATACATATTATCAGAAGGTGACATTATGCCACCTTCTTTACGTCAATTAAACTAAGAGGAACAGCGTATTGTAAACCGTTGTTCATGTTCTTAACAGCACATCTAGTTTTCATAACTTTAGTAACTGTACCTAACCAGTACTCAGTTCTGCCAGAAACACCAACAGTAGAACCTACTGTGATAGTAGATTTAATTTTCTGACCGTCAGATTTTCTACGAGCTTTCAAAGCAGCAACTATAACGTTGTTATAATTAGGACCCCAATTAGGTTCCTGTTTAATAAATGATAGAACATCATTTAAAGTAGTGAAGTTTTTAACTTTTGATTTAATCATAATATAGTTTTCCTTTCGATTATGTGTATAAGCTATCACATATCGAAGCAAAAATCAAGCACTTTCGGGCAGCAAAAACCCTTATTTTCTGCGATTTTACCAAATAAAAAACCCTTGTAAATCAATGACTTATAGTCATCAAAAAACAAGGGTTTCTGCGATTTTTTACTGTGCTTTTTGTTCAATCTTCATGAAATTGTCGTCCCAACCAAATGCTTCTTTCACTAAATTTGCTGTAAACCCTTTGTATAGATTATTAATCTTTCGGTCTTTTACTGCAATTAGAAACTCGGCTTCTTCTTTGCTTAGTCCCTCTAGTGTTTGTATGAAAAGCATTTCTCTTTTCGTTTGAGAAATTGTAGCATCACCGCCTTTGATAAACAAATATAATCTTTTTGCTTCTAGGTGTAATGTATTATGGTCAGTACCGACAGGTGCTTCATTTGGTGTATATGGCACATCACCTTCTGGCAATGCCCATTCAATTTTAGGATCAAATGCAGCTTTACAAATCTGTCTTAATGGTTGTGAATCATTATCTTTTAACACTTTTAATTTTCTTGGTTTGTCTTTTGCATTATTTACTTTTGTTGCAATTTCACTCATCAAGATTATACCACTTCTACCTGCTTCTGATAAAGCAGCCATGCCTTGTTTACTTGCAAGTGCTGGGTGTCTAGGTGGATTTGGATTATTTTGTCCTGATTGTTCGGCAATACTGCCGTCTGGATTTCTTCTTATAATTACCATGTTATCTCCTTAACAGTTCTTTCGAAGTCTAAAATTCGTCAATGACTTCGATTAAAGTTTTAAGTTTTTTGTTTATAAAGTAACCTAGTATTTTATCTCTAGTTGCTACTTTCACATTCAAAAACTCATTATTAATTTTGTCCTCAATGTGTTGAGGTATACAACTTAAATCAATTAGTTTTCGATTTCGGTCATAATTTTTAGATTGTTCTTCGGTAAGATTTGTGTAAAAGAATACATCATTTACCCAAGCGTCAATCTTTTTTTTACTCAAAGGTTTTTGCCTTCTACCTTCAATGAATACGTTATCATCAGAAAGTATATTAGGTATACCATCACTTCGGTCACCTTTGAATATATGTTCTTTAATATATATACTCGGTTCTTCGCCTTTACCTACAAATTTATTTAATACAGGATTATATTGTTTTACATTTCTACTATGTAATTGTATAAAGTCTTTGTCGCCTGATAGTATTAGTATTTTCTTTTTATGTTCAGGCATATGCATATTCTGTACTTTTCTAATTAATGTAGCAATAATATCATCTGCTTCACAAGTTTCAACATCAATAACCTTGTAGGGCATAAATGTTTTAATTTCTTGTTTGATATTTCCTAGTAATGAGAATATGTAATCCCAATCGTGGTCTGATTTTTCACGACTTGCTTTTCTGCCTGCTTTGTAATTAGGAAATATTTCTCTACGCCATACATTTTTACTATCACAAGCGATGACCATTTCGCCATATTCTTTTTTAAATTTTTTATTGTGGGCACGAAGTGAATTAAGAACCATATGTCTTACAAGGTCCTCACTTAACTCAACTGCTTGACGACCATTTATTTGTACCATCAAGTTAGAAATCATTATCTGGTTTAAATCAACTATTATCATATGAATATTATATCACAAAGGGGTTGGAATGTCAATACTAGTCCAAACTAAAATCTGGTTCAAATTGTATAGTATCTTCTTTAGTTTCTTTTTGCTTTCTTTTTAACTTATCATAATTAATATTTGTTAGTTTTTGTCCAGTCTTTGTTTGAATGATTGATGTAATTATATCGGTAATTTCTTGATGTTTATGTTTTTTACCAAAATCTCTATACAATAATGCTTTGATACTTTCAATAACCATTGCTAAATCTCTTAAAAAATATTCATTCTTTATATCGACTACATTATCTTGTAATACTGACAAAATATCCAAAGACATATCTTGGGTTACTTTTTCAACAAACTCTCTAATTCTTAAATCATCAAGTGCTTCTTTTACCTTTGGGTCAGGTGTAGGTTGCTTTACTGTTCTTTGATATGGGAATGGTATTATTTTTGCTGTCATATTACTATTTATTCTCCTGCCGGTGCGATTACTTTCCACTTAACTAATTTATCCTCATACTCACCATAATATAAACTATCCCAATCACCTGTTCTCAAATATCTTTTCATTGATGTAATATATCCTTGAGCGCCCATTCTTTCCCTCATCGCTTTATCTTTTTGTTTCTGAGGCATTTCTCTATTTCTTGAACGTTCAATTATGCCTGCTGCTTTTGCTATGCCTTGTTGGGTTTCAATCCACTTCTTAATATTTTTATAACAAAATACATTATCATCAGGCAACTCTAAAACTGAGGGGTGAACACCTGTCATTTTTGGTGGTTTCTTTTTGGCACGAAGTGCCGCCATCTTTTCTTTGACCTGTTCTTCTTTGGTTAGTGCTTCTTTGCTTTCTTCAAAAGCGATAGAAGTTTCTGATTCAACCAATCTGTTCACCCTCAAAATTTATTTCACCTTTATCTACAAAGTATTCTTTTAATTCATTGTAACCACCGATATGTTTTTCATCAATAACTATTTGAGGTATTGTTCTTACTTGTTTACCAAGTGCTTCAAATAATTGTTCTAATGATAAATCTTTTGTTACAATCTTTTCCTCGTATTCGTAACCAAGTCGCTTCAATAACGACTTGGCTTTATCACAATATACACAGGAAGGTTTACTATAAACGATTATGCTCATATTACTCTATTATTACCTCTTCTATGGCAGCGTCTGCTAGAGCGTCAACATCAACATCAATTGTTGTGTTTGCTACAATATATTCTGCCAATCTGTTTGCGTCACCTACACCCATCTTTAGGCCAATATACACTCGATATTCACCAGTAGGTGTTTCATAAACTGCTTTCTCCCATTCTTCATAACCTTGGACTTTTGTCTTTGAGATTACATTCACAATGGTACTTTCAACTTTAGTGACAACTTGTTTATTGTTTTCTTGTCCGACCTCAGTTATAAACAACTCGGCTCTCTTATTCATTTCACCTTGTAGTTGGTCGGCTAAACTTGCTTTTGCAATCATAATTGCTTTGTCGATTGCAAGTTGTAGGTCTGGACTTGATCCTGACCCTACACCATATATATAATTTTCGGCGTCACGATTTGTAATCAAACCTTTCTCTATCTCAGCATCCACAAACCATTGTGGTACTTCATTAAGGATTCTACCATCCTTTGTGGCTTCTTGTTTAACTTCGTATGTTTTTTGAGCACAGTTAGTTAAAAACAAAGTAAGTAAGCCAATTAAAAATAATCTAATCATGTATTTACTCCTTCACTTCTTCGATTATAGTTGTTGTAACATCAACCACTTTATTCATATTAACTTTGTTAGTAAATGATTCCCAATGTACAGTTAGAACCACGATACAGGTTATTATGACTAATAATTTAAACATTACTTTTTCACTTCCCAAACACCCTTTTCACTTAAACAAACCATCCCAGGTGTTTTAAAAGGATGATTTGGTCTTGCATACTGCCTACAATAGGCAGGTACGGTCAAGTCTGCATAATAAAATTGAGCAAATAGTTCCCAGTAATTAGGTCCGTCATACCCATCTTTACATTTTAAAATTTCTTCTTTAGTAACCGTAGTCACTCCATCTTTTTCTACGGTTGTTGTTTTAGTTGTAATCATACAAGGGTTATCATTTAACCATTGTGATTTAGTTTCGCTACCTATAGCGTAATTTGCTAGTAATAACAATGTTATCATTATTAACATTGAATATAACATTGGTTTAAAAGGATCCCACATTATTGTAATACCCACCTTCCATCTGGCATTTGACAAGCAGTACCAAATTCATTTTCTCTATGAACACCATTCATCGGCCACTTTGATGTAATACTTATCACACTTTCATACTCTTTACATTTTTTACCATTCACCACATAAGTTCTATTAATTGTAATAGAACCCCAATTACCTGATGTGCCATTGCCCCAATTTGTATGTGACCTTGTACCAGGTGCTGTATTTAGTGTATCAACAAACATCGCTGTGTGAACATCATAATCACTATTATAAAATAAACTGGCACCCCACATACCACCAACTAAAGTACAGGCAGATGTTAAGGCGATACCAGCGTCAAGTAATTGTGAGCAAGTAGAATAACCTGCGGTTGCACCTACGGCAGTACCTAAATGTGATTTATTCATGTTAGAGCAACCTGTCAAAAATAATAATATAATTAATACTCTAATCATTTGCCTATGTCTTTTATATTTGATTTTGTAATAACTTGATATGCACCTTTATTGTAAGCAGGTGCCACAGTAAACTTTTGACTTTCTTCTAATCGCCAGTTTCTTGATGGTTTTGTTGCACCGTTACCTAAGTTAGAAACTGTTTCTTTTTCTCTAACTGGTTGTTTTTGTTGAGAATTATCGGTCTTATAATTTACTTCCCACCAGTTACCATACGCTCTAAACTGTGTTTTATCAATACGTCTATCAGGATCAATACCCAATGATTTTAAATATTTTCTTTGTTCAAGAATTGCTTTCTTTAAACTATCAGTTTGAGGTAGACGGTTACGTTTACGTTTTTTAAATGATGTATAAAAGATTGCCATTATAGACCTGCCATTTTAGAAAGACCCCATAATAAAACAAAGGTCAATATACCTATGAATATCATATACTTAATCATTTACACTCCTTATTTTTGTAATCATCTTGTAAAGAACACTTGTATTTTAAATCTATTTGTTCTCTCATTTCTGCCGATATACTATCAAGTATAGCAGGCATATCTCTAAAGATTTGATTTGTAATATTAATTGTCAATTGATGTAGCAATCTTGCTGTTTCATCAGTTACAACTTTACCTGTATCATGGGCTTTTACTGTGCTTGTATGAATAAAGTACAGAAAAGCTGATAAGATAATAATAAAAATTATATTTCTTTTTGACATTACAGGTTCTCTAAAGCCTCAACTTCGTCTTGCTTCTTACGACTTGCTTTGATTTGTTGATTGATTTCTCGCCACGGATGTGGTTTAGACCATTCTGTTCCATAATGTAACCTTTCGTTTTAGTTTATTTTATCACACTCGAGCTTGATTGTCAAGCCTTCTTCTTTCATATTCGGCCTCAATTTGTTCCTGAGTCCAGTCTTTTCCGAACCATGTGTAATTCGGATCAAAGTCTTTAATTAACATAAACTGATTTTTCTGACCGTAGTCATGTAAATAATCTTCTTCTTTCGGTGTTAAACCTGATGGCATATGATAATCATATTCATCATTATAAGTTTTGAAATAATCGGAATCATCTACGATATAAACTTCGGTATGAAAACATTGTGTCGGATCAATGTTTTTGTCTTTCTGATAATCAGCATACTTTTGGTCTGCATTAGACTTAAGCATTTCTAACATAGATTTACCAAAAGTGCCTAATTGTGAATAATCACAATTTCTGTATAGTGTAAAAACACTTTCAAAATGACCACCTTCGTGTTCTCTATCATAATAAGAACGACTATAAACAACATGAAACATATTATTTACCCCCTAGTAAATGAAGAAGATACCACCAAGTATATTCTTTTGAATTTTCAACACCGACAATCCATAGAATGTCAATAAACCCTAATATCATAACTGTTGCAACGCAAAGCATGATAAATTCTTGTATATTTTTATTAATCATTAAGCAATCTCACTAAACGGTAGAACTCTAAAACAATCAAACGGTGTTTTAGAATTTGTTGAACTCATTGTTTCAAGTAATTCGTTGTGTGAAATCACTTGTTCAAAATACTTGTCGGTCAGGCCGGGTTCGATTACAAGATATTTGTCATTTTGAACAAAATACTTGTCATTATCTAACAAGTTTTGCATATTTGTATTTGTCATAATGTATCCTTTCATAATTATGATACTACGCTACACTATTTCGAGCGAAAAGTCAAGTAAAAAATGGATAAATCGGGCAGCAAAAACCCTTATTTTCTGCGATTTTATGGATTATTTTGGATTGTTGCAAAAATACAACACCGAAAGGGCGGAAATGTTCTAGTTTTGTTCTTTATGAAACTCGCTTAACTTACCACGGAAATAATGCTTAGATGGTTCATATCTATGAGTAACATTATTGTGCCAAAAGTTTCTAAATTTTTTTACTAGCAGTTTTACCTGTGCCATTTCCTTGCCCCTTGGTTGAAGTTTGAGATATCAAATCAAATTTCGGATTGTGGATATTGTCCTGATTCGGACACTATCTAATTCTATATATAAAAATTTAATTCTTTACGGATTTTTAAAAAGTTTGACGAAGGATTCAGCGTCAAGTACGACTAACGTCTTATGATTATTCTTCTTCATGACTACAAGTGGTTCATAGTCTTTTGAATTTTCACTTGCTTGTTTATATGCTTCCCATACATTTAACTTCTCTACATTCTTACATTCTATACTATATGGGAACTTCTCTCTTGCGGCTCTTGCCATAATCAAATCTTCACCACCAGCACCCATAGACCTACTCTCTATATCTTCAGGATGTATACCTAATTCTTCGATTAGTAGTTCTCTAAATTGTTGTTGTAATCTTCTACCCTTAGCTTTCGCTGACTGTGGTCTCATCATCATCTCTCAATCTAGGGGCACAACTCCAATCTTCATCTTGATGTAGAGGTTCACCACAACAAGGGCAAAACTTTACTGGTAGTTCATTGTGTACTTTTATATTAAATTCTGCTTCACATTGTTCACATATTATCATAGTGTAAATCCTTTGAAACTATCTTTTGAAACATCTTGTTTTATACCTCCTACCACATAACTTTCTATTTCAGTTTCTTGTGGTGCGTTTTGCAACCCTCTACTATTCAACCAATGTTGAGTCCATGGTAGTGGGTTGTTAGATTGTGGTTGGTCATAGACAGATTTTAATCCTATTGCTTTCATTCTTTTGTTAGCAATAAACTCTATGTATTGACTTAACAGCACATCATTTAAACCAATCATTGAACCATGTTGAAATAAAAACTTTGCCCAATCTTTTTCTTGTTGAACAGCAGTATCATACATTTTATAAACCTCTTCTTCACAATCTTTTATTATACTTAACATTTCTTTATCATTCTCTCTAGTACGATAAAGGTTAATAATATTTTGAGATACTGCTAAGTGTAAATTTTCATCTCTAGCAATTAGAGATAATATTTTAGCAGAACCTTCCATTAACTTTATTTCGCCAAAAGCAAATGTACAAGCAAATGAAACATAAAATCTTATACCTTCTAATATGTTTACATTTACTAGTGTCATATATAGTAATCTTTTTAATTCTTTTCTATCACCTTTACCCATAATAAAATATTTGTGAGCATATTCAATAAACTCATCATATGCTTTTGTCACAGTTTCTGCTCGTTTCATAATTTCTGGTGTGTCAATAATTGTATCTAGTACCTCAGTAGGATCTGGATATACATTCTTCATTATGTAAGTATAAGAACGACTATGTATTGTTTCACTAAAATCCCATGCAACTAGCATAGATTCTAATTCTGGTAAACTACAAAATGGCAAGAATGCTAAACAAGGACCACGACCTTGTACACTATCTAATAGTGTTTGATATTTTAAATTAGATGTAAAGATATGTTTTTGCTCATCATTTAATAATAGATAATCGTTTCTATCTTTTTGTAAAGATACTTCTTCAGGTCGCCAGAAGAAACCTAATTGTTGGTGATTTAGTTTTTCAAAGAGAGGATATTTTTGTTGGTCATATCTTTGAGTGTTAGGTTCTTCACCAAAAAACATTGGTTGTTTTGTCCAATCGACATTCTTAATATTAAACGTTTTTGCCATTTTTCTTTTTACTTTCTCTTTCTAATCTTTCTTTCTTTGCTCTTCTCGATTCTTTTAAACCCATGTCTAAAATCTTTTGCTCTTCTTCAAGTACCTCATGAAAATATCTTTTAGATGGCACAGGCTTCGCAATTTTCTGGGTCATCTTCTTTCTTTTCTTCTACGTTATCATGCCACCCTACTGCATGAGTAGGTTCTTCTATGTCTGCCTTAGCGTCATATGTATTTTGATAGTATGATGTTTTCCAACCTAACTTATATGTAGTCAATAAGTCTTGTGCCATCGTAGATATTGGCACTTCATTGTTATCGTAATTTTCAGGATTGTAAGACCAGTTACCACTAATGCCTTGGTCAAAATACTTTTGCATAACAGAAATAACATTGATATAACCTTCATTACTTTTCATATCCCAAAGTAATGTGTAGAAATTTTTAAGTCTATTGAAGTCAGGTACTATTTGTTTAAGAGGACCTTTTTTACTTTTCTTAACAGATAGATAATCCCTAGGCGGTTCAACACCGTTCGTAGCATTTGATACAACCGATGAACTCTCTGACGGCATTTGAGCCGAGAGCGTACTGTGTCTGAGACCGTGCTTTTTGATATTTTGTCGTAGAGTAGTCCAATCATAACTTAACTTTCTCTTTACTATATCGTCTAAATCTTTTTTATATGTATCAATAGGAAGTATTCCATCGGCATATTTTGTTCGGTCAAAATAGTCACACTTGCCTTTCTCTTGTGCTAAATCATTACTTGCTTTTAGTAAGTAGTATTGAAATGCTTCTGTAATCTCATCAACTAATTTCAATGCTTGTTTGTCATCATACTTAACTTTATTCTTTGCTAGAAAATGTGCAAGACCAATATAACCTATACCTAAACTTCTTCTTGCTTCAGTAGATATCTTTGCTGCCTGCACAGGATATTCTTGATAATCTATAATCTCATCTAATGCTCTAACTGATAAGTCACATAACTCCTCTAACTCGTCTTTCTCTTTGATTAAACCTAAGTTGATAGCGGAGAGAATACATAATGCAATCTCTCCTTCGCTATCATCTATGTGCTGTATGGGTTTAGTTGGTAGTGTAATTTCTTGACACAGATTTGACATATAAACTTTATCTTTGAAACTACTATGAGTATTACAATGGTCTATATTCATTATGTAAATACGACCTGTTTCTGCTCTTTCTTTTAATAAGTCCATTAGCAATTCTTGTGCTCTAATTTTTTTCTTTGGTATCTTTCTATCTTTTTCATACTTAGTATATAATTCATCAAACTCAGGCATACCAAATGCTTCATACAGCCCTGGTGCATTGTTTGGAGAGAACAATGTAATTTCTTCGTCTTTAATAAATCTTTCATAAAAGATTTTTGACATCTGTATAGAGTAATCTAATTTTCTAACACGGTTAAGGAAAGGAATGACACCAGTATGTTGTATCTCACCTCCACGAATTTTTGAATTGATTCCTCTAATCCTGCCCGCATTGATACCGATGCCCGCCCTTTGGGCAACATAACGACCAATAGCCATATCGGAACTAAAGATACTAGGAAGAGTGTCATCGCTATCAACCAATACACAACTCGCAAACTGCCTAAGAGGAGTACGAACACCAGCCATAACAGGCGTGGGAATATTAATTTTAAATCTACTTGTTGCGTCATAGTATTTTTTGACATAAGTCATCCTTTTGTTTTTTGGATAATTTGAAAAAATTGTAGCCGCAATCATCATGTACATAAATTGTGGTGTTTCAAATATTTCACCAGAACTTCTATCTTGTACTAGGTACTTGTCTATAACTTGACGAAGTCCTGCATAAGTAAAATTGTAATCTCTTTCATGGTCAATCCACATACCCATTCTATCTATTTCTGCTTCATCATAATTTTCTAATATTGCTTTATCGTAAACACCTTTTTTAACACAGGTCTTTATATGTTTTAATAATGATGGATGTTCCCAAAGTCTATGAAATAAACTTTTTCTTAGTGAGAATAATAATAGTCTGGCTGCAACATATTGATAATTAGGATTGTCTAAAGATATTAAATCATTTGCTGACTTAATCAATATTTGTTGTATATCTTCAGTTGATATACCATCAAAAAATTGTATACCACTATTCATCTCTACTTGACTGGCACTTACTCCTGTTATGCCATCAGTAGCAAACTCTACCATTGAGTGTATTTTGTCTATGTTTAAGGACTCTTTGCCCCTACCGTTTCTCTTTGTTACAAATAAATTTTCTTTAGGGCCCATTTATATCCTCTTCCAGTTGTTAATATGTTGTAGTGCTTGTAATCCGCTATGTGTGTTATTATATATAAGTCTTTGTATCTTTGCTGATGACATTCCTGATAAAATCATATCGTTTATATCTTTGATATTTAACGATTCTGGCCATACAACCAAATTAAATTTTTTATCAACAGCCTGACACATTCTGTTCACTATCTGTTCATTTCTAGGTTCGTTATCAAATATCATTGTGCATTGTTGATGTTGTATATTTACAACAGCGTCTGCACCTGCAAGAGCAATGGCGTTATCTAAAAACAAACTATCAATAGGACCTTCGGTTATCATTACAGGTTTATTTAAATCAACTCTATCAAGACCATAAATCTTTTCTTTTGTGTCATCAAACTTAATTGTAATGTACTTAGGTTTTTCTTTACCAAAAGCACGACCTTGAAAAGCAAAGAATTGACCTGACCTATCAAAGAAAGGTATTACAACTCTAGGGTGGTCGCCTTGTAAGTTAGGAAACTTGTTAGGTACTATCTCATTAGTCCATTCATAAAACTTAGGACAGAAATAAAGTTTATCCCAATGTTCTTTGGGTATCAATCTTTTATATACAAATGCTTTTGCTGGGTGTGTTGTAACTAACTTATCAAATCTAGTTAGTTCATCTAAAGTTTTTTCGTGTGTAGTTTTTTTTCTTAATTGTTTAGATGGTGTAAAATCAAAATCAGTAGGTTCTTTTTTTACTTTACCTTCTTTAAATCTTTCTAAACTATATTCTTTATACATCACAGGATCTAAAAATTTAATTAGATTACCTAGTGATTGACCCATACCACAGTTGTGGCATTTGAAAAACATATCATTCTTTTTTTGATACAGAAATCCTCTTGCCTTTGATGTTGACTTTTTGGAATCACCACAATGAGGACATCTAAAATTAAATAGTGTTTCAGATTTTCTCTTAAACTTCTCTAATTTATTTGATAAAAGATTGATGAATTTGATATCAATGAATTGTGACATTGATAGTATTATAACAAAGTATTGCTAAAAAGTCAAGCGCTAGAATAATTGCATTAACATGGAATCAGGATTGGATATGAGCAATCCAACGATAATAGAACCACCAATAATTAACCATCGCCACTTCTCTAAAACGCCAACTCTTTCCGATAGTTGTGTTCTTACCATTCTAATCTCATTGAGTAGTTTACTTTCTAAATGATATTGACTATCTCTCAACTCTCTTGTATTAGTTGTTATTCTACTATGTAATTCTTTGAGGTCACTATCCCATTCTTTTCTTCTGGACTCTAGTGTGATGAATATATCTTCATCTATCTGTTCTGCTTTATCTAATTTTGCTTGTTGCTTAATAATCATCGCCTTCAAAGAGGCATTTAGTTCGGTAAGTTTTTCTATTGATTTTTCTAACTTGGCATGAATTATATTGCCAGTATCAGCATTCTGTTCTAGTAAAGCAACCTTAGTTTTTAATTCTTCTAGTGACATTATTCTTCCTCATAATACTCTTTATATGATAAAATAATTTGTCTTTGTTCTGCTAGTTTGTTTCTTATATCTGCAAAGTTAAGTGCTAGTTTTTCATAACCATTATCAGTTAAAGCAAATAAAGCATAGTCACCATTTTTATCATTCTTTACTTTCTCAAAAACTTCATCAGCATTTTCTTTTGTAATGATAATCCAATCTACATCCTGCAACTCTAAAGGAGCAGGCATATCTAATGCTAATGGTTCTCTTTTCTTTTCTATTTTATAACTTTGTATTTCTTTAACTGCTAGTCCGGCACATCCATTAAGGAGTAGGCCAAAAACTAGGACACTCCCTATTAGGCGTACCATTTAGTTCCTCCTCAGTTAGTGGACTACCAGAAGCAATCTCCATACATCTAGCAGCACTATCACTTGCTTTGTTTATAATCTTTTCTACAAGACCAGGTTTATTTTCTGCAAGATTACCTATATCATGCTTACCTAATCTATTGTTTAATGCGTCCCTATCTGCTTGAAGTTTAGCATTTGTTTCTTCTACTTCTTTTAAAGTAGTTCTTATCTTTTTTAAATCTTTTGTTTGTTGTTCAATAACTTGATTACTTTCTGCAACAGCAGTTTCTAGTTTAAGTTGGTTTTCTTTTAGTATAGCATTATCTTTTTGCAATTTATTTACATAAAGATAACCGCCACCTGCACCTAACATTAAAACTACAGCGATGATAAGTTTAATTTGAAGCATTTTCTTCCGCTAACTGCTGTTTGCATAAGTTATAATAATCACCCATAGAGTGATCCGCAAAGGCGTCCCATGTTTTATCTCTCATAAGTCCACGATATGTTCCTTTAAGCCATTGCATGAACATAAACCAACGATTAAAACCTCGTCTTGGTATGCCATCAACATCAAAGTAAAATAATTCATCGCTCTTATGAGTGTATCCTATCCATTCTGGTGGGACTCTTGTTACAATATCATTATTGTTTCTAAATCTATATCTGTTACTTGACAAAAATGATTTAACAAACTTTCTACCACCAACTCT
>LULO01000877.1_pt1 | contig 15284 bp, 12 predicted proteins | sample 728121 | NCBI WGS metagenome assembly LULO01 (sample SAMN03860287, study PRJNA289734) | marine metagenome | biome: seawater column; feature: ocean; material: water; isolation source: Red Sea water column Station 149 - depth 50m | place: Saudi Arabia: Red Sea | collected 2011-10-15 | depth 50 m | reverse complement strand
ACTGCAGGTACATTATCTATGAGAAGAGCTGTAAATGCCACATCCTCTAGAATAAGGCACATTAGAAAAAATAAATCTAATATTAAAAATCACAGTGTTTGGTTGAAGAGTCTAAATTCTTTCAATAGAAGGCTAGCTTGGAGATGTCACTTCATTCAAAAATTAGAAACCCAACCCAATCTAGACTTAGTTGCTCAAAATCCAATAATCGAAAAAAATATGATGAGAGTTCTAAATCGAAAATATTTCAATCGCTGGAAAAAAGGAATAACTGGTTGGCCATTTTTGGATGCATGTATGAGACAACTGAATTCCACTGGATGGATAAACTTTAGAATGCGAGCAATGATAATGTCTGCTGCTTCATACAATCTCTGGCTACCTTGGAAAGACACTGGAAATTTCTTAGCAAAGCAATTTCTTGACTATGAACCAGGAATACATTGGCCGCAGGTAGGAATGCAGTCCGGTACAACAGGAATAAACACTATCCGCGCATATTCTATGACAAAACAAGGTAAAGATCACGATAAAAATGGAGACTATATTAGACGATGGATTCCAGAATTATCTATGGTTCCTACAGACTATATTCACGAACCTTGGTTAATGCCTGAAAAACTCCAGGACTCAATAATGTGCAGGATAGGAGTTGAATATCCATTACCTATTGTGGATGAAAAAGAAAGTCGAAAAAATGGCATTAAGAGAAGTTATTCTGCTAGAACAGGTGAAGAAGTTCGTAAAATTAGTAAGAGAGTTTTAAAAATTCATGGAAGTAGAAGAAAACCACTTAAAACCAACAGAAAAACTACTACTATTCAAAAAAAACTTTTCTAGATTATCTTGTTATTGAGTAACATATTTTCAAAATTATCAAAATATTTTATGTATATTATTACTCGATATAAATGAACTTGTATGAAAATTAACGTTTCCAGAAAATACATATGAACTCATGAACCTTATTGAAACGGAATACCCAAGGATAACCTAAGGTTTTCATATTGTTATATTCATGCTGCCTATCCCAAATCACAAACTCTTCCAGCTCGAATCCTATCTCAGTCATAATTTTACTTATGTCAATATGAAAGGGGAAAAAACTTGATTTTTTTCTAATATCCATAACAATACAACAGCACCTCTTATTTGGTTTTAGAACTCTATAGACCTCTGAGTAAATCTCTTTTAGCTCTTTCAGAAATTCTTCATAATCTTCAATATTACCCAAATCAGAATGTTCGTCACTATATCCAGAAATATCTCTACCATCAACACTGCGTCTCTGATTTAGAATATCCCAATATGGTGGAGAATTAATACATAAATCCACGGTATCATTATCTATTTGTGATAATATATTCCTTGAATCCCCATCAAATATTTCTTGTTCGAAAAAAGACTTTTCAACTCCGTCAGTGTTACTTGGAGATATCGGTGAATCTGAAACTCTCATTCTAGCTAAATCTGCATATTCAGGATTTAATTCTATTCCAATTCCTCGCTTAAGTCTTTTTTTTGCAGCTACCAATGTTGAACCTACTCCCAAAAAAGGATCAAGTATCACCTCTCCATCATCACGAGAATAAATATCAATGAGTTTTTCACATAATTGACTTGGATACATTGCAGGGTGTTTGAGTTCTAACTCTTCAGAGGATTTTCTTATATCTCGCCATATAGAAAATGAGTTTTGTAACCATTCTTTACCAGTCAGATTATTCATTCTTTCAGCCATTTGATTTCACACTCATTATCATTGCAAGGACTCTGTTTACTAAATTTATTTCTTTTTTAGATAGTTCATAAATCGAAAAAAACGCATCGTTCATTTCATCATATTTGGACCAATATTTTTCTGTCCCCCTGGATAAATTACAAAGTTCATCTACATAGACTTCAATTTTTTGTTTTTGTTCAGTATTTGGGATAACAACCGGGATTTCACCAATATACATTTTATCTGCATGCATAGTAAAATTAGAATGAAGAAAAGTAATTACTAACACGAAAAAATTACTGATTCGCGAATTGAGTAGTCCCATCACATATTTGTTATATCTCTCATCTTCAAGAACAACATTAGTTACTGTATCTAGACTAAAACAGTCCGATTCACAAATACATGCAGCTAATCCTCCTTCTTTAGAGATGATATTCTGAAGTACTACTCTAGATTTCTTCTGGCGTAAAATCTCTTCAGGTTTCAATAGATCACTATTATCAAATTCCATATACAATTCAACATCCTTTGAAAATCTTTTAATTGACTTACCTCGTATAATTTTATTAGATGATAAAGTTTTATTCCTAGTTACACAAGGATTATTCGAACCGATTGAAAACCCTCTAAAAATATCTTTAGAAACGCTTTCAAGATTCATTGGGTAATTAGAAAGTTTATTTTTCAAATCATAAATTTCAGGCTCTATAAAAACTGGGAAATTTTTTTCACCTACAAATAATGACTGTTGTATTTCATATTTTTTTGGTTTATCAAAATCTCTGTCAGAATTAAGAATCGAAATCAAAATATTATGTTTTACCAAATCTTCTTTGGATAGTTTCCTCTTCTCTAAAATCAATATTACCTGATCACACCTTACATCTCTGAAATAGTGTCCAATATCAAAAATCTGATGTATTGTGCAGGATTCTAGAATATAACTCCTTATCTTCTTAAATGAATCAACCCGTAAGAAGTTCTTTTGCAAAACAAATCCTAGCCATCCACCTTCTCTCAATAATTCTAAGGATTTAGCTATAAACAAGGTACTGGAATTGACCACTCCACTAGTAACACCCTCATAAGAAATATATTTGTCATCGAAATCCCTTCCTTTTTTGAGATTCTGGAACGGTGGATTTCCAACTATAAAATCAAATCCACCTTTAGCAGATATTGAAGGAAATATCTCTGCTGTTACTTGTTTAATTGCATCAAGATTGTACAGATTATATTCTCCCTCATTATGAGAAAATTGAAGATTGAATTTACACAATTCTAGAGCTATATTGTCTATGTCAACTCCATATAGCTGTACTTCAGGACCTAGTTTATCACTAATTGCCGATAAAAAGGCACCTGCTCCGCAGGCAGGATCAAGAAAGTTTGATTCAGAATTTATTGGTAGATTCGAAATAATATAATCAACTAACTTCTTATGAGTAAAAAATTGTCCATATTTTTTCCTATATTCGTGCTTCATGTAGTTTTCATAGATTTCACTGAATGCATCCTTTTCTCCAAGAATTGAATTATTTGTAATTCGTTCATTCATTTTATTTCCTAATTGATTTTGAACAAATTCTAGGAAGTTTTCATTCACCATTCCAATTGTCGTTTAATCAGAAGTAGATATATTTAGCGGATTAGATAACCAAAGTCTAAATTATAAAATCTGATATCTTATGCAGTTTGATTTAACCATTCTAAGCAATATTCATGCGTACACTCCGGAGGGTTGAAAATAATTTTATCAATAGGGTCTATTATATCAATTAATAAATTGGAAGTCGAACCTTCCGATATTTCCCGCCCTCATGATATCTCAAATCCATAATTGCATGCCCAATATGGATACAATCTCCATCTTCCGAACAATCTTCTAACAGGGCATAAATTTGGCCACCAACGGTAGCCGTGGAAACTTCTATGTGTAAACGTGGCAATCCTGCAATCCAAATATCTTCGGAGAATTTCTCACTTTCATAAATTGGTCCAAAGTTGCCATTTGGTAAAATAGTAGTTGTACCCGCTATATTCATCAAATCGCCACCAAGTTCCATTGCGATAGTTTCCATATTCTGAGGCGGATACCTATCTTCGATTCTCCATTGACCCTGATTAGACTGTATTTCTACAAATAATCCAGGCTTTTGACCTTCCCCCTTGAGATACCAATCGAACCATTCCAGTAAATCTTGCATCCAATCAAAACGTACCATCTCAGGATATGCCTCCCTACCTCTTCCCTCAGACGAACGATCAAAATGATAATCAGGTCTATCTGGATAATCATGATCCCATTGACCAAACAATCCCTTGGCCTCGATTCCCACATCTTTCAATTGATTAATTACTGGAACTGCCATATGAGGATCAACATTCCAATCATGCATCCCTTGAATAAGATAAACCGAGCCCTTGTAATTTTGTAGAACTCTATCTAGAAAGTATCTTTCTTCCCAATAAGTTCCAGCAACCTCACTTCCCCACATGTATGCAGCCACACCAGTCCCCGGTCCGATAATGTAGTCAGGACACATATTTCCAACATCTTCTTCATCACCATCAATACCATATGAGCCATAAACTCCATTATGCATTATTGGCGCTCTAGCTTCACTACTACCGTTTTTCCACATTAACTCCATTACACCGATTAGGCCAGAAATAGGAACTATAGTCTTCAGGTACTCATTACCAAATGTAGCTGCCTGCCAGGGTGTCGAACCATCATATGATTTTCCAATCATAGATACTCCACCATTACTCCAATCTTGAGTCCCTAGCCAAGTTACAGCCGCATCTACTCCAAGTTGTTCGGCATTGCCCATTAAGTCCATACAATGATTAGAACGACCAGTACCCATTACAGATACTTGAGCAAATGCATATCCATGTGGCAAGATTTGATCAATAATCATCTGACCTAACCAAGTTCCAGGAACTTCTATGGAAGGAGTTTCAACACTAGTTTCATCAAAATATGGGCCAAATTCTGCTATTACCGGAACAGTCACTCCCTCTGGGACATCTGGAAGCCAGACTGCTAGACTAACAACGCCATTAGGGGCAGAACCACCTTCACTCATCGGTAATTCGAAATTAACAAAATGGTGTGTTGAATTCCATTCATTATCAGTTTCCAGAATTTGATAAGGCCCTTCTTCCATTACAAATCCATAACTCTGATTAGTAATATATGGCCACTCTGACCTTTCCCATACAGGGACTCTATCATACATTCCCGAATCATTATCAAACTCATCATTAGAAACTAGATTCAAGCAGCCCGATAAATAAAAAGAAATTACTATCAAAATCGAACCATATGCCTTAGCAGACACTCGAATCATATACTCCCGAGAACATAATACACTTTGGATTTTCCATCCAAAAGAGTCAAATTTTTCTGACAAATATTTTTTACTACGAAGTTAACTCTAAATCTCTTGAAAAGGTTTATGTTGTAGTGAAAAATAAGATTTTTTATGAGAAATTTGAACTTGTTAATGGCCACTATTATCCTAATAGTTCCTTTTTCTGGATGTATTGGCGAGTTCACTAGTCTTTCTGAGAATAATGAATTAATCAATCCAAAAATAGAAAAAACATCTGACGGTACCAATTCGAATTTTTCTTCCCTAGAGTTTTCTCCTCAGATAGTTGGCGAATGCGACTCTGATTTACCACATCCTCTAGGAGAAAATCAAGCATCTGCACTACCTGAAGGAAGAGTTCAAATCGAGCCTTCTGTAATTTTCTTAGATGAGACATTTACATTGACTTACAGGTCTACTAACGGCGAAGGTCCGTGGGGCGCTCAAACTCCTCAAATCCCATCTTGGCTAGATTTTCTTGTTGATAATGAGAGTGGAAATCATGAATTATATGATAATGGAACTAACGGGGATGCAGTTTCTGGTGATGGTGTATTTTCGAGAAGTTGCCTTCACATTCCGGAATTCATGTTAGGACCAAATCAAGTTGCGAGAGAATGGATGGGAATTGTAATTCTAAACACCTCACTTAGAGGATTAATTTCATACGAGCAAGCATCGAATAATGTAAGGACAACGGACGGTGGATATTTTATCTCAATGGGAGATTCCTATGGAGAAAGATGGACCAATGGATGGGAACATGTTAGTCCCTCTCTATGTACTGCTTGCTGGGATGCTTGGAATGTTTCTGGCCACGTGTTCGATTGGTTTGCTGTACAAACTAGGGATCAGGTCGGAGGGGCCGGTTATATTCGATTTCATGATCCAGTGGGCAATATTGGAATAAATCCTCAATGCGAACATTTCTCACATTGCTATTCTCCGTTGGATGGAAGAGAACATCCCGAATTACGAGGAATTCTTCATCAACAAGGAGTAGTAAATTTTGGAGTAACCCATGAACTAGCTCACGGTTTTCTTGGATTGGATGCTCCAGATTTTCCTGAGTCCGGTGAAGGTGCTTGGAACAGTGGAGATGGGATGCACTTAGACAGTGATACTACACTAAATGGCGATCTTGCAGGTCCATTTTGGGATCCAAATAGAGGGTGGCCATATGCAGTCCAGATTGAGGATGAGAATGGCGATAGGACAGAGGTAAAATTAATCCATGACAATGGTTCATTCCATATAGTTCCCGATGATTCAGATCGAATGATTTGGTCCGAGATATTCCTATATATTGCCGGTTTCTTACCCGCTGAAAATACTACAGAGGTTTACTATAAGCTAGTTAATGAATCGATTGAGTCATGTGTGGAAGAAGAATATGCACTATTTTGTACAGGAACAAATGTCACCGCAGAGAGAATAATTGAATTTAATACACAAGATTTCATCGATATGTTCGGTCATAGGATACCTCCTCACAGTGGCGATGAAACCCAAATTAATGTTGGAGTACTTCATATAAGTGACAGAAATCACACAGAGGCTGAGATGATTTGGTTCACTGAAACATACAAAGAATGGGCCTATTCAACAGAATCAGAAGATTGGAATTACACAGTTAGTGATCCTTGGCCCGTTGTTACAAGGGGCCTTAGCTCGATAAATATAGATCCATCTGAGATGACAATTCGACCCCTGACAAATACTAGTTTACTCTCATCTGAAGATAATCCACAACCAATTACAGGATGCGGATATCCAATTAGCCAATATGGAAATCTTACAGCTCCAGACAGCCCATACATCAAACCCTATTCTTCTCTGATGATCAGATGAGTGGTCTTTGCTTCTTAAATGAGCTATATGAGTGGCAAGGAGTAGAAAATCCAAGAGACGGGCCACCTCTGAATTCTTCCTATTTTACTGGTTATTTCGAGCGTACTCCTGTAGAGAATACTTGGCATGTTGTCAATGTGTTTCAAGACTCTGATGGCCTACTATGGTGGGAGAATGAAGCGGGCGCATTGTGGGAATTAGTTTGGGAGCAAGCCTTGATTGAACCAGAACCACCAGTTACCGGATGTACTGATCATCATGCAACCAATTACAACCCATCAGCAGAAGTAGATGATGGTTCATGCATATATCCAGAGCCTGAACCGCCAGTAAGTGGATGTACAGATACTAATGCAACAAACTACAATGAATCAGCAGAAGTGGATGATGACTCATGCATATATCCAGAGCCTGAACCGCCAGTAAGTGGATGTACAGATACTAATGCAAACAATTACAACCCATCAGCAGAAGTAGATGATGGTTCATGCACATACAGCAGAACTTGAAGATGGCTCATGCACATTTCAAAAAATAGAAGATTCTAGCTCATTACCTGGATTCAGCTCTTTAATGGCCGTCTATGCATTCCTGATTGTTGTTGTAATTAGAAGAAATGAAACCTAATTATACGACTAAAACCATGTAATACAAATTTCTTGTATATTAGTACATTTTTAGTGATATATCCCGTAAATATGTGGTCAAATAAGAAATTAGAAAAATCCGATTTAATCATCCAGGATGATGTTCGCATTGTTCAAAGCATGATGCCAAAGTCCACCAAGTCGTACCAAATTGTAGGCCGAACGTTCGACTCGACTGACGACGTTGACCACTTCCAAACGTCCAACTTTGCCCCCCATTGTATTGGATTTCAAGCTCGATAAGGCTTCAAATGCCTTTCCATGTTCTTCTCGTACCATGGCCCATGTCGATTTCACATTCTCGATTGGTAATTCTTCGCCTTTTGTTAGACAGCCGCTCATGGTATCGAGCAGTCCATTCAGGTTCTTGTGCATCACAAGAACAGAATTCACAATGACCTCGGGTAATTCCTCTGCGTTTTTATCAAGAGAACGATCTGAACGAGCGATGTCCCGAGCGTGTCGGATCACACGCTCAACGGTATCGACGCTTCGCAAGTAGGTGGCGACAATTCTCAAATCTTTCATCAAGGGTTGATTGAGTGCAAGTATCAGCAGCAAATCATTGGTCAAATCCCAATTCACTTCACGCGCATGCTGACGAATTTGCTTGACCTCTTTGTACACCTGCGAATCGAGTTTTGTGAACGCCTTTATCGCCTCACTGTAGGCCATTTTTGCTTCATCAAAATACTCAGATAAGTCCGTTCGGACCTTGTCAATTCGTTCATCTAATCCAGTTCGTATAGGCATATCATTCACTCATCCAAATCTTCCCGTAACGTATCGCTTTGTTAATTCTAATTCTGGATCTGAAAATATCTTGTCAGTTTCTCCAAACTCTACAAGCCTTCCAAGGTACATAAATCCTGTATAATCACTCACCCTTGCCGCTTGCGACATTGAATGGGTCACAATCACGACGGTGAAATCTTTCTTGAGTTCCAAGATGAGTTCCTCAATTGCTGCAGTAGCAATTGGGTCCAAAGCGCTGCATGGCTCGTCCATCAAAATGATGTCTGGTTCAACTGCAATGGTTCGAGCAATGCACAATCGCTGCTGCTGGCCGCCTGAAAGTGAAGTTCCCAAATCATGCATTCGATCTGAAACTTCATCCCAAATAGCCGCTCTCTTCAAACTCTTTTCAATGATAGCATCGAGTTCTTCTCCCGTTGGTTTTGTGTGCAGTTTGACCCCGTAGCCTACGTTATCGTAAATTGATTTAGGAAATGGATTTGGTCTTTGAAACACCATGCCGATGCCCTTTCGAATTTTAACAAGGTCAGCATCCTTTGCGGTGATTTCTGTTTCGCCCATTGAAATTTTGCCATCGTAATGACATATTGGAATCAAATCATTCATCCGATTCATCATTCGTAGAAGTGTACTTTTTCCACATCCCGAAGGACCAATTAGTGACGTTACGCTGTTTCTCGCGATTGGGAGTGAAACACCATACAATGCTTGCTTGTCTCCATACCACAAATCAAGATCCTCGATCATCAAATCGATTTCTCCATCCACATCTAATAGTCTAGTAGAACTGGGAACTACTTCTCCACCTATCGTCTCACTCATGATTTCAACCTCTTTCTAAAATGCTGTCTTAACACAATTGCAATGCTATTCATTGCTATCAACAGACAGATCAACGCTATACTTGCTGCTGCTGCCATCGAATGCCATGCATGGTCTGGTTCTGCCGTCCAGAAATATATCTGAATTGGAATGACTGTGAAATTGACGTTACCTCCATTGAGGGCTGCTAAAGGCTCGGGATCAAATAAAATCATGGCAGTTGCACCTATGACGACCAGTGGAGCGGCTTCCCCCATGATTCGACTCATTGCTAAGATTGTTCCGGTCATCATTCCAGGCATTGCAGATGGGAGGACGTGGTCTTTGGTGACCTCCCATTTCGTGCATCCTATGCCATAGGCGGATTCTCTCAAAGTACGAGGAACGCTACGTAATGCTTCCTGGCCCGCCAATACAATGATTGGCATTGCCATCACACCCATTGTCAATCCAGCAGCGAGAACGGAAGGACCTAAGCCCCAGCCAAACCCGTCTTGCTTGACGAAAATCGCAAGTCCAAACATACCGAACACAATTGAGGGGACGCCTGCTAAGTTCGTAACCAAGGCTTGAATGAGTTTTGTTGTGCGGTTTGGCTTGGCATATTCATCAAGGTAAATTGCTGCACCAACAGAGATCGGAATAGACACGAACATTGCAATTAACATCACCCAAATTGTTCCATAAAAGGCAGCTCGAATTCCTGATGCATATGGAATAAAAATATCTTGATAACGCTCGGTTAAGAACGGAATGTCTATGAGAAGAGGGATGAATAATGCCGATGTAAACAACAACATTCTCGACCACATCAACACACCATCTCTATCCGAAATCGAGTGCTTCAATCGGGAGGGTTCGCTTAATTCCCGGCCTAAACTTTCCAATCGTTCAATTCCCTCAGCAATTCTGTAGAGAATAACTCCCGATACAATCCAACATATGCCCCCCAATGCTGCAGCTACAAACATTCCATCGCTAACTACAAAGGTTATTCCAGCCAATACGTACGATGCCAATTTAATCAAAGTCCGACGACCTTTTAATTTCTGAATAATTTTCAAAGTGGCTACAATGGGCCATGTGAGAACGATGACAAGAATCAACAGTGTAATCCAGGCAATCAACTCCATCGGTTGGAATACTTGTTCGTTTTCATCGTCCAGTAATATATGGACATCGCCGGTGATAACGAATGAATTGACTGATGGATATCCCGTTTTATCTGCGTTTGGAACTGGCCCTGAAATTTGCTCGACTGAAACCGGAACACGGATGCTTGAGTATGCATTAAAATTTGTCTTACGACCTACCTCAATTTCAGTTTGATCAACTCCATTTGAGTCAATATAGATGTCTGTTTTGACTTGTCGGGTGTCGATGACATTAATTTGCACATCATGTGAATGAAATCCATTTTCATCATTCCACTGAAAGCGAACGACCACGGGGTCAGAATATAGTTTTCCATTTTCGTCAACAGTTGGGAAGTCCCATTTGAACCTGTAATTGGATTCCGGTATCGATTCACTCGCGGCTGTTATTTCCCCTCGTTCTCCTTCAATGAAAGTTGGTTCTGCAATTTGCCAGATCAAGATGCCAAGAAAGAGTAAACCAATCAATCCCGTAATCGCCAAACCCATTGATCCTGCGAGTTCCGTAAGGCCCCTCAACTTACGATTTCGTTTCTGGAGTTTATCGATGTCTTTCATCAATAAGCCTCCCTGTATGTTGACAGAACTTTGTTACCGAGTAAATTCAAACACAAGGTTATGAAAAAGAGATACAATCCTACAGCGAAGATTGTGAGATATCCAATCTCTCCGAATGGAAGGTCGCCTCCCACACGTTGCGCAATATACGCAGTCATCGTTTGAGCTGGCAAGAACATGTTGGAAGTGTAAACTGCAACCGTCCCAACTGCAAGCGTAACCGCCATTGTTTCGCCAACAGCCCTCGAAAGTGCAAGGATGATGCTTGCAACAATTCCAGATAACGATGCCTGAATCATGACTTTCATGGTAGTTTCAATTTTTGTTGCTCCTAATGCAAGGGATCCCTCGCGTAGCTCATTTGGTACTGCGCGCAAAGCGTCTTCGGACAATGAAGCAATCAGTGGGAGAATCATCACTCCGACCACAATTGCCCCATTGATTGGATTGAGGATATTTGGTGGATCATCAATCCACCCGTTTGCAAATGCATACTCGCCAAACTCAACCACGAGCGGTCCAATGTAGATGAATGCAAAAAATCCGTAAACGACAGAAGGGATTCCAGCTAGAATTTCAAGCGTTGGCTTCACAATCGCAACCAATCTTGGAGGTGCATATTCAGAGAGATAGATCGCGCATCCAACTCCCAGTGGAACTGCTATTAACAAAGCCCCAAACGCTACTTGTAGCGTTGTTAAAAGAAGACTGTTGACACCGAATGACATCGTATCACAAAGCGACCGTCGATCCTCACAAGCGCCAGTAGGCGTCCATTGGTTTTGTAAAAAGAATTCACCAAATGCTCCAGAATAATTCATTGTAATGGCGTCGAAGAGCGTGATAAAGATAAACAGAAAGAGAACGTTTCTCCAAGTGTTGGAAATCTCAATATTGCCTCCATAGATTCTCTTCATCTGAAGTTTACCAGCAGCCCTCCAGATCATTGCAAAAAACAAAATTGAAATTCCTAACAGAAAACTATCGTTAAGCAACAATTGCAATAGAACAATTATGAAAATTGCCTTCATAATCCCATGGTGGGGATTCAAAATCTCTTGGGGAATGTAGGAAAGACGATTTTTTTCCTTTTTACTCTCGTAATCGATGAGCAATGCAACAAGAAGAATCAAAAAAGCAAAACCTGATGCAGAAAGAATACCTCCAAAATCCCAATCAAGTGAAAACCACCCTCTGTGTTCTGCAATGTCTGTGAAGAAAGTAATTGTTTCAAACAGCAATGTTTGGATAATGCCGAGTGTGATGAGAATGACCGATAAACTAGTCAAAAACAAAATCGTGCCAGCCTTATCTTTGGAAATACGATTTAGAAAGGACATATAATCACAGATTAAATCTTCTCAAGTTTTTTATACATGAGCATGTTTATGAGAATTTCTGCTAAATTGACGCTGTATGCACATAGTCTTCGCACTGATTCTGAAATTCTAAATTCACTAAGGAGCCGCTCAGCTGAAGCACTTCCCGTCCATACATCGGCTTCAGCATCCTCTAAGTCGTTGCCAAGTTGAGTTAGGGCGATTTTGGCCGAATGAATGAGCTCAATGTCGTGCGTGTTCATATTGTGAACAATTGTTTTGAGATTGTTTGACCAAATTGGTATGGCGGACAAGGGCATTTCACTGGTTTTGATTTTGATAACATCTGAGTTTTCATTGACCAAATGCGCAAGGCGCGTTGCGTGATCCCCCATTCGCTCCAAGACTCGAGCAATGCTAGCGTGTTCCATGGCAGAGAACCTGTCAATGCCAAGTTTTCGCTCAACGGAAGGTTGTTGCAGAGATGCAGCAACTTGACGTTCAAGCAAAAGGCGCCGAGCGTCAATCTGGCGCTCTCTGTCGTCGATGTCGTAAAGCAACTCTACGGATTCTCCCATGAGAACATCAAAAGCATCATTGACGAGGCTCGAGATGAGAATGTACATTCGATTGATCGACACCTGGAGTCGCAATTCTGACGGGTTAAGAATCGATATAATACGAATCTCTTTTTCGTTATCGACTTCAATTTCCATTCCTCGTGTATCCCTCAAAAATCCTCGAATATCCGATTTAATTTTCCTGGATATTGGAGATGAACATGTGAGTCTAATCACGTCTGCTCCCGCGATGTACCCGCCAATCACAAGATCAATTAAACCATCTTTGATAGCGCAACAATCAATCACAATTTCTCGTTTTGTCGAGTCCTTTTGCAATGGAGACAGACGTAAGTCTCCAGAAGCCAATTCTTCAATATTGACCAAGTCCCCCTTGTTCATATTGTAGGTCTTAATCCATTCTTTTGGCAATGAAACAGTAACGGTGGAACCACCAGTTAACTGCAATTTGCGAAAAAGTATTCGCTCTCCCATTAGCATCCCCTAAGTTGTCAGTGAGTAAGTAGGTACAATGATAAACTATTTGTATATCTATATAATATTTAGAAATATATATTAAACAATATAGTATACTGTCAATTTTTATTCCCTAAACCAATTCTCATAGAACTACGGGGAACCGAATATGATGATGAAGAAAAATGGAATGGCATGGACAATTATCCTTTCTCTGATGATGGCCAGTGTAGCTGGTTGTTTAGGTGCAGATGAAGAAGAAGAAATAGAACAAAAAACGATTAACATAGCAGGAAGCAGTACTGTATTTCCTGTTGCAAGCGCCTGGGGTCAAGCCTACAGCGATGCGAACTCGGATTACACAGTCACTGTGGCCGGCGGAGGATCTGGTGCAGGAGCATCTAAGGTGTGCAGTACAGACACAGATTCAGTACACATCGGTGACATGAGCAGGGATTGGAAGACATCTGAAGCAGATGCTGGTGAGGATGGGTTCACTTTCGAATGCCTCAACTCTGATATTACTGTTACACAACTAATTGTAGCTATCGACGGACTATCTGTTGTTGTAAAGAAAGGCGGTGCTGCCGACGATTGTATCACAAGTATGGGCGGATTGTCCATGGCACAATTGCGTTGGATATACACTGACTGGACCGAGTCTGAACTAGAAGCAGATGGATTGGTTATGTCTTCCATCACACCAAACAATGACGATGATGGAGTCAGAGAGTGGGGCGACCTAAGCGACTCCGGAGCATGTGCAGACATAGAAATCAAACTCTGGGGTGCAGACTCCGACTCCGGTACATACGAGTACTTTGGAGAGCAAGTATTCTGTAAGAACTGCTTCGCAGGAAAGGAAGGATACGAAGCTGAAGGATTCGACACTGCTCGTGGATACCAGAACTCCGCAGACGATAACCAGATCGTAAACGGAATCACAGGTGACGAATACGCAGTCGGATACTTCGGATACGCATACTACGAAGAGAATGCAAACACTCTGAGTGTTTCTGATATCGCAAACAACGATACCCATGGTGTCCAGGATGCTGGCGGAGCGGTAACTCCAGAAGCAAGTACAGTTGCTGATGGAAGTTATGCACCGTTGTCGCGATACATCTACATGAACGTGAACAACAACGACTGGGACTTGGTCCGTAAATTCATCGAGTACGGATATTCCGATGCTGGTATGGACCACGTTGTGGACGTGGGCTATGTTGCACTCCCTCAAGCAATGATCGACGAGATGGTTGCTCGAATTGGTTGAGTCGAGATGCTGAGCCGAACATCAAGCAGACATAATAATATAGATATTGACGACGACAACGATGGAGTAAATGATGAGATCGATGAATTCCCAAACAATTCCACCGAATCATCAGATTCAGATGGAGATGGAATTGGCGATAATGCTGACTTAGATGACGACAATGATTCCGTTCCAGACTTAGAAGAATTAGAAGCCGGAACTGATCCTTACAATCAAGATACTGATGGCGATGGATACGGTGATTCAGTAGATCTCTATCCTTTAGACCCAGAACAATGGGAAGAAGATAAATTACCCGGTTTTAGTACTATTTCCTCAATACTCGCAATATCAATAGCATTTATTGCAATTTCAAGAAGGGAAAATAAGTTCTAATTTATGGCCCTGTTAACATTTATAATTCTGAAAAAAATAAGACTCTGAATGGCAGATAATAGTAATGACCACCAAATCCATTTAGGTAATCCGAGTAGCCAAAGAGAATTATCTCCCCACCACCAATAATCATGTGCATTAATAAATACAAGTAGCAAAGAAATAGCTATTGAAACATTTATCATATCCGGACGGGATGAAAATATTTCACTAAATGAATCATTAGAGGCAATATATTGGGAAATTAGTAGAGCTAGTAGTGATGATATAATCGCGGGAATTATTGTAACTGGTATGGCGGGTCCAGTAGGAATGACCCACCACCCATCAAAAATTTCTGGCATAAAAACTGCAAGGATTACTATAGCCTCTCCAAC
>LULO01000176.1_pt1 | contig 15336 bp, 16 predicted proteins | sample 728121 | NCBI WGS metagenome assembly LULO01 (sample SAMN03860287, study PRJNA289734) | marine metagenome | biome: seawater column; feature: ocean; material: water; isolation source: Red Sea water column Station 149 - depth 50m | place: Saudi Arabia: Red Sea | collected 2011-10-15 | depth 50 m | reverse complement strand
ATTTCTTGGCGTCATATACTGAACAAATTTAGCGGCGTCCTCTCCAATAATTTCAATTTGTCTCTCTGCTGCCACATCCCATAATGTTACATCGTTTATTAATGATTGGTACTCCTCCTCAGGAGTCGTATAGCCAACAGGCATCGTCATACGGTTATAAGTTGTAAAATTGGTAGCACCATATTTTAGTGTCTCTTCAAAGAAAGGTGATTTTCTTATCCTTGGGGTGTATATGATACCTTTTGACATTCTGTTCTCCTTAATGATCAGACCTTATAGACCATAAAGTCATAAAAAGTAAATCCTTTTCCTAAGTTTCTACTTACTAATTAAAACTATAAATGCTAAAAAATAATGATGAGCAAAAGATATGAAAATTTAATGAAACGTATTCATGCCGGAGAAAATATTCTTCTTGATGGGGCCACTGGTTCGGAGCTTGAAAACCGTGGTATTAAAATGGATAATTCTTGGTGTGGCACAGCTTCCTTAGAGAGCGATACATTAAAGCAAATACATAAAGATTATATTGAGGCTGGCTCAAGTATTATAACTACAAATACTTATGCAACAAATCGAATGATCTTAGAAACTGCGGGGGTAGATAATCAATTCAAAGAAATAAATCTAAGTGCGATAAATGCAGCTCTAGAAGCCAGGGAGGAATGTGGTAGAGATGATGTACTTATAGCTGGGTCCTTATCTCATCAAATACCGTATGAGGATGCTTTTGAAACACAAGAGGAAAGAGAGAAATTTAAAAAAAAACTCACACCCGAATATTTTCAAAAGTCTTTTGATGAGCTCGCTTTTTTTCTAGCCGATAATGGGTGTGATTTTATTCTACTAGAGTTAATGTATCGACCAGATCGAATTGAAATAATTTTTGACTCAGCAAGTAAGGCTGGATTGCCTGTGTGGGCTGGATTCTCATCTAGAAATAAAGACGGGTTAATAGCCCTTACTACAGACTATGACTATAGTTTTAAAAAAATGATTAGTAATGTGAAACATCATAAATTGGATGCTGTAGGAATAATGCATTGTGAAATTAATGTAATAGAACAAAGTATTAAAGAACTTAAAGAAGTATATGACCTTCCTGTTATGGCGTATCCAGAAGTAGCGGTATTTAATTTTCCACACTACGACATGAGCAATGTAATTTCTCCTGATGATTATTTAATTGAAGCAAAAAAGTGGAAGGATGCTGGAGCGCAAATTATAGGTGGATGTTGTGGTACTACAGTTGAACACATTAAAGTACTCAATCAATTATAGTTAGCCCGTATCTTCTTCAGTCTTTGATGCAAATATTATTTCTGTTAACCCAGCAAATATAATGAAAGAGCTGCCTAATATTTCTCGCCATCCAATAAGCTCATCTGTTAATACCGCGGCGCTGAAAGTACCCACAACTATTTCAAAAAGTATAATTATAGAAAATATACCTGCACCAATTCTACTTGGTGCACCTAAGATCACTATATTTGTCGGTATATGAAATAAAATTGCAATTAAAATTAGCCACGGCATCATTGCAACCCATGACTCTATTGATGGAGCATCACCTAGGTAGTCGCTCAAGAAATATGATTGTATTAATGTAAATAAGCCACCATAAAAAAAGAACGAAAATAAGATAGGATATATTCCCTCTGGCTTTTTTATCTCCATTCTAACTGCTGATGCGGCAATAAGAATTCCGCCTAATAAAGCAATCCAATCACCAGAATTTTGCGGTAAGGGTATCACGCCTTCTTGTCCAAAAACTATCCAAACACCAGATAGTGCAAGAACTAATGTTATGTATCTATAAAAACGTGGAATTTGTCTAAGAAATACTATTTCAAAAATAGTTGTCCAAACTGGGGTTATATAAAATACTCTAGGCCAAAAGACTGACCTTTATAGAGCCTCCAAAGTGATATTGGAAGCAGCATTGCAAAAGGTATAACCATTTGAGAAATCGTTGCCCATCCACCCGTTAAACCACCAGCCTCTAACGCTCTTTGAGGGATCCAGAATAAACCCCACATACCCGCAGCGATTAATAACGCAAAGCTAATTGTATAATAGTAAGGATGTCTTGATGAGGTGATCATAAAAGTTAACTAAAAAAAAGGCCTTGCACAAAAGTAACAAGGCCTTAATTTTCTGATTTAGCTATTTAGACTTACGGAAGCCAAGCTTTCCATTCGTCTGTACTGTTTTTCCATTCAGCAACAGCTTCTTCGACAGATAATCCGTCGTCACCAACTCTTACAAGCATTTTTGCTTGATCCGTGTTAGAGAAAGCCATTTTTTTGAAGAATGCAACTGCTTCAGCGTTCTCAGGTTTAGACATAACTTCAGGATTCATATAATTCATCGTGTAGTCTTTATCCCAACCTGTAGCAGGCCATGCTGCAGTTCCACAATCTTGCCAGTTATTAGCTTCAGTAAAACTATCACAGTATTTGTATGCTGGTAGTTTTACACCAACCATTTCATTCTTACCGAAGAAAAAGTGTGGTTCCCAAAGATACAGAAGGAATGCTTCACCTCTATCATAAGCTCCTTGAGCTTCCGCTAGAGCTGCAACCTCAGTACCTAGTTCTGATGCTTCAAAATCAATTCCTAAAAGATCTAATCTTTTTTGGTCATGACAGTTCCAACCAGCAACTGGACATCCAATCAATCTACCTTTTGAACCTGTTTCAGGTGTCGCAAATTGATCTTTGAATTTATTTAAATCTCGCCAGTCTTTAAAATCTGGGTTAGCGTCAACAAAGTATTTTGGAACATAGTAATCTGACATTCCAATGATACCACTTGTGTACGCATCAACAGATCCATCACCAGAATACTCTTTTACAACTTCTCCGTCATAAACAAGATTCATGTTGATCATTACATCGTCAGCCTCAGCATAACTTGGCCAACTTTCACATGCGAAGTCAATATCGCCAGCAGCAATAGCTTCCCATAGACCTGTTCCTGAAGCGAATTCTATTCTATCAACTCTGTAGCCTAGCTCTTCTTCAAGGATAGCAACTGCAACCTGACATGTTATTTCTCCACCAGTCCAGTCAGCAACAGCAGCTGTTAAACGCTTAGCGTTGGCAGTACCTGCCGAAAGAACTAAAAAAGAAGACAAAATCAGGGCAGCAAAAGTTTTTGCAAATAATGAATTTTTCATTAATTTCCCCTTTTAATTAATTAATTAATTAATAATTCTAGACCAAAAAAGATGAATAAGTAAACCGCTTTATCAACATTTTTTGAAGAAAAGTATCAGGAAATATGTATATAAATTAGATCTATAAACCTAGGGCATCTCTTTGCTTTTTTGTCCATGCAAGACTGATACGGTCAATTATCATGGCTAATAAACAAATTCCTATGCCAGCAGCAAGAGCTCTACCAGTATCTGATCGAGCTAAGCCATTAAATACCTCAAGACCTAGCCCTTTACCACCAATGAGAGGTGTGACAATCTGCATCGCAAAAGCCATCATGACTGTTTGATTGAAACCCATAACCAAACTAGGAACTGCTAGAGGAAATTTTATCTTATTGAGAGTCTGAATTGTAGTGCCTCCAAATGACTTTGATACTTCTGAATATGTGGAAGAAACTTGAGACAGGCCCAATACAGTTAAACGTATTATTGGAGGTATGGAGTATATAATTGTTGCAAGTAATGCAGAAAATGCCCCACCACCAAAAAACATTAAAACTGGAACAAGGTAACAAAAATATGGCAATGTTTGCATTGCATCTAATATTACCTCGTTGATATTTTGAAATCTCTTACTGTAAGATGCTAAGATACCTATTGGCACACCAATTACAAAACATAAAAGAACTGAGATAAGAACTGATGAAAGAGTAATCATTGCTTCAGTCCAAATATTGCAAGCGCCGATGAATGCTAGAAGGATGGCAGTAATAATCGCAAATCTAATTCCAACAGATTTCCAGCTGATTAGAACCAATGCGCCAATTGTAAACCAATATGGTAAATATGTGAGATAAAAATCAAATGGTCTTAGAAGGTAAATAACAACAGTTGATCTGATTGTTTTGGTTATTGAAATAAACGTATCATTTACAACCAATGATTTTACACCAGCAGAAATTTCTTCTCTTATTGACAGATTCCATGCTTCAGGAAATGTTCCTATTGCAGCAACGTTTGCATCATAATAAACGATGCCAATCAATATTAATAATCCAGAGAAAAAGAAATAATGAGCATTTATAAATTGTGCAATCGCTGAGCCGTAATCCTTATTAAATAAAGAAATTACTGAATTTAAAATGAAAGAAAATATTCGAATGACGCTTGAGAATACAAATGCAAATGCAAAATGAATTAATTGTAGAGGTTTTTCAACCTGTCTAGCAATGGGATAAATATCCCATGTTTGCGGTAAAAGATAAAATTTTTGACTATCGGATGGCAGGGTAACTGTCTCCCGACTAGCGGCTTTACCAAATCTATCGAACATGATTGCCATTAAAAGAACGCAAATACCTCCTTCCAAAGCAGCTCCGACTTCTAGTTTTTTTATCGATACCCAAATGTCTGAACCTAGACCTTGAGCCCCAATAAACGTTGCTAAAACAACCAATGCCAATGCCATCATTATTGTTTGGTTAACGCCCATCATGATGCTTGGGAGAGCTAATGGAATTTGTACTTTAAATAAAATTTGGCTCTTACTAGAACCAAAAGCTGTTGCTGTTTCTACTGTTTCATTGGGGACCTGACGTATACCTAAGTTTGTCAGACGAATAATAGGAGGCATTGAATAAATCATTGTTGCAAGAATTGCAGGCGCGCCTCCGATTCCAAAGAAAAACATTGCAGGGATAAGATAAACAAATGCAGGCATCACTTGCATTATATCGAGAGCTGGTTTCATATTTCTCTCAAAACGATCACTTAATGCACAGAAAATACCAAGTATTACTCCAACAGCTACAGATAAGAATACTGATAGACCCATAAGAGCAAGAGTTTCCATAGCAGAGTCCCAAAGCCCAACCATTCCCCAATACATGGTGCCAAAAAGAACCAGAAAACCTAATTTAATTCCACCGAATGCAAGTGATGGAATAAGCAATAGCGCCGCTATAAATACCCAAGATGAATCCAGTAAAAAATCCTCGAGCATCCAATAAAGGTCTTTTACATAACCAGCAACCATCCTTGTATAAACTTTAATATTATCTTTTAAAAAATCTTCACCAGCATTGACCCAAGCTGTAAAAGTAAAAGCGTCAGTTATAAAGACAGGAAATTCAGAAACATCTTCTCCTTGAAATGCAAGCCAGATTGAAGCTAGAATTGCAGCAAAAATTAGCCCAGGAATGATAAGACTCTGAGTACTACTTTTAGAAGATAAAAGAGATGTATCTTGGGTTAATGCCATATAAAATAGTATTCCTTAAGGTTAAATAAATTATTCAAAAATCCTCAACATAGTATAACATTCAGCAGATAAAGCACTCAAAAATAATGGAAAAAAATGACAAAATAGTATGCACAAATATATGGAAAGTATTTGGGCCGAATGAAAAAAATGTTCTTACAAATTTAGACAAAAATCTTTCAAGAAGTGAAGTACAAGAAAAAACTGGACATGTGGTTGCAGTTAAAGATGTAAGTTTCTCAGTTCAAAAAGGTGAAACGTTTGTTGTAATGGGTTTATCAGGTAGTGGTAAATCTACATTGGTAAGATGTTTATCAAGACTGATTGAGCCAACAGCGGGTGAGGTAAAGATTGACAATCAAGATGTAACACAGATGAGTAATAAAGATTTAACAGATCTGAGGCGTAATAGAATGAGTATGGTATTTCAGCACTTTGGTCTTTTCCCTCATCGAAGAGTGATAGAAAATATTGGCTATGGACTTGAAATAAGGGGAGTAAAGAAAAAAGATCGATTAGATAAGTCAATGGAAACACTTAAACTTGTATTTTGACGAACCTTTCTCAGCACTGGATCCATTGATAAGAAGGGAAATGCAAGACGAGTTAATTAGCATTCAAAAAATGGTTCAAAAAACAATGGTATTTATTACGCATGATTTTTCTGAAGCTATTAAAATGGGTGATCATATTGCGATAATGAAAGATGGAGAAATATCACAAGTTGGTACACCAGAGGAAATTGTTGCAAATCCTGTGGATCAATATGTAAAAGACTTCACTGAAGATGTTCCCAAATACAAAGTTTTGAGTGCGGGTAAATGCGCAAGAAAAGAATGCTGCGAAGATACAAAAACTCTGTTCGCCCAGGGCAATGAGTGTATTAAAAGTGACGTTAAAATCGATACTTTAATTAATCAGATAGCTGACACTGACAAAAAATATCCTGTAATCGATGCAGTTTCAGGAGAACTAATTGGTGAAATTGATCGGTCAATAGTCTTAAAATCAATGACATCTTAATTAATTTGAATAAATAAACCATGACGCTTTTCAATTTGAATAAAGAAGAAATTCTTGCCCCTCAAGATTGGGGTTTCCCTGTACCGATAGCATATGGTCCAGGTAGATTTTCCGAAATTGGAAATTATTGTTCTGAGAATGAGATAACCAATCCACTTATTGTCACTGATAGTGGCAGTGTTGATCTTCCCTTCATTGATAACTTGGTCGAAATTTTAAAAAAATCGAAAATTAATTCAGGTATTTACTCAAAAATTTCACCCAACCCAAGAGATGATGAAATTGCATCAGGAAAAAAACTTTTCAATGATAACAATCACGATGCAATAATTGCTATTGGCGGCGGAAGTGCCATGGATGGTGGCAAGTCAATTTGTCTAACCGCTAATAATGAAATTGAGTTATTTGACTTTGAGTGGGAAAAGACACCTCAAGTCATTGGACCAGATAATAAATTTCCTAAACTTATTACAATTCCTACAACAGCTGGAACAGGCGCTGAAACAGAAAGTACAGCAATGGTAACAGATACCAAACAAGGAATTAAACTTTGTATAATGCATCCTGAATTGAAGCCTTCATTGGCATTGCTCGATCCTGAACTAACATTGGGATTACCCTCAAATCTTACAGCATGGACAGGTGCAGATGCAATGATCCACTCAATTGAGGGTTATTGTGTGCCAGGTTTTCACCCCTTGTGTGACGGTGCCGCACTCGAAAGTCTAAACTTAATTTCTAAATCACTCATTACAGCTGTAGAAGAACCAAATAATCTTGAAGCAAGAGGGGCTATGCTTGTTGCTTCGTGTTTGGGGGGAGTTTCTTTTATAAAAGGGCTGGGTCTTGTTCACGCTATTGCGCATATGGTTGGGGCAGAATTTAATACGCATCACGGACTAACTAATGCTATTATTTTGCCAGCAGTTCTAAGATACAACCTACCAGATATGGAAGAGAAAGTGATGAGAATGGCTCAGGCAATGCAATATAAAGATCATACTGCAAATCATTTCATCGAAAGCATGGAAAAAATACTAGATCGAATTAAGATACCCAAGGGTTTAAATGAAATTGGTGTTCCAGAAGATTGTATTGAGAGAATATCTGAAAAGTCAATGATTGATACAGCCTTTGGCACTAACCCTCGTTCAGCCACATTGGATGATGTTAGAGAGCTCGTCAAGGTCAGTATTTTTGGAGCTCGATAAAAAACCTCGTAGATGATTACTCATTTATCTGTTCGGGATCAAATTGATTTAATTTCTAAAAAAGAAATAAAAGTTGAAGAACTTTTTCAAGAATACTTATCCAATATTGAAAAGCTTAATCCTAAGCTTAACGCCATTGTGTCACTTAGAGACAAAGATTGGATTATTGATAAAGCAAAGGCACAGGATGAACAAAAAGTTGATGTTACAAGAAAACAAATTTTATTTGGACTTCCATTTGTTTCAAAAGAATTATTCGACGTCACTGGATTGCCAACTACTTATGGAATACTTGAATATCAAAATAATTTTCCACAAAATGACTCGTTAATTGTAAAAAAAATAAAGCATCAAGGAGCCACAATTATTGGAAAATCAAATATGGCAGAACTAGCAATTGGATCTCATACAAAGAATAAATTATTTGATCCAGTTTCAAATCCTTATAACTATAATCTATCACCTGGCGGCTCAAGCGGAGGAGCGTCAGCAGCTGTAGCCAGCTGCCTCATACCATTTTCTGATGGTACGGACATGATGGGCTCTTGCAGAAACCCTGCAGCTTTCACAAATCTATATGGTTTTAGACCATCTCCTGGACTGATATCTGATAAAAGAGAAACCAGTAAATTTCCTGTATTGACGACTCCAGGTGGAATTGCCAGAACACCTGATGACTTAAGTATTTTTTTAGATGCCGTCGTTGGAAAAGATATAGAAGATCCCTACTCGTTTAACTTTGAGGGTTCATTTCAGTCAATAACTAAAAATTTATCTAGTGAAATAAAGATTGGTTGGATTAGTAACTTTGTTGAACACTATTCTTTTGAAGAAGGAATTATAGAATTATGCGAAGCTTCTTTAAACAAACTCGTGGAAACAGACAAAAAGATATTTGTAGAACAATGCAAAGTTAATATTGATCCAGATAAACTATGGGATACATGGTGCACTCTTAGGTCAAAAATCACATTTAATGATATTTCTGCAATGCAAATTAAGGATTTTAATGAACTAAGCTTTCCAGCTAAATGGGAATACGAAGAAGGAAGTAAAGTTACAGATGATCAAGTTTCTAATTCAATTGATTGGTATCATAATTATAAAAAGTATGTCGATAGTATATTTGAAAAATATGATTTTATTGCTTTACCATCAGCACAATTATTTCCATTTAACAAAGAAATAGATTTTCCAAAAAGTATTTCAAAAACCCAGATGGACACATACCATCGCTGGATGGAAGTTACGGTATTTGCAAGCATGTTTCAATTGCCTACCATCTCATTACCAGTTGGCTTTAATGCTGAGGGACTGCCAATGGGTATGCAATTAATTGGAAAAAATAAATCAGATGAAAAAGTGATACAAATTGGAAAATATTATGAAGAAATCTTTAATCATTCAAAAATAAAACCTAATATAATTAATGGTTAATAAGTTAGTCGATACCCCAAACCCAACTCTTGTAACATTACGCGACAATAAAGCTAAATGGAACCTTCCTGAATATAGAAGAACTGGCTATAGGAATCTTCATAAAATAAACAGATATGGTCTTTTGTTAAGATCAGATTACGTTCTTTTGCTTAATGAGAACAGTAAAGATGAAATAGATAAAATAAACTCAGTAAGGGAAATGACGAGCCATAAATCTTTTTGTTCTTTAATAGTTGGAAGAGGGCAAGAAATATTTTTTGAGAAATATGCAAAAGATTTCTCTCCTGAAACACCGCATACAATAATGTCAATTTCAAAGATGTTTTTAAATCTATTTGTCGGTGAATTAGTTGAGAAAGGTGAATTGCAATTGGAAAAACCTATTGGCTATTATTTGCCCAATATTGGAGAAGGATATTCAAAAGCGACGGTTCAAAACGTATTAAATATGAACATTATTAATGCTTTTACCGAAGATTATACTGATCCGTATTCAACATCATTTATGCATGAAACTGTTGGTGGCTGGCGAATACCAGATAAAGATAAAGATGAAAAGTTTCAAGAAGATTTCTTGAACAGTATTCAAACAGATGGAACTAATTCTGTAATAAACAATTCTGATAAAGCATTTTATAAGTCAGCAAACAGCGATGTGATTGCTCTACTAATTGAAAAATTAAGTGGAAGAGAGCTGCGAGAGTGGCTTCTCTCGTCAGTAGAAGCAATGGGTCTTGAAGATGGTTTGTATATGGCAACGGATAGAGGTGGGATGCCATGGCTGTCCGGTGGTGGTTGTCTTGTTGCAAGAGATTTGCTACGCATGGGACTGCATTTCTCAAGAAAAGGTCTTGGGATCAGAAATAGATTAGCTGGCTCTCGTAAATTTATTGATGATACAGTTTCTGAAAAAGGTCCAAAATATATGCACTTAAAAGATGAAAAATATGTTTATTATGCAAATCAAACTATGAAATCTAATAATTGGATTGGGCATTCTGGATACGGTGGGCAATTTTTAATGATTAACTTAGAAACAAATGTTGTTGCAAGTTTTTTTTCTGTTTTAGAAACCGACTCAGCAACTGATGAAGACTATAAAGCCAAAATGATTCTGATGCTTGAGGAAGTAACATCAAAGCAATATTCATAGAAAGGATAGATAATGAGAGGATACGTAATGGTTGGGTCAAGTAATTTAAAAGAATCTAAAGCATTCTACGATGTTGTCCTCGCAGTAATGGGAATAGTTTCAATTTATGAGGATGAGGTGTGTGTAGGTTATGCTCGAGAGGGGAAACAAGATGTTGAGTTCTATATAACCAAACCGGCAAATGGAAAGCCTGTTACATTTGGAAATGGTACACAGATATCCTTTTTGACCGAGTCAAAAGAACAAGTTGATAAGTTTCACAAAACTGCTTTAGGACTTGGAGCACAAAATGAAGGGGATCCAGGTTTTAGACCAAGCGACAGTAATGTTTATTATGCATACATCAGAGACCCAGATGGTAACAAAATTTGCTCATATACAAGTGTAAATGTCTAGGGCTACCAGGTTTAAATTATATCGAGCATTGCTTATAGTTGCTATTGTTTTAATAGTACCAGTCATCTTTATTGTAGGAATTACTCTGCCCTATTTATTTAATACAATAAAAATAACTTTTCCTGATATTGTCATTGATAAAGATGTTGAAAGCTATATTGCTGAAAAAGAACTGCTTTTTGAGAATACTGATCCCCGAGCAAAGAAAAAAATCATATGGCATGATGATGCGAAAATTAAAACTGAATATTCAATTGTTTATCTTCATGGAAGTTTTGCGACGGGGCGTCAACAAGAAGAAGTTTTGGTAAAGATTGCCAAAAAATTAAAGGCTAATTTATTTATATCAAGACTAGCTGGCCATGGCTCTGGTTTTGAATCTACAAAATCTTTGGAGGCCAAAAATTTTCTCGAAGATGCAGCCGAAGCCGTTGCAGTAGGCAATAAAATCGGAAACAAAGTTATATTAATGGGTTTTTCAGCTGGAGGTTCATTTGCATTAATGGCTGCAAAAGATCAGAATTTAAGTGAAAAAATTGATCATTTGGTACTTGTGGCGCCATGGACTCCCAAGCTATCTCCTCCTTATTTCTTAGCGGCGACTGGGTTATTTTTTAAAAGCCAATACAAGTTTAATTTTCCTAGAATGTTTGACTTGCCAAATGAAGAATGGGATCCTTTTTGGGTCAATGAATTTCACAGGGAACTTCCAAGACAGCTTTGGGTGGCGGCATTTTCTGGAAGGAAACTTGAATTTCAAGAGACTAAGATTCCACTATTAGTATTTTATGAAGAAAAAGATAAAGTAGTAAACGCTGAAGGAGTTAAAAAAATATTTGAACAATGGAAAGGACCTAAGAAAATAATTAATAACGATACTAATTTAGGAGGCTTTAATTATCATGATATTATTGGAATTCTAAACTCCCCACAAGATGATTTCTTTGTTGAGGAAATCAATAACTGGATAGAAGTTAACTCTTAAATAAACTTTTATTATTTTCTCTCAATTTATTTTTTTGAACTTTGCCCATAGAATTTCTAGGTAAATTTGACATAAATATTATTTTTTTTGGCTGTTTATATTTAGCAATTTTATCTTTTGTATAATCCAATATTTGACTACCATCATTTTTATCATCTGTTGCAACTACTGCCGCAACAACTGCTTCGCCAAAATCATCATGTTGAACACCAAAAACTGCTGACTCTGTAATATTTGGTAACTCATTTATCACATCTTCTATTTCCTTAGGATAAACATTTAGTCCACCACTTATAATCATATCTTTATCTCTACCAACAATAGTAAAGTAGCCATTTTCATCTTTCTTTGCGAGATCACCTGTTATGAAGAAGCCATCATCTTTAAATGATTCTTTGGTCTTTTCTTCCATTCCCCAGTACCCCTTGAAAATATTTTCGCCCTTAAGTTCAATAGTTCCTATTTGACCCACCTTTACTTCCTTACCTTCTTCATTGACTATTCTTATTTCAATACCTGGAAGAGGTATGCCCACTGTGCCTGCTTTCCGTGATCCGTCATATGGATTTGAAATATTCATATTTGTTTCTGTCATGCCGTATCTCTCAAGAATTTTTTTACCAGTTCTTTTTTCAAATTCAATGTGGGTTTCTGAAAGTAAAGGTGCTGAACCAGAAATAAATAGTCTCATGTGTTTTGCTGACTCATTATTTAATTTTTCATTTGCCAACAATCTTGTATAAAAAGTCGGCACGCCCATCATGGATGTGGCTCTTTTCATCCAATGCAAGGCTTTTTCAGAATCAAATTTTTCCAAGAAAATCATTGATCCTCCAACAATTGCAAGAAGATTACATGCAACAAAAAGACCGTGCGTATGGTAAATAGGTAGCATATGTAAAAGCACATCATTTTCTGTAAATTTCCAAAAATTTCTTAGAACTTTAGAATTTGAAACCAAATTTCTATGCGATAGCATCGCTCCTTTTGATTTTCCAGTAGTGCCAGATGTATATAAAATGGCAGCTAAGTCATTTTCGTTTCTTTTAATAGATTGAAATTTTTTTGGATAGTTTTTTATCTGCTCAACCAATGAACCAGTTTCATCTAAATTTAATGATAAAATTGAAACCGAAGAATAGCTCACTAAGTTTTTTACTTCATTTTGAATTTTGTCATCGACAATTATCACCTTAGGTTTGGCGTCATTGAAGAAATATTCTAATTCACTTAGGGTATAGCCAGTATTGAGTGGCAGATAAACACCTCCAGCTTTAACGGTTGCTACGTATGTAGCAAGTTGAATTACATTCTTTTCTGCCTGTATGGCCACTCGGTCACCAGGTAATAAATTAATATCTATTAAATAATTAGAAATTTGATTTACAATTTCATTGAATTCTAAGTAACTTATCTCTTTATTTTCATTGATCAAAAAAATATTTGGACTCGTTTCGTTAGATTTGAATATTTCATCAAATAGATAGTTTGATTCAGTCATTACTATTTTCATCCAATGAATAAATGCTCAACCGAAATAAAATATCTTCGTGAATAACTATACCAAGTCCAGCTGATTTATTTATATGTGCTTTATTATCTACAATATCAAAAGGTAACTCACAAAATTTCTTTGAAAAGTTTATATAATCTGGAAATATTTCAGCCTTTTCTGAATTAGAAATACTTGAGCAAACATGAAGCATCGCAGATGCTGAAACGGACATTGAATTCCAGCAATGCGGAGAAATAGAGATGCCATTATTTGATGCTTCATTTGATATTTTGATAATATCAATAAGTCCGCCCATACCTGAAATATCAGGATTAAATATATCTGCTGCATTTCTCTTTATTAATTCTCTGAAATGGACCAAGCCTGATTGCTTTTCACCAGTTACAACTTTCATATTAAAAGTATTTTTGATCTCAGTAAGTAAGCTAATATTCTCACCATCAACAGGCTCTTCTATCCAGTAAGGATTAAATGACGATACTTCTTTTAAAAAAGATTTTGTCTGATCTAAATCTTTAGGCACAGCTAAATCAAGCATTAGCGGTAATTCATCTCCCACTATTTCTCTAACTTTTTCAACAAACTGAATTGAAATTGATACGTTATCTAGCATTGGATATATCTTGATCCCCCCATATTTCTTTCCATAAAATTTTTCTATTTGTCTCAAATAGTCATTTGTGTCTTTTTTTAAATCGCTCCAACACGTAGCATAAATGGGAACATTTGGTTTGGGACTTTTTGTTAGTAAAGAATTTAAAGGAAGATTTTTTAACTTCCCTGATATGTCCCATAATGCAATTTCAATGGCGCTTGTAGCAGAGCTGAAATCTAAACCCCTGTGACCATCACTTAACAATGAAATTTTATTATAAAATGACTTTATTGATAGATTTGGAATATTCGAAATTTCTCTAAATAACTCTTTTATAATAATCGCAATACCTTTTTCTCTTAGATTAATAGAGAATGCTTCTCCCCAACCTTCAATTCCATCTTCAGTAGTTATTTTTATGATGATAAATTTTTTTGTATTTGACCATTGATCATCAGAAAGATGATTATCGGTTATCCAGATCTTTAACCTTGAGAGTTTGCCAATGCTTATATCTTGATTATTCATTATCAGTATTAATATTAGATGGAATATAATTTAATTTGATCTTTAACATATATAAAAAAAACCTTATGTTAAGGTATGATTTCAAAGTTAATACTCGGAGCAGGATGTTTTTGGGGAGTGGAAGTTCTTTTTGAAGAAATGTCTGGCGTTAAAAAAGTAATTTCAGGTTATGCTGGCGGGCATACAGAAAACCCTACATATGAAGAGGTCTGTACAGGAAAATCAGGACACATTGAAGTTGTTGAGATTGAGTATGATAATAGTGAAGTAAAGTTTGAGGAATTGTTAGACAAGTTTTTCTTTATTCATGATCCAACCCAGATGAATCGTCAAGGTCCAGATATTGGCGAGCAATACAAGTCAGTTATTTTTTATAATTCTAATGAAGAAAAAAGTATATCGGAAAGCAAAATTGACGAGATTAATAACTCTGGCGAACACCAGAATAAAGTAGCTACAGAATTAAGAGAAAATGTTAAATTTTGGCCGGCTGAAGAATACCATCAAGACTTTATCGAAAAAAATGGCAAAGTTTGTTATCACCAACTTTACGTTCAGCACAAATCTTAACTTTTTAGCTATAAATTAAACAAATACCAAATATTTCAAAGTCACACTTTTTAGAATTTTCAGCTACATAACTTTGAAAAGCATTTATGTGATGTCTTTTTGTAATATTGTAATCGGATAAGTCTTGAAATAACTCAATATGGTGTCTTTGAGTAATATTGTAATCAGACAAATCTTGGAAACTTTCTATGTGAAATCTTTTTGTAAGATTCATATCCATCTCATCTTGAAAGAATAAGATGTCACTTCGAGTAGTAAGATCTACCTTAGATTTTAAATGCTCCATACTAAAAGCGAATGATGTAAGTCCTATGCTAAAAGCAATTATGTAAACAAAATTACGCATAAGTATACCGTACTGTATTATCGTATTAATGCAAGTGCTCAGCACAATTAAGTGCTGAGCAATTAATATAAACTAGCCCTTTACAACTTCTCTTGTATTCGCGTTGAAAGACTCAGTAAACGGAACATCAACTGTTACAGCGTCTACTGG
>LULO01000313.1_pt1 | contig 15354 bp, 15 predicted proteins | sample 728121 | NCBI WGS metagenome assembly LULO01 (sample SAMN03860287, study PRJNA289734) | marine metagenome | biome: seawater column; feature: ocean; material: water; isolation source: Red Sea water column Station 149 - depth 50m | place: Saudi Arabia: Red Sea | collected 2011-10-15 | depth 50 m | reverse complement strand
TTCACCAGCTGCATCTCCTGCTGGAGCTGCTGCTACTGCAGCGACAGGTGCTGCGGCAGTGACTCCAAATTTATCTTCCATAAGTTTAATCAGATCAACCATATCCATCACACTCATGTCGGATATCGCATCTAATATTTCTTCTTTTGATAGCGCCATTACTACTCCTTTTAAAGTTTAAAATTAAGATTTAGTATCTTTTACCGCATCCAAAGTTCTAACAAAGTTTGAAGGTAGATTCTGTAAACCACCTGCAAATTTCTGAATTGGACTTTGAAGTAAGCTCATTAACATAGAAATTGCTTCTTCCTTTGAGGGCAGTGAAGCTAGTCTGTCTAGCTCACTTGCATCTAAAAGGCCTTCTCCTACCGATAACCCTTTTACGCTAAAAGACTCATGAGATTTTGAAAAATCTTTTACGAGTTTTGCAGCACTTTTAAAGTCATCAAGAGAAAAAGCAAACAAACTAGGTCCAGTAAGAATTTCATTGATTGAATCAAACTTAGTACCTTCTAACGCTCTTTTAGCTAAAGTATTCTTTATTACTCTAAGATATACAGAACTAGAAGAGGCATCTTTTCTTAACAATGTTAAGTCAGGTACGTTAGTACCTCTGTAATCAACAACGACAGCTGACAATGCTTCATCAGCTACCTTCTTCAACTCATCTACAACTAATTTCTTTTCTTCTAAACGTGACATTAAATAAACCTCTCTTTTTTAAAGTGAGAGAACTTCCAACCAAGGCCTAAAAGACTTGGTACATCTACGCATGAAATTAAGTTCTTATGGCAAAAACCAAAAAACACATGCGGTCTAAGACAATCGCGAAAACGCAAATGCTTATTTAAATGTTCTGGACCGCGCATCATACAGGAAAAAATCAGAAATTGAGAGAGGAAATATCAATTTCTAATCCAGGTCCCATAGTTGATGACATCGAAACTTTTGAAATAAAAACTCCTTTGGATGATGGAGGTTTTGATTTTTTTAAATCAGATAATAAATATTGCAAATTACTTTTTATTTCTTCCTTGCTCTGAGTTATTTGGCCTATTCTACAGTGAACAATTCCCTGTTTATCTGACTTAAACCTCACCTGACCAGCCTTGGCATTTTTTACCGCACCCGAAACATCTTTTGTTACCGTTTCTGACTTACGATTAGGCATTAATCCTTTGGGTCCCAAAATTTGACCCAATGGACTTACAACTTTCATCGTATCGGGAGTAGCAACTATGACATCATAATCTATTTCCCCCGATTTCATTTCATCAGCGAGATCTTCCATGCCCACTTTATCTGCTCCAGCTTCAAGAGCACTTTTAGCCTCTTCACCCTCTGCAAAAACAGCAACCTTATATGAACGGCCAGTGCCGTGAGGGAGATTAGATGCTCCCCTAACGTTTTGATCTGACTTCGATGGATCCACTCCTAAGTTAATACTTACATCCACCGACTCAGTAAATTTTTCAGACTTATGTTCAAACAGAATATCTAAAGCTTCTTCCAAATTATAGGAGGCTTCTTCTACTAACTTTTCTCTTAAAGGTTTATTTTTCTTAGATGTTTTCGCCATTAATCTATTACCTCTATTCCCATGCTTCTGGCACTGCCAGAAATAATTTTTACTGCAGCATCCATATCAGCAGCGTTGAGATCCTGCATTTTCTTTTCTGCTATTTCCTCAACTTGAGCCCTAGTTACTTTTCCTACTTTTAATGAGTTTGGCGTAGGGCTACCCTTATCAAGTCCAGCTGCCTTTTTTAGGAGAATGCTTGCAGGAGTTGTCTTTACTATGAAATCAAAACTTTTGTCTTCGTAAACTGTGATAACAACAGGCACAGGAACATTCTTTTCCAAGTCGTTAGTCTTAGAATTAAATGCATTACAAAAGTCCATTAAGTTAACACCGTGTTGACCCAGTGCAGGTCCAACAGGAGGGCTAGGAGAGGCAGCACCAGCAGGTACTTGAAGTTTAATATATGTATCTATCTTTTTGTCCGCCATTATGCTCTCTCAATTTGATTGAAATCTAACTCGACTGGAGTTGATCTTCCAAAGATCATCACCGCTACTTTTACTTTTCCTTTTTCTGAATCTACTTCTTCAATCACACCGCTAAAATCATTAAAAGGTCCATCAATAACTCTAATCATTTCACCGGCTTCATAAATATTTTGTTGTGAAGTGGTTTCTACTCCAGATTCTATTTGATTTAAAATTCTGTTTGCTTCGTTTTCTGAAATTGGTCTTGGATTGGTTTTTGTGCCTCCAATGAAACCCAAAACCCTTGGAGTCTCTTTGACAAGGTGCCATGTATCATCATTCATTTCCATCTCAACCAAAATGTAACCTGGGAAAAATTTCTTTTGTATAGTTTTTTCCTTTCCTCCTTTCATTTCAGTTATTTCTTCGGAAGGTACTTCTATCTTTCCAAAAAAATCCTCCATGCCGTTGAGGGTTATTCTCTCTAAAAGCTGTTCTTTGGCCTTATTTTCATAACCAGAATAAGAATTAAGAACATACCAAGATTTCGACATTTCTACCCCAATAATAAATTTAATCCAAAGGAAAAAAGAGAATCCAAGCCCCATAACAACAGTGAAGCAACAATTACTGCAGCTAAAACAATAAGAGTTGTTTGAGTCGTCTCAGTTCTATTGGGCCAGACTACTTTTCTAATTTCAGTTAGAGAAGTAACAATTAAGTTGTATGCGGAATTACCAAAAATTGTGAATCTAATTATTGCTAAACCCAGAATCAATAGAGCAATCACAATCAAGGTTCTGTATAAAAGAGCTACTTCAGAGTAATAAGAATTCCCCCAGACAGCAATCAGGATAACTGCTGAGCCAAGGATCCATAAAATTTTACTGCTAACTGAAGTCATATTGTTTTATCTTATATCCATCTCCGTGGCAGGCCAGGAGGGAATCGAACCCCCAACCTGCGGTTTTGGAGACCGCCGCTCTACCAATTGAGCTACTGGCCTATTGAATAATTTTAGAAACTACTCCGGCACCAACAGTTCTTCCACCTTCACGGATAGCGAACTTCATACCATCTTCCATTGCTACTGGAGAAATAAGCTCTACGGTTACTGCAACGTCATCTCCTGGCATAACCATTTCTACACCATCAGGAAGTGTTACTTCACCAGTTACATCAGTAGTTCTCACATAAAATTGAGGTCTGTACCCTTTAAAGAAAGGAGTATGTCTTCCTCCCTCTTCTTTACTAAGAACATATACTTGAGCTTCGAATTTTGTATGAGGAGTAATCGAGCCAGGTGCAGATAGAACTTGTCCTCTTTCCACATCTTCTCTTTTAGTTCCTCTTAATAGGACTCCAACGTTTTCTCCAGCTTTTCCTTCATCCAAAAGCTTTCTAAACATTTCAACTCCTGTACAAACTGTTTTCTCAGTATCCTTAATACCAACTATTTCCATTTCGTCATTAACTTTGACTTCTCCTCTCTCAATCCTTCCAGTAACAACTGTTCCCCTTCCTTGAATTGAAAAGATATCTTCAATTGGCATTAGGAAAGGCTTATCAGTTTCTCTGGTTGGCTCTGGAATGTAAGAGTCAAGTGCTTCAACAAGCTTTTGTACAGATTGAATTCCATGTTCTGTATCTTCTCCTTCTAAAGCTTTAAGAGCTGAACCTATAATTATAGGAGTGTCATCTCCAGGAAATTCATATTCGTTCAATAAATCTCTGACCTCTACTTCAACGAGCTCAATAAGTTCTGCATCATCAACTTGATCGGCTTTATTAAGGTAAACGACAATGTAAGGAACACCCACTTGTCTAGCAAGAAGAATGTGCTCTCTAGTTTGAGGCATAGGACCATCGGCACAGTTGACCACAAGAATAGCTCCGTCCATTTGTGCAGCACCTGTAATCATATTCTTAATATAGTCAGCGTGTCCTGGACAATCTACATGAGCATAATGTCTTGCAGAAGAATCGTACTCTACGTGAGAAGTCGCAATCGTAATTCCTCTTTCTCTTTCTTCAGGGGCATTATCGATACCATCAAAAGCAATTGCTTCACCAGTACCTTGAGCTTCGGCACACACTTTAGTTAAAGCAGCAGTTAAAGTCGTCTTACCATGGTCTACGTGACCAATAGTTCCCACGTTTAAATGCGGTTTGGTTCTTTCGAATTTTTCTTTAGCCATTTTTTATTCCTCTTTAAAAACTTAATTTAATGGAGCTCATAACCGGACTTGAACCGGTGACCTCTTCCTTACCAAGGAAGTGCTCTACCAGCTGAGCTATATGAGCAATTCCTTTAAAATCATAGGAGACGGATAAGAAAAGTAGATAAAAAAATAACTCTCAACACCCGTTGCTCCGAACGGCTTTATACTTAAATTTTGCTTTAAATGCAACACTTTTGGTGGAGGGGGCAGGATTCGAACCTGCGAAGCCGAAGCGTCTGATTTACAGTCAGATGGGTTTGACCGCTCCCCAACCCCTCCTATAGAGTTGTGTATTCTCTGAGTACACATGAAAGATGTCAAACAAAATACATTAAAAGAAGAAAAAATCTTTAATTTTCTTAAAAAAAACAATGATTTTGTGTGGCATTTGTCGCTATATGAAGAACTAGAATCAACTAACGATTATCTTATTGAGTTTGCAAATCCAAATGAATATTGTTTGTGTGTAGCTGAAAGCCAAACAAAAGGAAGGGGAAGAAATTTGAAAAAATGGCAAAGCCCCAAGTATGAAAATATCTACATGTCTCTGAGTTTCTCTACCAATCAAGAATTGAAAAATTGCAGCTCATTTAGTTTGGTTTCAGCTCTTGCAGTGCACAATGTTCTATTAAGGCAAAATATTTTTACTGAAATTAAATGGCCTAACGATATTTACTTGAATAAAAAGAAAATTGGGGGAATCTTAGTAGAGACTTTTACAAGGGATGGGAAAAATTTAATTGTTGTGGGAATTGGCCTAAATATTTTTATGAAAAATAATACAGAAATTGACAGAGACTGGACTTCTCTTAAATTGGAATTTGAGAATATCGAAATTGATAGAAACGAAATAATATCTGAGATAGCAAACGAAGTATTACTATCAAAATTAAATTTTGAAAAAAAAGGTTTTGATGACTTCGTAAAAGATTTCAATAGATTGAATTTTTTGAAAGACAAAAAAGTTTTTCTCTCAAATTCAGTTAATAAAGAAGGCACTGCTCTAGATGTAAATTCCGATGGATCTCTAAATGTCAGAATGGGTAATAAAACGAAAAAAATATCTTCTGGAGAGGTTTCGATAAATATAAATTAATCTGCAATTTATTTTTTAATTAATATATCATCTTCATCTGATTTGCTGGCGTAGCTCAGTTGGTAGAGCTCCTGATTTGTAATCAGGCGGTCGTTGGTTCGAATCCAATCGCCAGCTCCAATATTATTTAAATTTCTCTTCTTCGAGTATTTGAGCGTCTTCTATCTCTGAAGTTTGGGTTTTTGTATTCTTTTTTTTTGAACTTTTATTTCTAAAGAAAAAAAATAAAAATCCAATTAGATATGGCCAGAAAAAAAGTAACGCGGAAAATAAAATATTCCACTCCCAGACAAATGTTGCTCCTATGATCCCTAAGATTGGACCAAGAAAAGGAGTAAAGGTAAGAAAGAGAGAGATGATAAATAAAACACCTTCCAGAAAGGTGCTTTGAACCATAAAGATAAGTTTTAGAGCATCTGTGACGGCGCTGATCTGATAGATGGAAATTGTGATGTAAAAAAATAAAACTATAAAAAAAGGCATTCTCAAAAAGCAATTTTACAAAGTATACTCTTTAGTCTGTTATGAAATTAAAAAAAATAATTTCCAAACTATCTCTTGAAGAAAAAGTTTCTTTGTTATCAGGTTTTGATAACTGGCATACCCCGGATATTAAAAAATATGGAATACCAAAAATAAAAATGTCCGATGGTCCAAACGGAGTAAGAGGAGACTCCAGCACTCCTCAAACTTCAGCTTGTTTTCCTAGCCCTATTCTTTTGGGAGCAACTTGGAATGAAAAACTAATTAAAAAAATTGGTTCGGCTATTGGTGAGGAAGCCTTATATAAAGATGTTGATGTTCTTCTAGCTCCCACTATAAATTTACATCGTCACCCGCTTGGGGGCCGACATTTTGAGTGTTATTCAGAGGATCCTGTCTTAACTTCGAAAATTGCCTGCTCTTATGTCTCTGGTGTTCAAAGTGAAGGGGTTGCTGCTTGTTTAAAGCATTTTGCTGGAAAAGATACTGAATTTGAAAGACACCTTGTTAGTTCCAACATAGATGAAAAAACATTAAGAGAACTTTATTTATATCCTTTTGAAATGGGAATAAAGAAAGCCAAAGCTAAAGTCGTAATGTCGGCCTATAACAAAGTAAATAATATTTATTGCAGTTCTCACGATGAATTAATAAATCAAATTTTGAAAAAAGAATGGAAATTTAATGGTTATGTTGTGAGCGACTGGGGAGCTGCTTTAGAAACTGTGGACAATGCCAATGGCGGGCTAGATTTAGAAATGCCTGGGCCAGCGAAAACTTGGGGGGGAAACCTAGTCGATGCGGTTAAAAATGGATTTGTTGAAGAAGAAACGATTGACGAGAAAGTAAAGAGAATCCTTAACGTTGCAAAATTCACCAATAGGTTCAACAAAAAAAGAGTTGCAGAGAAAAGCATTGATAAAAAGTCTCATCGCGAACTTATTAAAAAAACCGCTATCGAAGGTATGGTTCTTTTAAAGAATGAAGAAGTACTACCTTTTGATAAAACCAAAATTTCTAAAATTGCTCTTATCGGTCCAAACGTTAAAGACAGTCAAATCATCGGTGGCGGAAGTGCGGGTTTGAAACCTCATTACGAAGTTCATCCCTTTGAGGGAATTTCAAATTTCTTGAAGGAAGAAAAAGTAAAAATAAATTATGCAAAAGGTTGTCATGTTGATAAATATCTCCCTGCTTTAGAAAAAGAAAGCTCTTACGTTCCAGGGAAAAAAGAAAATGGATTTGAAGTTGAGTTTTTTCGAGGAAAAACTTTTGATGGAGAAGCATTAGCAAAACAAGTTTTAAGTGGAAATAGATTTTGGGCCTTGCAAGGATTTGCAAGAGAGTTTTTGGATGAAAAGGAAAGGCCTGAATTATCTGTTAAATTTTCTACTACTTATAAACCAAAGATTTCAGGAGAATTTGAGTTTGAGGTTTTTAGTATTGGTTTATCCAGAATCAAAATCAACGGAAAGGTGTTAGTTGATAATTGGTCATCTCAAAAAAAAGGAGAAGCTTTTTTTGGTTTTGCATGTGCTCCAAAGAGAAACAAAATAAAACTTTTAAAGGGAAGAGAATATCTAGTAGAAGTTGAGTATGAATTTGAAGGAAGATTTCCAGCCATACAATTTGGCTGCAGACCGCCCGATCCAAAAAATTTGCTTGAAGAAGCAGTCAAAGTTGCAAAGCAATCTGATGCGGTAGTTCTGGTTGTAGGGACAAATTCAGATTGGGAAACTGAAGGCAATGATAGAAAAAGTTTAAGCCTTCCAGGCGAGCAGGATGCTCTTATCAAAAAGATTTTAGCTACAAATAAAAATACAGTTTTGGTCATAAATACCGGATCTCCTGTAAGCATGCCTTGGATAAAGTCATGCCCAGCAATTTTACAAACTTGGTTTCCAGGACAGGAATTTGGAAATGCTTTAGCAGAAATATTATTTGGTAAAGAAAGTCCAAGTGGCAAGCTACCTACAACTTATCCTAAGAAACTATCTGATACGCCAGCATATTCTTCTTATCCTGGTAAAAACTTGCAAATGGACTACAAAGAAAAATTATTGGTTGGTTATAAATGGTACGACAAGAAAAAAATTGAACCTCTTTTTCCTTTCGGTCACGGTTTGTCTTACTCAAAATTTAAATTAAAAAAGGTTTCTGTTACAAAGAAAAAGCACGAAATCAAAATTAAAGTAAAACTTAAAAATATTGGCGACTTTTCTAGTTTTGAAACTGTGCAGTGCTATCTTGAAAGAAAGGCAGTGAAAGCAGAGATACCAAAAAAGAAACTCGTAGATTTTAAAAAGTTAAAAATTACAAAAAACAAATCTAAGAAATTAACTTTAAAAGTTTCTAAAAGAGATCTCTCAGAATGGGATGTAAAAAATTCTAAATGGGTAATTGCTAAAGGAGATTACGTCATTCATATAGGGACTTCTGTAAGAGATATTTCAATTACCGAAGAGATAAAAATCTAATCTAAATCTAACTGTTCTTTAGAGATTAATATCCCGCTTTCATCAGCATAAGCCCAATTTCCAGATTCAATTGAGATGCCCCCAAATTTAATATTGATTCCTATTTCGCCTTGATCTTTTTTTTCACTTTTTTTTGGAACTGAGCCCAAAGCAAATATTCCAATCTTGAAATTAGACAGGGCCTCAACATCTCTCACACAGCCATTTATTATGACTGCTTGCCAATTATTTTTTTCTGCAGACTCTGCAATCATGTCTCCCATTAAGGCAACTCTAGTACTACCTTGACCATCAACGATCAAAATTTTTCCGTCGCCCTCTTCACCTAGAATTTGCTTAACTTTTGAATTATCGTCAGGGCAAAATGCTGTTTCAATTTTTCCTGAAAAAAAACCTTTTTTGCCAAAATTCGTAAACTGCAAATTCAAAAAATCTACGTGGGGGTACTTATCACTCAAGTCTGGGGTGGTCATATATTTCTATCAATATACATTAAAAATTAAATCGCTTTATAGATTATCAACGGCAGTATAATTGAATCAATGAAAGAAAATTTCAAAGCCAAAGTATTTTTAAATAAATCGGGCAAAGGGAGGGTTAGGTATTCAGAGGATGAATTTCTGACTTTATCAAGTAGAGAAATGTTCAAAGTTTTTCCAGGAGATGAAGTTGTCTGTCAAAAAATGCCTGGGAGCAAGGCAAAAATTAAGGAAGTTTTGAAGAGGAATACCAGTGAGCTTACGGGCATTATTAAGAAGTATAAAGGCAAGACTTTTCTAACCAGTTTAGACAAAAGTTTTCATCTCGATATCCTGTTAGAGGGCAAGAATTTAAAGAATTTCAAATCAAATGACATTTGTGAAGTAAGAATAACATCGCAACCATCTCTAAAGTACAAGCCCAAAGCAAAGCCTATCAAAACCTTAAAAAGCAATGATGTATTTGAGGAGGCATTTATTTTTGCTACCAATGGAACCGAGCTTTCTACCGAATGGTCCAAATCTATTATTAACGAATGCAATAAGATCAAAAGAGAAATTTCAGCACAGGATATCGACTCCAGAAAAGATCTGAGAAGTTTAAATTTTGTGACCATTGATGGAAGCAATGCTAAGGATTTTGATGATGCTGTGTATGCCGAAGAAAGTTCCGATGGCTATCTTTTATATGTAGCAATAGCAGACGTTTCCGAATATGTACTTCAAGATTCTTCGCTAGATAAAGAAGCTTTGTCCAGAGCCACATCGGTTTATTTTGAAAAAAAAGTTATCCCTATGCTGCCAGAACTTATATCAAATAAACTTTGTTCGTTGAGGCCTAATGAGGATAAGTTGGTTTTAACTTGTCAAATTTATCTAGATGGAGAAGGAGAAATAAAATCCTATGAATTTTTCAATTCTGTAATCTGTTCTAAGAATCGTCTCACCTATGATGAGGTTGAAAAATTTTATCAAAAAGGTCAAACCGCTCTTTCAGATGATATTGTCTCTAATTTAAATGCTCTAAAAAAAATACATGCTTTGAGAAGAAAAATAAGAGAAGAAAGAAAGGCAATAGATTTTTATCTTCCTGAATACAGACCTGTTGGCAAAGATAACAAAATAATTAAGTTCAAATCGATCAATCATCTATTAGCAAACGAAGTCATAGAAGAATCTATGATTCTGGCAAATATTTGTGCAGCAAAATTTACTAAAAAAATTAAAAAACCTATCCCATTTCGACACCACGATAACCCGGATTACAATGAATTGGAAAAGCTTAAAGAATTTCTAAAAGCGAGAGGTCTTCGTAAAGGTATGACTGAATCTAATCCTAGAAAGAAACTCAACGCTTGGCTAAAAGAGATCAAACAAAAAGAAAAATCCTTTTCTTTGATATATCAGATCTTAAGAAGTATGAAGCTTGCTGTCTATTCAGGAAAAGAAAGTAACCATTTTGCTCTTGGACTCGAAGAATACTGTCATTTTACATCTCCAATAAGAAGGTATTCAGATCTGGTAACGCATAGAGTTATTAAGTCGATTATTGAAAAAAAAGGAAGCTCTTATTCTCAAGATGAAATAGATGGAATTGCTACAATTTGTAGTGATAAAGATAGAGAAGCAGAGAAAATCGTAAGGGAATCATCTAAATATCTAAGTTGTAAGTGTGCTGAACAACACATCGGAAAAGAATTTTATGGAGAAGTTGTGGCGGTATTGGAATTTGGCGTATTTATGCATATCGATGGACTTAATATTGAGGGGTTTTGTCATATAAAAAATCTTAAAAGATCACCTTATTATGTTCATGATGCGACAGCTCATTCTCTTACTTCAGCAAATAAAAATAATATTTATGCGTTGGGTGATAAATTTAAAATTAAAATAAAATCTGTGGAAACTTCTAGAAAAAGGATTGATTTGAAAGTTATTAATTAGATATGAAAAAGTTGGAAACTATTGATCAAAACTTTATCAAAACTTTACTTGATAACCTTCCTCAAAATATTGAGGAGCTTTCTGTTCCAAAAGATAAAAATAATAAAAAAACTTTAGAATTGATTTCACTTGCAGAGGAAAAAGATTTATCTATCTCATATAACATAGATAAAAAACTATCAGCGACTTTCAAACCATCGCAAATAAAAGATATTAATTTTTTAGAAAAGTTGATTAGTCAAAAAGAGAATTCACTTCTTCTGATTTTGGATCATGTTATGGATCCACAAAATGTAGGTTCCATATTAAGAACTGCTTTAGCTGCAAATGTAGATGCCGTAATAGTCAGCAAAAATAGAGCATGTCATCTTACCGAAACAGTAAGAAAGGTTTCAAAAGGTGCTTCAGAAATAATACCTTTTGTTATCGTTAACAACATCAAGTATCTGCTAAAAAATCTTAAAACTTTAAATTTCAATATTCTTGGTTGCGATGGGACTGCTGAGAAAAACTATTATGAGTGTGACTATAACTTGCCCACGGCTATTATAATGGGGTCCGAAGGTGAGGGCATAAAACCAAATCTTAAAAAAGACATAGACGAAATGATAAGAATTCCCATGAATGAGCAGATAGAAAGTCTTAACGTATCCAATGCTTGTTCTGTTATTCTATTCGAAGCCAGAAAACAAAGAATTTAAAAGCAATGTTGGTACAAAGAACTCTTACAAATCCTATAAAAGCAACTGGAGTCGGACTTCATACCGGAAGAAAAATAACGATTAACCTTCTCCCAGCTGAAGAAGATCAGGGAGTAGTCTTTAGAAGAATTGATTTAGAGCCTAACGTTGAAATAAAAGCAGTAGTTGAGAATGTTGGGCCAACTTCAATGGCAACAACATTAAAAGATGGGGAGATTGAGATTGCTACTGTGGAACATATGATGTCTGCTTTTGCTGGATTAGGTATAGATAATGTCACCGTAGAAATAAATGATTGCGAAGTGCCAATTATGGATGGTAGTGCGAGTCCTTTTGTTTTCTTAATTCAGTCTGCAGGTATTAAAGAACAAACAAAGCCCAAAAAGTTTATAAAAATTAAAAAAGAGATTTCAATAACTACCGATAATGGTGCTTATGCGAAATTGTCTCCTTACGACGGTTTTAAAGTAACACATTCGCTTGTCTATGATGACGAAGCGCGCAAAGGTCACTCTAGAACAACTACGGTTGATTTTAATTCAACGACGTATTTAAAAGAAATTTCAAGATCAAGGACTTATGGCTTTATGGAAGAGCTCGAAACATTGAAAAAGAATTCTCTTGCATTAGGTGCCAGTCAAAAAAATGCTATCGCCATCAAAGATAATGAAATCTTAAACGAAGAGGGTTTACGATCTAAAAATGAGTTGGTAAAACATAAAATTTTGGATGTAATCGGAGACTTATATTTATTGCAACATAATCTCATTGGAGAATTTGAGGGCTATAAATCTGGACATACACAAAACAACTTGCTTTTAAGAAAATTAATTGAAGTTCCAGATTCATGGGAGCTCATTTCTTCTGAAAGCGATAATCCCATTATTGATTATATAGAACCAATCATCGACCCTAGTCTTGGATAAACATGTCCATATTGTCATTCTTATTTGGAAACAAAGATAAGCGAGTTTTACGTAAGCTCGGAAGCGTTGTTAATTCAATAAATGATTTAGAACAAAATTTTGATTCTTTCACGGACGAACAACTAAAAAATACTACTAGCAAATTAAAAGAAAGACTTTCCGAAGGTTCAAGTTTAGAGGACCTCATGCCAGAGGCATTTGCAGCTGTAAGAGAATCAAGCAAAAGGTTTTTAGGACTGCGTCACTACGATTGTCAATTAATTGGTGGTGCTATTTTAAATGAAGGCATGATTGCCGAAATGGCAACGGGAGAAGGAAAGACGTTGGTTGCAACCCTACCCTGTTATCTCAATGCACTTACTGAAAAAAGTGTCATCGTAGTTACCGCAAATGAATACTTGGCCAAAAGAGATGCAAATTGGATGGCTCCAATTTTTGAGGGCTTGGGAATGAATGTTGGATATATCACTCCGGAACTTAATCCAATAGAGAAAAAAGAAAACTATGCCAAAGATGTTGTTTATGCCACAAACAATGAGCTAGGTTTTGACTACCTTAGAGATAATATGGTTTTAAGAGAGGAAGATCGTCTTCAAAGAGATCCTTATTTTGTGGTGGTAGACGAAGTAGATTCGATATTAATCGATGAGGCCAGAACTCCTCTAATAATAAGTGGCGTTGCAGAAGATAATGGACCTCTTTACAAAAAGCTAAAGCCGGTGGTGAAAAGTCTCACCGAGGAAGAGTTTGATTTTGAAAAAGAAGAAGTCGTTAAAGCAGGAGACTTCACTATAGATTTGCAATCCAGATCGATTGAAATTACCGAAAATGGGCATGAAAAAATAGAAAATTATCTCAAGCAAAATAACCTCCTCGAGGATTCTGTGAGTCTCTATGCCAGTGAAAACTTAAAACTTCTGAATATGGTTCAAGCTCTTGTTAGAGCTGAAACTCTCTTTGAAAAAAATACCGATTACATAGTTCAAAATGGAAAAGTCATCTTAATTGATACCAATTCAGGTCGAGCTATGCCAGGCAGAAGACTCTCTGATGGAGTGCATCAAGCTTTAGAATTAAAGGAAAATTTGGACATTCAAGTTGAAAGTCAAACACTCGCATCTACTACTTTTCAAAACTTCTTTAGGATGTTTGAAAAGCTATCAGGTATGACAGGAACTGCCAAAACAGAAGCTAGAGAATTTGACGAAATTTATTCTTTGGAGGCAATTTCTATTCCCACAAATCTTCCAATGATTAGAGAAGACAAAAACGATAAAATTTATCTCACAGAGGAAGAAAAAAATGATGCCATTATCGATGAGATAAAGACTTATCACGAAAAAGGTAATCCCATTCTTGTCGGCACCATATCTGTTGAAAACTCTGAAGTTTTGTCAAAAAAACTGGATAAATTAAATATTCCTCATCGTGTTTTAAATGCCAAACAAAATCAACAAGAAGCAGAAATAATTTCCCAAGCTGGAAAAGAAAAAGCTGTAGAAGAGGAACAGATATTGTCCTTGGAGGGTTCCCAGAATCTGAAACAGCCAGAAAAGAAATTGTTGAATTGGGAGGATTACATGTCATCGGTACCGAAAGACATGAATCTCGAAGAATTGATAACCAACTTAGAGGAAGGTCAGGACGGCAAGGTGACCCCGGTTCTTCCCAGTTTTTCTTATCTTTAGATGATGGCTTACTTAAGATATTTGCCCCTGATCGAATGAAAGCTCTTATGCAATCCTTTGGTGGAATGAAAAAAGGAGAATCGATAGAACATAAGATGTTAACCAATTCTATAGAAAGAGCTCAACGGAGAGTTGAAGGTAGGAATTTTGATATTCGGAAAAGAATACTAGAATTTGACGATGTCTTGAATGAACAAAGACAGGTAATTTATAAGCAACGAAAGGAAATATTAGAAGATAAAGATTTAGACGACTTAATTTCAAATATGCGAGCTGATGTCTTGAGCTCGACTTTCGAAGCTCATATTCCTGAATATGAAATAGAAACCAATTGGAAAGTTGATGAACTTACAAATATCTTGGAATCTGAATTTAATCTGCAATTTAATTTAAAAGCTGAATTAGAAAATAGTGAATCCAACACGCAAGAGGTATTGAATAAGCTTTTGGATTTTGCTGACAAAATTTACTTAGAAAAAAGAAATAAATTTCCAAACGTTTATTCTCAATTGGAAAATCAAATCATCCTGCAGGTCATTGATCAAAGTTGGAAGAATCATATCAATCAACTTGATTCGCTTAGACAAAATATTGGGTTTCGAAGTTATGCAGGAAAAGATCCGCGTCTTGAATACAAAAGAGAAGCGTTTGAGATGTTTGAACAACTTCTTGAAACAATAAAAAAAGAATCTACAAGATTTCTCTGCCGTGTCGAAGTAAAACCTGAAGACGAACAAGAAATTGAAAAGATGAAATCTAGGGAAGTCTTAGAAAAAACTAAAACAGTGCATGAAAATTCTCCATCAGCATTTATGGATAACTCTGTGTCTAACCAACAAGCATCAAATAACGATCAACCAGTTGAGGGAAATAGACGTTTAAGAAGACTGCAAGCAAAAGCTAACAGAAAAAAGAAAAAAAGATAATGTTGAAAGATATAAAAATTGGTTGCGCATCCTCCAAGACAAAGTATGGAACTAGATTGGATACCTCAATAGTAAAACTTGAGAAAGAAGCAATTTGGTCTGGCTTGTTTACCTCAAATAAATTTAAGTCTGCACCAGTTGAAATATGTTTGGAAAAAATTAATAAAAATATTTCAGAACCAAAGGTCTTGATGGTAAATGCTGGAAATGCAAATGCTGCAACTGGTAAGAAAGGAAAAAAAGACTCTGAAAAACTCATTGAGGATGTTTCCTCTTCATTAAATGTATCCAGAGACAATATCCTCCCCTTTTCTACTGGCGTGGTAGGAGAACTACTTGATACTAAAAAGCTTACTCAAGCGTTTAAAAAATGTACCAACCAGTTAGGGAAAAATTCTTGGGAAGACTTTGCCAATGCAATAA
>LULO01000546.1_pt2 | contig 15397 bp, 11 predicted proteins | sample 728121 | NCBI WGS metagenome assembly LULO01 (sample SAMN03860287, study PRJNA289734) | marine metagenome | biome: seawater column; feature: ocean; material: water; isolation source: Red Sea water column Station 149 - depth 50m | place: Saudi Arabia: Red Sea | collected 2011-10-15 | depth 50 m | reverse complement strand
AAGTTCCAAAAATGGCGATAGATAGTGTAAGATTTCAACTGGGAACAAAAGAGCAAGATGATGAGATTTGGGAGACTACCGGCCCTATTCCTGATGAAATGATTGCTCAGAGATTAGCAATGGTACCAATTCCAACAAAATTTGATAGATTTCATTTTCAAAATTTATGTCCCAATTGTGCTAACCTTGTTGAAGAGGATCGAGGGTGTTTAGAATGCCAAATGATTTACACATGTGTTGTTTTTGGTACTGAAGAAGGTACATGGGTAACTGCTGGAGACTTGAAATATCTAGGTGAAGAATCATTAGAAATAGGAGATGAATACAAAAAGATTCCAATCACTAAGTTGATGAAAGGACAGATGATTGAATTTTATGCTACAGCTGTAATGGGCAGAGGAAAAGATCATGTAAAATGGTCCCCAGTGTGTGGAATATCATTCAATCCCAGAAAAAAAGCTATTCTTAAAAATAAATCCAAAGCTAAAATTCTCTGGGATATGGACTTAACAATTACATCAAAAGACTTCGGAAAAGAAAAGATTCTTGAGGATGTTGAAAAGGTTACAAAGTTAATAGAAGAAATGAATCATGTAGGTGCAGGTACCGAAGAGTCTCGAGAATTCAATGATGCAATTGTTTTAGAAGAATATCCGGGAGAATTTATTCTATCTTTTGAAACAGACGGCTCGATGTCGACTAGAGTTGCATTCACTAAAGCAATAGAAGAATTGAATAAGAAATTTAAAGCTTTGAATGAAGATTTCTCTGCTGTACTTTAATACAAAAACTCCTTCAGTGGGGTTGAAAATTATGATTAGACTGGGGAGAGGTCAAAGTGGGGCTCATCTAACACTTTTATTTTCAATTGAAGATAATTCTGAAGATCCTTTATTTCAAGGAAGTCTGGGGGTTGGAATTTGCTTGGAAGATGGAGTAGAAGCATTTGCAAAAGGAGAAGAAGGGGATTATAAACTAGAAGTTGATTTTGTTAAAGGAACAGGTGATTGGAGACTGTATGAAGAAGTTCTAAAGTGTTTGTCGGAAGAAATTCCAGAGGTTTTTGAGTTATCATGGGAATTAAAATTGAGATTAGAATTGCCGACTTCTCAGGGTTTTGGGATGTCTGCCTCTGGGGCGATTGCTGCTGCAGAGGCTTTTCAAAGAGCGATCGGAATTCCTTATGAAGAATGTAGAAGAAGAGCACTCCTAATTGCTCATCTAGTTGAAAGAAATAGATCAACTGGATTGGGTGATACTACTGCCCTTTCTGCTGGAGGGGTGGAGCGGAGGTTGAAAGCTGGATCTCCCTATAATGGAAAAAAATTGATTAATGGTCCTGGAATATCTGAGGGCTGGAGTGAAAAAATCCCTGTTCTACTAGTTTGGAAAGAGAGGACTGGAGCGCATACTGCAAGTTATATCGATAATAAAATTTGGAAAGAAAATATAAGTTCGCAGAAATTTGTTGAAGATAGTAAACTTCTTGATGACTTGAGTAGGAATGAATTAAGAGAAATTATCAATAATTGCTTGATTTCTATGGAAATTGAGGATAAGTTTGTCCCTATGTTATGTATGCTCGGGGAGAGTATAGTAATTGTTCCTAGAGATTTATCTTCAATTAATGATGAAATTGAATTAATTTCGGAGAAATTGCAAGACTTAGGAGTTTTAACCTCATTAAGTGGAATAGGAGAAATTAGAAATTAATCCAATCCCCTTATTTTTTCATGGAACTTTTCTAATTCTGATAAATCTAGAGGATTAGAGTCTAGTAATATTGCACCTTTAAGTCTCAAACTTCTACAAAAACCGTGCCTGTAAACTATTGCTCCATGACCATATTCAGCAACATATCTATCAACCTGTTTTTGTGTTTTTTTTCTGGGAAATTTTAAGTCTGCTCCAAAATAGTGTTTTGCATCAATCCAAGCGCAAGGAATCCCATTTATTCTTAAATCATCCAAAAAAAGTAAATCTGGAGTTAAGATTGCCCGTCCCTCATCTCTACTCTGCTCTTCCCATAATTCTTCTTGTCGTCTAAATCTCACTCCAATGGATTCAAAATACATGAAAAGAGCTTCTTCAAAAATTCCTGCGGCATTTTGTGTTTCCGTCTGGTTAACGGCACTAACTCTATCCATATCCTCTGCTTTTTCGAACTCTTCTAAATCTCTTTGATTTAGTCTAGAAGGGGACTTTAAAGATTCTTTAATTTTATTTTTTGACCAGCCTCTTCCAGTCAAAATAGCTCTAAATGTGTTTACTGGAGGTGTATCAAATCTTTGAGAAAGGGATATGACACTCTCGCCAGAATTATATCTTCTGTTAAGTTCATTAGATCTTCTCATTAATCTATGGTGTGAATAAACACTCTTCTCTTGATTTAATGCCCCCCTGAGAGAAAGTGCTTGCTCTAGCGAAATAGGGAAATTTTCAATTTCTTCAGCAATTTCTTGAACTCTATCTTCAGGAAGAAAGCCAAATTCTCCTGGCCTACAGACAATCTCTCCTACCTTTTTTTGGATAGTTTTTGGTACCGAATTAGTATTCCAATCAATATTTATCTCTGCAGGAGGAGGTGAAATTTTAGAAGGAATTCCCATAGGAAGTGGATTTAAACTAAATCTGGAAATGGCCCTTTCAATTGACTTATTATTAGCTTTATCTTCAGACTTAGTATCATTTTGATTCTCAAAACGTCTACTTTTTCGACGATTTCGAATCCTTTTAGAATTCTTGCGTTGACTCAACAAATGCTTCGAAGTGAAGAGACTCCTTGAACTATACTAAGAAAGGAAGGAAATTCCGGGCTCTAGGGGGAATGCGGAGTTTGCTTTTCCTGCAACATCTTCTCCCTCTCCAACTCTGTATATTTCAATGGAATCTAGTTCTAATTCTGAACGAATAAATTCTGAGTTTTCCAAAAGAAATTGTTTTTCATCAAGATTAGAAATTAGACTTTTTTCAATTTTTGACCAGGTGAACACGCGGCCTCTTTTTTTCTTATTTCCTACAGTTAAACTCATCCATGTCTGCATTACTTCAGCTCTAAGTGAATTTTCTTCAAAAATCGGGAGAGACTGAATATACGAGATTCCATTTTCTTTAAAATTAAAATCAGAAGTTACGAGTTCTAAGGCTTTACTTGCCAATTCATTTTTCCAATTTGGAGAGGTTTGTAAGACTAGTTTCGTTAATTTAGAATTTGATTTCCTCTCCGCCATCGTTCTTATGTTCCTACATGTAGCAATAACATCTCTGAGAAAGTTCTCCTTTGAGATGACCTCTAAGTCATCATAATTTTCTGTGAGTATCTCTAAATTGTATTGGGCTAGTAATCCATCTTGACCGATCAGTTGCCATAATTCTTCGGCAATATGTGGAGTGGCGGGAGCAAGCATAGAAATCCATCCCTTTAGAAAACTAATGGATGTCGAAAAATCGCATCCTCCTCTTCTAATGTACCAATTCCAATCTGATAACATCTCAAAATGACTAATCATTACTCCTTCTCTAATATTTACATCATTCATCGAATCTTGCCATGATTGCATATTTAATCTAAGTCTAGCAAGTATCCAGTCATCTATTCTGCTAGGAGATTCTGAAAACGATATTGCAGATTTTATAGATTCAAAAATAGATTTTAATTGTTTATTATTTGCTTCAACTGAGCTATCAGACCAATCCATTCCAGCTTCTGGATTGGCACCAAATAGGATGAATAATCTTACTGTATCGGCTCCATATCTAGAAATCATCTTTTCTGGACTAACAGTATTTCCCAGAGATTTACTCATTTTTGCAGATCTAGAAGATAGTTTCTTTGAACATGAGGGACAGTCTTTTCCAAAATAATCGATATGGTATTCAGCATTACAATCTAAGCAATAAGGTGCGGGAGCATTGAGCATACCCTGACAGACTAACCTACCGAATGGCTCACCTACAGTGTTCATATTTACATCTCTAGTGAATTTTGTAAAAAATCTGGCATAGAGAAGATGCATGACAGCATGTTCAATCCCTCCAATGTATAGATCAACACCTCCTTTCATCCAATAGTCTACAGCTTCTCTATCAAATGGATAAGAGTTATTTTTTGCATCGCAGAATCTCATAAAGTACCATGAAGAATCGTAGAAGGTATCCATAGTATCAGTTTCCCTGTTTGCTTCTGAACCACATCTTGGACAAACAGCTTTAGTAAATGATTCATGAGTTTCGAGTGGATTTCCCTTTTGATCTTCAGAGAAGATAACATCTAGAGGAAGTTCGACAGGTAAGTCTTCTCTATTGACGGGAATCACTCCACATGTATGGCAGTGAATCATAGGAATTGGCGTTCCCCAAAATCTCTGTCTACTAAGTAACCAATCCTTCAATCTATATTCTATCTTTCCAAAACCAGTTTTTCTTGAGTGTAATGTATCAATTACAGCCTTTTTTGCTTCTTCACCTTTCAAACCATCAAATTTAGGTGTTGAATTCACCATAGGACCATATCCTTCGAAAGCTCTTGAAATGGGAGAATCTGGATTATCTCCCTCATTCTCAACAAGTACTCTTCTTATTTCTAAGTCATATTTTTTAGCAAATTCAAAATCTCTCTGATCATGTCCAGGAACTGCCATTACAGCACCAGTACCGTAAGAAGCAACTACAAAATTTCCGGCATATATCGGAATTTTTTCATTGTTCATAGGATTAATTGCAAATCTCCCAAGAAAAACACCATTTTTCTCTTTGAGTAAATTAATTCTTTCGAATTCGGACATCCTAGCACATTCATCTCTGAGTTTTAACCATCCTTCATGCCATTTAGTACCCGAACATAATTCCTCACATAGTGGATGTTCGGGAGATAAAGTAACGAATGTAGCTCCAAAAATTGTATCAGGACGTGTTGTGAAAACTTGAATTTTAGAATTTGATTCTGCTATAGAAAATTCTATTTCAGCTCCGTGTGACCTACCAATCCAATTCCTTTGCATTGTTTTGACGTTTTCTGGGAAAGATATTTGATCTAACTCATCCAGTAATTCATCAGAATATTCAGTCATCCGTAAAAACCACTGAGCCATATCCTTCTGAACAACTTCTAGACCACATCTCCAGCATCTATTATTCTTGACTTGTTCGTTTGCTAATACTGTATCACAATCATTACACCAGTTTACTGGAGCAGCTCTCCTTTCTACTAGTCCTTTTTCATTTAGAGTTAGGAACATATCTTGATTCCATCTATAATAGTCTACATCTGAAGTAGCTAGGTATCGATTCCAGTCATAGGAAAATCCCATTCTTTCTTGGTCTGATCGGATACTCCTTATATTGCTCTTAGTAACTTCATGTGGATGATCTCCTAATCTTTTCGCCGCATTCTCAGCTGGCATTCCAAAAGAATCGTATCCCATTGGATAAAGTACATTCTTTCCCATTAGACGTTGGAATCTAGCCATTGCATCCCCAATTGAATAATTTCTGACATGTCCCATGTGCATATTTCCTGATGGATATGGAAACATCTCTAGGCAGTAGAATTTCTCTTTAGAATAATCTATCTTAGCTTCGAAAACTCGGGCATCCTTCCAAGCTAATTGCCAGTGAGATTCTATTTTATGTGGCTCGTATGACATTTACTCAGACTTACGGGCTCATAGGGTTTGTATATGCATTACTACTTTCATCGATTGCCAGTTCGGAGTTGATATGTTGAATGAGGGGGAGTTTCATTGTTCAGTTTTTGACGATGGAGTAGAAGTATGGATAACTCAATTAGGTGAATTAATGAATATGAATACAGCATTCATAGACCGTACTAACAAAATTGTGGCAATTATTGATCCATTTGATGCGGATAGCTGGATTTCTAGATTAGACAAGGATGGACTTGTACCCACTCACTTACTATACACACATACTCACAGAGACCATGTAGCAGGATATCCTGAAATGATTCAAAGATTTCCAAATCTAGAAGTTTGGGGGCATGAGCATGCTAAAGTTCCTGATTTGATTGATCATTTTGTATTTAGTAAGGTTGAATTCACAGATACATGGGACTGTGACGCAGGAGAAACTGTTCAATGGGAATGTGGATTAATCAAACTAGGCATTACTCATTCACCTGGACATGCTCCAGGTCATGTAACTATTCATGGGCATGGAGTCTATCATGCAGGTGATTTATTGTTTGTTAGAAGTGCTGGAAGAGTTGATTTGCCAGGAGGGGACCCTCAGGCTCAACAGATGAGTTTGATTAGAGCCAAAGAAATACTATCTTCTCTACCAGAGGAATGGAGGTTAATTCCTGGACATAAATATGATACAGTTGGAGACCGAATACCAGATTGGATAAGTATTGGAGAAGTACTAACCTACAATTATTTTTTAGCCAATATAACAATCAGATAATAGTTACTTTTTCAACAGTCTACGTAATATCGTAGTTTCTTTATCAAGAGTTTGCGAAGGCTCTTCTCTGACTGTCTTTAACGCGTTTATTGGAATCCACTCATCGGGAATTAATTTCCAAGGAGTCACTCTAGCAGTAATTCCAAGTAAAATTTGACTGCCGGGAATCATAAAAACTCTGAGTGGAGGAATTAGGATACTTAATTTCGCTAAATTTTCGCGTGCTTCCTGTTTTTCCGATTTTGATATTTTTCTTCCGATAAGTATGTGTGCTAGAATCTTCGAAGTGGATGCAAAATTCTCTGCTTCTATTTTAGATGAGTCCCAAGCCTTTTCAATAGCTAATCCCCAACTTTTTGGATCATTAGCGATTTCCAAAAATTCGGATTTAGATTTCTCGGGCAATTCTGAATAATTTCTAGAAAAATTTCTAATTAATGATCTTATTTTTACTAGTAGTTTTGATAATCTTATCATCCTATCACTCTGTTATATCTGATTTATTGCTAGTCAGATTTAGGTCGTTTGAAGCTTTTGCGAAGGTACCTTCTGGAATTTCTTTTTCTTGCTCTAAAGTAGAAAGAGCTGCACCAACTATACTATTAGTATCAATTTCAAAGAATTTTCTAAGATTTTCTCTAGTATCAGATCTTCCGAATCCATCTGTTCCTAATACCGTATATCTACCCCCAATCCATCTTTGAATCATTTCTGGAATGGCAGCAATATAGTCTGACACAGCAACCGTGGGAATTTTATCGCCAAAACATTTTGATACATGTGGCAATTCTTCATCGAGATTTAACCTAATATTTCTTTCATGATTTAGACCAAATCTCCTCAACTCACCATATGATGTTACCGACCAAACTTCGGAATCAATATTGTATTCTTTATGCAAAGTTTCTGATGCTTCAAGTACATACTGAAGAATAGGTCCTGAACCCAATAGTCTGATTTGAATATTTTTTTCTGATTGGAATGATTGGATCTTATATGCTCCTTGGATAATATCATTATCAACTCCACTAGGTTTTTTTGGTTGCTGTTGATTTTCATTGTATAACATAATGTAATGAATGACATCCTTATTTTGATTCCACATCTCATCCATTCCATGGTTAATTATTACAGCTAATTCGTAAGCGAAGGCGGGATCCCAAGCCTTGCAGTAAGGCACAGTAGAGGCTGTGAGTAAACTATGACCATCCTGATGTTGGAGTCCTTCTCCGTTAAGAGTTGTCCTTCCAGCAGTTGCACCCATTAGGAATCCTCTAGATCTTGCATCCGATGCTGCCCAAACTTGATCTCCTACTCTTTGAAATCCGAACATCGAATAAAATGTATAAAATGGCATAGTTGGCGAGTTTGAATGCGAATAAGAAGTTGATGATGCAATCCATGTAGCCATTGAGTTAGCTTCTGAAATTCCCTCTTGTATTATCTGCCCAGACTGAGATTCCTTATACCTAAGTAGCATACTATGATCTACAGGAGTATACTGTTGACCTTTAAGTGAGAATATTTCGAACTCACTAAAAAGTGGGTCCATCCCAAAAGTTCTACCTTCATCAGGTATAATTGGGACTACCCGATTTCCAATTTCAGACTTTAGTAAATTTCTTAGAAGTCGCACGAAAGCCATAGTTGTAGAAACCCGCTGCCCTTCTCTAGTTCCATTATCGAATTCTGAAAATACAGACCAATCAGGTAATTTAATGTCTATTTTCTGAGCTATCCTTTTCGGTAAGAATCCACCTAATTTCTTCCTCTTTTCAAGTAAATATTCTATAATTTCTGAATCCTGTTCGGGTATATAGAACGGAGATTTTTCTAGTTCTTCGTCTCCAATCGGGATCCCTAGCGTGTTTCTGTAATCAATTAAATCTTCTAAATTCATTTTCTTTTTCTGATGAGAAGAATTTCTACCCTCGAAAGAATCTATGCCCCAACCCTTCACAGTGTGAGCAAGTATTACCGCGGGACCTTTGGCATTCTCAGCTGCTTTAAATGCAGAATAGACTTTCTTTGGATCATGGCCACCTCTCCTTAATTTTAAGACATCATTATTGGAAACTAATGAAGACATTGCTTCTAATTCCTTATTCCCTGAGAAAAGCTCTGATTTGAATTCATCAGGTTCTAGTGTACTCATTCTTTGCCAGTCACCATCCGTAATTTCTTCCATTCTGGTTAGAAGTTTGCCATCGGTATCTAGACGTAGTATTTTTTCCCATTCAGTGCTCCAAAGAACTTTGATTACTGTCCATCCTGCTCCCCTGTATAGTCCTTCTAATTCTTGAATTATTTTGGAATTCCCCCTCACAGGACCATCAAGACGTTGAAGATTACAATTTACAACTGTAATCAAATTATCTAGATTTTCTCTTCCAGCAATTGCAATAGAGGCAATCGATTCTGGTTCATCCATTTCACCATCTCCTAAGAAGGCGAAGACCCTACTATCCGAGGTATCTGCTAATCCTCTATGATGAAGATATTTCCAAAATCTAGCTTGCATTACAGCTCCCAGCGGTCCGAGGCCCATAGAAACAGTAGGATATTCCCAAAATTCGGGCATTAATCTGGGATGAGGATACGAAGATAACCCGTCACCAGATGACTCCAAGCGAAAATTCAGTACTTGATCTAAAGTTATTCTACCTTCTAACAAGGCTCTAGAGTAAATCCCGGGACTTGCATGACCTTGGAAATAGATTGCATCTCCAATACCATTGAATTCCTTACCTCTGAATATGTGATTGAATGCTACCTCGTATAATGTGGAGCTTGAGGAGTATGTTGAGATGTGCCCACCAATACCATCATTTCTTCTATTTGCATCGGAAACCATTACTGCTGCATTCCATAAAATAATATTTTGAATTTTAGATTCTATGTCAAGATTTCCTGGATAAGGCGAATCTTGGTCTACAGAAATGGAGTTTGCATATGGAGAAATAGGTGAGTTTTTTATTGGGATAGATAAATCCTGTGCTTCATTCATTAATTCATGAAGTAAGAATCTCGCTCTATTGATTCCGTGCGTAGAGGCCACTGACCTTAGGGATTCTAACCACTCAATTGTTTCATCTGGGTCAGAATCTGGTAAATTTTGACGGATGTTTGATGGCATGTGAATCTACCTCGCCTCGTTGGATATAATGGCCACTAAACTCTATTTATTCAATGTTAGAGTACTATATTTTATTATCCTGAGTTTTTATCTGGTCCTATGGTTATCAAATAACACTCATGATTAGTTCTAACTCCTGCTACAGTGATTTGGGAATCTCCCTCAACGTGCCTCATTCCATTCCATCTTTGAACTGTACTAAAAACAGTGTTTCTTCCAGGCAGATTATTAGGGTCAACTTTTATTTCTATGGTAATCTTTTCTACTTCTCCTAGCCATTTTAAAGCCGAGTTAATACTCTTATTCGCAATTCCATGTCTTTGTTCGGAGCTTCTAACCCAATAACCTAGATTCCAATAAGCTTGTTTTGATCTAGTCACTCTATCGAATCCTACTACTCCTAGGATATAATTGTCCCAAGGCCTAATCATCACCCAATGATGAAGGAGTCCCGATCGACCTCGATTTTCTGTTTCTTGAATAAAATCTCTAATCTGATCAGAAATCGATTTATCTGGATTAATCCATGGCATTGCCCTAATAACTTCTGGCCAAGTTTCTTCAAATGCTTCTATTATTTGTTTGGTATACTTTGATGAAGCAGGGCGTAAAATTAAATCTTCATCAATACTTATTGTACTCGTAGCTCTACGAATCAGAGGTTTGTGGATATCCGAAGTACGCACATACCTGCGGACACATCATTATAGATAAGAAATTAGTTAATTCGTTGAAGAGGGGTTTAATCCAATTTGCAACCAAAACGCTCAGAAATAGACACAGCTGATGAGCATGCGCTTTCCAATAGAGGGACGGCATATTGTGCGTATGAACCACAAAACCAAATTCTCCTATTTTCCTCTAGGTGAATTTTCTTTAATTTTTCAACATTAACTATTGCTTGCTTATCAACAATTGGTCTTTCAAATTTAGCCTCACTAATCTTTAGACCCTCTCTTGGTTCAAAAATGGGATTCCAAGTTTGGAAAATAGGACTGGTTCCTTTCAAAATTGGTTGGACTTTATTCATCCAAATTGTCGCCATAGGAGTTGACTGTCTTGATGATGAAATTAGATTAACTGGCGACCAAGATGTTCTATTGGCCGGTGCAAGTCTTTTGTCTGAATGCATTAAAACCGTACTATTCTCATAACTAAAACAATTCAATATATCAAGTTCTGAAGAAAATTCTTCTGATAGAATATCAGAAACTTTGTTGGCTGGAATACCTAAAACAATATGATCATAAAATGTTTTTTTTCCATTTTCTTCAGAGATTGAAAGTTTTTGCCCTTCTTTGTTAATGGAGTTTATTTTTGCAGAAAAGTGGATTTTCGAAACATTCTTTGACAATTTCTGAACAACTTCTTTGGATCCATTAGTAACTCGTTTAACTCCTCTAAATAGAAGTCCTTGATTGAGATAATTTAGAATCACTTCAGCTGGGTATTCCTTTACAGCATCCAAGGTACAAGTACAAATTGCGGCGAATGTTGGATAAAGAAATCCTTCAGAAAAGGGCTTTGAGTAATTATATCTCAATAAATATTCTTCGATAGAGATATTATTTTCTAGACTATTTTTTCCTAGATTTATATTTCTGAACAGTCGAAAGATATCAAATATAATTCTTCTAGACTCGGATTTTATTAGATAGCGAGATTTGACAGCGTAAGATACCTTTTCTGTTTTAATTCTAAGTTCACTATACAATTTCATCAAGGTTTTGTAATAGCCTGGGTAGATTACCCTAAGAGGAACATCAGCTCTTGCTATCTTTCCCTCATGATGTACATCTATGCTATTTGCATCCATTCCTAAAGAAGGATGTCGTTCGAACAATGTAACTTTATGTTTTTTAGATAATAAGTATGCCGCTGTCAAACCTGCTAGACCGCTTCCAACAACTGCTATTGTATGTTTATTGTCACTTTCACCATTCCTAATTTGTTCATATTCTGGTGAATGGAAATATTCCATGATTTGTCGAGATGATATAATGTTAAGAAACTAGTTTATTCGAAGCTAGAATAATTTCTTTATCATCTGGGAAGTTTTTTGTTGCTAAAATAATCATTCTTTCTGTATCTTCTGAACGTCCAATTATTCTCAGTAGTTTTCCTACTGCATAGACTAGGCTATGTCTGGGACCAAGATGAGGGCCCACCTCATCAATCAGTACCGTTGCCTCTGCAATATTGTGATTTGCTGCAGCTCTAAGCGCAGTAAGAAGTTGTCTTTTTACCTCATCAATTGACCATTCCTCTTGCTGCTCCCATGGCCAAAAATTATTTTTAATTACTAATTCACTTTCTGATGGTAGAGGGTTGCTAGTTGCTTTTATTTGTGAAATTTCATTACTCTCTGAGAAATCTGGACTTAGAATGGGTGTCGCTTTAATAATTGGAATTTTATTCTCTTTGGATTCATTACTCTCTGAATTTTGTGAATTGAAATCAACTTTACTTTGTAAATCTTCATCAGCAAAGGCCTTCTCATAATCATCAACCTTTCCATCTCCATCAAAATCCAAGGGATTATTGGAAATGAGTTCATTATTTTTATCCCATGTATCAGAAACATTGAGTATTTCACTTGGAGATTGGATTTCTACGGTATTTGGGGTTTCTGATGTTGGTTGTACTAAATCAATTCTGGTAGGCTCTAACTCCTTAATTTCATGTTCATCTTGAGTTTCAGGAATTTCAAATTTTTTGACAAATTGGGGACTGTCTTCGGGCTTAAGTTCATAATTTTCGTCTATATCTATCTCATCCGTTTGCTCTAATAGGTGAGACATTTGAGGATTACCTAGAATATCTACTTGATCGTCATCAGAATATTGCGCAATATCGACAGATACATCATCAAATGAAAATGATGCTGGAACAATTTCTTCTTGTTGTTCTTCGACATCCTTCATTAGTTCATCTAGTAAATCTGAGGATTGAGTATCATCAACAGTAGAATCCTGTTCAAATGATGGGCGATCTAACTGATAATAACACCTAGTACATACATTAGTTTCTTTCAAGTTTTTGTGTTGACATGCGGGACAAATTATTCCTTCTGTTTTCTCTTTCCTCCATGACTTGAATTTATCAAAGACCATTGTCCCCACCACCTTGAACATCTAACTCGATGAAACTATGCGTTTAATTCTCACCCTAATTTGTTATTACATAATTAGAAGATGCTCACCAGAAATCGTGAAATGCATTCCATCTATCGGCAATTGTGAATAGCAACAAAAGCGAATTGGGAAGTAGCTTTAAGAGAAGCCAGGATTATCAAGAGTTTTTCCTTCGTCTAATTAAATCTGAACTTGAAGACGAGTTATCTATCACTGAAGAAAGGCTGAAAAATTGGTCAAATAAAAAATTAGAGATGAATGGTATTGCTTTATTTGGTTTAGTAGCTAAACCTGATGGATGGTTATTTGGACAACGAATAATCAGATTAAAACCAAATAATGGTGAAAATCTAGGTTTTCAGAGATTTAGGCAGGGAGATATAGTTTTACTAAGTAGAGTTAGTCCAATTACTGAAAAACCTATTGAGGCATTAATTAGTGACAGAAGTAGGAATTCTATTAGAATTGTATTAAATGAGCAGCCTAAAGGAGTTCGTAAAGGAAAATGGAGAATGGATAGAGGGGCAAACAGAATTGCTTTTGATAGGATGAGAGATGCAATAAATTCTACATTTGAAGAGAATGGGAGTGTCCCCCTTAGAGAATTAATAATAGGTAAAGTGCATAGTCCAGCCAATACTTCGACATTAACTCCTGAGCTTGGAGGTATTAAACAAAGAAAGATAATGCGCATTAGAGAGACGTTTTAGTCTCATTCAAGGGCCACCCGGTACTGGAAAAACTCATACTGCGATTAGAATTTTAGAATCCTGGGCGAAAGAAGATTTTGGGACTATTTTAGCAGTAGCAGATTCTAATGTTGCAGTTGATAATCTGTTAGAGGGTTTGTTAGATCGTGGAGTTAGGGCGGTTAGGCTTGGTCAACCAGTAAAAGTTAGAGAAGAATTGAGAGATGCGACCTTGGATGCTAAAATGCAAACTCACCCATTAAGAAAGGATCTAGAACATGAGATTGGGATGATTGAAAAGTTGAGGAGGAAAATAAAAGGAATGAAAGGTAAAGAGAAGGGACTTGCTCATAGGGATCTGAAGAATAGTTGGAAAATTGTTAGAAAGTATGAGTCTCAAATGAGAGACGAGATACTTGATCGGGCACAGATTTTGTGTTGTACTTGTATTGGCTCGGGTCATGAAATATTAGATGGGAGGAGATTTTCTAGGGTGTTGATAGATGAAGCTACTCAAGCGACTGAGCCTGCAAGTCTAGTCCCAATCTCCCGTGGTGCCAGACAGATTGTTCTGATAGGAGATCATAAGCAACTCCCGCCTACAGTAATTTCAAGGCGAGCTGAAAGTGGTGGGCTTGCACGTTCTTTATTCGAAAGAATGGTAGAGATGGGAGTGATACCAATGCTATTGAAAACTCAGTATAGGATGCATCCAATAATTTCTGAGTTTCCAAATTCATATTTCTACTCTGGACAATTAGAAGATGGGGTAAATCCTGATGAAAGAATTGCTCCTAATGGTATATCTTGGCCCGATTGGGAAAATCCAATAGCATTTATTCCGGTAGAAGGAAATGAAGAGATTTCACCGGATGGTGCTTCTAAGGAAAACCATGAAGAAGCTTCTAAGGTAGTTTCAATTCTAGTTGATTTAATTGATGGTGGTAACCTAGAAACAAAAGATATCGGGATTATTACGCCTTATGCCGGTCAGGTCAGAGCAATTCGAGACATGATTCCTGAGTCCCTCCAATCTATTGAAGTTAGAACTGTTGACGGGTATCAAGGTAGAGAAAAGGAAGTAATTTTATTTTCTTGTGTTCGGTCAAATAATGAGGGGAAGATTGGATTCCTATCAGATGGAAGAAGATTAAATGTCGCCCTTACTAGGGCTAAACGAGGATTAATAGTTGTTGGTAATCACAATACCCTTAGGAATGACGAAAATTGGAACAAATGGTTGGAGTATATTTCAGAAAAGAATTTACAAGCTTGGCATCTAAAAGGAGGGATTTGAATGTCGGACCATGATTCTCCAATCTCGCTACATGGTGGAGTTACCATAGCTAAAGCAATAATGACTGAGAAAGATGGTAATGTATCTCTTCCTGAAGGAACAATATTAGCTTCTTCGACGAAGAGAGTTTTATCTTTTCTTATTGATGTAATTCTCGTTAGTTCTCTACTTTTAATTGCTACTGGTGGTGAAATTATTAATGCATTAAACCTGACTCTATGGTTATCTTATGATTTTCATTACTCGCTTGCATATTCGCTAGTACTATTTACTGCTCACTGGCTTTACTGGAGAGTAATTGGAGTAAATTATTCAAGATCATTTGGACAAAAAATGTTTGGAATTGCAGTAATTTGTAATGATGGATCGCAGTTAACTGGCGAAATGTGGGATAAAAGGTCATTTTTGAAATTAAAATTTCTAATTCCTCTAGTAAATATTTATCTTGGCGTATATGAATTTGCAAGAATCTCACAAAGGCATACTCATCAATCAAATTTGGATTTAAAAATTGGTACCGTAGTTGTTCATGCAAACTCACTTCCCCCGGCTTACAGGAGAGAAATTAGATAGTTATGTCCATGGAAGATATATTTGAAAAAATTAAATCTGGAGCTTGTGTAGTCTATCCTACTTCAACACTTCCTGCACTCGGTTGTATTCCAAATTCTAAATCTTTAGATATTCTTTTTAAGATTAAAGAGAGAGATTTTTCTAA
>LULO01000515.1_pt1 | contig 15472 bp, 12 predicted proteins | sample 728121 | NCBI WGS metagenome assembly LULO01 (sample SAMN03860287, study PRJNA289734) | marine metagenome | biome: seawater column; feature: ocean; material: water; isolation source: Red Sea water column Station 149 - depth 50m | place: Saudi Arabia: Red Sea | collected 2011-10-15 | depth 50 m | reverse complement strand
GAATTACAATAATTAAGAGAATAATTCCCTCTAATAGAATTCTTGGGATTGATGAATATATATGAGAATTTGCTTCTTTTTCTCGAAATGCTGAATGATACTTATTAAATAATTTGGTATAAACTTTTTCTAGATTATTTATTACTATATCTTTATACCCTTCTAAACCCTCTTGAAGTATCTTTTGCCTAAGCGGAATCACCTTTGAGATGACTTGGCCATCCCTAAATAAAAATTTTTTTATACTCTGATAAACGGTAAAGTAATAAAAATATATAAAAACAACTCCTATTAATTCAACTTGCCATTTTATAATTAAAAGAGAAATAATTATCGATATCCCAATTAGAGAACTGGCAATAACTGTTAATAAATAATCAATACAGGAAGTAGCCATTTCAACCTTTTGTAATGCCATTGAAATTATTTCTGATGAATTTTTATTTGTATATTGATAGTAGGATTGATACATATTATTTCTGAAGATAAGATTACTAATATCAATATTTACTCTTGCAGAAAGCTTAGATATATATGCAATATTAAATATTCTTAGAAACGTAGATGAAAATACAAAAATACAAAAAGCCAAAGTAAAATAAAGTGAAACAAAAGATAGATCATTAATTCCAAAAAAATTAACAAACCAACCAATAAAGGGTGTTGATACGTTTATATTTTCTGAAGTAATAATTGAAAGAATAGGAATTATCGATGCTATTGAGAAAAACTCTAATAAACCATTGATAATTAATAAAACAATCAAAAAATAAAGTTGTTTCTTCCTTTTCTTTGTAAAAAAAGAAAATAATTTAAAGTATGTTTTTTCTTTCAAAAAGTTCATGGGAAATTACCATGGATTAGAAACTAAGAAATTGCCTGTTTTGACAAATTTTGTATTTATTGGCGATTTATTAATATGATTTGTATTAACAGAAATCACATTTGCATTAAGAGAAATAGCCAGATTTATATATGTAGAAAGACCAAAAAAACAGTATGAACTTTTTTTTATTGATTCAATAATTGATTCTTTACTATTAGAAATAAATTCAATTTTTAAATTTCTTGGAAGATCTTTAAAATTTAAGATTTTTTTTAAAGCTAATTCTTCTTCTAAGCATGGATGAAGTCTAATATTTATTAGAGTATTTTTTTCAATAATCTTATTACATTTTATGTAACTATTATTAATTAAATTTATAGCTGATAATAAACAAGCTATTAGGTCCCAATAAGAATCATGAGAAAATATTGTTATATCCCTAATGTTTTTCAAATAATCAATATTTTTAAAATCATAATTTTTTATTCTTATCATTGATCTTGGAACTTTTTCTACTTCTATTTTAATATCTTTCTTACTAAAGTAGAATTCCATTTCTTTTTTTGATTCTTGATCTTGGACATAATATCGCTTCCCCCAGAAACCGAAAAGAAACTCATTTTTGGTTGGAAAATATTGTCCTTTACTTTGCAACGAAATTGGTGATCCATTATAAGTTGATAATTCTGAGTAAGAATCAAATCTTTTTAATGCATAAGATACGCCTAGTGAAAAGCTTCTATTTGAAATTTGATTTTCATACCAGGAAATAAATTCACATTTATAAGAATTTTCAACTAACTGAAATATAGAATTATAAACAAGAAAGCTGTAAAAGATTTCAGCAGAATTTTTCCAGTCATACCAAAACTTTACGAATTTGCAATCTTTATTAAATATCCCCATTAATAAATCATTAAAAAAAAGATGTACAAATTGTATAGAACTTAATAAAAAACCCCTTATTCTAATTGTATTGGCTGGCGATAAATAATTCTTATATTTAAGAGATTTAAGGAGACCAATAAATAAAAATCTTTTACTATCAGCAAATGACGAAATAAATGCAATATTATTTTTTGATTTATTTATGTTTGGGTAATAATAAGTAGCTGAATTATTTCTTTTTTTATTCCAAAAATAAATACTATAAATTTTCTTATCATATAGTTTATTTCTTGGGAATAAAAAATTTTTAAAGGAATTTTTAAGAGAGAATATAAGAATAATAAAAAATAAAATTAAAATATCAAATATTTGTTTTATAAATTTCAAAATATCTTTAAATATTAAAATTAGAATATCAATTTCAATTAGATACTCAAATTCTTTAAAATCGAAAAAATAATAGTTGTAATATTGGCTAAATTTGTATTTTTTTATTTTCCTTAAATTTAACCTTTTTGAATTGACTAAGCTTTTTAATAATTCATAATTAATAACGTCAAAACCTCTTTCATCCCTACTATAGTAAATTGATAAATTTAAATAGTAAAAAATCCCTTTTTTGAAAAGTGGATTTATTGTATTTTTTGTTGATATTTTTTCATAAAGATGATTTAGTTTACTTATAGAAATTATTGTCACAGATTTTAATAGATTCATATTCCTTAACTAAATTCTATGCAAATTAAAAATAATTTAAATAATTGCGAAACATTCCGTATAAATAAATATATTTTAATTTATATTTTATTAATTAGAAAGTTTAAAAACATTCTACTTATGATACTAATACAAGATAATTCTTAAAATTAATTTAATGAAATATAAAGCAAATATCCCAGAAGTTTACTCCTGCTACAGTATACATTTGATTATTAAATTGATAATTGAATTTTTCAAAAATAAAAAAAGTCTAGATCATATTTTCGGTATTAAGAGATTCGATTTTGAATATGAAAAAAAATATCCAGAAATTTCAATTACTGAAAGTGAAGATTTCGAATTTCTTGCTTTTCACTTTATATCGATTGCAAGAAGATATTATAGGAAAATTCTTAAATTAAAAAAAGATGATATTTTTGGAATCCCAGATGAGGGTCAAAATCGAAATAACATTAGATATTTAATATCTTTAGTTGAAATAAATTTAAAATCTAAACCAAAAAGTAATTTTACTTTTCACTGTTGTTCTAGTGGTAATAAGATTGTTGATGCACTATTCAAAAGATATTATTTAAGAAAACACTCAATTAAAATAAAGATTGATAGTATCTCTTGGATTATTAAACCATCAAAAGACTTAGCTTTTAATTGGAAAAAGTTATCAATTGATGAAAGTTCTTTTACTAAACCTTTCATTAAAAATAAAAGGATTAATTTTATTAATTCTAATAAGGGGTTTATTCATCATAAATATCAAGAATATCCTTCAGCCTATTATAAATTAACAAAGGACTTATCTACCTCAAATGAATTCTTAAGTTTAGATTATTTATCAATGTATAGTTATGGTAGTCAAAAAAAATTTTATTTAATCTTAAATATTTTAAATTATAGTTTTAATATTTTTAAAAATAATATATGGAAAATCATAAAGCATAATTTTTTTGCTGAAGTTTTAGAAATTATTTCTTGTAAAATTTATTATTTGTGTTGCATTAATACAATAAAATCATTGAAACTAGAATATATAGTTTGTTCTTTTATATCTTTCAAGCATGAAAATATTCTTTTTCAAGCATGTAGAGATACTAAAGTAGTTTCAATTTTTTATGATTATTCTGGCGGTTATCCAGTTAATAAAAATCATCCAGGCAATTCTCAAATTGATATTATCAGAAATCCAAATTATCTTATTACGTTCGGATCTCAAAGATGCGAACTATATAAATCAGTAAAACGATTAAAAAGCGAATATGTAGAAGTTAAAAATGCTCTATGTCCACAAATTGAATTCGCAAGAGAAGAAATCAAAAATAATGAAAATCTAAAAAATGAATTAGATCTAAAAAAATATAACTCTACAGGATTAAAAATATCAATTTTCGATAACTCAATTGGATATAACTGCCATATAAAAGAATTAGATTTGATATCTTGCATAGATTCTCTCACAAATTCAAAACTAAAAAATATAGTATTGGTCCACAATAAGAAAGATGGCTTCTTAAAAGAATTTATTAAGAATTCAAATTTATCTTATATCTTTCAAGAAAGAGCAAACTTCTCCAATTGTTATTACTCTGATTTTATTATTTCATTTGGATTTGAATGGGCAGCAATAAAAGCAGCAATCGCTTTTAATAAACCAATTATCTTTTTTAGTGAGAATAAAAGACTATTTAATAATGCCTATTTTTTCTGTAAAAAGAAAAAAAATGATGAGATTTTATATTTCATAAAAGAATTAACTTTCAATGGAGATAAATTAGCCAATTCTATGACAAGTGAATCTATTTATAATGATTTTAAAAGTAAAATTAAAATTAATTCAAAAAAACTCTTTAATGAACTAAATCTATATAACCTTAATTCAGCTTACTCAGTCATCAATGAAATAATGAATAATAATTAATCTATAAAAATAATTTTTATATTTTCTTGATCATTGCATATATAACTCTAAAATAGTAAATTGATAAAACAAAAAATTAGAGAAATAAATTTTTTATAATAAATTATTATGAATAAAAATGTAATTCTTCTTTATCCCTACTTTAATTACAAAAGTGGTGCTTTAAATAGATATGTTTTACTACAGGAACTTTTAAAAAAAATTAATATACCTGTAAAATTAATTTTAATTAAAGACAAAAATCATAATTCGTTTTTTTTTAAAATTTTCTTCAGGATTATAAAATTTTTTAGAGTAGAGTTTTTAATTTTTTATTACTCTATTTTAAAGAATCATTTCTTTATAACTGATTTTAATCCATCAATTTTGGCATTATTTTCAAGTCGAACTATTATTCAAATTCATGATATATCTTGGGAAAGGAAGGAATTTGCACGACATAATTCATTTTTTTATACTATTCTTACTTTCTTTATAAAAAATTATTCAAAAATACTAACAGTAAGTAAAACTTCCAAAATTGCTATAGAAAGATTTTCAGGAAGAAAAAAAGAAATTTTTTATTTATATAATTCCGTAGATAGAGAATTCATTAAACAATCAAATAATATTGCTTTAATTGATAAACCATTAAGAAATGATTTTATTAATAAGGCTTTAAATTTAGATTTACCTAACATTATTTATATTGCTACATTAACTCCTAGGAAATGTCATTTTGATTTGATAGAAGCCTTATCAAAAACAAAAACTTTACTCAATGTTAATTTGATCGGTTATCCAACTAGCAAGAAAATTAGAAGTTTAATTGAAAGTAAAACTACTATCGATGGAAATAGAATCAAATCAAATTTATTATATTAAATATAAAACTCCTGGTGTTGCATTAGCCAAAGAGATATTTAATAAATTAAAAGGCAAGCCTCTATTAATTATTTCCCAAAAATTTGTCAAAAAGATCTTTGTACTCTTCTACTATATTCTTCAACTTATGTTTCTACTGCAAAAAATGAAGGTTTTGGTATACCAGTTTTAGAAGCAGCCCTTTATAGTGTCCCCTTAATTATTAGAGATATTGATATAAACAGAGAGTTATTCCCTAACTCTAAATTTTTTAGTTCTATCAATGAACTTTCTAAACTTTTTGATGAACTAAAACCTTTAACAAAAATAGAATTAAACAAAAGAAAAAAATCTTTATTAAAAATTAGTGAAGATAACCTACTAGAGATGTTTAATTATTCAACCTTGAGTAATGAATTAAAAAATTTATTTTAATACCATTCAAATTTAGAGAAAAAGTAAGTTTTTATAAGGTAACCAGCATGATGAATGAAAAGCGAAATTAAGCCAAAAAATCAAGCTTAAAAAAGAACTTACAATAATACTATTTACTATATAAAAACTTTTAACTTTAAAAATTTTAAGTTCAGGTATATAAGAAGTTATATAAATGCTAAATGGGAATATATATAATAATAATCTATAAGCAATAACTGATTTAAAAAAAACTAGGGGCAAAATGGCTATCTCAAAAATTGAAAAGATGATAAAAAGCTTTTTTAAATAAGAATGAAAATTAAATTTTTTTAAATTAAATAAAAATAAAATAATTGGTATGAAGTTAATTAACCATACAAAAATCGCTCCTTTTGCCTCTCCAAGTGATGCTGAAGGTAGTTTTAAATAATAATATATCTTCATAAAATAACTAGGTGAACTATATAAAAATAATGATATTAGTATTGTTATCGCTGTAATATAGGGTTTTGAAAATTTTAATTTAAGAATTTTAGGCACTAAAGGTATTAATAAAAAACAATTAAAAATTATTGAAAATTGATGAATTAATAATGAAAAAGTTGTCAAAAAAAAGTGATATAAATATTTATTCTTTGAAACTAAAATAATTGAAAGCATTAATATTGATATGCATGCAGCTTGTCTAATAGGGCCAATGCCCACAACAACGATATAATAGGGATAAGAAATTAATAAAGATAGATACACTCTTTTTATTTTTGAACAAAAATAGAAAAGTGGAGCTACAAATATTAGTGCGTAAATTAAATTTAGAACATAAATATTATCTGATATAAGTGTTATGAATACATGCCCCAATTCTTTAATTATATAATTAGGTCCACTTACAAAATTGTTTATTAAAATGTCTAATAAATTTGTTGACGATAATTCGTCAAACATCTTCTTGTAGCTAGACCAATCACACCCAATCTCAGATCTTAGGCCAATAAATAAAATAAAGAATAGGGCAATTAAATAATAAACATATTTATTTTTTAATAAACTTTTTAGTCTATTTAAATCCTCTAATAGGCTTAGTATAGAAAGAATAAAAAAAGGTAATAAATAGGCTTGCATAAAAATTAACTGTTATTAACTTGGATAAAACTGAAATGCCTCTTAGTAAAAACCAAAAAGAACATCTTATACCAGGACGAAATAAAAATTACTTAAGGATCTATAACATCATTTTGCGATGTTTAATATTGTTATATTTAGTAAGATTACTTCATAACAAAAAATTAGTAAATATACTCATGAACCAATTTTTTATTTAAGTTTCTGAGATAAATTATATTTTGAAAATTATTTGAGTTAAAATTTATTCTAAAGTTTTTTATGAATTTGAAATTTAAAATAACTCAAAAGACAAAAAAAATATTTATTGATTTTGATGGGGTTTTAGTAGATTCAAATAAATTCAAAGAAGAATCTATAGAGAAATCTATAAAAATATTTGAGAAAAAAAAAGATATTCAAGAAAAATCAATTTTTTATTTTAATGAAAATGCTGGAATAGGAAGAGAAAAAAAATTAATGAAATTTTTCAATAAAGAGAAAGTTGAAAAGATAATGTCTAGATACTCAGATTATTGTAATGATTTTCTTTCAAATGCAAATTTAACAATAGGTTCTGCAGAGTTTATCTATCAAATTTCGAATATGTATACAGATATTCAATTTTTCATCCTAAGTGGTGCGGAAAAAAATGAAGTATCTAAATTCCTAAAATTTAAAAATATTTATTCTAAATTCAATGCTTTATTATGTTCTGAGAAATCTAAATATGAACATTTAAAATCTTTTGAACTATGTGAAAATGATTTTTTTATTGGAGACAGCAAAAATGATCTAAGGATCTCAAAATTATTCCCTCTTAGTTTCATACTTGTTACTGATTTTGGTTCTAATTGCTCAATCCCCCCTAAAGATGAGCTTGATGATAATATAATTATTACTAAAAATTTATCTCAGTTACTTATTTAAATTGTCAAAAATTAATGTTGGTATTAATGGTATTGGAAGAATCGGAAGACATTTACTTAGATTATTTGCTCACGATGATGATATAAATATAAAAGCGATAAATGATATTAATCCTGACCTCCAAAATTGGATTTACACTGTAAAGTATGATTCTATTTATGGAAAAAACGATTTACCATTAAAACTTGAAAAAGGGAAACTGAAGTTAGGTTCAAATTTTATTGATACTTTTCACCAAGAAAATATAAACAAAGTTCCATGGGAAAAATGCGAGGTGGATTATTTAATTGACTCCAGCGGGGTATACAAAAATATATTATTGTCTAAAGAAATTCTAAAAAATGGGAAAGTTAAAAAAATAATAATTACAAATTCTCCTGAAGAAGTTGATTTTACTATGGTACTTGGTGTGAATGAGGAGAAATTCGATCCGTCTTCCCATAATTTAATTTCTTCAAGCATTTGTGATGCTACTGCAATAGCGCCAATCACAAAATTAATTAATGATAATTACCAATTAGAAAGTGGGAGCATAACAACTCTTCATCCTTGGTTGAGTTATCAAAATTTAATGGATGGTGCATCAACCTCTGTTTCATATCCAGGAAATATTTATCATCACTATGCTTTGGGCAGATCAGCCATTGGAAACTTAATTCCAAAACCAACTACTGCTTTAGAGGCGGTTATTAGAGTTATCCCTGAATTAAATATAAACTCTTTTAATGCACTATCATTTAGGACTCCTACCGAAATAGTTGGAAGTGCTGATATTACTTTTATTACTAAAAGTGAAACTTCCACTGATAAGGTATTAAATATACTTGAAAAATTTCAACAAAAGCAGGAATTTCCAATAATTAAGTTATGTAATAAACCTTTAGTTTCTAAAGACTATCTAAAAGAAAATCATTCATTAGTCGTAGACACAAGATGGTTAAATGTAGTTAATAAAAAATTAATTAAATTTGTACTTTGGTATGATAATGAGTATGGATATTCTTCTAATGTATTAAGGCAGTTAAAGTACATTAACAAAAAAGTGCGGGCTATTAGATAATGAATTTAAAAGAAGGAATTGTTTCTATAACTGATCACATCACTGAGTATTCAATCGAAAAAAATCAACTTGGAAAATATCTTAATCCTATACTTTCAGAATCAACTCAAATCATATTGGTTTGGCATAAAAAAATCGATGAGGAATTTTTAAATCAATATAAAAATATAAGAGCCATATTTAGATATGGAGTTGGTTTCGATAATATAGATCTAGAATTTTGTAAGAAAAAAAATATATTGGTTTGCAATAATCCAGATTACGGTGTTGATGAGGTTTCAGATTCTGCAATAGCAATGATTTTGAATCTTACAAGAGGTATTAATGAATTACAAAGCTTTGCTAGAGCAAACAAAAATTCATGGATAGGAGAAGAAATTCCACTTAAATTGTATAGGTTAAATAATCTTAAATTAGGAATTATTGGACTAGGAAGAATTGGTGGAGCGATTGCAAGGAAATTTAAAGTTTTTTCAAAAAATATTTGTTTTTTTGATCCATATATATCAAGTGGAGTTGAAAAAACATTTGACATTGAAAGATTTGATAATTTAGATGATTTATTAAAAGAAGCGGATATTCTCTCAATTAATACACCTCTTAACCATGAAACAAAAGGTCTTGTCAATAGAAATTTTATTTCTAAAATGAAAAAAGATTCTATATTAATAAATTTATCTAGAGGTGAAATTATTGAAAATACAGACTATATAAAAAATGCATTAATCACAGGTAAATTACGCGGTTATGGAACTGATGTTTGGATAAATGAGCCACCTTTAGAAACAGATTCACTATATTCTAATTGGCTTCAAAATCACTCTTTAACAAAAAAAATATTAATTACCCCTCATACCGCTTACTATAGTGAGCAAGCATTATTTGAATGCAGGAACAATACTGCCTTGAATTGTTTGAATTACATAAATGGCAAACAAGTTAAAAATAGAATTATTTAATTAATTATTTTTTTTTAAAATGACTCAAAAACCGAGAACAGTATTAATTACAGGAGCTTCTTCAGGCATTGGATTAAGTACTGCACTTTTATTTTTAAAAAAAAAATGGTATGTAGTTTGTTTGGCAAGGGAACAAAAGAGTTTTGACGTAATAAAAGAAAAGTTAGGAGCAAATTTAAGTAATATTGAATTTCATGCTGTTGACTTTACAAATCCTAAATCTTTGGATGCTTTCTTTCAAAAAAAGGATTTTAAGTTTGAATACATTGATGCATTGGTCAATTCTGCTGGTATTTCAACAAAAACAAAAATACAAGATTTGACAGTAGAAGAGTGGGAAAAAATTTTCAGGGTAAATGTTACCTGTTCTTTCAAAATGATAAAAGAGTGTATTAGATATATGAAGATAACTAGATCGCCAACTATTGTAAATATATCTTCAATAGCAGGAAGATTAAGAAGTATTAGTTTATCTTGCGCCTATTCAAGCTCCAAAGCAGCACTTTTCGGAATGACTAGGCACATGGCTATGGAACTAAGTAATCATGGAATTAGAGTTAATTGCCTAGCTCCCGGTCAGACTTTAACTCCAATGCTGAAAAGTGCTTTAAGTAAAAAGGGTCAAAAAGAATTGGCTAAGAAATTACCTTTGAAGCGTTTATCGAGTCCAGAAGAACAGGCTAAAATAATCTATTTCCTAAGTTCTGCTGAATCTTCATATATTAACGGGGCAATAATTGATTCAAACGGAGGCGCTTTGTGAGTTTTAAAATTGGGCAATTTTCATCAGGAAATGATCTCTTTTTAATATTTATTGAAAATGGTTTTGTTTATAGATTTAATGAGGGGGCTCCTAAAACTACATTAGAGCTTTTAAAAGGATGCTTTGGTGCTAATTCATTATCAAATAAAATAGAAACTTTAAAAAAAATATATGGTTATGAATTATTCTGCGAAAATTCTGATCAATTATTAAAAAAAAGAGGCATTACTAAGCCTATTTTTCCTCCTGAAGTTTGGGCGGTAGGAGTTACTTATAAAAGACAAGCAATGGAACACGATGCAGACTTAAAAAAAAGAAATTCTGAGACTAAAGGGTTATATGCATATGTCTACTCAAGCGAGAGAGCCGAAGTGTTTTTTAAAGGTTTCAATAGAACATGTGTTAGTACTTTGTCTCCTCTTTATTTAAGAGCAGATTCTTCTCAGACAATGCCTGAAGCCGAGATGGTAATTGTCCTTGGCGAGGATTCAATGCCAATCGGATATACACTTGGTAATGATTTAACTGCTTGGGATATTGAAACTGAATCCCCTTTATTCTTAAATCAAGCTAAGATATGGGATGCCTGCTCAAGTATTGGTCCATTTATTATCCCTGCAGATCAAATCCCTGATCCATATAACTGTAAATTGATCTGCAAAGTAGTTAGAGATGGAGAAATAATAATAAATTCAATTGGAGATACCAGTCAATTAAAGAGGTCTATAGAAGAACTTTGTTATTTTCTAAAATTTAACAATCAAGTACCCTGTGGCTCTTTACTTTTTACTGGAACAGCTTGTGTGATTCCACATGATTTTGCGCTTATGGAAAATGATAAAGTAATTATAGAGATGGAAGAAATTGGACAATTAAGAAATACTATACTTATTCATAAGAATATTGAAAGAGACTACAATAAAAGATAATTTTTAAAATAAAATGATCAATGCAATCATAATAGGCAGAGGAGGCAGCACTGGCTTACCTGGTAAAAATATAATGAAAATACTAGGCAGACCTTTAATGCATTATCCAATTTTAGCCGCTTTAAATTCTAAGGAAGTTAATAATATCTATCTTTCAACCGATGATAAAGAAATTGCTGCTGAAGGCCAAAGAATGGGCTGCAAATTGATTATTCGCCCAAATGAATTAGCAACTAAAGAGGCACTTGCTGAGCATGCTTTTATACATGCTTTTAACGAAATTAAGAAAAATACAAAAGATGAAATGGAGGCGATTGTTTTGCTATTTTGCAATGGTGCAACTCTACTCTCAAAATATATTGATGAAGGTGTTCAAATGCTTAGAGATGATCAAAGTCTAGACTCTGTAGCTACTGCAAGTTCTTACAACATGTGGAGTCCTTTAAGAGCAAGAAAACTTGATGAGAACAATATTTTAAAACCATTTATAGAACCTTCTTATTTTGGTAACGAAGTCAATTGTGATAGAGGATCGCAAGGAGATTGTTGGTATGCTGACTGCTCTATGTTTGTTGTGAGACCATATTGTATGGACAGTCGAAATGGCTTTCCCCCTTTCCAATGGCTTGGGAAAAAAGTTAAAGCAATTAAACAGTGGGGGGGGCTTGATATTGATTATTTTTGGCAAGTACCAATAGTAGAAATGTGGCTCAAAGAACATGGATTTTCTGAAGAAAGCACACCTTATTAACTTATCAACTTAATAACTTATTAAATAGAAATTTGGATAAAACTGCAAAATCAACCGCAGGAATAAAAAAGATTTTAAGGGTTTTTAAAATATTTTAAAATAGAGAGATTTTGATGATTGAAGAATGAATGTAGTTAAAGTTATCTCAGAAAACAATGTTAATAGACATCCTTCTACAAGAAATAGTGGAGACAAGCGAAATAAAATCATAGCCCCATGCTTACCATTAAGGCCACCAACTTAATAAAAAATAGATTTTGCGTATGTTCTCGGCATTATGCTTGCAAGGCCGCTCGCTCGAATAACAATATTATCAATACGATATAAAACATCTTTTTTAATCTTCCCTAATTACTTTTAAATATATTTCATTTCGAAGGACTTTTTAGAAATAAATTCTTTGGTTTTTTGCCAATGAAATTACTATTCTCATGTACATTGGATTGTTTTTGGTCAGGAATAAAATCATGTCTATATGAACATGCAAAATTAAAATGAAGCATCAGCCTATCATCTCCATAATTTCCTCTATGAAGAGTGTTGCCAGCATCAAATAAATAAGTTGAACCAACTTTACCAAAAATTTTTATGGATCCATTTTTCTTTTTTTCACGTTTGGCATGATCAATAAATTTTGGATTATCTCGAGGTGAAAGTTCATATCCAAACCTAGGTGATTTATTTGTCCGTGGAATAATTTCGGTACAAGTTGATTTATCGCTAGTTGGATTTAGTAATAAAATCATACTAAGTTGTCGCGTCCCATGGTCTAAATGAAAAAATTTTTGTCTATGTAATGTTTTCCTGTGTTTTTTTGAATCATATCTAAGAACAGGGAGATTTCTTACCCAAAAATTTGAAGATCCTAAATAACACTCTGTTAACCATTCTAATGAGCTCCAAAAAGAAGGCTTTTGGAGAAGAGGAGATAGATTATCAACATCATAAGTGGCTGCACCGTATCCATTTTCCATCGATTTAGTATTTCCCCAAGGTTTAATTCCAGGAATTAAGCCTTTATTAAAATGATCAAGTAGCAAATTATTGTCAATTGATTCAATATTAATTATTTCTTGTTTAGACAAAAGAGAAGGTATTTCAGCAAAACCTTTTTCTCTCATTTGCTTAAGAGCTGATTTCCATTTTTTATTAGGAGGCTCTTTAAATTTTGATTTTTTAATTAGTGGAGAGCTTACATATTTAAGTTGCAAACCAATTCTTTCAATATTGTTTTTAGTTAAAATATTTAGAATTGATAAATATCTTTTAAGATCCATATATTTTTCCTAATAAACCTGAAAAAAAAATTAAAAAAGCCATTAAAACAATAACAAAAAATTTTTTAATTTTTTAAATAAAAATTTTTCAACTTAACAAAAAATAACCTTATTAATTAAAACAAACCTTCGTGAAAAATAATATTTTTAAAAATCATTAAGTCAATTATTCATAAATCAATCTTAAGCTTTGAAAACAAAATTTCGATCTGATCGTTATTTAATTTATTATAGATATTTGCATATTTTTCATTTTTTTTTCTGTAAAAGTAATTTTTTATTTTATAAAGTTTAAATTTGTCTTTTAATTTAGTCTTGATTTCAGAATTAATATTTTTTAACTCTTTAATTTCAGAATATAAAATAAAGGCACTTATTGAAAACTTAAAATAATTTTGTATTTCAGATAAAGATTTGTCGCTGTATTTAGCAAGCATACTACTCAAATCAGTAATTAAGTGATCTAAATGACTAGAAATTTCTTTTTCAAAAAAACAATAATTAATGTTTTTTACTTTTTTAAATCTTTTTATTTTTGTATTAACTCCACTAATACTAAAAGGTAAATTTACAATATTATGGCAAGAAATTAAACTCATAGAAATTTCAAAAAATAATTCAGCCCATGCATAAATTGGTAAAAATTGATAACGATACAATATTTCAAATATGCTTTTACTCAATTCCGTATTTGATATTGAGTAGTAGTATCTTGGTTCGTAATTATAAAAAAAAGTAGAAGCTCTTATATCAGGATCTTTTATACCACTAGTTAAAAAAGAACTATTTTGATACCCTCTTTTGAGGGTAATACTATTTTTTTTAAAAACACAAGAGTAATTAAAGCCGCTAAAAGAATTAAAATAATCATTTTTACCTAAAGCAATAAGACACTCTTCAATAGCTCGAATATTATAAAGATCATCATCTGAAGCAATTAGTGCATATTTAGTTTTAACTTTATCGAAGCCCTCGCAAAGTCTTCTATAGTAAGATCCTTGAGGACATTCTTGATCTTCAATTTGGTTCCTAAAATATAAATACTCAATATTTGGATAAGTATTTACTATATTATTTTTTACTTTTTCCTTACTTCCATCAAGAATAAAAATTTTAAATGACGTATTAGACCAAAAATTTAATAATTTTTCCAATCTGTGTTGTCTTTCATAAGTTGGAATAAGAATAGTGAGATCTGACATTTGATAAATTTTAATTAATTTTTTAAAATTAATTAATAATAGATTGAAAATAAAAAAAAAAGATAAAAAACTTTTTAGCTATTTATGAATTTTAAAATATCTAAACCAAAATGAACGATTTACTGTGAAGAGAAATTTTCTAAAAAAATGATCAAAGAGTTTATTGGGCAATATAGTACATGGGAGGAAGGAAATAATCCAATAGCCTCATTTCAACTATGGATTAAAAAATTATTCATTCATAACTTCAAACAAATTATTTGGGAAATTAAAGAAATGCTCACTTCAACTTCAAATAGATTTTATTATCGATATAATTGATTGATGACTATTCCTGTTTTTCAACCATTTTTATCTAATAGTGAACTTCAGGCATGTAAAGAGGCTTTAGACTGTAAATATTTAGGGATGGGATCTTTCGTAGGAGATTTGGAAAATAAATTAACTAATTTTTTAAATTTAGAGAACGATAAGAAACTATTACTTTTCAGCACCGGACATGCGGCACTACATCTGGCCTTAATGTCACTAAATATTTCTCATGGAGATGAAGTTATAACTCCTTCTTTTAATAATATTGCAGATTTGCAAGCCATAAGTGCTGTTGGAGCCTCACCTGTATTTTGCGACATCGAGCTTGAAAGTTTATGTATAGATCCTGATAAAATAGAAAACCTCATTACTAATAAAACTAAGGCAATTATTGTTTTAGATTATGCCGCAAAATTAGCAAAACATAAATTAATTAATGAAATTGGTAAGAAGTTTTCTATCCCTATAATTCATGATGCTGCCCATTCTTTTGGATCAAAAATTGATGGTGAATTTATAGGTAAGCAACATGAATTAACCATGATGAGCTTTGATCCAATAAAAAATATTACTTGTATTGAT
>LULO01000388.1_pt1 | contig 15487 bp, 18 predicted proteins | sample 728121 | NCBI WGS metagenome assembly LULO01 (sample SAMN03860287, study PRJNA289734) | marine metagenome | biome: seawater column; feature: ocean; material: water; isolation source: Red Sea water column Station 149 - depth 50m | place: Saudi Arabia: Red Sea | collected 2011-10-15 | depth 50 m | reverse complement strand
AACTTTATTTTTTACTCCAATGTCATTTGATAATGGTTCGTATAATTTCAACACAACTGAATAAGGGTCTATTGGTGTGTTTTCAACATCAATGTCTGTGTTGGTGATTATATTTTTTACTCCACCGGCATTTAACAATACATTTAAATTTTGATAATTTACGGCTCCATATTTTATTGCATAATTTATAGTTTCTTTTGTTTCTGTTATTGTATTGGTTATTACATCTGGTAATCCTAATGAAGTTTTGTCTACATCTTCTTTTGTAGTAATTGTGTTTGTTGTTGTATCAACATCTGTAATTATTGATTTAAATGGAAGTGAAAAAGTATCATCTCCACCAGAACTAGTTTCATTACCATCATCTCCGTCATCACCTTCGGTTGTTATTTTAAATGCTGTTTCTTTTATTACCTCACTTCCTATTGGTAAATCTTCTCCTTCCATTTTGTATTGATATCTTACCATTATTTCTGCAGTGTAACTACCAACATTTTCTGGACTCAAATTAAATTTAATTTTTGTTCTTCCAACTGGTGTAAAGGATTGTAATAATGTTCCGTCATCTCTTGTTATAGTCCATCTTACATTGGTTATAGTTGGTCGGTATGCTCCGTCAGGAAGTCCACTCCAATTTGCTTTTACATCAATTTCTGCTGTCTTATTAGTATCACTAACATTGAAACTTTGAAGTCCATTTTCATTACTCCATTTAGGGCCGTATTGAATTTCAAACATACTCATTATTCAAATCCTTTCTGAATAAAAGTTTTGGCTCTATCACCATCATCATCTGGAACAACACCAAATACTGAAGGTTTTAGGATTGTATAAGTTCTTTCAACATCTCCAAACTTTACATTAAAATCTATTTCCATATCAAATATGGCTCCTTGTATATCATTTTGTTCACCAGAATCTTTTTTTAATTTATATTCTGGGTGTCTTGGAATTCTTATAAAAGTATTTTCTCCCTCAAAAGCTACATCATTTACTTCATAAACCCCATAAGTTCCTGTGTTTCCTGAGTCGTCTTTTGTTACACTTCTACCACTAACTCTAACTGATATTGTTGTTTCTAAACCATCTCCGGAAACAAATTTATTTAGTTCTGGTTCATTACAACGAATCCACAATGGAAAACCATAAGTAACATATGATGTCCAACCGATTAAAGCGGCTCCGTCATAAAATTTTTTATTTGGTTTTGTTAATTTTTCATCACGAAAAAGTTTGGCCATTTCTGTAAAGTTAAAACTTTGATTTTTTCCTGTTCCTAAATTATGAAATAAAAGATTTCTCAATCCACCTATGTTATTTGATTGAGCGAATTGTAAAAGATTTTGTGAAGTATAACCACTACGAGTTTCTCTTTTGTCATTCCCTTTACCATAAAAATTTTCAGTTTTGGTATTTGCATAATAATCGTTATCACCACCATAAATTTGTGTGTGTTCAGTTTCTGCTGAATTTTGTCCAGCATCTAAAATTGAAAATGTGGTTGATGAATGTTGTCTTAGTGCTCCACCATAAGTCATTAGTCCTGGAACTGCACTTACATTACTTGTTCGTGGGTTTGTTACATTTAATCCTACTAGAGCATCAAATGTATCTTTATTAATGTTTAGTCCTGGAACTTTATATGCATCTCTAATGACTAATTCACCACCGATAATATTTTGTGGTAAAGTGTTTGATTGTAAATCTGGTATTTCAAATATTTTATCACCAGTATCTTGTAATGTTTTGTTGTAATCTAATACGATTTCGTCAGAACCCAATCCTTTAAATTCTGTATTGTATCTTCCACTTTTAATTGGTAAAGTTGCTAATCTAACTTCTGTTCTGTCGGCTGATATTTCATCAACATAAAATTTGTAATCTTTTTCTCTTAGTAAAAATTCATCTTTTTCTAATTCGTCTGGATTTGCTTCACCACCTTTATAAATTAAACCTTTATTACTTACAAAATAAGTTCCGTTGTATATTTTGTTTTCTCTATCAACCAACACACCTTGTTCTGAACCGGCTACTTCTCGTAAAAAATTAAATTCAATATTGTATTCTCCGGAAAAATATCCTTTTTCTCTCATAAAAATTCCAGGATTTATACTGAAAATATCTTGATTGTTTTCATCTAAAGTTTTGTATTGAGTGCATTCATCACCTCTAGCAATAACAAACGAATCTAAAAAAACACCAGTTGGTGTTGATATAACCATTTCAATATAGTCTGTAGCGGCATCTCCAAATTCTGGTGAGTCGACACCAACTACTTTACCAGGTATTCTGTAAGCACCTGAATCTAAAATTTCGTAGTCGTTTGGTTTTAATCTTGATAGTTCTAATGTCATAATAATTAACTTACATTAAACTGCATTGGTTTTCCGTTTAAAATATTTTCTAAGTCTCCTTGATGTGCGATTATAATTTCTTGTTCATAATATCTACTGATAAAAGTTCCAACATAAGATTTAAAAATTCTCATTGTAGGAAATCTTCGTTTTCTATTTTCTTCTAAATACCACAAATTTAAACCAAGACCTTCATTATCGTTCCAATCAAAATAACCAACTATATCTCCGTTAACTAAATCAATTGTATACCCGTTTGTTCTAACATTGGGTTCTTCTCTTGAAGGTGATAATAATGTAAATTCTACTCCGTCTTTTTGTGGTGATAAAACATTATTGTTTGGTGAGTTGTGTAATCTAATTGTAGGTAAACTTGGAGCTAATGGAATTAAACTATTGATTTCTGTATCAATTACTTTTTCTAATTTTTCTCCTTTTTCAAATGTAGGATATCTATTTACTTTGTGGACATAGTGATTGTCATCATCTCTACCAATTCTACCAAATGGTGCTTCTTTTCTTCTTTCTTCTTCAATATCTTCAAAACTATACAATGTATTGGTATCTTTTACTAATAAATGATTTCTTGTATCGGAATCTGATTCAGATATGGCTTCTGTATAAAAGTCTTCATATCTCTTATCTCGTTCTTCTTTTAGTTGTAGATAAAACTGATAGTCTTGTAGTTCTTGTTCTGTGAAAGGCATTTGTTTACCTCGTTATTTTAAATATGTGGTCGTTATCTATAATGTTTTCTGTTCTTGTATTTCCACTACCACTTACTACTTTGTAAAGAAAACGATAGTGTCTTTCTGGTTGAAACGCATTTAAATCTAATCTGAAAAAGTTTCCTGTTCCATCACAACTTAAATAAGAACCTGTTGAAAATGGTATAATAACATCTTCTGTCAAAGCATCTCTAACTGAATATTGACTTTGACTTGGAATAAATTTTACCGTTAGATTTTGAGAACTTGTTGAATAAGTTCTTGTTGGAAATCTTTCACGACCATATACTCTAAATTTAACTTTTGATTTTTCTTTATATTCTTCTCTTAAACCTGACATATAAATCATAACATCATCAATATCATCTGAACTTAATGTAGATAATGAACCTGTGTTAAAAGATGAATCATCATATTCTACTTCTAACTTTGGTGGATAAATTGTATGTGTATCTCGTGAAAAGAATGCAAAATGTCCAAGTCTTTCTGTGCTTCCCTCGTCTAATGATGATGAAGTATTACCAATACTACCTGAGCGTTTTACGATAAATCCTTCGTTAGCAATAGAACCACTTAATTGAAGTTTAACAATATCAGTTACATCCATTCTCATATCAGTTGTTTCGTGATTAAATGATTGGGATGCTTCATATTGATTAAACCAAGTTCCACCAGTATTATTTGAACCACTAATCCATTGTGTTCCGGTTGTTTCTCCGTCACGATATCTCCAAGAACAACCATCAGTAGTTGCTGGTTGGTCAAAGAATCTACCATCACCTTGAACCCAAGATTGACTAACTGGATAAGCAAATAATGATTGACTTGTTGTTAATTCTTTTGAGTTAGCATCATATAGATTTAAATAATATCTTGCGTTTTCAGGAATAGTTCCTGCTACAATTGATTCTGATATGTTGGTTAGATTAAATTTTATAAGTGCTCTAGATACATTTACGACTGAACCATCAGCGTTCATATCTTTACGAACTTCTAATATTTCGTCTAGTCCGGTATTTCTACTTTGAGTAGCACTACCTTCGTAAAGTGTTGCGTCTTTTTCTGCAAATTCAAATAAATGCATTATCCTTCTCCTCCGTCAACCGCTGTTGTTATGTTTGTATTAGGTAATTTAACCTCAAATATACTTGGGTCTTTTGCTGGATACACTACACCATTTCGTGTAGCTGATGCAATATTGTATCTATTACCACTATAACCAGCAGTTGATGAATAAGTATCTTCATTTGTAATTGTAATGTCTACAACTGATGAAACACCTTCAACATCACTTACTATAGCACTTTGTAATTCTGATAATACAATTGGTTGATTTATTTGCCATCTATCTATATCAAAAAATTCTGCTATTCTTTGGTTAACATTTGTAATAACTACCTCTTGGTCATATCCATTTTTTGTATTTATATTGCACTTAACACCAATATTAATTACATAAGCATTTTTAATGTTTACAGCATCAGTTACTGGTCTAAATCTTGTTAAATAAGTTCTTAAATTTTCTTTTACTGCATCATTTACATTTACAAGATGTCTATTTGTATTCAATCCTAAAATGTATAGATTTAGTGCTAATGGATTTGGTTGTGTTTGTTGTTCTTCATCTACTATTGTGTCTTGTGTAATATACGCTTTTGCAATGTTTCCGTATTTGTCAGGTAATGCATAAGTTCTAACAATATAATCATCTTTTGTTACAGCACGATTTTGTGCTTGGAAATATGCTTTAATGTTTTCTCTTAGTTCTTCAACACTTTCTGCTCCCATACCACCAGTTGATGCTTCAATGTTAGAAGCTCTTACTGATGTTTTAGCAAAGTTAACAACTGATGGTGTTAGGTTTGTTTCGTCTATTTCAAATGTGATACCGGTAATTTTATTAATTCTACCAGCCGCTACATTGTCTTGTGCTCCACCACCATACTGATAGTTAATTGTTAGTGTTGTGTTGGAAGGAGCTTGTCCATAAGCTTTTGTTTTTAAAAAATTACTTGGGTCAAATGTTTCGTATAATTTTGAAGGTGAACCAGGTAAGTTTGAACCAACATTATCTGGGTTTGGTATAATCTCCTCGTCAGCATTATCTGAAATACCAGCTCCAAATCTTAATTCTGTTTTTCCATCAGGTCTTTTAAATGTTGTAAATCTTTTTGAAACTCTCTTTAATCTTAATATGTAAGGAACTTCTGATGAATATTGTGATAATTCTGGGTCATTGTCTGAGTTGTTTTCATATTCATCAAACACGGTATCTTGAGCTAATGAATCAACTTCATACCAAGTATTTCCGTCTGAATCTGTGCAACTAATAATATCTATTACATTTGAATTTGATAATAGAACTTTATCATATTTTTTAGCTCCACCGAAAGTAAAATCTTCATCAACTATATTACCACTTTGTGCTCTTACTTCTTTTCTAATGTAATAATAAGTTGGTGTATCTGTTGCAGAATCTTTTTCAAATATTTCTACTTCTCTTTCTGACCTTGCTGACTCATATCTCATATCACAATCTTCAATCGTTCTAAACACAACTCCGTCTGAAGTTTCTACTCTTGTTCCGGCTTTAATATTTAATGCATAATTATAGTCTGGTGCTACATTATTACCTTCACCAGTTGCTGGAACTAATTGGAAAAATTCTAATTTAGTTGAAGAAGGTGCAGACAATCTTGGTTTATAACCAAATGATTGAGCCATTGCATAAAGTGTTCTTAATTCTTCTGAATATCCTAATAAAGATTCTTTAAATTGTGAATCAACATAGTAAGACATAACATCTCCTACATAAGATGCCATTTCAATAAACATCATACCAGGTGATGATTCGTTAAAATCTTGATATGTGTTTGGAAAATATTGTTTTGAAAACTCAATCAAATTATTTCTAAATTGAGAGAAATCTTTATTCAAATATCTTACTTCTTTATTTTTGTTTTTTCCTGTTAATTCGTATCCCATTGTTTACTCCTAATATCCTCCACCACCAGAAGTGCTTGTTGATTCTGAATCTCCTTCAAAGTTTAAAGTAATAGAATTAAATCTATCTGGTTCATAATTTAATGCAAAATCTATATCAACACTTGTTGTGTTTGGGTCTTCATCTGATTGAATTATATTTACATTAGAAATATTAATGTAAGGTAACCAAGTAGATATTGCTTCTTGTATTTCTTCTTGTATTCTTGATGATAAATCTTCTGTATATTGTTCAAATAATAATTCTCTTAAACGAGAACCAAAATCAGGTTGCATAACTCGTTCACCTTTAGCAGTCAATAAAAGGTTTTTTATATTAGAACCGGCTTGTTCTAATGTTGTTTGTGTTCTACCAAACAAACCTGATTTATCTCTGTTGAAAGGAAGTTTTAAACCTATGAAAATATCTGGGTTTAAATCGTTTTCTCTTGCACTTGCCATTATTTACCTTTTTTCTTATCAATAGCTTTCATTAAACCAGAATAATCTCTTGTCAGTGCGTTTGTTAAGTGCTCTGGTGCTGTGTCTGGTGTCATACCGGCACTTTGTAAAGTGCTTGCGGCCGCTACTTCTCGTTTAACTTCTTTATTCCCTAAACCACTGCCGTATCCTAACATTTCGGTCATACGACTTGAGTCAAAAGTTCCCCCGCCTAATGTTGGGTATTCTTCCATATCTTTTGGACTTTGTGCAGTTTCGTTTAGAATTTTGTTAAGTGTTGGGTCACTTGTAAATTGTTGTTCCTTAACTTTTTTCTTCTTAATTACTGGTTTTGCTTTGGGAATATTTGTTTCATTAATAAGTATATCGGTTATCTGTTTTTTAACCTCTTGTTTGACAACTTCTTTTATCAATGATACTAATTTATTCGATTTCATTTTTACTCCTACTTTTTCTGTTCTATCGTTACGATATCTTTGTTTAAAAAATCTAATGTTACAAAACTTCTAAATACATCAGTTAGTTCAAGAGCTAATCTTGTTATTCTAACCGGGTCTGTTGGTGGTGTCGAAGCTAGTTCTGTTTGTAATCTATTAACTTTGTCTTGAAGTTTTGTAAATTCTTGTCCGTTCATTGTAAATGATGTGTTTCTAACAGCTTTAATTGTTTTTTCTACATTTTTTCTAGCATCTTTTACTGAATCAGTTAAGTTTTTAATCTGTTGAACTTGTCTATTATATTCTTCTATACCAATATTAGCAGTATCTTTTAAAACTTGAACTTGTGCGTTGATGACATCTGTTACTTCTTTAACTGCTTTTGTTTTTAATTCTTCTACAAATTGTTCTGTTTCACCAGTTATTACTTGTCCACCCGCGTTATGTTTGATTTCTGTGCTTCCACCAATCACTTCTGTTAAATCACCACTTTGTAATTTTAATGTATTTCTTGCATTTATTACAATGTCATCTGCATTTAAAACAATTTTAGCACCAGTTACAATAGTTGATGGAAAAGCTTTATTTGGATTATCAATATTAACAGTACCTCCGTCTTGTATAAATATAGAAGCTTTAGATTTATTGATATCATTTGAGTCATCTCCTGCAACTAATTTGATTGAAGAACCAACTTCATTTTGTTTACCTAATGTAATATGATTATTAAACCTACCTTCAATTACCACATCACCAGGTTCTGATTCAATAGGGTTTCCATATTGTGAGTCCGTTGTTATTTGTGGTCTTGCTGGTAAATTAACTTTTTGGTTTGATGATATTCCAGCTTGAATATTGTTATTTGGATTATTACTCCAATTCAATATATTAGTGTAATATGTTCTACCTAAAAAATTTGCACACACAACAACTTCTCCAATTACAGGATAGTTTTTAATATGTGAGTCCATTGGTAAAACATAACCATTACCACCATTATCAAGAACTGCTTGATTTGAATCATTGATAAATCTACCACGAACTGCTCCGTAATATTTAGTATCAAGTGCTCCCTCACCCTCAAATAATTTTTTATCCAATAAAACTTCTTGAACTTCAAATGGTTCTAATTCATAAAAATCATATTGATTTTCGCGTATTAAAGATGTAACCTCACCTTTAATTTTATTAATAAGTGGGCCTCCAATTCTTGTATTTGATTTGTTTTTAAAAACTCGGTATGGCATTTTATTGTTTTGCTTCTATATCTTTTCTGATTTTGTCAGCATTTTTTTCTAATTCTTTTGTATCGTGTTCAAGTATGGTGTTCATTATTTCTTGTTTTTCTATTTCAGATAAACCGAACTCACTTTCTGATTCACCTTTACTTTCAGCAGTAATAATCTTCTGAACGATACCAGCTAGTTTTACTAGTAATTCATCATTACGAACATTGATTTCTAAATACTCTTTAATCATAGGAACTATTTGAACAGCAGTATCTCCGTCTTTAATCATAGAAGTAATATTTCTAGTTAAGACATCTAATTGTTTTCTGTTGTAGTTTTGATTTTCGTAAATATCTTGAAACAATGACGATAATGATTTTCCTTTGAATATTTCATAATCGTTTGACATAATATAATCCTTTGGTAATAAATATAAAAAAAGGGGCAATTTCTTACCCCTTTTTTTAATTAAGTAATATGTAGGAAATATTACTTATTATTTCGCGTTCCTACTTACGAATTAGACCTATTAACACCACTAGTGTGATGAAACCAGCAAAACCGCTTTCACCAAACATTGTTACTAATGACATTAAATTACCTATAACATCCAACCCAAATAATCCGCCTTGGAATATAACTCCTGCAACGGCACCCAGGCCAATAAGAGAAATAAGAACTGACATTAAGTCGTCTACATATCCCTTGATTAATTTAATGATGTCTTTCATAGTTTGTTTCCTCCGTATTGTGAACAAATATACCCTATTTACATAGGATAATCTTTAATAATTATCTATATTTATTAGTTATGAATAACAAATGACCCTGTGGTCTTTGTGTCAATGAATCCATTTACTTGAAATTCTTTGTAAATGCCTTTCTGATATTTTTTCATTACATTGATAACTCTTGTAATGTGTTGTGTGTTTGATTGTGTCATTTCTCTAATTAAAATGTATAGAGCTTTTTTATTGAACAATTCTATATTACCTTTGATTCTAAAAATATGTAATACAGCATCAGCCACTCTTACATCTTTTTGTCTTCTAAATATTACATTTATATTATTGTCCCAATATTCTAACATTTGTTGCACAAACTCACTAAATTCTTGGTTTGTGTTTTGTTGAGAAATTTCATTTTGAATACTTCTATCCCAATCCATAACATCAATCTTGTCGTGTGTTTTCATTTTTTTATAATTGTTGTTGTTATGTAGGATTAAATAATTTTTAGCCACGATACTAAAATATGAAAATGCTTTTCCTTTACCTTCTGTGTATTTATGCATATTCATAACTAAAAAACTTACTACTTCATTTTTAACTTCTTCTGATGGAACATCAAAATAATAAAACTTAAATGTGTGAATAATATTCTCACATAGTTTATCAAAAGCATCTCTTATGTGGTCGTTGTATATTCTGTTTCTCATAGCTGGTCTTTTTTCGTTATTATAACGAATAATTGCTTTTTCTGTTACATCTGTAAAGTAATAATTTTTTCTTTTACGGCCCATTTATTCTTCCTTTTCTTCTACTTCTGTTAATTCCTCGAGTGATTGAACTTCTTGTTTTATTTGTTCAAAAACTTGACCCACCTCATCATCAACTTCAAAATATCCTTTGTAGTCAATTTGTCTAATTTTTCTGTTTACTTCATTAATTCTATCTATGTAATCTTCAACCCAATCTTCAAGTTGTTCTTGTTTAAGTAATAAGTTATAAACTGCGTAAGATAGTGCTATTGTAAGTATTACGAATATTCCTAATGTTATTTTTAATATCATTTTTTATCTCCAAATAGTTCATCAAATAAATCAGTAGATATTTTTCCAGGTTTCTCTTGTTGTGTTGTTGGTATATCACCACTATCTAAAACTTGTTTGATGTTTTTTATTTTTTCAAATGTTTCTGTTTCTTCTTGTTCAATTGACTCTTTTGTAAGACGACCTTCTATTTGAGAAGCCATCATATCGGCTTGATGAAGAATAAATTGTATTGTGGAACGAAGTTGAAACTCTGATTTATAAGCAACATAATAACCTTTATTTGCTTCTTCATACATTCCATCTGTTAATCTTATACCGATAAATTCTTTTTTGGTAATCGGTATATTGTAATGTTGTAGTAGAAAGAACGCTCTATCCGTTACTGACATATACTCACACTTTTCATTGTGTTTAAATATTTCCCCCATATTCTTTCTTCTCCACTCGTTGTCTTGTGGAATATAATAGTCGTGTTGTAAATCACCAACTTTACCTAAGTCGTGGTGTATTGCTGAAAATACTAATTCTTCATCTGTAAAATCTATTTTACACCCGTTCTGTTCCCATAATTCTTTTACTTTCAAAGATAAATCTACAACTCTTAAAATATGGTCTACATAACCACCATACATTGCGTTGTGATAGTGTTCTTTAGCACTAGCTGGAGCCATCATAAATCTATCTTTCATATCTTCATACATCTTTAATACTTTTTCTTTCCTATCACCAGTAATGTGAAGTTGAATTGTATTGATTAATGAATCATAATTTTTTTGTATTTGTTCTGCTGTAAGTTCTCTCATTTTACCACCAAGTGTTTTCTTTATCATTAAAAGTCGGGTCTTTTAATGAGTGTTCTAATTTTTTACCATTTTCCCCGACACCACCTGCGTCATCAACTATCTTTTGTATTTCATCTCGTCTTTCATCAGGTATCCATAGTCTTGTAAATTCTTTTGTTGGGTCATCTAATACACCTTTACTCATACACCACAATCTAATCTTCTCCCAAGAATTACTTAGAAATAAATTTGGGTGTGAATTGTAAAGTAAATTTTTCTTGTATCCGTTTCCTTGTAAAATGTGATACAACCACTCTACACCAGATTTTGTATTCTTGACTTGTTTCTTTTTACTATCTAGTGCACTAATCAAATCACTAATTAGATTTTCTTCAAATTGTTTGTCGTGTTCAGGTAAATCCCAATCTAGTGTTTGTCCAACTGATACATTGTCTAATAATTCTTTAAATGATTTTTTATCTTTAAAATACATTGGATAATCTTTACCCAATACATACTCGTGTGTGTCGTGTTTAAAAGTTAAACTTGGACGACCAACTTTAATAGCATCTTGAACTGATAAATTCCAAGTCATATAATCATCTACAAAACATAAACTTGCAAAACATTTGTCCAATAGATAACGATAGTTTCCGCCACTTGGTAAGTTCTTTACCATCATCCAATCCGGTGCTGGTGCACCTGCTTTAGGTTTTTTAGCTTCATCATCAGTTACCCAAACTAACCACTCGTCTCTATCCAAGTCTTCTGTAAACTTAATTAATTTTTTTATACCGGTTGTGTTGTTCCACCTATGGTTAAATACTAAAATCTTTTTATCCGGTAATGGAAATGGTTCTGGGTCAGGTAGATTACCAACTCCTAATGGAAAGTAATTTATTTTTTCTTTCATAACTTCTTCATCAACACCTTTTGATGTATGACTATCTTTGTCCCAATTAGATTTCATATAATCTAAACTAACAGGACAATGGAAGTAAGAACGATAAGACAAATCAATGGCTTCTAATTGTCTGAAAAATCCAACAGGATAGCCACCAGTTGGTCTACTTTTTGCACAATCAACCCAATGGAAAAAGTTAAATGACTCTACTGACATACCATATCTACCGGTTAATAATGCATTATAAACATTGTATAATAATTCTGGTTGATGATTGAACACAAAGTCAAAATCTTTTGCTCTCCAATCTGTATGTTTGACTAAATGTCTTCCGTGAAAGAACCCACGATTAAACAATACTGATTGAGCATAAGGAAATGGAACTAATGTTACATTATCTCCTAAATCTGGTATTGTGTGATTTTCAGGGGTTAATATTGTGTGATGACACATAGGTAGCCATTTAATAGTTTTGGGTAATATTCGTCTTCCGTATAATTTGTGTGTATAACCTGTTTCCATAATAAATTTTTAATTGTTAATTATTCTTACTAATAAATATCATTTAAGTTCCCTAAAATACAAAATATTTTTTCCAATGTCAAGAACTTTTTTTTAATCGTTTGAAATAAATGTAATATCCTCGTTTAAGTTTGCTTTCTTAATCTTAGCATCTACAAACTTATAAGGTTTAACTCCTGGACTTTCCAATATATCAATACGATTTACAAATCTTTTATTCATTGTATCTTTAACTTGGTAAACCCCGTCTTTTCCATCTGTTCCTTTTAGAACAATAAAGTCTCCGTAATCTAACCAACCACCCCAACGCTTCAATAAATTACGACTAACAGCAACATATCTATATTCTGATGCTTTGTGTATTGTAATTTTAGTTCCATCAGCTAATACATCAGGTGTTCTGTCAGTTTGGTGTCTGACTGGGTGATACATAGTTACGGTAACATCAATTCCGTCTAATCTAACACCATTTTCTAATTCATCAATTTTTAATTGTAGTCTAACTCTATCGTCTTCAAGACTATCAATCGTTGTCATATAATATTCACGATATCCTTTGAATAGTTTATCCCAAACTAATCCGTTGAATAGCATAAAGATTGTTAAAAATATTAAAAAGTTTTTTTTCATAGTTTCCGTCCTTTTATAGTAATAACTATTTAGTTCCTACTTTTTTCTGTATAAAGTCTACCATTTGTTCGGCAACATTTATCTTGGTATATTTTTCCATACCTTGAAAACCTGGCGCAGAGTTTACCTCACAAATAACATACTTACCTTTATCAAATAACAAGTCTACACCTGCTATATCTAAATCTAATAATCTTGCACACTCACCACCAATCCACTCAATATCATCATCTATCTGATAAGGGATTGCTTCTCCACCTCGTGTGATGTTGGCTCTAAAATCTCCGTCAATGGATTGTCTCATCATACAACCAACTACTTTACCATTAACTACCAATACTCTCAAATCTCTACCGAGTGAGTCTTCAACACACTCTTGAATAATAATGTTGTATCTGGCATTAGATAGTTCTGCCATTTTCATAATTTGTCTAAATTGTTTTCTATCATCAACCATAAACACACCACTACCATATGAACCACTTAATGTTTTGATTATCATTGGATACTTAATATTACTCTCTACCAACTTTACATTAATAGGATGCTTTACTAACATAGTTTTTGGAACTGGTAGATTTGATTGTCCTAAAATTTGTTGTGAATATAATTTGTCTTTAACGGCGTCAATCGCTTCACTTCCGTTAATCAATACAACACCTAATCGTTCTAAGTGTCTAATGATTGCTTTGATAAAGTAAGTTGTTCCACTACCTGTTCTTGGTAATACAAAGTCAGGTAATTTTCTTGGCACACCATCAACTATAATAGATTTCCTATCATCTCTATCAACGAATATATCTACATCTTGTGGATTAACTACACGAACTTTAATATCTTGTTTTTCAAATTCTTCTACAAGTCTTTTTACTTCGTGGTTTTCACCTAATGCTTTCTTATGTATTATCCAACCATTCATTTCATAAATCCTTCAATTGCTAATTCTTTGTGTTTTGCTTCTACCATAATATCTACATCATTACCATAAGTATTTGGTAATTCTTTAATTAAGTCTGAGGGTGCTTGTGGTTTAATACTTTCATCTAATTGTTCTTCGGAACGACTTTCTGAATAATGAACAACTGGTGTGATATCGTCTGGCCAAGTTGATATAGCCAACTCTAATGCTTCTTGTTCTGATAATCCACCTGTGCAAAATTTGTGATGATGATAATCAAACACAATAGGAATACCAATTCGTTCGTATAAATACATCAAGTCTTTTACTGAATACATTGATGCTTTGTCGTCATTTTCTACGGTAAGTCTTGATTGAACTGACATAGGTAGTCGTTCAAAGTTCTTACAAAATCTATCCATAGCAGATTGTTTATCTCCATACACTCCATTACAATGTATATTAATTTTGTTGTAATGAGTTCTACTTAAACCCATAAAGTCAAATACTTCCGCATGCATAGTTAAGTCTTGAAATGTGTTCTGAACTACATCTTCGTTTGGTGATACCAAAACATTGAAAGGACCTGGATGTGAAGTTACACGAACTCCGTGTGTGTTTGCCATTGTTCCGGCTGACTTCAACCATAATTTAATTTCTTTGATGTCTTTCATATCAGACCACTCATATTCAGATTTCCAAGGCGCAAGTCCACTTGTCATACGATAGAAGTTGTATCCGTTAAGAACATTCCAAGTCATCATTCCGTTTAAATCTTTTACATTTGCAAGTGTTATCTCAGATGCGTAATCAACACCTTTGGTATCAAATGTTCTTCTAATCATACCACGACCTGTGGTGATTGGTTTAACACCTCGTTCTTTACCACCATATTTTTGTGGATAAGACAATTTCATATTGATACATGCGTAACCTAATTTCATAACCTTAATATAACCTTTTTATTTTTATTTGTCAAGAACTTTTTGTTTGTTCTTTCTATATTGTTCAGTTGTAACCCAAACACCTGATAAATAATCTTTCAATAAAGACTTTTCTAATTTCATTCTTTCTTTATACTCTACAAAGGTTTCTCCGTCTAATCGTTTATCACCTTAACTTAGGTTGTTCTTTACCTTTGTGAAATACATTTCCGTCTTTGTCAACAAACTCATTCATAAAATGCCAACCAGCCGGACGACCTGTTGGTTTATACTTTTTAGATTTGTTTTCAAAATCTTCTGGAAACATTTTATACATTTTTGCTTGTAGTGCTTTATCACTCACCACATATTTACAATCGGTGCTTACATTACGAACTGGTTCGCCTGTATATTTACAATCCATATAAGGAACTCCGTCAATGTAATAACCACCATTATCTTCGAATTTACTCATATAACTCCTATGCTTGTGCTATTGAGCCAGATGCTACTGCTCGTCTGACTATTTCGTTTTCTATTTTTTCGTCTATATATTTGGATACTTCTTTTCTAAATTGTCTTTCTTGTTCGATATCATCTTCAATAATATCTTCAATTAATCTACCGATAGAATCCTCTAACTCATAGTGTCGTTTATCACGAGCTTGTGTTTCTAATTCTTCTAATCGTTTAACTATTTCTCTTATATCCATAATTTATATACTCCTAATATAATACATTTATTTTGCTTTGTCAAGCTTTTTTTTATTTTTCTTTAATTTTATTAATTAACTTCTTAATTCTCATCTCTCTAAACCACACTTTATCTTCTGAGTGTCCTGGATTTTGTTCCGTCCGATAC
>LULO01001450.1_pt1 | contig 15531 bp, 17 predicted proteins | sample 728121 | NCBI WGS metagenome assembly LULO01 (sample SAMN03860287, study PRJNA289734) | marine metagenome | biome: seawater column; feature: ocean; material: water; isolation source: Red Sea water column Station 149 - depth 50m | place: Saudi Arabia: Red Sea | collected 2011-10-15 | depth 50 m | reverse complement strand
GTTTTAATTATCGCTGATTATCAATACAAATCTGCCTTCGTTGCTGATCAAGAAATTAATCTGGTGGCTTGTCTTACTGAACTTATGTCCCAGGTTAAATTCAAATGATAGTTAATGCAGATTGTATAGAACATCTAAAAACAATAGAAGATAATTATTTTGATAGTGTGGTTACAGACCCACCTTATCATCTAACATCTATTGCAAAAAGATTTACAAATTCAACAGAAGCAAAGTATGGTAAAGATGGATCATTTAAAAGATTAACAAAAGGATTTGTAGGTCACGAATGGGATGGTGGTGATATTGCATTTACAACAGACTTATGGAAAGAAGTTTATAGAACAATAAAACCAGGTTCAGTATTATTAGCATTTGCGGCCACTAGAAACTATCATAGAATGGCAGTTGCAATAGAAGATTCAGGTTTTGAAATCTTTGATATGATAAACTGGATATATGGTAGTGGTTTTCCTAAAAGAAAAAACTTATTAAAACCAGCACACGAACCCATTGTAATGGCAAGAAAAGGTGTAAACAAAGATTTAAATTTAGATGAGTGTAGAGTAGGTGATGAAGAAATAGATACATCAAAGAATAGAAGAAACACACAGGCAGAACAAATATTTAAAGGTGGTTGGACAGGTAAAGAGGGCGGTGAGATAGTAAAAGGCAGATGGCCTGCTAATGTAATACACGATGGATTAGAAGAAGAATGGGCAAAATATTTTTATTGTCCTAAAGCAAGTAAAAAAGAAAAAGGTGATACAAAACACCCAACAGTTAAACCTTTAGAGTTGATGAGATATCTAGTTAAACTGATTACACCAAAAGATGGTATTGTATTAGATCCATTTGCTGGCACAGGTACAACAGGTGAGGCTTGTATATTAGAAGGTAGAAATTATTATCTAATAGAAAAGACTAAAGAATATATTCCAGATATAGAAAATAGAATTAACAAATATGGTAGGTTAGGTATATAATGTATGAATTAAAAGAATATCTTAACGCCATCAACTTTACAAAGAAGAATGTAATGGATTCGGAAGATAAGTTGTGGGCAAAAAAGTACCCAGCATTTATTGTCAATAAAATATTATCTGGTTTTCAAGATTGTATAATGCTCGTTAATGAAATGAATAGAAACCATTTCATGGATAAAGATATGCAGTTCCATTTTCTAATAAATAGTATTAGAGCTCGAAAGCGATTTAGTCCCTTTCTGAGAGCTAGTAAACTAAACCTGATGACTTTTTGAAGGTAAGAGAAACATTAACAAGAATTGGAGTTGCAAGTAGAAAAGATAAAAAGTTATTCCAATCATGTCATATATTACATAAACAAGGCAGATATTTTATTGTACACTTCAAAGAGTTATTTGCTTTAGATGGCAAGTCTGCTAATCTATCAGATAATGATGTTGAAAGAAGAAATACTATAGCACAATTACTAAGTGATTGGGGATTGATTGCAGTTATTAATACTGCTGTTGGCGAAAAGAAAGCACCTCTATCACAAATAAAAGTTTTATCATTTAAAGAAAAAGGTGAATGGGACTTACAGGCAAAATATAACATAGGTAAAAAAGTAGAAGATGAAGGCACCGAAGTTTAAAGATTTCATAGTTGAGGAGAAGGCAGAGAAATTAAGAATATTATGTTTGTCTGCTGATCCTGAAAATTCGGAATATTTTCATACAGCAAAAAGAATAAAAGAAGAAGGACCTAAATTAGGTCATGAAGTTTATATTGTTTTTATTGATGGTGCTTATATTAAAAATGAAGATGGTAAAAAAACTATTCATAATGAAGATGATGAAAAAGGTTTTGAGATAAATGATGACAATACAGTAGCAATAGTTAGAGGTTCGATAACACAAAAAGATTCCTGGTTAGACTTATTATCACAATTAGAAAAGGCAGGCGTTGCTTGTATTAATAATAGAAGTTGTGTTAATATGTGTGCTGACAAATATCGAAGTTATTTAAGACTTGCAGATTATGGTTTAGTACAACCACATACAGTTTTAATTCCAAATAAAAAAGGTGTAGAAACAGCAGTTGAAAACTTAGATAGAAATTATCCTATCATCATGAAAACTTTACGAGGTAGTAAAGGTATTGGTGTAATCTTTATAGAATCAGAAAGGTCATTAGACGCCATCGTGCAATTGATATATAAGGAATCAGAGGATGCTGAATTACTATTACAAGAATATATTAAAACAGATTATGATATTAGAGTTTTAGTTTTAGGTGGCAAAGTATTAGCAGCCATGAGGCGTGATGTAATTAAAGGCGACTTCAGGTCAAACTTTTCCAGAGGTGGTAAAGTTAAAATGTTTAAACTTACTGAATTAGAAATAGAAGATTGTATATTGGCAGCAAAAGCAGTCAATGGTCACTATGTTGCAGTTGATTTTATACCTTCTCAAAATAGAGAAAAAGATAGACCATATATCATAGAAGTAAATTCATCGCCAGGTACTGAAGGCATTGAAACTGCCACAGGCGAAAACTTAATTAAACAAGTCATAGAACATTTCCACGATAGAAAACTTAGACACAAAACACTAACAGAATGTGGTAGAGTAGAAGTTGTGACACTAGAAGGTGTAGGTGACGTTTCTGCTAACTTTGATACAGGCAATAGTGCTAGAGTTATGATACACGCTGATGAAATGGAGATTAAGAATGACACAGTATTTTGGTCAACTAAAGGTGGCGATGATGAGTTTAGTATGCCGAAAGGTAAATTTAAAAATAAACTAATTAAAATGAAAGAGTATGAAAGAGGTGCTGTGAATGCTACAACATTTACAAGACCAATGATACATATGGACATTACTTTTTTAGGAACAACATACAAAGATGTTGAGTGTATTATAGATGATAGAACATCAAAGACAACCAAATGTTTAATGAACCAAAGATTTATGAGAATGTCAAATGTAATGATAAATCCAGCAAGGAAATATGTAGTTACAACAAAGTACAGTTTAGACTAGACGCTTTACAAATTAATTGTAATGTGTTATAATAATATGAAAAGGAGTGAGTTATGCCCAAAACACATCAAACAGAAAATCACCTATTCAAAGCATTAGTAAAAAAGTATGAGGCACAGATAGCAAAAGCAGTTGCAACATTAATTATTTACTTTGACAATCCTGTCGGCATAGGTGAACATCCACAACATTTAGAAGAAATGGATAAACTAGTTGGCGAAATTGCGTCAGCAGAAGATAACTTAAAAGCATTAAACAAACATTTTAACAATACACAAATATAGTGAAATTTTATACTAGCGTTATACCTCACAAAGGCAAACTTTTAGTCCGTGGTGTAAACGAAGATGGCAAGCATAAGAAATATAAAATTAATTATCAGCCATCTTTGTTTGTGCCTGTGCAAAAAGAAACAAAGTATAAAACACTAGACGGTCGTTATGCAGAAAAGATTTCACATGAAAGTATTTGGGAAGCAAAGAAATGGATTGATGAGTACAAAGACGTAAGCAACTTTGAATATTTTGGTAATACAAGATATCAATATCCATATATTGCTGATGAGTTTCCTGGCAAGATAAACTGGGATATCAAACAGATTAGAATACTTACAATTGATATTGAATGTGAAAGTGAGAATGGTTTTCCTGATCCTGATAAGGCAGAAGAACCTTTAATTTGTATTACAGTAAAAGACCATGCGAAAAAAGGTATCTTAGTTTTTGGTTGTGGCAACTTTGTTAATGACAGACCAGATGTTAGATATATTAAATGTTCTAACGAAACAGATTTAATTCATAGATTTACAGAATTTTGGTTATCGTATCAACCTGATATTATCACAGGTTGGAATGTAAAGTTTTTTGATATGCCTTATTTGATGAATAGATTTAAATATATCATGGGCGAAGAATACATACAACAATTTAGTCCATGGGGTCAAGTGACAGGCGGTTCAACACTTGCATTAGGATATAATCGAACACAAAATTATTATGACATACTTGGCGTTGCAACTTTAGATTACTTAGACCTGTATCGTAAACATACATTCGTTAGGCGTGAAAGTTATAAACTAGATTATATTGGTCAAGTAGAATTGAATGAAAGTAAAACTGAAAATCCATATGATACTTTCAAAGAGTTTTATCAAAACGATTATCAATTATTTGTAGAGTATAATATTCAAGACGTTGAGTTGGTTGATAAGTTAGAAGATAAGATGAAACTAATTGAGTTACATTTAACTATGGCGTATGAAGCAAAAGTTAATTATCAAGATTGTTATGCTCAAGTTCGTATGTGGGATACTATCATATTTAATTATCTCAAAGAAAAGAATATAGTTATACCTGCCAACAAACAATCTGAAAAGTCAAGAGCATATGAAGGTGCCTATGTAAAAGATCCTGTTGTAGGTTTTCATGATTGGATTTGTAGTTTTGATTTGAATAGTTTGTATCCTCATTTAATCATGCAGTATAATATATCGCCTGAAACTATGGTGGCATATGATGAGAATATGGTAAGTGTAAATAAAATGTTAGAAGGCACTATATTGGATTCTGCTGACCTTGATAATAAAACTATAACACCAAATGGTGCTATGTTTCGAACAGACAAACGAGGTTTTCTTCCTGAGTTGATGGACAAACTATACAAAGAACGAGTGATATACAAAAAGAAAATGTTAGAAGCAAAATCTTTGTATCAAGAAACAGGTGATAAAAGATTATTAAATGATATTGCTGCCAATCATAATATTCAACTTGCAAGAAAGATTGCTTTGAATAGTGCTTATGGTGCGATTGGCAATCAATACTTTAGATACTTTGATGTTCGCCATGCTGAAGGTATTACTATGGCAGGTCAACTTGCAATTAGATGGATTGAAAGAGATGTAAATAAATTTTTAAATGATTTATTAAAAACACAAAACGTAGTTTATGTTGTTGCTTCTGATACTGATTCAATTTATGTAAAACTTGGTGCAGTTGTAGATAAGATATTTAAAGATAAAACTGATACAAGAAAGATTGTAAGAGTTATGGATAAGTTTTGTGAAGAAAAACTACAACCAATTATTGATAAGAGTTATGATAGACTTGCTAAATATGTAAATGCATATGAACAAAAGATGGTTATGAAAAGAGAAGTAATCGCCAACAAAGGTATCTGGACTGCTAAGAAAAGATATATTCTAAATGTGTTTAACGAAGAAGGTGTTGAACTGAAAGAACCTAAACTAAAAATCATGGGCATAGAAGCGGTTAAGAGTTCAACACCTGCCCCTTGTCGAGCAAAGATTAAAGAAGCATTGAAAGTAATTATGAGTAAAGATGAAAATGCCTTGATACAATTTATTGATGATTTTAGAGTTCATTTCAAAAAGTTAATGCCACATGAGATTGCTTTTCCTCGTTCATGTAATAATCTAAAAAAATATACATCAACAACTGACATCTATAAAAAGTCTTGTCCGATTCATGTAAGAGGTTCATTATTATATAATGACTTATTAAAAAAGAATAGAATTACAAAGTATGAAACGATAAACGAAGGTGATAAAATTAAGTTTGTCTTTCTAAAAGAACCTAATCCTTTGCGAGAAAATATCATATCTTTTCCTGGTATTATGCCTAAAGAATTTAACTTGCACCAATATATTGATTATGATGAACAGTTTGATAAGTCATTTTTAGAACCACTTAGATTTATTGTCAATGCAATCGGTTGGAACTTTGAGAAACAAGCAACACTAGATGGATTCTTTTAGTATGTTAGAAAACTACGATAAATCACTATATGACCGTCTATTAGCGACGGCTAGGGACGATAAACTAGTTATATTAGATAACAAGTCATTCGAAAAACTGAATGAAATCTACGGCAAGGATACGTTTAGAGAAACACTATCTGAGTATATTGCTAATGAAAGACCAGTATTTCCACTTAAAGAAATCAGTAAAGATGATATGAGAAAATGCTTTTATGATTTGCAGAAATTTGATACAAGTAAAATATGTATGCCGAAAGAACAAGTTGAAAAAGAAGTATTTGAAAAATATGATGACTACAAATATTCATATAAAGAATATGGCATAGGTTTGATAAATGGTGCAAGCACTTTTAATGATGTATCAAATTATTTTCATCAAGACTTACGATTAGAATGTGGCAGTTATGGTTTTAGAGCACCGAAAGAAGTGTGGGAGAAAGGCACAGCAAAAGACATATGGAGATGTCTAGGACCTATATGGCGAGGTATTAATGGCGTTCAGAAAAAAGTTATTAAAGAAGTAGATGGTACTGAAACAGAAAAACTAATCGGTGGTGCATTAACTGAAAAGAGTTATATATCAGCATTTAGATTAGGCACATTTAAACCAGTTGTTGCAAAAGCAATCTACGATATCACAAATGCCAAAACAGTTTTAGATACAAGTTGTGGTTGGGGTGATAGACTTGCAGGTTTCTTTGCTAGTGACGCTGAAGAATATTATGGTTGTGATCCTAATCCAAATACTTATCAAAGATATCAAGAACAGATTGCTTCATACAATAAGTTCTTATCTAAACCTAAAAAAGTTCAGATATGGAGATGTGGTGCTGAAGATTTGCCATATCATAAATTACCAAACATTGATGTTGCATTTACAAGTCCGCCATACTTTAGTACCGAAGAATATAATAAGGGTGGTGAACATGAGGAAGACCAATCATGGCACAAGTTTAACGAGTATGATAAATGGCGTGATGATTTTTATTTACCAGTCGCAGAAAAAACTATGGGTGTATCAAAGTTTATGTTTGTGAATATTATGGATCCAAAAATTAAAGGTGTTCGTTATCGCTCTGGTGATGAATTGGTAGATAAGTTTCAAGATAAATTTTTAGGTCAGATTGGTATGAGAATTATGCAACGACCAAAATCAGATACACTATTTAAAGATGAAAAAGAAAAAGCAGAATTTATGAATAAAATTTTTATAGAGAATGTTTGGTGTTTTGGTCCACAAACAGATTTATTTAAATCTTCCCGAAAGGCAACTTTAGATGACTTCTTCGCTTGACAATAATTTATATATAGTGTATAATAAATCAAATGACAGTAACAGTTCTTCGTAGAGTAATCAATGGTAAGAAAGGTAAGTGGGAGTTAGATTCCATTTATACTGACGGTATGCCAGGTGGTAAGAAACGAGAAAAAGAATATGCTGAAAATTTTAAAGATGAAAAAAATAAAGTAGAATACAAAGTTGAGGTAACAAAAAATGAGTGATTTTCTAAAAGATATTATAAAAGAAACTGGTAACGAATATGCTAGTTTAGTATCAGACGGTGCGTCAGGTGACGTGACAGATTTTATTGATACAGGTTCTTATATATTCAATGCATTATTAGGCGGTAGTATTCATAGAGGTCTACCAGCAAATAAGATAACTGCTATCGCAGGTGAAAGAGCAACAGGTAAAACTTTCTTTGTATTAGGTATGTGTAAGAATTTTCTTGACCAAAATCCAGATGGTGGTGTAATATTTTTTGAAAGTGAAAGTGCTGTTACAAAAGACATTATTGAAGAACGAGAAATAGATAGTAGTCGTATGGTGATTATGCCTGTGACTACTGTACAAGAATTTAGACATCAAGCAATACAAGTATTAGATAAGTATATTGCTCAAGACCCTGCTGATAGAAAACCACTACTATTAGTATTAGATAGTTTAGGTATGTTATCAACAACAAAAGAAATGGAAGATACACAAGCAGGTAAAGAAACTAAAGATATGACAAGGGCACAAATAGTCAAGGCTGCCTTTAGAGTATTAACATTAAAACTAGGTAAGGCAAAAGTTCCTCTAGTAATCACTAACCATACTTATGATGTTGTCGGTAGTATGTTCCCTCAAAAAGAAATGGGTGGTGGTTCTGGTCTCAAATATGCGGCTAGTTCCATCGTCTATCTTTCTAAGAGAAAAGAAAAAGATGGCACAGAAATCATAGGTAATATCATACATTGTAAAAACTATAAATCCAGATTAACAAAAGAAAATAAAGTCGTAGATGTTCGTTTAACTTATGATAAAGGTTTAGATAGACACTATGGTTTATTAGATTTAGCATTGAAGCATAATATTTTTAAACAAGTATCAACAAGAATAGAATTACCTGATGGTAGTAAAACATTTGGTAAAACTATTAATAATGATCCTGAGAAATACTTTACAAAAGATGTATTGCAAAAATTAGATGACGCTGCTAAAACAGAATTTAAATATGGAGATGTAGTTGAAACTTCCGAAGAAACACAAGACGACCAATCCTAAACACCGAGAAGATTATGTCTTTGTAGAGAAGCCTGGTGAGGACTTTACAGCGATAAAGTTAATTAGTGGGCCATTTGCAGACATAGTTTACAAATATGGTAAAGTAGGATTTGCACCTGAATCAGAAGCAGTTGATGGTATTCTACCTATGAAGTTTGATTATACTGTTATGGAAAATAGAATTGACGCTGATACAGATAGTCAAGAATTTATTAATCACATTGGTGACATACTTGTGGTATTGTTAGATGATAACTTAAAAGAGAAAAAGGAACTTGATGGAAAGAATAGAGAGAACAGCACTTAAAAATTTATTGCATAACGAAGCGTATGCTAGAAAAGTTTTACCATTTATCAAAGAAGAATACTTTGCTGATAAGTTAGAAGGTTTACTATTCAAAGAAATTTATAAGTTTATTAACAAGTATAATAATCTACCTACAAAAGAATCCTTATCCATTGAAATCAATGGTAACAAAAGTATTAATGATGATGAATATAAAAAGATTACTGAAATATTATCTACATTAAACAAAGAACCTATTGATGAAAACTGGTTAGTAGAAACAACAGAAAAGTTTTGTAAAGACCGTGCCATACATAATGCCATACTCAATGGTATTCATATCATAGAAGGCAAAGATAAAAACCATACACCAGAATATTTACCAGAGTTACTATCTGGTGCTTTAGGTGTATCGTTTGACCAAAAAGTAGGGCATGATTATCTTGTAGAAACAAAAGAACGATTTGATTTTTACAAGAAGAAAGAAGAAAGACTTGAATTAGACTTAGAGTTTTTTAACAAGATTACAAGAGGCGGTATACCAAATAAGACTTTGAATATTTGTCTTGCAGGCACAGGTGTAGGTAAAACTTTGTTTATGACACACCTTGCTTCTTCCATATTATTACAAGGCAAAAATGTTTTGTATATCACTTTAGAGATGGCAGAAGAACGTATCGCTGAAAGAATAGACGCTAACTTGTTGAATGTGGGTATGAGTGATTTAGAAGAATTACCATATCAAATGTATGAAACTAAAATTAATAAATTACAAAACAAAACAACAGGTACTTTAATCATCAAAGAATATCCAACTGCCTCTGCTTCTGTGGCACATTTCAAAAATTTAATTAGTGAGTTGGCACTAAAGAAATCATTTAAACCAGATATCATATTTGTTGACTATTTAAATATATGCTCATCTGCTAGATTTAAAGCAGGTGCGAATGTGAATAGTTATACTTACATCAAAGCGATTGCTGAAGAATTAAGAGGTCTTGATATACCAGTTTTCTCTGCTACTCAAACAACAAGAGGGGGTTATGTAAGTAGTGATGTAGGTCTTGAAGATACATCAGAAAGTTTTGGTTTACCTGCAACAGCAGATTTTATGTTTGCCTTAATATCAAGTGAAGAATTAGAAGAAAAGAACCAGATAATGGTTAAGCAATTAAAGAATAGATACAATGACCCTACACTTAATAGAAAATTTATTGTTGGTGTTGATAGGTCAAAGATGAGATTGTATGATGTAGAACAATCCGCACAAACAGATTTAGTTGATAGTGGTCAAAAGGATTCATCAACTAATAAATTTAACAAAAAACTAGGTCAGTTTTCTGACTTCAAAGTTTAGAAAGGAGGACAATGGCACAAGGAACTATTAAATGGTTTGACCCAAAGAAGGGTTATGGTTTTATTAAACCTGATGATGGTAGTAAGGATGCTTTCTTACACATATCAGCTTTAGAAAAAGCAAACATAACACAACTTGACATAGGTCAGGCAGTTCAGTATGAATTAACTGAACACAAAGGTAAACAAACAGCAACTGATATACAATTGGTGAAATAGATGGCAAGAGCAAAAAAGCAAGTCTTAAAGTATGATGTTAAGATGAGCAAACGAAATAAGAAAGTTCGTTGGTTAGTGATTGAACGACCAACAGGAAGTATTATAGCCGAATGGAGGAGTTGTTAAACATTTGACATTAGGAAAGATAGGTAATGAACAAAAAAAGTAAAAGATTTTATGAAATTATAGATGTAATTAAAGAGTTACATGATAAGAAGCGACATGATTATGGTGCGAATGAAGATATCTTTGCCAACTTTAGATTGTCAGAATTATCTGGCATACCTGCTTGGCAAGGTTCTGTTATTCGTATGGGCGATAAATATGCTCGTATTAGTAATTTCATAAAGAAAGGTGACTTCAAATTTAAAGAAGAAAATATTAAAGACACCTTAATGGACATGGCAATTTATAGTTTGATTACTATGATACTGTATGAAGAAGCATCTGAACCTGAATACAAAGATGACATGGATCCAATAATAGATGAGGACTAAATGGAAGAGTTAGGTAAGATGTTAGAAGCACAAACAAAAGACAAAGAACCACAATTGATTACTGGTGATTGGACTAACAATATTAGTGTTTCTGATATGTTCTCAAAAGAAGAGGTTGAAAAATATTATAAGATAATCAAAGACCTTGACTGGAAGAAAGGTTGGTACTCTAACTTTGAAGCAAAAGAGAAAAAAGAAACAGACGGATATTGGCATATACATCTTGGCGGTAGTGATAAAGATAGAAAAGAATTTATTATCGAACAAGATTGGGTACAAGAAATCTGGGATAAGATTAACTTAGATTTAAAAGTATTAAGAGTTTATTTGAATGGACACTATGCAGGAGAACCTGGCGATATTCATATTGATGGTTGGACACCAGACCAATATACTGTTTTAGTTTACTTAAATCCAAACATCACACCACATCATGGTGGCACAATAGAGTTCTGGACACCTAATCTAACTGCTGAACAACAAGCATATTCTATGGATACACCATATGGTCCTATGGGTAATTCAGAACCAAATATCATAAGAGCATTCTGGCCTAAACCTGGGCGAGTTGTAACCTTTGATGCCCGAATCCCACACGTGGCAAGAGGATTACATGAAGCGTCAAAACATTTTAGAATATCATTAGTATTTAAAACATCAAAAACTGCTTGACTTTTTACCAATACTGTTATATAAATAGCAGTATGGGAGAGTTAGCAACAAAACATATAGCAGGCGCAAAGACTGGTAGTAAAGAATATATCAGGACAACTGAATTATTTTTTGATAAAGTTTTTGGTAGCACAAAAGATTTTAGTCGTGATTTTGCTACAAAAAAAGGTGTGTTTGTTGCTGAATCAATAGATGTAACATACGACAATAATAAAACAGTAAGTTTTACCTCAGCAAAAGATAAGCAAAAATTTATTCTACAAGCACCTAAAACAAAGACAGCATTTTTAAATGGTAAATTCAAAGGTTCTAAAAGTAAAGAACAGGTTAGACATACTCATGTTACAAAAACAATAGAGTTTGGTGGTCAACCTGTAGGTAGTAAAAAAGAAAGTAAAGGAACTGTCTTTGAAAGAGAGTTCACTGCCCGCTTACTAGAGTGTTTGAATGGTGAAGTCTGTAAAGGTAAATATCATGAAGCAGCAACTTGGTTAATTGGGCAACTACAAAAGGGTGGAAAGAGACCTATAAAAGATGTTCAACAACTTGGTGGACAAAATGCTTCAAGACCATTTGAAGTTTCAGGTAAGCAACCTTACGTTGCACCTATTAGACATCAAGAACACGGTAAAGTATTAACAGACATAGATGTGATACATGAAAATGGCACAAAATCACATCTATCAGCAAAACTTGGTCCGTCTTTAACTTTTATGAACCCAGGTTCTAAAACTATATTTACAGACCAAGATGTAAAAGACCATGACATTAGCACAGATAAAGGAATTGGTTTACTTGAAATGTGTGGTCTTGATGAGGATGCTTTTTGCAACACTTTTAATAATTTTGGCAAACCAGCACAAGTGAAGAAAAATTTAAAACATTCTGGTGTTAAAAAAGTCAATAAAAATATTTTACAGAAATTTGTAAAAACTGCTATGGGATCGAACTATTGGATGATTGTATACCTCTAGTCGTTCTCCAAAATCAGGTAAATTTGTTATCGCAAAATAAGTGCTTGACAATGGTACCGAAATGTGATATAATATAAATATACTATGATAATATTAAATGGAGAGAGTGTTAAATGCAAGGTTTTCAAAAATATCTTATAGAAGATAGAAATACACACCTTGAACATTTAGAAGATGAAATAATTAATAATGGAACTAAAGGGGCAAAGACCTCGATTGAATTTTTAAAGTCCATCAAAAAAATGTTGCAAGGCGGATCAGGTGGATCCACAGTTTCAGTAAAATGGGACGGTGCGCCAGCTGTGTTTTGTGGTATCAATCCAGAAAATGGCAAGTTCTTTGTCGGCACAAAATCTATATTCAATGTTACACCTAAAATAAATTATACTAATGCTGATATTAGTAGAAATCATGGTGGTGCATTAGCAGATAAATTAAAAACAGCACTTAAATATCTTCCTTCATTAGGTATCAAAGGTGTTCTTCAAGGTGACTTACTCTTTACAGACGATAAGAAAACAGCAAAAGTTGCTGGTAAGGACTCAATAGTATTCACACCTAACACTATTACATATGCAGTACCAAAAGTTAGTTCTGGTTTTCTAGGACTTGGTAGAAACATTTATACAGAAATCAATAATGCAAAAATAGGTATCATATTTCATACATCATACTCTGGTAAAACTATGAAAGGTTTAACAGCAAGTTTTGGTGCGAGTACAAGAGGATTAAAAAAAAATAAGAATGTATTTTTTGATAATGCTAATTATAAACAAGTTGGTAATGCAGGATTTGATAAGAGCGAAGAATCAAAGTTTGACGCTATAATTAGAATGGCAGAGGGTTCTGCTTACAAAGCAGGTAAGTTTGTTGACTTAATAAAAAAAGATAAAGGACCTTTATCTCTAGGCGTTCAAATGAAAACATTTTTTAATACATATATTAGACAAGGCACAGCAATTACAAATACAAAAGCATTAGCAAATAATTTTGAAGTATATTTTAGAGATAGATTGAAAAAAGAAATTGATAGTAAAAAGACACCTGCTACTAAACAAAAATATAAAGAGATATTAGAAGCAGGTATGAAGATATTAAGACCAAATAGAGATGGTCTTTATTTTACGATTGCAACTTATATAACTTTACAGACAGCAAAAGCATTATTGTTAGGTAAGTTAAATCAGATACAAAGTATTGGTTCTTTTTTAAGAACAAAGAATGGTTACAAAGTTACTAATCCAGAAGGTTATGTAGCAATTAAAAAAGGTGGCGCTGTTAAACTAGTTGATAGACTAGAGTTTAGTAGGGCAAACTTTACTATGGCAAAAGATTGGGTAAAAGGATAATGGATTCATTTAGAACATTTATTACAGCCGCACAAAAGACAAAAAAGTGTCCAGAAGGATATAGATTTGATAACAAATTAAAAGTATGTGTGCCTATAGGAGTGACTAGATACTATCCTTATTTTGGGGCAAGAAGTAATAATGGTGACCAAGAAACTGATACAACAAATGGCAATGGTCAGAATGGTAATGGAACAAATGGTAATAGTTCAAGTGGTGGTAACGGAAACAATAGTGGCGGTAACGGGAACGGGAACGGACAATGAAAAATTTTAAAGAGTTTAACGAAAGTATTATAGACATACCTAGAAAAACATATGCACCAGGTGTGTTTGATGATGAAGATACTGATAATCCAAAAATTAAAATTGATGTGTTAAATATGATTACAGCACAGTTTGAAGAATTTGAAAAAGAATATCCTATACTAGATTATTCTTTGATAGGTTCTATTCTTACAAAAAGATATCGTAATGACGCTGACTTGGATATCAATGTCTTATTTGATATACCAGAAGAAAAAAGAGAAGAAGAAAGATTAAGATTATCAAAGAAATATCTATCGGCAGCAAGTCCAGATAGTATTCAAGGTAAATTAATACCAGGTACAAAACATCCTGTAAATTATTATTTTATTACTGATAAAGAAACTTATGATGACCAAAACAAAAAAGCAGACGCTGTGTTTAGTATTAAAGGTCAAAAGTTTGTAAAGAGACCTGAAGATTTTGTCTTTGATAAAGATATGTACATGAAAGACTTTCAAAAGAAAGTTGATGAAATAGATTTAATTAAAGGTGAATTAAAAAGAGATATAATTGATTATGATGAATTAAAAGAATTGACACCAGATGATATAGAAAATTTACAATCAAGAGTTTCAAAAAAATTAGAAGAAATAGAAAAAGGTATAAAAGATATTATTGATATCGGAGTTGAACTTGATACAGATAGACGAGCAGCATTCGATAGAGATATGACACCAGATGAAATTAAAACGTATGGTATTAAGAATAGATTGCCTAAAAATGTAATCTATAAAATGTTAGAAAAATATCACTACTTAAAATTTTATAAAAAGTGTAAACAGATTTTAGATGACGGAGAAGTTTCAGATGATGAAATTGATTCACTAAAAAAAGAGCACGCCCAAAGTGAAACGAGGGCGGTCGATGAGGCGTTAGATAAGAATAATACATTGGTATTCGCCTTTGGCAGGTTCAACCCTCCTACCATAGGGCACGCTAAACTTATGAGTAAGGTGATAACTGAAGCACGAAGTAAAAGTGCTAATCATATTGTTTTTGCTAGTGCCTCAACCGACAAAAGAAGTAACCCACTTGATGTAGATACAAAAGTTAAGTTTATGAAAAAGATGTTTCCTAAAAATAACATCAAAGCAGCAGGCGGTACACAAAGAACATTTATGGAAGTGCTTAAGTCATATGACAAATTGTATGGCAATATAATTATGATTGCAGGTAGTGATAGAACAAGCGAGTTTCAAAGACTTGCAAACACATATAACGGTCGTGATTATAATTATAAATCAATCAAGTTAGTATCATCAGGCGAAAGAGATCCTGACGCTGAAGGCGTTATAGGTATATCAGCGTCTAAGATGAGAGATATGGCAAAGAAAAATGATTACACTAGTTTTAAAAAAGGTGTGACCAACTTATCAGATACAGATACTAGAGCATTATTTTCTGCTGTTAAAAAAGGTATGGGTATTGCTGAGAGATATGAGAGTTTTACTAATTTTTTAAACAATGATTTGAGAGAAGAATATCATCAAGAAAGAATATTCAATGTGGGTGATATGGTAGAACATATGGATG
>LULO01001263.1_pt1 | contig 15648 bp, 21 predicted proteins | sample 728121 | NCBI WGS metagenome assembly LULO01 (sample SAMN03860287, study PRJNA289734) | marine metagenome | biome: seawater column; feature: ocean; material: water; isolation source: Red Sea water column Station 149 - depth 50m | place: Saudi Arabia: Red Sea | collected 2011-10-15 | depth 50 m | reverse complement strand
GTGTGCGTCCGGTGCGAGGCGAGGGCGCCTATCTGATCGGCGAGCGCGGCGAGCGTTATCTCGATTTCGCGAGCGGTATCGCGGTCAATCTGCTCGGTCGCTACGCTGCGGCGCATGGCGCAACCGTCGCGCGCATCGAGGCGCATGGCGAGCACGCCCTCCACATGCTCGAAGAAGGCGATGTCGATGCAGTGGTCGGCCATTTCGCCAAGGCCTCGCCGTGGAAGACCGAAATCGCGCTGTCGAAGCCGCTGACGCATGGCGAGCCCGACGATGCCGACATGCCCGTGCTGCGCATCGCGCGCCGCAACGGAGAAAACGCCCTCGTCCTCGCAACCGACCGCATGGTCGCAGAGGCGCGGCGATGACCATTCACGGCGGCATCGCCCCCGCCATCGCCGCCGACGTGCGGCGCGGCGAGCGGCTCGAATGGTGGACGCTGTTCTGGATGAGCAGCGTGATCGTGCTGATGTGGCTGACGATGGGCGCCAGCCAAGCGATGAAATCGGCGGTGATCGAAGATTTTCTGAGCCTGGTGCCTGCGATCGTCTTCCTGCTCGCGGCACGATGGGAACGCCGCGATCCGAACCGGCGCTTTCCCTTCGGCTATCGGCGGGGCAACAGCCTGGCCTTTCTGATCGCGGCGACCGCGCTGCTCTCGGTCGGTGCCTTCCTGTCCTATGAAAGCATCACCACGCTCGTCCGTCGCGAACATCCCACCGTCGGCGGCGTCACCCTCTTCGGACACACGGTCTGGCTCGGCTGGCTGATGATCGCGGCGCTGGTCTATTCGATCGTCCCGCCGATCATTCTCGGCCGGATCAAGCAGCCCGTTGCCGAACGCATCAAGGACAAGGTGCTGCACACCGACGCGCTGATGCAAAAGGCCGATTGGCAGACCGGGCTGGCGGGCATCGCGGGCATCGTCGGTATCGGTCTCGGCTGGTGGTGGGCCGATGCGACGGCGGCGCTGTTCATCGCGCTGTCGATCGTCAAGGACGCGCTCGGCGCGCTCGATCAGGCGGTCGCCGAACTGCTCGACGGGACACCGCGCAAGCTGGCCTCGAACGATCTGTCCGACGACGCAGAGGATCTGATCGCGACGCTGAAGGCCCGCTATGGCGATGTCAGCGTGCGGCTGCGCGAAACGGGGCGCTATATCGATGCCGAGGTCGATTGCCCCTCGCCCGCCGACGTGCCGACCGCCGCCGACCTGATGGGCGACGACGCGGCGTGGCGCCTCGCCAGCCTGAGCTTCCGTCCCGAACCGAGCGATCCGCCCGCCTGATCAGAGGCGCTTCGCCGCCTCGATCGCGATGGCGAGCGAGCGCTTGCGCGCGCCATGGTCGTACATCGACGATGCGACGATCACCTCGTCGACGCCGGTGCGCGCCGCAAAGCCCTGCAGGCCCGCGGCGATGTCGTCGACCGTGCCGACCGCCGAACATTGCAGCACATGGTCGAGGATCGCGCGCGCATTGGGCGGCAGGCTGTCCTTGTAACCCGCCAGCGGCGGCTTCATCTTGCCCGGATTGCCGGTGCGCAGCGCGACGAACGCCTGCTGCTGTGACGAGGCGAGCAATTCGGCCTCCTCGCGCGTGTCGGCGGCGAAGACGTTGAACGCGGCGGCGGCATAGGGCTCGGCCAGCTGCTCCGAGGGGCGGAACTGGCGGCGATAGATGTCGAGCGCCTCGTCGAGCGCATCGGGCGCGAAATGGCTGGCAAAGGCATAGGGCAATCCGAGCATCGCCGCGAGCTGCGCGCCGAACAGGCTCGACCCCAGGATCCACAGCGGCACCTTCGTCCCCTCGCCCGGCACCGCGCGGATACCCAGCCGGTCGTCCCCGGCAAGGAACGCCTGCAATTCGACGACGTCCTGCGGAAACTGGCGCTCGTCGCTCGCCAGATTGCGGCGCAGCGCCTGCGCGACGCGGCCGTCCGATCCCGGCGCGCGGCCAAGGCCCAGGTCGATGCGGCCGGGAAACAGCGCCTCCAGCGTCCCGAACTGTTCGGCGATCACCATCGGCGCATGATTGGGCAGCATGATCCCGCCGGCGCCGATCCGGATGGTCGACGTCGCTTGGCCGATATGCGCGAGCACCACCGACGTCGCCGCGCTCGCGATTCCCGCCATCCCGTGATGCTCGGCCACCCAGTAGCGCGCATAGCCGAGCGCTTCGGCATGACGGGCGAGATCGGCGGCATTGGCGAGCGACTGGGCGATCGTGCCCGTGTCGGTGACGGGGACGAGATCGAGGAAGGACAGTTTCAGCATGAAACCGATATGCGGTGGCGGACGATGCGGTTCAAGGTGTTACCCTCGATCAAGCCCGCTCGTCCTTCGGCGAATCCATCAGTACATAGGTGGTGATCGAATGGACCTGCGGCAGCACGCCGAGCACTTCGGTATGAAAATGCTTGTACGCCGCCAGATCCTGCGTCTCTACGCGAAGCAGATATTCGATCGTCCCGGTAATATTATGGCATTCGCGCACTTCGGGTGCGAGCGCCATCGCCGCTTCGAAATCGCCCTGCGACTTCTTCGTGTGCGACGACAGGCCGACGGTCACATAGGCCAGAAAGGTCAGCCCCAGCTTCGCCGGATCGACCACCGCGCGATAGCCCTTGATGACCCCGCTGCGCTCGAGTTCCTGCACGCGGCGCAGACACGCCGAGGGCGACAGCCCGACGCGGTCGGCGAGCTCGATATTGGAGATTCGCCCCTCGCTCGCAAGTTCGCGCAATATCTTGCGGTCTATCTGATCCAATCCAGCCATAAGTTGCAAAACTTATCGCATCGGCGCCCAAATTTGCAACCCGTCGCGAGAGCATCGCCATTATATTGCGCGGCATGCAACAGACCACCTTCGCCGCGCTTGCCGCCTTTGCCCTCGTCTCGTCGATCACGCCGGGGCCGAACAATATGATGCTGATGGCGTCGGGCGCCAATTTCGGCCTGCGCCGCACCGTGCCGCATGCGCTCGGCGTGGGCTTCGGCTTCACGCTGATGATCGTCCTCGTCGGCGTCGGGCTGATGGGCCTGTTCGACCTGTTTCCGGTGCTGAACCTCATCCTCAAGATCATCAGCGTCGCCTATCTCTTGTGGCTGGCGTGGAAGATCGCCAACGCCGGCGCGCCGAGCGGCGGCGACAGCCCGCGCGGAAGGCCGATGAGCTTCGGGCAGGCGGTGCTGTTCCAGTGGGTCAATCCCAAGGCCTGGTCGATGGCGCTGACCGCGATCGCGCTCTATGCGCCCGATCGCAATGTCGCCGCGGTCCTGCTCGTCGCCGCGATCTTCGGCATCATCAACCTGCCATCGACCAGCCTGTGGGCGGTCATGGGCGTTTCGCTGCGCGGCTGGCTGTCATCGCCCGCACGGCTGCGCGCCTTCAACTGGACGATGGCCGCGCTGCTCGTCGGATCGCTCGCTTTGCTGATCTGATTGCAAGGTTGCGATCCGCAACCTATGCACGGGCCTCCCACCCTCTCTCGAGACCGGAGATCCGCCCCATGAAAACGCGCCGCCTGGGCCAGAGCGCCATCCATGTCACCGACATCTGTATGGGCACGATGACTTTCGGCAGTCAGACCGATGAGGCCGAGGCGCTGCGCATCCTCGACCGCTGCTTCGACGAGGGGATCAATTTCTACGACACCGCCGAAGGCTATCCGGTGCCGCCCGACATCAAATGGGTCGGCCGCACCGAAGAGATCGTCGGCCGCTGGCTCAAGACCAAGAACCGCGACGCGATCATCCTCGCGACCAAGGTTTCGGGGCCGAGCCATGTCTGGTTCAAATCGCCGTGCCGCGGGGGCATGACCGCGCTCGACCGCCACAATATCCGCACCGCGATCGAAGCAAGCCTGATGCGGCTGCAGACCGACTATGTCGATCTCTACCAGACGCATTGGCCCGACCATGACGCCCCCTATGAGGAGATGATGGACGCGCTCGACGAACTGGTTCGCGAAGGCAAGGTGCGCATCCTCGGCTGTTCGAACGAGACGAGCTGGGGCCTCATGAAATCGCTCGCTGCCTCGGAAAAGCTGGGAGTCGCCCGCTATCACACGATCCAGAACAATTTCAGCCTCAACAACCGCCGCTTCGAGGACGAACTCGCGCAGGTCTGCCGCCAGGAAGGGGTCAGCCTGATCCCTTACTCGCCGCTCGCCGGCGGCGTCCTGTCGGGCAAATATCAGGGCGGCGCGACGCCCGAAGGCGCGCGCTTCTCACGCTATCTGGCGATGGAGGGGCGGCAGGCCGCGATGGGCCGCCGCTTCGTCAACGACAAGTCGCTCGCCGCCACCGAACGCTATCTCGCGATCGCCGCCGAAGCCGGGATCGACCCGGTGACGATGGCGACCGCCTGGTCGAAACAGCATGATTTCGTCGCCTCGACCATCGTCGGCGTCAGCAGCTACGACCAGCTCGAACCGATCCTCGCCGCAAAGGAGCTGGTGCTCGACGCCGCGCTGATGAAGACACTCGACCGCGTCGGCAAGGATATCCTCTACCCGATGGGGTGAGTTTCCGACCGCGTCATTGCGAGCGGCGGAGCCGCGCGGCAATCTCCAGCTATCGTCGTTGAAGGTCGATCGCTGGAGATTGCTTCCCCCGGCTGCCGCCGGTTTCGCAATGACGCGGTAAAAACTACAGCGCCGCCTTGAACAGCTCGAGCATCCGCCCCCACGCCTTTTCGGCCGCCGCCTCGTCATAGGCGCGGCCGTCGGGCGGGCACCAGCCGTGCATCGCGCCCTTATAGACCTCGACCTCGTGCCACTGCTTGCGCGGCGATAGGACCGCGTTCAGCCGGGTCTTTTCCTCGGGGTCTTTCGCATCGTCATTATCGGCGATCGCGAAAAGATATCCGGCGTCGCTCGCGGGAATCAACAGATGCGGGCTGTCGGGCTTGTCGGTCGCGACCGACGCGCCGTGAAAGCTCGCCGCCGCCTTGACCCGCGCCGGGTTCAGCGCCGCGGTATAGATGACCATCGGCCCGCCCATGCAATAGCCCGCGGTGCCGATCCCTTTCGCCGTATCGACCTCCGCCTGTGCATCGAGGAAGGCAAGATGCGCCTTGGCGTCGGTCTGCACGAGCGTCCGGTTCAGTTGCTTGAGATAACCGAACAGCGTCTCGCGCACGCCGGGATCGTCGAAATCATGCCCCGAATAGACCACCGGCGCCTTCGCCCAGCGATAGAAGGGATTGACGCACAGCACGGCATAGCCCGCCCCGGCCAGCCGGTCGGCCATCTGGCGAAAGGCGGGGCGCAGCCCGCGAATGTCGGGCCACATCAGCACGCCGGGATGCTTGCCCTCGCCCGGCGCGACGAAATAGCGCGCCGAAATCGCGGCGCCGCACGGGCAGACCGGCGCGGTCGAGGTCGGCTTCGGTAAATTCATCGCACATGGGCTTTCTCCTCTTTCCCGCATCAAGACCGGCGAAGCGTCGACGGCGCAACGTCGCACGGACATCGCTTCGCCGGAGCCGATCGGCACGGACACAGCTAAGCATGATGAAGCATGATAGGAAAGCCCCGCCCGATCCTACCTCCTTCCCCTCGTCATCCCCGCGCAGGCGGGGATCCAGCTTGTTCCCGCGTAGTCGCGCAGCTGGATCCCCGCCTGCGCGGGGATGACAAAATAGGATCAGATGGTCGCGATATCCGCGAAGTCCTGCGCAATATGGTGCACGCCGACGGCGCGCAGCATCGCGCCATGCGCGCCGCGATCGACAATATGCCCGGCGCCGCAAAAGCCGACGACGGTCATCCCCGCGGCAAGCGCCGCCTGCGCGCCCGTCGGCGAATCCTCGATCGCCAGACAGGCGGCGGGATCGGCCTCGATCCGCCGCTGCGTCTCCTGCCAATTATGGCCGTAATAGTCGCGCAGACATTCGTCATAGCTCGTCGGCAGGCCGATCGCGGTCAGGCTTTCGGCAAGCGTCATGTTCGCGCGCACCTCGCTGTCGGCGATGACGCCGTCGAAATCGAAAATGATGGCGGTGGGCATCACGCGAAACTCATTATCTTCATACTTCACCGATAGAGCGGCCGGGGTCAGGAGACACAGTCATGAAATTCATTACCCTGAAATCGCGCGGCGGCGACTATCTCCTCGTTGCCGAAAATGTCGCCTGGCTTCGCGACTATGAAAATGGCCAGACGCAGGTCGGCATGGTCGGCGGTGCGCCGCTTCTGGTCGCCGGCAAGATCGACGACATTGCGGCATCGATCCTGGCGCAAGCGAACGCGGCGGAGTGAACCGCCGGCCTCAGGGCATCACCGCGGCATCGCGCGCATAGCCCCACGCCCCCTCGCCCGACCAGCCGCGCCCGTCGGGAAAGACGAGCTTCAACCCGCTCAGCCGGTCGGGCGCGAACAGCCGCATGTTGACTCCCATCAGATCGACCGCGCCGCCCATCCGCTCGATCAGCCCCGCGGTCGCCGACCAATGCGTCGAACAGCCGCAGGCAGCGCAGAAATGCAGGTCCGAATTGGGGCTCGCGCGGTCGGCGCGATTATAGGTCCGCGTCGCACCCTCGATCGTCACGTCCTTTGGCGAATAATAGGCCCACAATATCCCGTGCGAAAAGCAGAGCGAACAATTGCACTCCGCGACCTCTTCTGGCGCCTTGGCGAGGCGGACCGAGACGGCGCCGCAGTGGCAGGTGGTGTTCAAGGTCATCTCGATTTCATCGCCCGTTATCATAACTGAAGTCGGTCATAACTCATCGGAACGCGTTATGTCGCCTTCGTCCAAACCGTGCTCCGCGGCGAAATCCGGATCTACCCAGACCGATACGACCTTCGACGCGGCGTCTGAATTGCCCTCCAGTTCAAAGGCATCTTCATGCTCAAGCCCGCGCACGAACGCTTCGAAATTTTCGGCTACGAAGGTGATCTCATAACCGCACTCCTGGTCAATGTGCACGACCTTGGGCTCACCTGACGGCCCACATTCCCGGTAGTCGAGACATAGCATGTCATGACCCGCCGACGGGCAATCGCCAAAGTAGATGCCGATGTCCGGATAGCCCCATTCCTCATGAGTCTGCCTGCTTCCCAGCTGACCGCAAAGAGACCAAATCTTGGTTCTCCCAATGCCTTTGATTCCCGTTATCGCGACATGATCTTCCGCCCACGATGTAGCCGTGGCAGTCCGATGACATGTATTTAGGGGGCAGCCTCCGTTCTGCGACAGCATCAGTTCGATATACGCCGCAGGCAATTTATACCCGAGCTCCTGTTCCACCGATCCAATAAGGTCAGTGCTTGGCAATGGCTCGACATACTCTCTGTCAGCCCAGTTTGAAGCCTCCCAGAAAGCCGACAAGTTGAGATCGTGGAATATCTTCGACAAGGCCAAATTCTCCGATGTGCCTATTCCACCGTCACCGACTTCGCCAGATTGCGCGGCTGGTCGACGTCGGTGCCCTTCGCCACTGCCACATGGTACGCCAGCAGTTGCACCGGCACCGCATAGACGAGCGGCGCGATCAGCGGGTGGACCTTGGGCATTTCGATCGTCGCCATGCAGCCATCGCCGGCTTCGGCGAGGCCTTCCGCGTCCGAAATCAGCACGACCTTGCCGCCGCGCGCCATCACTTCCTGCATGTTGCTGACGGTCTTTTCGAAGAGCGGCCCGCTGGGCGCGAGGACGATCACCGGGACCGCCTCGTCGATCAGCGCGATCGGGCCGTGCTTCATCTCGCCCGAGGCATAGCCTTCGGCGTGGATGTAACTGATTTCCTTGAGCTTCAGCGCGCCTTCGAGCGCCAGCGGATAGTCGGGACCGCGCCCCAGATAGAGAACGTCGCGCGCCGGGGCGATCAGATGCGCCATCGCCGCGATTTCCTCGTCATGCGCGAGCGCGGCATTCAATGCGGCGGGCGCTTCGATCAGATGCTTCACGATCTCGCGCTCGTCACCCTCGGTCAGCTTGCCCTTCTTGAGCGCGAGGTGCGCGGCGAGCGCGGCGAGCACCGCGAGCTGACAGGTGAAGGCCTTGGTCGACGCGACGCCGATTTCCGGCCCCGCATGCGTCGGGAGCAACAGGTCGGCCTCGCGCGCCATGCTGCTCGTCGGCACGTTTACGACGACCGCGATCGTCTGGCCGTTCGCCTTGCAATGGCGCAGCGCGGCGAGCGTGTCGGCGGTCTCGCCCGATTGCGAGATGAAGAGCGCGAGTCCGCCGGGCTGCAACACCGGATCGCGGTAACGGAACTCGCTCGCGACATCGATGTCGACCGGAACGCGCGCAAAGGTCTCGAACCAATATTTGGCGACCATGCCGGCATAATAGCTGGTGCCGCACGCGACGATGGTGATGCGGTCGATCTTCAACAGGTCGAAATCCATCTGCGGCAGCGCCACCGTCTGTTCGAGCGGACGGATGTAGGAGGAGAGCGTCTGCGCGACGACGGTCGGCTGCTCGAAAATTTCCTTCTGCATGAAGTGGCGGTAATTGCCCTTCTCGACCGCCGCGGCGGTGACGCCCGACGTCGTGATCTCGCGCATCACCGGATTGTTGTCGGCATCATGGATCTGTGCGCCGTCCTTCGTGATGACGACCCAGTCGCCTTCTTCGAGGTAGGAAATCTTCTGCGTCAGCGGCGCAAGCGCGAGCGCGTCGGAACCGAGATATGTCTCCCCCTCGCCATAGCCGACGACGAGCGGCGAGCCGAGGCGCGCACCGATCAGCAAATCGGGATGCTGGCGAAAGGCGATGGCGAGCGCAAAGGCGCCGCGAAGCTGCGGCAGCACCGCCTGCACCGCCTCCTGCGGCGATTTGCCCGCCTCGACCTGTTCGCTGACGAGGTGCGCGACGACTTCGGTGTCGGTTTCGCTTTCGAACACGCGGCCGCGCGCCTGCAACGCCTCGCGCAGCGGCTTGAAATTCTCGATGATGCCGTTGTGGACGAGCGCCACTTCCTGCGTCGCGTGCGGATGCGCGTTGCTCGTCGTCGGGGCGCCGTGGGTCGCCCAGCGCGTGTGCGCGATCCCGACGGTGCCGGGCGCCGGATGGCCGGCGAGTTCCTTGACGAGATTATTGAGCTTCCCCTCGGCGCGGCGGCGGATCAGCTGGCCGTCCTCGACCGTGCAAACGCCCGCCGAGTCATAGCCGCGATACTCCATGCGCCTCAGCCCGTCGACGAGGCGATCCGCCACCTGGGCCTGGCCGATAATTCCGATGATTCCGCACATGGGGGCTAAGCTTTCTTCTAGAGCGTGTAAGGAACGCGGATGCCCGGCATCGCCGCCGGAAAATCCTTGATGTTTCGGGTCACGAGAACGCGCCCCCTGATCTGGGCCGTCGCAAGTATGATGGCATCGGGCGATTTCAACCGCGGCCGATCGCGGCGTAGCGCCGCGGCGCGCTGGGCGATCTCTTCGTCGATTTCATCAAGCCCGAAGTGCGAGAGGAACGCGGTCGCCTCGCGGACGATGGCGTCATGTCCTTTCGACAGCACTTCGATCCACGCCATGCGGCTGATCCACGGTCGCGAACCATGGCTTACCGCACGTTGGATCTCCGCGCGGGCCGGCGGGTAGCCCGCGAGCGCATCGATCACGATATTGGCGTCGAAAGCATAACCGCTCACGGCCGGGGCGGTGCCTTGGGCGCAGGATATTTGCCTGCAAGCATATCGAGATAGAGCTGGCGCTGCCGATCATCCTCGGCATCGAACAGGTCGGGAGATTCGGCCCGAACCTCCTCATAATCATCGTCCCACGGGCGCGTCCATTCCGCGCGCCGGCGCCGGGCATAATCGGCCGGATCCTCTGCCAGACCATGCCTGGCCCAAAGGCCGAAGCCCTGATCGATCCAGTCGCCACCCTCTAGCGAGGGCTGCGCATTATAGGCCGCCACCGCCTCGCGCAGTACGGCCGCGCGGCTTTTGCCCTGCTCGCGCGCAATGCGGTCAAGGCGCTCGATGTCCTCATCGGGCAGGTCGGCAAGTATCCGCGTCATTGATATACTGATATCATATCATGATATCATGTCAATCCTTACGCGCGCCCGAAATTGCGGTCGACGAAGGTCATCGCGAATTGCACCGGATCGGCGGGGCGGCCGTGCGCGGCGGCGAATTTGACGCGGCCGTCGTCCCATATCTTGCGGATCTGCGCCGAAAGGTCGGGCGCGAATTTCATCTGCTGCGCGACCATCTCCTGCCAGCTTCCGGCAAGGCCCAGGCTGTGGCGCAGCGTCGGCTCCATCGCCGCGCAATAGGTGCGCGTCGGGTCGTCGAGATGCCCGATCGCGTCGAGCACCCAGGCGTCGACATAACGCAGGAAGGGCTTGTCCTCGTACCGGTCGCTCATGCCTTTTTCTCCGCCGCCTTCTTCTTGCGCATCGCATCGTGGAAGCGGTCGGCCCAGCCGGGCTTCACCGACTGTTCGGCGCGGACGAGGCGCAGTTCGCCATCCATCACGTCGCGCGTCACCGTGCTGCCCGCCCCGACAATCGCGTCGGCGCCGATCTTCACCGGCGCGACCAGCGCGCTGTTCGACCCGATGAAGGCGCGTTCGCCGATTACCGTCTGATATTTGAAATAGCCGTCATAGTTGCAGGTGATCGTGCCCGCGCCGATGTTCGCGCCCGCCCCGACGGTCGCATCGCCGATATAGCTGAGGTGGTTCGCCTTGGCGCCCTTGCCGAGCACCGCCTTCTTCACCTCGACGAAATTGCCGACCTTGGCCTTGTCTTCCAGCACCGCGCCGGGCCGCAGCCGGGCATAGGGGCCAACCTCGCACCCCGCACCGATGCTCGCGCCCTCGATATGGCTGAAGGCGCGGATCGTCGCGCCGTCGGCGACGCGGACGCCGGGGCCGAAGACGACATTGGGCTCGACCGTCACGTCGCGGCCGATTTCGGTGTCCCAACTGAACCAGACCGTTTCGGGCGCCCGCAGCGACGCGCCGCCCGCCATCGCCTCCTCGCGCTTGAACGCCTGCCACTGCGCCTCGGCAGCGGCGAGTTCGGCGCGGCTGTTGATTCCGGCCACTTCGGCGGCGCTGGTTTCGATCACCCGAACGCGTTTGCCTTCGCCGATTGCCCCCGTTGCGACATCGGGCAGATAATATTCGCCCTGCGCATTGTCGTTGCCCACGGCTTCGAGCAGGCGCCACATATCGGCGGCGTTAGCGACGATGACCCCCGAATTGCAAAGATCAACCGCGCGTTCGGCATCGCTGGCGTCCTTATATTCGACCATCTTGCGAACCGTGCCGTCGGCATCGGCGATGATCCGGCCATAGGCGGCGGCATCGGTCGGACGGAAACCCAGCACCGCAACGGCGGCGCCTTCATCGAGTGCACCGCACAGACGCAGCACGGTCGCTGCGGTCAACATCGGACAATCGCCGAAACAGACGAGGACGATCCCGTCGAAACCCGCCAGCGAATCCTTTGCCTGCAACGACGACCACCGTCGCAGCGGGCGCCAGCCCCGCCAGCCCGCCGAGCAAATGCATCAGCATCGGCCGCCCCGCGATGGGGTGCAGCACCTTGTGGAGATCGGACTTCATGCGGGTGCCCTTGCCCGCGGCAAGGATGACGGCGGCGATTGCGTTGCTCATGCCGCGTGCCATGCCAGCAAATCATTGCGGATTCCAGAGCGAGCGGCCATGCGGACCGGCATGAGCGACTTTCCCTTCCGCATCGTCGGCTTCGATCTCGACGGTACGTTGGTCGACACCGCGGGCGACCTCACCGCCGCGGTCAACCATGCGCTGGCGCGGATCGGGCGCGCCCCGCTTGCCGTAACCATGGTGCGGCCGATGATCGGGCTCGGTGCGCGTCACATGCTCGAACAGGGGCTGATCGCGACCGGCGGCGTTCCGGCGGGGGATTTCGATCGCTTGCTCGGCGAACTGCTTGCCTATTACGAGGCGCATATCGCGGTCGAGAGCCGCCCCTACCCCGGCCTGATCGCGGCGCTCGACGCGCTGGAAGCGCGCGGGGTGCGCTGCGCGGTGGCGACCAACAAGGCCGAACATATGGCGCGCAAGCTGCTCGGCGAACTGGGTTTGGCCGAGCGCATGGCGGCGATCGTCGGCGGCGATACGCTCGGCGTGCGCAAGCCCGCGCCCGAACCGGTGCTGGCGATGATCGAGCGGAGCGGCGGCGGACGGGCCGTCTTCGTCGGCGATTCAATCTATGACGTCATGGCGGCGCGCGCCGCCGGCGTGCCCAGCGTCGCGGTGCGCTTCGGCTTTCTCGACCGCCCCGCCGAAGCCTTGGGCGCCGACCATCTGATCGGCCATTATGACGAGCTTCTGCCGCTGCTGGCCCGACTATAGGTCCTCCTTGTTCGTCATCCCGGCGAAGGCCGGGATCTCACCCTCCCCACATGAAGCGACGGCGAGATCCCGGCCTTCGCCGGGATGACGATATAGTCGGAAGGATCGCCCTAGCTCTTCCGCCACTTCGTCCAGAGGTGCTTCGCGAGCATCACCGGTGGCATGCGCAGCCAGTGCGAGCGGATGTAGAAAGCCTGTTGCAACGCGAAATGCGTGGGTCGTCCCCAATCGTCGCGCGCCAGCAGGCGGCGGACGAACCAGCCATCGCCCGCCGCATTCCGGTTCCAGCCCGGCGGCAGCGCCGCACCGTAAAGATCGCGCGCCAGCCGGGCGGCGCGCTGCACCGGCGCGCGCAGCCCGTGAAGCGCGGCGCGCGCATCGAGCTTGCCCCAGAAACCCGCATCGGCGGCGAAATCGCGCGTCAGACAATGGAAAATCGTGTGGTGGACGTCGATCATCCGGTCGCGCGCCTTGTGGATCAGCGGCGGCAGCTCGTGCATATGTTCGCGATAATAGGCGTCGTCATAGGGATCGGGCTTCACCCATTCCCATCCAGCCTCGATCAGCTCATTTTCGGCGCGGCCGATGTCGTGCCAGCCGACCAATATGTCGAGGTCGCCGATCTGGCGCCCCTCGGCGCACGACAGGCCCGCCGCCGCATAAGCGGTGCCCTTCAGCAGCACGAACGCGATCCCTTCGGGCGCGAGCGCGCGGCGCGCCATCTCGGCCTCCCACAGCGCCTGCGCCCGCGCGACCGCGGCGGCGGCGCGCTGGTCGGCGAACAACGCCGCGACGGACGGCGGCAGCGCCGCGTTCGCAAGCCGGTGGGCGAGCGTCGCGAGCAGCGCCTCGGCGCGCGCGGCGCCGATCACCCCGTCCCAGTCGCGCGGCGCGAGGTCTTGCGCATCGCGCCGCCCCGCGAGCAGATCGACCAGCGTGCGCACCGCGCTCATCGCGCCGCCTCCGCCCATAATTGCTCGACCAGCGCCATGCCCGCCGCGCTGTCGGGATAGCTGATGCCGAAGGCGGGGGTTTCGCGCACCAGCCGCGCCAGCGCAGCAAAGCCTGCTTCGCCGAGCGCGACATAGTTGGTCGATGCCTCGGTCAGGCGGACGAACACTTCGCCCGGCGCCATCGGTTCGATCGCCGCCGCGCCGCCGAAGCGCGGAAACAGGATCAGCGCGGGCCGGGCCGGTTCGTGCATCGCGGCGATCGCGTCGGCGCGCGGGATCAGATGGCGGATATCGCCCTTCGGCGTTCCGGCGAGCAGCGGGCCGAGCCGCGCGGGGTCGACGCGCGCCGCCATTTCGGCGATCGCCGCATTCTTCAGGCTCACGGCGCGCGGAAAGCCGAGCGCGTCGCCGCTAACCGGTTCGATCAGCGTGAATTCGTCGCCCATCAGCCGCCACGCGCCTTCGCCGAGCAGCGCCGCGAGCGTCGATTTCCCCGATCCCGATTCGCCCGACAGGATCACCGCGCGCCCGTCACGCGCCACCGCGCTCGCGTGGAGCAGCATGTGCCCAGCAAGCCCATCGACAGCGGCAGCGGCAGCGCGTCGGGAACGATAAAATCGCCGCCGATATGCACCGACGGGCGCAGCCAGCGGCGCCACGGGCGCGCAGCGAACAGCCGCACCGTCGCATCGGCAGGGCGCGCCATGTCCTTGGGATAGCCCGCATAGAGGCGATCGAGCGCGTCGATCGGCGCGCGCCAGTCGCTGCCGATGCGAAACTGGACCGGCCCTACCGCAATGCGCGTGCTGTGCCTCACGCCGCCGCCACCAGCCCCAGCGCCGCAAGCTCGGCGAGCCGCTCGCGCAATAGCGCCGCGACATCGTCGCCGTCCGCATCCGCCAGATCGAAGGCGGCGGCAAGCCGCTCCGCCAGCATCGCTGCGTCGCACGGCGTATCGCCCATCGCGGCAATTATTTCGGGCATCGGCGCGACGACCAGATGCGTCTGCATCGATCGCCGATCGAAGATCGCGGTCAGGTCGCCAAGCGGCTCGATACGCAGCGCGCCGGCTGCGGGGGCACGATAAAGCCTATCCGCCATAATCTTCCGCGGCGCTCGTCAGTTTGGCGAGGATCGCCATCAGCGCGGCGCGCTCGCCCGCGTCCAGCGCCGCCTCCAGCTTCGCCTCGCTCGCGAGCGCGGCCGGCACGATCGCGTCATAGAGCGAGCGCCCCGCCGCGGTCAGTTCCAGATGGTGCGAGCGTCCGTCGGCCTCGTGCGCCTGGCGCGCGATAAGCTGGCGGTCGGCCAGTGCCTTGGCGGCGCGATTGACCGTCACCTTGTCCATCCGCGTCGCGGCGACCAGTTCGCGCTGGGTCAACGGCCGCCCTTCGCCGAGCACCGCCATCAGCCGCCATTCGGGGATCTTCAGGCCGAAGCGGCTCTGATATTCGGCGGCAATCCGGCTCGATACCGCGTTCGACGCGATCGACAGCCGATAGGGCAGAAATTCGCCGAGATTGAGTGTCTTCGCCGCCATGCCCCTATCCTTATCGCCTCTGCGCCGCCTGCGAAATCAATAAGCGGCGCGTACCCCCACCCACAAGGTCCGCGGCGTCGCGCGTTCCAATATGCCCGCCGACGACAGCGCCGCCGGAACGAGCGCGTCAAAGATATTCTCGCCGCGCGCTTCGATCCGCAAGCCCTGCGTCAACCGCAACGACAGCCCGGCATCGACGGTCAGCGCGTCGCCGAGCGGTTGCAGCCCCAGATCATCCTCATTCTGCCTGCCGATATAGCGCAGGGTCGCGAAGCCGCCGAACGGCCCCGCCTCGCCCGTCCGCAGCGACAGGCTGGCGCCATGTTTCGCGATCTGCGCCGGCCGCTTGCCGTCAAGCGCAGCCGCGGCGCCCGACGCCGCGACGCGCGCATCGGTAAAGGCATAGGTGGCGCGCAGCGTCAGCGGGCCGGCGCGCTGTTCGGCGCTGACTTCGATGCCCTTGCTGTCGATTGCATCGAGATTCTGGCGCTGGCTATAGCTCGCCCCCGCCGCGACGAAACCGACGCCGGGAAAACTGCCGGGACCGGTACCGAGCGTGACATTGGCGATCGCCCCCTCGACCCGATTGTCGAACGCGGTGAGCGAGAGATCGATGGTCTCATCCGGCCGGAAATCGATCCCCGCCTCGAACCCTTCCAGCCGCTCGTTGTCGAGCGCGGCATTGGCATTCGTCGTGACCGGGAAAACCACGAAGGGTCGGTATAATTCGTTGAGCGTCGGAAGGCGCAGGCCGGTATAGGCGGCGCCGCGCAGACGAAAACCGCCGCCCGCTTCGAAGACGAAGCCGCCGCGGAAGGATTCCTCCCAGCCCGCGCGATCGTCGTA
>LULO01000360.1_pt1 | contig 15661 bp, 20 predicted proteins | sample 728121 | NCBI WGS metagenome assembly LULO01 (sample SAMN03860287, study PRJNA289734) | marine metagenome | biome: seawater column; feature: ocean; material: water; isolation source: Red Sea water column Station 149 - depth 50m | place: Saudi Arabia: Red Sea | collected 2011-10-15 | depth 50 m | reverse complement strand
AAACGGACAGGCAGCCTATACTTTACAAGTAGGAGGCGTAAATGTCGCCCCAGAATCAGCTAATCATATGCTGGTCAGTTTAAATGGTATCCTACAAAAACCAGGATCATCCTTTACAATCTCAGGTAGTACGATAACGTTCGCCTCGAATCTGGCGACAGGGGATGTAATTGACTTCGTTCAAATATTAGGTAACGTGCTCGACTTGGGCCAGCCCTCTGATGACACTGTGACTGCTGCTAAATTAAACAATGATATTATTTCAGGGCAAACAGCTTTAACAGCTGAGCCTGACGACACAGATGAATTTTTAGTATCAGATGCAGGTACGATTAAAAGAATTGATTACTCATTAATTAAAGGTGGTGGAATTACTGAAGCTGATCTTTATCGACATACCACATCTTTAACAATATCATCAGAGACTACAGTAACAGCTTGGGAAAGACCAGACGATCAAAGTAACAGCACTAACACTTTTGCTTACATCGGAACTGGAATGTCTCATAGCTCAGGAACATTTACTTTTCCATCTACAGGAATTTATTTAGTAAGATTTATTGCAAAACTTCAATGGGTAGACACTAATGCGTTTTATGGAAGAATTTATGGAACAAAAGATAATTCTTCTTATGATAAAATTGCATCTGCTGATAGTTATGGTGTAGGTGGCTACAATAATACAGTAGTCACAGAAACTTTTTTTGATGTTACCGATGTTTCAAATGACAAAATTCAGTTTAGAGCTGGGGAAAGTAGCAGTTGTAACTTACTAGGTAATACTGATTTCAACCAAACAGTTGCAACTTTTATACGATTAGGAGACACTTAAAATGGATAGAGATTATTTTCAAGAAGCACTTCAAACTTTTAATAATGGTAATTGGTATTTATTTAAAAAAGATTGGACAGGCGAAAAAAGAATGTCTTATGAAAATTTAATTATTATTAAAAATGGTGCAACCATGCCAACTGAAGCAGAAGTAAATGCAAAGATACAAGAATTAAAAGATGCTGAACAAGCAGTAATAGATAAAAAAGCATCTGGCAAACAAAAGTTAAAAGATCTTGGATTAGACGATGATGAGATAAAAGCATTGATGGGAGCATAACATGTCAATCAATGTATGCAATGACAGATCCATGGCATCCATTACCAGTCTCCCTTCAGGGGTTTCTGGTAGTAGCTTAGTATTGATATCTACAGTAACAGCTAGTAGTAGTGCTACAGTAGAATTTACAAGCGGAATAGATTCTACCTACAAAGAATATATTATAAAATATATTAACGTGCATCCAGCAACGGATAATCAAGATTTTACTGTTAATTTTAGAGATGGTAGCACAGCTTATGATGCAACTAAAACAACAACTTTTTTTACTTGTCATCATGGAGAAGATGATAGTCCAGCAACTCTTCAATACGCATCAGGAAGTGATTTAGCTGAAAGCACAGGAGTTCAAAATTTAGCATACTCTGTAACAAATGACAATGATGGATCAGTATCTGGAACACTTAATTTATTTGATCCATCTTCTACAACTTTTGTAAAACATTTTATGGCAAATTCTCATGCGATGGTAGATGATGGTGGACTTCAAAATACTAATTTTTTTGTAGCTGGATACTGTAATACCACAACAGCGATTGATGGTGTTCAATTTAAATTTGATTCTGGTAACATAGATGCAGGAACATTTAAATTATACGGAGTCGTGTAATGTCAATTGTAACTTATAACAACAGAAGCATTGCAAATATCTCAGCTATACCTGGGGCAGCTAAAGCATTAACACATATTAAAACTGTTACAGCCTCTAGTGATTCGGCAGTTACTTTTGTCAACGGAACTAGTGATGTTGTATTAGATTCTACTTATCCTATATATTTATTTAAAATAATAAATGTACATCCTTCAGCAGCTGCTAGGGTACTAGTAAATTTTAGAGATGGTGGTAGTTCTTACGATGCAACTAAAACTACTACTTTAGTATCTGTTTATCATCAAGAAGATGGAAACCCATCATCACTTGGATATCAACCTAGTTATGATATTGCACAAGGAACAGGTGCTCAGACAATAATGTTTGATATGAACACCGATAATGATAGTTCTTTTTCTGGAGAATTATTTTTGTTTAATCCCTCTTCTACTACATTTGTAAAACATTTTATGTTTAGGGGATCTGGAATGGAAGATGGTAGTCCACCATATGCCCAAACTCCATTTGGTGCAGGATATTGTAATACTACAACAGCAATAGATGGTGTACAATTTTCTATGGCATCAGGAAATTTAGATTCTGGTACATTTAAACTATATGGAATAAAGGATTCATAATGAGCATAGTTACACTTAATGATAGAGCAGTTAGATCGGTTACAACCTTTGGGTCTTTGAATACTGGATCTATGGTGTTTATCTCAAAGCAAACTGCTAGTTCATCTGCCACTATTAGTTTTACATCAGGTATTGATAGCACATATAAAGAATATTTATTTACTTTTAACAATATGCACCCAGCTACTGATATGGTAGATTTTCAATTTCAAGTTAATGCATCTGGTGGTTCAGGTTTTAATGAGACAATTACTTCTTCATATTTTAGAGCATACCATACAGAAGCAGATGGAACTGGATTTGGATATTATACTAGTGGGGATTTAGCACAAGGAACAGGATTTCAAATGTTATCAGATGATTGGGGTAATGCTAACGATGAAAGTCTATCAGGGTATTTACGTTTTTTTGAACCATCATCAACTACATTTGTAAAACATTTTATAGGGTCTATACAACAAGTTCATGGTGATCAAGCAGTACAATTTAAAGCATCTAGTGGTAACATAGACGCTGGAGATATTTGCTTATACGGAATTAATTAAGGAGAAAAACACAATGCCAAGATATCATAATAGAAACGGTAATAGAGTACAGTTTACAGCTGAAGAAGAAGCAGCTAGAGATGCTGAAGAACAAGCATGGGCAGACGCAGCCCCTGCTAGAGCTTTAGCTAACCTTAGAGCTAAAAGAAATAGACTTCTTGCTGAGACTGATTACTATGCTTTATCTGATGTTACTATGTCAGATGACATGAAAACATACAGACAGGAACTAAGAGATTTTCCTGCAGGTAAAGATACTGTAGAAAAATGTGAAGAAGCTACGTGGCCAACTAAACCATAATAATGGCTAAGAAGTTTAAGGCATACGTTGAAAGACCAAAGCCTAAGAAACGACCACGGGTACACAAAAAATCAAAAAATAAAGACGAAAAAAGAATGTATAAAAAATACAATAGACAGGGGAGATAATGACAACACCACCTAAAACACCTGCAACACCAGTAGATGTGGTTTTACAAAAAGGTGCAATAGCACCTGCTCAAAAAGAGCAAACAGGCAGCTCAAAAGCTGTATCTTTAATTGATAGTTTATTAACTAAAGCTAGTTTACCTGTAGGTACAACTATATCACCACAATTACAAAATGTAGGTCCAAATGAGTTAATGGCAACTCAAGGTGTGTCAGGTACACTTCAGGCAAATATTCCAACAGCTCCTACAGCTCCAACAATAGCTGCACCAGGAACTGTAACAGGAACACAAATAACAGGACCAGCTGCACAAGCTGCATCACAATTTACAGCTGCACAGGTAGCAGGTGCTGTCCCTACAGTTACAGCTGCACAAGGAACTGTATCAGCTCCTATGACTGCAGCTCAAGGTACTATTACATCTGATGCTACAGTAAAAGGACAATTAGCAGGACTACAACAAGAAGTAGAAACTGCTATATCTTCAGGTAATCCTTTACCAGTATGGGCTAGAGGTGCTGCAAAAGCAACCGAAGCTGCAATGGCTAATAGAGGTATGAGTGCAAGTTCTATGGCTGCTGAAGCATTAGCTGAAGGTATTATGCAATCTGCTATACCAATAGCATCTCAAGATGCTGCTACATATAAGCAGATGATATTTCAAAATTTATCTAATAATCAGCAAGCAGCTATTACAAATGCACAAGCATATTTACAAATGGATATGGCCAACTTGTCTAATAGACAGCAAGCTAATTTACAAAATATAAATACAAGACAAGCATTTTTATTATCTGATCAGGCTGCAGCAAATGCATCATATCAATTTAATGCACAAAGTCAAAATCAGGTAAATCAGTTTTATGATAAGTTAGCAACACAAGTGTCAGATCAAAATGCTGCTAGAATTGATGGTATGCAAAAATTTTCTGAAGCAGAAAAAAATAAAGTAGCTGCACTTAATGCACAAAATACTATAGCTGTTAATGAAGCTAATGCAAAAAGAGAAGCAGCCATTAATCAATTTAATTCTACATTAGAAAATCAAAGACAGCAATTTAATGTAGCTAATCAAAGAGAAATAGATCAATCAAATGTAGTTTGGAGAAGAGCAATTAATACTGCCAATACATCTGCTGTTAATGCAGCTAATCAAACTAATGCACAAAATTTATTAAATATATCTAACTGGGCTTTATCATCTATGTGGCAACAGTGGAGAGATGAAGCATCTTGGGTAAATACATCTTCAGAAAATGCAGCTAATAGAAATCATAACTTAGCTATGGCAGCACTTGAAAGATCAACAGCTTTAGATTTACAAGATCAAGCATCAAAAGATTCTTTATATGAATTAATAGGTAGATTTGGATTTCTACTATATAATAATAGTAATTAGAGGTAATACATGAAACTAAAAGATTTATTTAAAACAGCAGTAAAAGGTGCTGTTATATTTGGAGCAAGTAAACTTATACCTGGCGTAGGTGATAGAATAGGTGGTGCTTTAGCTGGTAGTATGCTAGGTCTGGGTGCTCCGACTGGAGGAGGTGGGGGATATAGTGTACAACCACCTAGCTTTAGTCGTTATATGGAAGGCACATATAGAGCTGGAACCGCAAGATCAGATCCTATGAAAAAACTTCCAACAGATTATGAAGATTTAAAATACTTGTGGGATTATAGATTATCAGAATATGCAAGAAAAGTTGCAGTAAATAAAAAATTAACATCATAGGAATAAAATATGGATGAAGAAAAACAAGGAGTAGGTAACCCATTTGATGCACCAGTTCCTGGGCAATCTTTAACAGATACTCCAGGTAATTACCCATGGGAACACCCACCACAATTTACAGATCCTGAAGAGGCAACAGAGTTTATATGGCAAACTTTACATACAGAAGAATTTATGGAACAAGTTATAGGTATGTTAGATGCTGGAGTTCCTATAGAAGCTATTGCTAGAGTTATTGTATTTGGGGGATTTGTTGAAGGTAAATTTACACCTGATGTTGGTTTTTTAATAACAGAACCTGTAATGAAAATGTTAATGGCAATAGGTGTAAGAGCAGGTCTTAATAATATTAGAATGTCTATGCAAGATATTACTAATAGTAAACAGATGTCTGATATAGCTAAAATAAAATTATCTAAAAAAGATTTTGAAAAAAGTGTTAAAGCTGTAGAATTAGATGTTAAAAAAACAGGGTTAATGTCTAAACCTGAAATACAAGAGGAGAACTAATGTCATTTGCAAGAGGTTTTATAAAAGGATTTGTTGGGCAAGCAATAGATACTAAAGTTGCTGAAGATAAAAGATTAGCTGATTTAACAGATAGAATATCTGAAACGTATTTAAACACAACATTACCTAATTTTTTAGAAAAAGAAAATATATTAAAAAATAGATATGATACTATAGCAGCCAAGGATGAAACTCTTGCTAAGTTTGGTCTTGCAAAAAATTTGTATGAAACTAAATCAGGCTATGAAACATTAGTAAATGCTGATCAATCATTTATAGATAAAATAAAAAGTGCTAATATTAATTTTAATGATTATGATTACAGTAGTAATGCTATAACAAGATCAATGAATTTTAATGAAAAAAATAAACTAACACAAGATAATTTAATAAAAAATCAATTTGGTAAAAACACAGTTGATTTTATGATAAAAGCACCAGTCCCTGAAGGTGCTCAGGCTTCTACTTTTGATACAAGCACTGTGCCTTCAATGTCTGAGTTAGGATTATTAGAATCTACTGGTTCTGGTTTTGCAGCAAAACCTCAATTTAGATTAAGATTAAATGATACTACAGAGCTTGCATTTAGTAACGTAGGTTTAGATGGTCAGTTTTATATGGAAGGTGATAATCTTATAACAAAATTTGATGAGGCTAGTAGAAATAAAGGTATATTAACTCAAGAATTAATTACTAATAGATTTACGCCAGAGGTAGCTCAAAATGCTGGCTATTTAAATGTAGCTACTCAAGTCGCTAATGAAATAAAAGGATTAGAATCAACTACCTCTAAATTTAAAACTGATACAGATAATTTATTTTTATCTAAACAGTATTCAAGTGGTCCTATTGGTGCTAATAATGACAAGACATATGAACAGTTTGTTCTTGCAAATAAAGGAATATTAAGTGCTTATGGAAAAGGATCAATAGCATACAAAAGATTTATAAGAGAAAAATTTAATGCATTAACCCCTAGTGATCAGGGATACTACGCATTCTTTGAAAGATTTGATAAAGAAGTAGACGCAGAAGAAATGTAATGGCAGAAACTTTAAATAAAGTTGACAGTTATTTAAATAGAATAACTGAAGGGAAGACTTTAGATCTTCCTGATAATGTTATTGATTTAGGTGGACAGCCTGATGGCGAAAGAAAATATTCTTTTGATAAAGATGCACCTAATAGCATGTACAAAGATAAAGAATTAATAGATGTTGCTAGAGCCTATTACTATGAAAGAGATGGAACTCACTACGAAGATGATGAAGCAGTTGTAGAATCATTTATAGATGATAGAACTTGGAAACAAGCTAATAGTTATAGTATAGGTAAAGAGTTACTATATGCAACATCTGATGCTGTAAATATCGATCAAAAAAGAAGATTACAATATTTAACAAACTATTGGAATAACTTACCTAATTTTTGGCAAGATGGTGGTCGAGGATATATTAGTGGTATAGTATCTAATCTTAGTAAAGGTCTAGTAGATCCTGCCAATATTCTTGGACCATTAGTTGGTGGGCAAGTTATAAAACAGGTTGCTAAAACTGGTGGTACATTTGCTTTATCTAAAGCTGTTGCTGCTGGTACTACTACTCAAGCAGGTGTAGATGGACTCATAGGTTCATCTGTAGATGCTATGGTGCAAAAAACAGAAAGAGAATTAGGATTAAGCCAGAGATTTGATTTAGAAAGAAACTTACAAGTTGCTGGGTTATCCGCAGGAGTTAGTGTAATTCCTGGATTACCTACAAATTACTTTTATGCTAAATCTAAATTATCAGATTTAAATTTAGATAAATCATATCAATCTGTAAAAAGAAATGTATTTGATTTTGCAGATCCAGTAAAAAATAATTCACAAACATTGTATGGTTATAAAAGTACAGTGGATGATATGGTTAAGCAAAGTAAAAAAATAGATAAAGTTTTAACTGAATATGTAGCAGAGAATCCAACTAATCCATTAGCTAAAAGATTAGATACTTACTTTAAAGATAAACCAGCAGAACGTGGTGCTTTAAAATTAAGTAACAAAGAAATAAAATTACTACAAAAAAAAGATCCAGAAATTAATTCTATATTTATTAAAGATCCAGGTGAATCTGCATATTCTGCTCTTAGATTTTTAGCAGCATCCACTACTAGAGGAGAGTCTGCTGTATTACATAAAGTTGTTTTACCTGTTGTTGCAGATAGAACTAAAGCTGGTAAAGCTACAAATGTTATTGTTAAAGGTGGCTTTGAAGATGCAGGAGTAGATCCTTATATTAAAATAATACAGCCAGTGGCAGATAGAAAATTACTGGGTATATTTAATGATTACTTTGAAGCTAGAAGTTCTTTAAATAGAAGAAAACTAGGTAAGAAAACTAGAATGAAAACTTCAGATATTAATGTAGCAATAAGCAAATTTAATTCATTAGAAGGAGCTGATAAGGAAGTTGTTGATACTGCATTTAAAAAACATTTAGAATATTCTAATATATTATTAGAATTACAAAGAAGAAATGGTTTAATATCTAAACAGCAAATGGATCAAATTTTAATTGATCACCCAGTATATGCACCATTTTATCCTAAGAATAGACAAACTCTCTTACAAGAAGGAACTAGGGGATCTGCTAAAATTGGTAAATTAAGTGAAAAAGAATTAGATCAAAGATATCCTGCAGTTTTTGAAGGAGATACACCTCCAATATCTGGTGGGGTAAAAGGTCCTGCACAATTTAAAATTATAGGTGGGGAAAAAGATATTGCACCTATACATGAAAGTATGATGAATTATACATTTCATGCATACAAAGCCTCAGAAAAAAATGCAGCTAAATTAAAAGTATACGATGAGATAGATCAATTAGAAATTAAAACTAATGGTGGCATAAAGGCATCGGAAATATATAGACCCATAAGACAGGTAAAAGAAGTAAAAGCTATTAAAAAAAGTGTAGTTCAGGCACTACTAAAAGAAGCAGAAGAGTCTGGAATAAAATTAAATTCTAAAGTATTTAAACAAAGTCTTGAAGGTGAAGATTCAATAAAAGTTGCAGCATTTAAAGACTCTGTAAATATTGGTGAAGGTAGGGTAATTGATGTAGTTTATAAAAATGGTAAATTAAAATTATATGAAATACTAGATCCCGCTTATATAGATATGTACAAATCTTTAGGCGGAACTACAAATCCTTATATTAAAAATTTAATATATGGTAACTGGGGATATGGGGTAAAAGGTAAAGGTAATAGAGGTGGTGTTCTAGGAAAAGTAGGAGCTGCTTCAAGAGTTTTTCCAACATTAATTACACATAGCCCTCCATTTATTGCATTTAACTTTATAAGAGATACATTAGCAGGTAGTATAAATAGTGCATTTGGATTCAATGCATATGGATTTTTACCTGGTTTAAGTACTTTTTCTGGCTTAGCTAAAACATTTAAAGCACCTAAAGATATGCTAGATGGCGGAATTAAAAATGTTAAATCTGATGGAATATTTAAAGGTGTAATAAAAGGTATGAAAGAAGCCTTTTATCTAAATGATAAATACAGACAAGCACTTAATTCTGGTTTAGGTTTTGCAGGTAGAAGAGATACTGAAAGATTAATAACTACTTTAACAGCACAAATAAAAAATAGTCCTGTTAAACATAAAAAAGATTATTTAAATTCTTTAAAATTTTTAAAAGATACTGTAGGATATTATGGTGTAGAGGCTGGTAAAGGATATGCATCATTAGTAAACAGAGTTGAGTATGCCTCTAGATTAGCTGAATTTAATTTTGCAAAACAAATAGGTGCATCAGATTTAGTAGCTGCTTTTGCAGGTAGAGAAATATCTACTGATTTTGGAATGAAAGGTGCAAGTGCTAAATTAAATGCATATAATAGATTAACTATGTTTTTTAATGCTGGGCTACAAGGATTTTATAGAGGTGTAATTAGAAGACCGTCAGAAAATAAAGGTAAATTTATAGCAGGTGTAACTGCAACATTAGTAGCACCAGAAATATTATTATGGACATTAACTAATGAAACTCCAGAATATGAATCATTAGATAATGATATTAAATTATTAAATTATGTTATACCTATTTATGAAGATGAAAAACCAGATGGTACACATTTAAGAGCAGATGGTACTAGAAAAATTAAAACATTTTTCTTAGTTCCTAAACCTTATGATTTTGGAGTATTTCCAAATATTGCTACAGGTATATTAGAAGCTATACAAGAAGGTGCACCTGAAATTGTATTTACATATGCCAAACACTCCATAGCAAAAGTATTACCTGGATTAGCTACACCTACTTTAGCTTCACCTATTTTAGATTTAATTAGAAATAAAAACTATAAAGGTAATACTATACAACCTTACTACCAAAGTCAAGGTGTATTTAAAGATCAATTAGTAAAAACTAATACTAGATTTACAGCTGAAATGATAGCTGATGGTATAAATGATGTTTATAGAGAAATGTTTTCTATAAAGAAAAAAGGTGGAGAGGGACCAGTATCTCCTATTTTTGTTGATTATTTATTAAATAATTATTTTGTAGGTTTAGCACAATATCCAATTGATGTAGCAGATGCTACTTTAGCATGGGATGAAGAAGCATATGGACCTAGACCTAGCCGAAGATTAGATGAAGCTGATTTAGCAAGAAATAGATTATCAATTGTTACTAGAAGATTTTTTGCAGAAGTACCTACTAAATATAATAAAAAATTAAGTGATCTATATGATTTAAAAAGAGAGGCAGAAAAAGTTAAAACTACCTATGAAACTGCATCTGAAGATTTATTTACTTTATTTAGAAATAAATTAAAAATTGATGTAGGGTCAATAACTAATCAAGAACTTAGATCTGCTATGGCTGTTTCTGATATGTTAACTGAAGGTTTAATTACAATTAAAAAATTAAGAGAAAAAAGAAAAATAATTGAGTTTCAAAAATATGATCCACGAACAGGAACTTTGTACACAGCAGATAGTAAAAGAGATAGAATAAATATGTTACTACAAAAAGAAAATGAATTAGCTAATAATCTCATGAGAGATTTAAAAGAGTCTCCTGATCCTTATGTATTTATGAGTACATTTGGAAATAAAACATTTAAAAAATATAAAGATAAAAATCTTAAATTTAAAGATTGGCAAAAAGTAGTAGCAGGATATTTTAAATAATGGCTAAGCAACCCAAAACAACCAGTGAGCATCTTATATCCATTTATGGGTATATAACAGGGTTAAAAAGGGAGATTACTACAATAAAAAACAACCACCTCAAACACATGCACGATGATATAGATAAGCTACATAGTAAAATAGATAAGATATTATATGTTTTAATAGGTGGTTTAGGTGCAACAATATTAACAATACTGGGACTATTTTTATAATGGACAAAAGAGAAATAACTGATACAATAGTAATACATTGCACACAAACTCCAGCAGATATGGATGTTGATGTGATAAAAGTAACTGAATGGCACAAAGAACGTGGTTTTGACACAATTGGATACCACTATTTAATTAAAAGAGATGGCACATTACAAGTCGGAAGAGATGAAGATGTTGTAGGTGCACATGCAGTAGCAGTAAATGGCACATCTATAGGTGTGGCACTAGCTGGTGGTGGAACATCTAGTATGGGTTGGGAGAATAATTTTTCACCTATACAATTTGAAACACTAAAAAGCATATTAATAAAACTAAAAGATAAATATAATATACAAAAAATTATAGGACATTCTGAGGTAGATAGTTCTAAGGAGTGTCCATCATTTGATGTACAAGGATGGTTAGAAAAAAATGGTTTGGTTTAGTGCACTTAAATTAGGATTAAATGCGGCAACGCATATATATAAAAAGAAACAAGAAACTAAAATGGCAATGGCTGATGCACAGCACATGCATGCTGCTAAGATGGCTCGTGGAGAAAGCGAGTATCAAGGTAAATTATTAGAGGCAAGACAGTCGGACTGGAAAGACGAGTTCGTGTTGGTCGTGTTAACGCTGCCAATATTAGTGATTGCCTGGGGGGTCTGGTCAGATGATCCACAGGCTATGGAGAAAATAAAAGTTTTCTTTGAACAATTCCAGCAGCTGCCGTCATGGTTCACAAATTTGTGGATACTTGTCGTTGCGAGTATATATGGTATAAAAGGTACTCAGATATTCCGTAACGGAAAAAAATAATGTCAGAAAACAGTTTCGAACTGATAAACGAATATAAAGAACAGATTCGTATACTTAGACAAGAGGTGGCAGAATTACAAGATGCTGGTAAAAGTAAAGATGCTGCAAATAAAAGATGTTTGCAGAAGTTAGAACATACTAATCAAGATTTAGAAGACGCAATTAAAAAAATAAAAAAACTGGAGGAAAAACATGATCAGAAAAATAAAAGAAAAGATCAAGAATCTTTGGGATAAATTTGTTGCCTGGCTTTTTTCAGGATACGATAAGTGAAATTTACATTAGCATTTTTACTTTGTTCAACTGTAGCAGAAACGTGCTTGCCTCCACATGTGTATCATTTAGAATTTAATAGTGAATATGAATGTCTGGTGGCTGGATATGAAGAATCATTAAATAAAATAATAGAGATAGGTCCTAAAGATGTTAATACACATTCAATGTATATTAAATTTGGGTGTTACCCTATTATAACAGAACAAGATACTTAGATATGAGAAACCCCTTAATAATTATATTATTACTATTATTAACTTCTGCCGCATACGCAGGATCAACACAGCATAATACATCTGGATCTAACACGGCTATTGAAGGTGGATATACGTCAAATGCTACTACAACATATCAATCTGGATCTAGCTCTAATAGTACAACTACTAATAACTCTACCTCTAATGTTAGATCAGCACCACCTAGTGCAGGAGCACCATCATATAATAGTATGACTCAAGATGTTTGTGCTGTTGGTGTGTCAGCTGGTGTTCAAACATTTGGCGTAGGTTTAAGTGGTGGTAAACATACAATAGATAAAAATTGTGAAAGATTAAAGTTAGCTAGAATACTTAATGACTTTGGAATGAAAGTTGCAGCTGTAGCTATACTTTGCCAAGACGAAAGAGTATTTGAATCTATGATTCAAGCAGGTACACCTTGCCCAATAGATGGTAAAATAGGTAAAGAGGCAAAGGCTTTATGGTCTAAGTATGATCATGAAAGACCAGACTATGATACATATGTTAAACGTATGAAAGATAGAAAAAAAATTGACGAAGAGTTAGCTAAATTAAAAGCAGAAAAAGAAGCTGCAGAAAAATATAAACAGGATAATTTTATAAAGGCAAAAGATTGGAAAGGCCCTAGGTAATGAGTAATAAACCACTTAAAATATCGGAGCAGGCAGCTGTGCAGATGCCGATGAAAACAGTTGCTAGTTTAATCTGCCTTGTTGCAATAGGAACATGGGCATACTTTGGACTGCATGAAACCCTCAATGCACACTCAACAAAGATAGAGTTAATGCAAAAAGATTTAGAACAAAACTCTGAGTTTAGAATTAAATATCCACGGGGTGAATTAGGTCAATCATCTGGAGAGGCTGAACTTTTTATGCTTGTAGAACATTTGAGTGGTGTTGTAGAGGACCTAGACACAGAAATTAAAGGTATGAGAAACAATGCAGTTAATATAGAATTTTTAAAATCTAGAACAGAAAAACTTACAGAAGATGTAGAGAAGTTAATTAGAAATGGGAGTGGTCACTAATGATAGAAATGGTTTTTGCTTTATTGCTTTTACAAGATCATAAAATTATAGAGCATCGTTATCACGAGTCGCTATCTAAATGTATGAAAGCTAGACGTTATGCTATGAAGGATAGAAGTCCTAGTGATAGAGTTGTTTTTAAATGTATACAATCGAAGGCAAACATAGAAGTATACATGGGTGAAAAGAAAATTACTTCATTGATATTAGAATGAGATGGTTCATAGGATTTTTTATTATATTTCTTTTAATGTTGTATGCAGTTGCAAAAGCTGATATACAAACAACAGATAATTTAATTACTAATGGTAACTTTGAAACAGGCAATAGTAATGGCTGGACTACCTCTGGTGATGTACAAGTATTAAATGATTGCTGTGAACTTAATAATGTTACCAGTAATTACGATTTAGAGTTTGGTGATAGTGGATCTATAGAACAAGATTTTAATTTATCATCTAATATCATAACTCAAGATATGTTAGATAATGGTATTACTTTAAACTCTACAATTGAAGCACAGAATGGCGAGTGCAGTGTCACTGGGTGTTGGGGTGGGCAAGGTAATGCAGATACATTTACTAACGTTTTAACTATTAAAGATAATGAAGGTAATGTTCTTGCATCTAATACTAATGTTAGAACAGATGTTACAGGTATAAATGGTGCTAATTTTACAGATACTTTAATATACACTGGCACAGGATCTAACGTTGGTAATATAAATATATCAGGATCTGATGCTAATGCCCCTGCGTATTTAGGAGGTCCTAATGTAGATAATATATCTGTAACCATGACTTACGATGATACTGTCATAGCTAATGAAGTAATAGAAGAAATAAATGAAGTATTTGAAGATTTAGAAAGTGTATTTGAGTATATTGAGTTTGAACAAATACAAGAAATATTTGAAGAAATGGTTGTATTTTTTACAGAACCACCTCCAATGGAAGAAGAATTATCTTTTGAACCAGTGTTAATGGCTATAGAAGAAATGCCCATGGAAGAAGAGGTAGTCATGGAAATAGAAGAAGAAATGGTTATGGAATTAGAAGAGACTATTGAAGAAGAAGTTATGGAGATGGAAGCAGCAGAGGAAAAACCAATAGAAGAAGAGATAGTAGAAGAAGAACCAAAACAAATAGCAGAAAAATCAAATGAAGAAGAAATTAAAGAAGAGAAACCTACTAGCGAGACTACTAACAAGTCCACTGTTTCGACAGAAAAAGTTACCAAACAAAAAAAGATACAGTCGAAAACAAAAACAACAAATGTTAAGTCACAGTCAAAGTTTGTAGCTTTAGAAAAAACTATGGAAAAAGTAGATAAAGATATAAAAGATATATCAAAAAATTTACAGATAAAAAATATTATTAAGTTAGATGCTATGGCAAGTGACCAGGCATCACTTGATATGTATAATGTACCCTTCTATAAAAGCGAAAATATTTATTTAGATCAATTAGAAATACAAGATTTAAGACAGGTATATGCTGAGATTACTTTAAATAGCTATATTGGTAATGATCCTGTAAAAATTAGAGAAGATAAATTACAACAAATAACAATCGAAAGAAATCAATTATTATTAGAATTAGAGGTATTAAAAAATGGATAAAATTAAAGGTCAATTAGCAGGAGTTGCAGCACTACTGGGAGTCATAGCCGCTATTGGTGGTGGCTTTGTAAAGTATGGAGAGATAGTAACTAAGATAGATGCATTAGAATCTAAAGAATGGACAGCTGTAGACACAACTGGGATTGAAACATCTATCGCTGTATTAGAAGAAAAAGTAGATGCATTAGAAAATGCAGACACTTCACACAATCATGACTTTGACCATACACATGACAATACTTCTGTTAAAATTATAGAAAAAGAAATAGATATATTGAAACTAGATATACGGGAGTTAAAAGAAAAATCTAAAAACCCACTAGCAAACTAATGTATTTAAACGCTAATATCCCACCAATAGAGTGTTATGTTCGTGGTAACTATCTAAGGGATCAAAAAGACTCACACGATAAATATTTTGAATGTGTAGTATTTGGATTTACATCAATACCTAAACAAGTGCCTTTGTTTCATTATATGATGACTGATGGTGGTATATGGTGGAGAGCACCTATATCAGCATTTTGTAAAAAACCTGGCATAAAAGAATTACCACTAAATGAATTAATGTTATGGGATTCATTTAGTTATAATGTAAGTGTTACTAGATTTTATCAATTACAAGGTTGTAAAATGATATATACATCTAGAAGAAAAAAACAAAGAGAAGGCACATACCTGTTTACAATTGACTGGTGTGCTGGTGACTATAATGAATTAGAT
>LULO01000482.1_pt1 | contig 15743 bp, 20 predicted proteins | sample 728121 | NCBI WGS metagenome assembly LULO01 (sample SAMN03860287, study PRJNA289734) | marine metagenome | biome: seawater column; feature: ocean; material: water; isolation source: Red Sea water column Station 149 - depth 50m | place: Saudi Arabia: Red Sea | collected 2011-10-15 | depth 50 m | reverse complement strand
TAGTATTTCTCAATCCAAAACTAATTGTATAATAATCACAAGTTTCATTTTCTAATGGTAAATTTTCTGCTGAACCAATAATCCATTTAATATTTTTATATTTTCTTAACTTCTTTTTACCTATATTTATCATTCCCTCATTGGGGTCTATACAAATTGCATTATTTAAATTCTTAGTTTTATCATGAAATAGTTTTGCTAGATCTCCTGTTCCACAAGCTACATCCAACAATATTTTGTTTGTTCCAGGGTTCATCCAGAACATTAGATCATTTTTCCACACCCTATGAATACCAAAGGACATAAAATCATTCATCAGATCGTATTTATCAAAAACTTTATCAAATACACCTTGGACAAGTCCCTTTTTATTTTGAAGATATTGTTGCATAAATAAATAATTTTAAGATTAATATAGTATCTAATGCCAGAATTGCCAGAAGTAGAAATTGTAAGAAAATCATTAAACAAAAAAATATCAGGAAAAATTATTAATGATGTAAGGGTTAAAAACCGAAATTTACGTCTTAAAATCCCAAAAAATTTTGAAACTAATTTGAAGAGAAAAAAAATAAAAAAAATTGGAAGATTTTCGAAATATATAATAATTTTTTTTACTGATAATTCTTACTGTGTAATTCACTTAGGTATGTCTGGTACTATCCATCTATTAAATACGTATTCAAAGAAAAAATTTACTAACACTAGCTTTTATCATAGCCCACATTTACCAAAAAAACATAATCATGTTGAAATTCAATTTAATAATTTGAAGTTAGTTTATAATGATCCTAGAAGATTTGGATATATCTTATTCATTAATTCTGAGAAAGAGCTATTAAAGAAATTTGAAAAATTTGGGCCCGAACCTTTTTCGAAGAATTTCAATATTAATTATGTAAAGACATATTTTAGAAATAAAAAAAAAAATATTAAAAATTTTTTGTTAGACCAAAATTTTGTTTCAGGAATTGGAAATATTTATGCTAGTGAAATATTATTTGAGTGTAAGATAAATCCGTTAATTTCAGCTGACCTTTTGAAAGAAGAACAAATTGTCAAAATTATTAAAAAATCTAGAGAAGTATTAAAAAAATCAATAGTTAAAGGTGGATCTTCCATTAGAGATTTTAAAAATACTTCAGGCAACAAGGGTTTATTTCAAAATGAATTTAAGGTCTATAATAGAGAAAACTTAAAATGTCCCCGAATAACTTGTAGAGGAAAAATTTTTAAAATAGTTGTCACAAATAGATCAAGTTTTTTTTGTAATAAATGCCAAAAATAAAAAAATTATTATATTGACCGGTTTTACATCTCAATATATACAATCGCGCTTATGGCAAATACCAAATCAGCAATTAAGAGAGTACGTAGAATATCGAGACAGACAGCTGTTAACAGGTCAAGAAAAAGTAAATTCAGATCTGCAGTAAAAAAAATGAACGTTTTAATAGAAAAAAAAGACAAAAAAGAAGCCCTTGCCTTTTTACCAAAGCTAAATTCTGAGTTAATGAAGATTTCTAAGACTGGCGTTATAAAAAAACAAAATGCGTCAAGAAATATTTCTAGAATTACAAAAAAAATTAATTCTTTATAACAACTTTAAGTAGTTAATCAAAAATATATATATAATTTATATTTCTTAATTAGTTCTAATTGCAACCAGCGGTTTGAATATTAAAGAACAACATCTAAATTTTAATTTAGTTTCATTACAACATATAGAAAAACAATTTGTTTTAGAAAGTAAATTTTATTTTACTAACTTTGAGTTGATAATTTATCGATTCAATCTGGAATTTATACAATTCTAAATTTTATTTTTTTTTGAATTTATAAATTAATTTATTGCATAAAAATTTTAGATAAGTTTTAAGGGATTCCCACCATGAAAAACAATTTACAAAATAATTCAACAATAGAAGAGAAAAAACTTGATTGGAATATTGTTCAAAATGTAATGAAAGATAAGTTTGGCAGTGATATTTTTGATAGCTGGCTAAAAAAAATAGAACTTATAGATGAATATAAAAATTATGTACTAATTTCTGTATCTACAAGGTTTATTAGAGATTGGATAACTTCAAGATATTTAGATCAAATATTACAAATTGTTAAAAGTTTTAAAAAAGACATCGTGAGAATAGAGTTTCTAGTTGAAGATAAAAAAAATCTAGCCTTCAATATAATAGAATAGATCCAAATAAAAATTTTAATAATTTTATTACGGGACAAAGTAATAAATTAGCTTTTGAAGCTTCAAAAAAGGTATCTCAAGAAATCGCCCACTATAATCCGCTATATTTATATGGAGGTGTTGGAATGGGAAAAACACACTTACTTAATGCTATAGGTCTTGAACTTAAAGATAAAAATAAGGTTATGTTTATTTCTGCTGAAAGATTTATGTACCAATTTGTAAAATCAATAAAATCTAATGATATGGTTAAATTTAAAGAATATTTTAGGAATACAGATATTCTTTTAATTGACGATATTCAATTTATGAATGGAAAAGAGGCCATGCAAGAAGAGTTTTTTCACACATTCAATGCATTGTTTGACAAAGGTTCTCAGATTATTGTGTCTGCAGATAGACCTCCAAATAAACTTTCAAGAATTCAGGACAGAATTAAATCAAGATTTTCTGGTGGATTAGTTGTAGATATTCAGAACCCTGATTATGAATTAAGATCTAAAATTATTAAATCAAAAACAGAGGAGCTCAAGTTATTTTACTCTAATCAAGTTCATATTAATGAAGAAATTCAAAAATTTATAAGCACTGAAGTCAGAACAAGTATAAGAGAATTAGTTGGTGCTTTAAATAGAATAGTATCTTTTTCAAGAATTTATAACAAAATACCAAATTTATCTGAAGTAAGAGTTATTTTGAAAGATCTACTTAACTTGTCGGAAAACAAAGTGACAATAGATACGATACAAACAATTGTATGCAAGTTTTTTAAAATAAGTAAAAATGAAATGCTTTCACCAAGAAGATCAAGATATCTTGTAAGACCTAGGCAAACAGCCATATATTTAGCAAAAATGTTAACTTCAAAATCTTTACCTGAGATCGGAAGGGCGTTTTCAAATAGAGATCACACTACAGTTATTCATTCTGTAAAGACCATTGAAAAACTTAGAAAAGAGGACAATGAATTGAATATAAATATAGACAGTTTGAAAAATAAAATTTTGTATAACCAAGATAATGAAATTTAGTGTTAACCAACAAGATCTTCAAAAGTCCTTAGGTTATTGCCAAGGTGTAATTGAAAAAAGAAGTACTCTTCCAATCCTATCAAATGTGCTGCTCGAAATAAACAGTGGGCATTTAACAATCACCGCAACAGATTTAGATTTAATTTTTATCCATAAAATTTCTAATGTTGAGATTTTAGAGGAAGGTAAAACAACTACTTCATCGTCAATTATGTATGATATTGTAAGAAAAATATCTTCAGGAAGCAAAATAAGTTTTTCAAATCCTAGTGAAAGTAAACTCCAACTTGAATCTGAAAAATCAATATTTAATTTAAATTGTATAAGTGCCTCTGAATTTCCCTTAACAGATGAAAATTTTAATCAAAATGAATTTTCAATGCATTCAAAAGATTTACTGAAGTTATTAAATAAATGTAAATTTTCAATATCTAACGACGAAACTAGGCATTATTTGAGTGGGATTTTTTTCCACCAGACACAAGTTGAAGACAAAGCTTACTTAACAGCTGCTGCAACAGACAGTCATCGTATGTCAGTATCAAAAATTAGATTAAATAATAAAATTGAATTTGATCCTGTAATTCTCCCAAAAAAAACTATTTTTCAACTCTGTTCTTTATTAGAAGATTTTGAGGGAGATGTAAAAATTTCAAATATAAAATCTAAAATAAAATTTGAATTAAACAATAGTATATTAATTTCGAAACTTATTGATGGAAAGTTTCCTAATTACATTCAGGTTATACCAAAAGAGAACCAGAAAAAATTAGAGATAGAACTCAAACCGTTCCTTAATTCAGTTGATAGAGTAGCATCAGTTTCTTTAGACAAAAAAGATGGAGTGAAATTTAATTTAAAGAAAAATATGCTCGATATGTCTGTAAACAATACGAATAGTGGAGATGGAAAAGAAAGTTTATCTGTTAAATTTGATCACGAATTAGATATTAGTTTTAATTCAAGATATCTAATTGATGTAGCTTCTCAGTTAGACGGGGATCAAATCGAGATTTATTTAAAAGATACTGGATCTCCTGCTTTAATTAGAGACCCAGCTGATTTTGACAGTATTTATGTAGTTATGCCAATGAAAGGCTAATCAATAGTATCTAATTCAGAGTATATTTTTTTTTCAATTAAGTTAGTGAATTCTTTAGAGTCTAGTCCTGGTTCAATAGCCTCTAGTATTGAAATTGTTATAGTTTTATTTTTAATTAAACTTCCCTTTTTTGGCCACACAGTCCCAGAGTTTATTGCTATAGGCTGACACTTTATATTTAATTCACTATAAATTCTTCCAACACCTTTTTTAAATGGAACTCTTTCATCTGGTAATACCCTAGTTCCTTGAGGGAATATAATAATTGGTCTATCAGAAGTAATTACAGCATTTTTAATTTTATCTATAAGACCAATGTTATCTTTAGATATTTTATTTCTGTTTACAGAAATTGATCCAATTTTACTTAAATACCAACCAAATACTGGTATTTTTAATAATTCATATTTAAGTATGAATTTTGGTGAGTTGAAAATAGTTTGTAAAAAAAAAGTTTCAAACATCGATTGATGAGACGAAGCAATGAAAAATTTTGTATCATTAATAATGTTTTCTTTTCCTTTGATATTAATTTTAGTATTCAAAAAAAATTTCAGACAAAAACTTGACCAATAACCAAATAATTTACCACCAAATAATACAATTTTTTGAGGAAACATTAGAGAGGGAAGAAAGAGAATTGATATAACTACTATTCCAGTAAAGAAAAAAAATGAAAATAATTTATTTCTTATCATTTTGTCCAAAAATTAGATTATATCTTCTAATTTTTGTCTTTTTTTTAAAATAGTTATTTTGGATTTATTTATTAATATTTCGCTTGGTTTTGGCCTTATATTATAATTTGAGCTTAAAGAAGAACCATATGCACCTACATCACTTATAAAAATTAAATCTCTCTCTTTTAATTTATTAAAATTGCTTACAGATAAGAATTTATCTGTAGTTTCGCAAATTGGACCAACGAACTCATAACTCTTTTTTGATTTTTTTTTATTTTTAAAGGCAGGCAATATTTGATGTTTAGCACCATATAAAGCTGGTCTCATCATATCGTTCATTCCAGCATCTAAAATTACAAAAATTTTTTTACTGGTTTCCTTTAAATATATTACCCTTGATATCAAAATTGCAGTATTCCCAATTATTGATCTGCCAGGTTCAAAAATAAGTTTTGAATTATTTTTTCTTAAAAATTTTTCAATTGCTGATTTATATTTTTTATAATCAAGTTTTTTTTGATTTTTTTCGTATGATATGCCCATGCCACCGCCTAAATCAATATATTCAAATTTAAATTTGGCTTTATTAATTATTTTATCAATAGCTTTAAGCATTTTTTCATATGGTTTATGATTGGTAATTTGACTACCAATATGTACACTTAGGCATTTTAATTTAATATTTTTTGACGTTCTTAAAACAGAGACTAATTTCAAAAATGTTTTCTCATCCACTCCAAATTTATTTTCTTTTTTTCCAGTTGAAATTTGTTTCAAGGTATTTGCATCGGTATTTGGATTTAATCTAATTCCAATATTTACAACCACATTTTTTTTCTTAGCTATTTTTTCAATTATTTTTATCTCACTTTCAGACTCAGAATTTATCAGTAATATTTTTTTTTCTATTGCAAATTTGAGTTCACTCTCAGTTTTTCCAACTCCAGAAAATACTATCTTTTTTTTGTTAATTCCCGCCTTAAGTGCTAGCATAAGTTCTCCTTTTGATACCACATCTGCGCCAAGTCCAAAATTTTTTATCTCCCTAATTAAATTAAGATTTGTATTTGATTTAATTGCAAAACAAACTAATGGAGAAAACTTTTTAAAATGTGTAAAGAAATTTATAATGTTACTTCTTAATTTATTATATGAATAACAATATAAAGGTGTGGAGTATTTTATTGCAAGTTTATCAAGACTTATATTCTCGATAAAATAATTATTATTTTTATATCTCATTAGATATTATAAGTGACAGTTCTAGTATCATTCGCTTGATACTCAGGATCTCCCTTTCTACCACATGCTGTCAGTACTACTAAGCAAATTAAAATTAAAATTATTTTATTTTTCATTATTTTTTTTATATCTTCTTATCATCTTCTTTATATTACCAAAAGATGTTCCACCATGAGAAGTTTTCGAATTTATTGAGTAATTCAGATCAAATATTTTAAGAACATCACTTTTAAGTTTCGGTTCAACTTTGTTTATTTCATTTATTGTAAGATCACTTAGAGATTTGCCATTTCTTTCTGCAAAGTTAATAATTTTTGCTGTTTGCAAGTAGGATTTTCTAAAAGGATAGTTTAATTCTCTGACCATGTAATCTGCCAGGTCTGTAGCTGTTAGGTAACCTTTATTTGCGAGACTAAGCATTTCTTTCTTATTAACTGAAAAATTTTTAAATATATCATTTAAAAGACTTAAGGATATTTTGAGCTGATCATATGATTTAAAAACTAATTCTTTATCATCTTGTAAGTCTTTAAAGTAAGACAAAGGAAGCCCTTTTAAAATTGTGAGCATTGAAAAAAGATTCCCAAAAGATGATCCTGTCTTACCTCTTAAATATTCGAGTGGGTCTGGGTTTTTTTTTTGAGGCATAATTGAAGATCCAGTTACAATTTTGTCATTTAAATGAATTAGATTATAGGCGTCTGAGTTCCAAATTATAAATTCTTCAGCAATTCTTGATATATGTATTGAACAGGCTGAACATGCATAGAGAAAATCTAAAACAAAATCTCTATCAGAAACAGTATCTATAGAATTATCTGTCGGTTTTGAAAAGTTGAGCTTTTTTGTAGTGAAGTTTCTATCAATGTTAAAAGAAGTTCCTGATAAAGCAGCTACACCAAGTGGATTTTCATTTAGAGCATCTAAATTATTCTTAAATCTTTTTTTATCTCTTTTGAACATTTCAACGTAAGCCATCATATAATGTGCAAATGAAATTGGTTGAGCATTTTTTAAATGAGTAAAACCAGGCATGACGGTTTTTATATTTTTATCTGCAACTTTCAGAATTGTACTTATAAGAGCATTAAGTGTTTTAGTTATTTCATAAGTTGATTTTTTTAACCATATTTTAAAATCAGTGATTACCTGATCATTTCTAGATCTTGCGGTATGTATAAATCCAGCATCCTCACCAATCAAATCAAACAATCTTTTTTCAATATTCATATGAATATCCTCAAGATTTTTATCAAAGGGAAATTTTTTTTTTATAATTTCATTTCTTATTCTATTTAAACCCCATACAATCTTATTTTTAATTTTAAAATTTATTATTTTTTGCTTAAAAAGCATTTCTGTATGAACAATAGATGCAGATATATCTTCATTAAATAATCTTTTATCTATATCTAGTGATCCGCCAACTTTTCTGAATAGATTATTAGAGTTTTTTTTTATTCTAGAACTCCAAATTGGCTGATTGTTTTTATTTTTAGTCATGATAATTAATCATTCTTATTAAATGAAATTTAAAAATTTTTATTATTTTACTATTTTTCTATACTTAATATCATCTGGAACCTCATATTCAATAGAGCAACCTGATATTAAAAACTTGATAATTCATAAAGAAAAAAAAATAATTAAAGGAGTTTACTTTTTTGACTCACTTAATAACAAAAAAACTCTAGAAGAGTTTAAGAATAATATAAGTTTAATTAATTTTTGGGCAACTTGGTGTGCGCCTTGCAAGGAGGAAATGCCATCTCTGAATAATATAAAAAATATTTCTGAGTTAAAAAAAATAAATATAATTCCTATTAATATTGGTGAAGAGGAATATGAAAAATCTAAAATTTTTTTCGATGAACTCGGCATAGACAATTTAGAAATATTTAGTGGCCCAAGCGGAGATCTTGCAAAAAAGTTTAAACTAAGAGGTGTACCAACAACTATTATATTAGATAAAGAAGGACATGAGATATCTAGAATACTTGGATCAATTGATTTTTTAGATAAACAATTTTTAGAATGGTTAAAGAGTATAGTTAATTCTTAAAAAAATAAGCCAAACCTACTAAGACAATGATAGCAATGAACTGAAGTAAAACTCTTAATTGCATAAGTTTATTTGAATATTTTTTATCTTCATTCCCTTTAAATAAAGTTTTAATCCCTAAAATCAAAACAACTGCAACTGAAATGAGTAAAATGACTGCTACGATTTTTACTAAAATTTCTGAAACCATTATTTGATTGTAGTTTCTTTTTAAAATAAAAAAACATAATTAATTCTCTATGACATTTTGCCTAAATACAACAATTGTAAAACCAGAAGAAGGTGAGGAAATTAAAAATGCAGTTATTTTACTTCATGGTTATGGTGGTGATGGTAAAGATATTAGTATGCTAACTCTCAATTGGAAAAGGTTTTTAAAAAATACAGTATTCTTATGCCCAGATGGTCACGAAACCTGCCCTATCAATCCAGTAGGCTTTCAGTGGTTTGATTTATCAAAAGAGGATGAAGAGTATGTTCTTAATGAAGCCCATAAAGCAGAAAATATAATAAATAAATTTATCGAAGAAATTAAGGACACATATAATCTTAAAAATTCTCAAATTTGTATTTCTGGTTTTAGCCAAGGATGCATGATGTCATTAAATATTGGACTAACATCCGAAGAAAGTTTCAATTGTGTGGTTGGTTTTTCAGGAAAAATTATAAGTAAGGACGATATATCATTAAGATTAAAATCAAAACCAAAAATTATGCTTATTCACGGAAATTTAGATGAAGTAGTATCTCCAAATTACTTATTAGATGCAAAAGATTTTTTAATTAGAAATAAATTAAATATTCAAACTTTAATGATAGAAAATTGTGGCCATCATATCCCAATTGAAGCATCAAGTGCGGCATTAAATTTTATAAAAAAAAATTTAAAAACATAATAAATATTTTTTTATTAAATATCCTGGATTGAAATAAAAATTTATATAAGATAAGCTTAAGTATGGTTTTTAATTCTGATCAAAATCTATCATTAGAAAAATGTCCAGCATTAGTCTTAAATGCTGATTACCGACCTTTAAGTTATTATCCATTATCATTATGGAGTTGGCAAGATTCTATTAAGTCTGTTTTTTTAGATAGAGTTTCAATTGTAAGCTATTATGATCGAACTGTAAGAAGTCCTTCTTACAGTATGAAATTACCTAGTGTAATAGCTTTGAAATCATTTATTAAGCCCCAAGCAAATCCAAATTTTACTAGGTTTAACGTATTTTTAAGAGATAAGTTTAGTTGCCAATATTGTGGAAGTAAAAATGAACTAACCTTTGATCATTTGCTACCAAGGTCTAAAGGTGGAAAAACTGATTGGAATAATGTGGTAACAGCATGTTCGTCATGCAATGTAAAGAAAGGAGGCAGACTACTTAAAAGTTCTGGAATGTCTCTTTTTCAATGGCCGTACGAACCAACTACTGAAGATCTTCATAAAAATGGAAAAAATTTCCCGCCTAACTTTTTGCATAAAAGCTGGATGGATTATCTATACTGGGATGTAGAATTAGAGCCTTAATTATATTTTTTCAGAAATTTTTATTGCAGCCTTAGAACCAGTTTTAATTATTTTGTCCAATACTGAGTATAAACCTTTTTTGGTAGCACCTTTTTCGTATGCAATATCCTTATGGTGAAGTTCATCCTGTCTAAATTTTATAATTTTATTTTTTAACTCTTCTTCATCTGATCCAAGTTGATCAATTTGATCTTTATAATGTCCATCAATTACCTCTTCAACAGATGCAGTGCACAACATGGCAGCTTTTCTTCCTAAAATTGTTGATCCAAAACCCAAACCCACACCCAACAAATCCCAGAGCGGCAATAGTTTTGTTGGAGAAATATCTCTTTTTTTTATCTCGGCTTCGAAATAATTCTTATGCTCTAGTTCATGAACTTTCATTTCTTCAATTGTTTTTTCAAGCTTGCTATCTTTACAGATTGTTTTTAAAGCTAAGAGTTGTCCTTCATAAATCTTTACTGCGCCTCTTTCCCCAGCATGATCTACACGAATGAACTCCTCTACTTTTTTTGAATTAGTTTTTTTCATAAACAAGGGTTCTTACTGAATAAATAAGAATTAATAAAGAGGACAAAAAGTTTAATCCTGCTAGAGATATACCGAATAAAGTAAAAGATATATCTTTACAACTTGGCAATGTCTGATTTAAACTTTTTAATAAATCAGCTTTATCTGTAATATTTAAAGAATTGTTACTGCAACCCTTAAATTCCTCAAAAATATTGTTTTCTATACCAAAATGGTATCCAGAAATTATCATACCAACAGCAAATGTTGTTATTAATAAAATCAATACCTCATCTTTTTTTGGAAAATTAAATCCAACAAAACTTACAAAAATTGCTAAAATAAAAGGCACTCTCTGATAAAGACATAATTTACATGGCTGATAATTTAAGTAATATTCTACATACAAGGCATAGATAATTGCAAAAATAGAATATCCTAAAATTACCAAATATAAACTTTTTCTGCTTAAAAAAATATTCATTAACTTATAAAATTTTCTAAAAAATTATATATTAATAAAGCGAAAATAATTATTACAATTGACACGATTATTGAAACTTTTAATAATTTTTTCTCAATAATTTTACGCATGGCAGCACCAAAATTTCCTATTAAAAAAGCAATTAAAAAAAACCTAGATCCTCTCGTTAAAAAGGAAATAATAATAAAATAAAAAATATTAAAATGCACAAAGCCACTTGTAATTGTTAATAGTTTAAAAGGGATTGGCGTAAACCCTGCAATAGCAAGTAAGGTCATCCATGCGATGACACCTCCCTCACTAGAAACCTTATCTTTTAAAAAAGATGCATTATCAACACCATATAATTCAAATATTTTTAAACCTATTTCGTTAAAAAAAATGTATCCAATTAGATAACCCAAGCATGCACCCAGTACCGATGATATTGTTGCGATTAGAGCTATTCTGTACCATTCATGCCTTTTCGCTATTGTCATTGGAATGATTAATACATCTGGAGGTATTGGAAAAATAAAACTTTCTATAAATGATATAATAGCTAGAAAAAATTTTGAACTTTTATGTGCAGCTAATTCAATTGATTTCCTATATAGCTCTTTAAACATATTTTCTTTTATTATAATAAATGTTTTAATACTATTGTTAAAATCAATGCAGTCTTTTGACTGAGGGCGAATGGCGGAACTGGTAGACGCGTTGGACTCAAAATCCAATAGTAGCAATACTGTGAGAGTTCGATTCTCTCTTTGCCCACCAAAAATTTATGAAAGTAAGTGAAATAAATAATTTATTAGAACTCTTTTTTGAAAGATACAAATTACAAGATAAGAATAGTATTTTTTTAACACCTCTTAATAATAATCAAAGATCTTTTACATGGGAAGAAACAAAAAATAACATTCTAAAACTCTCAAAGGAGATAAGTAATATTAATCAAAAGGGAGATAGATGCTTACTAATTTCTGAAAATAGACCAGAGTGGATGATTTCTGATCTTTCGATAATGTTGTCTGGTTCAATTACAGTTCCAGCCTACACTACATATGTTGAGAAAGATTATGAATATATTATTAACGATTGCCAGCCAAAAGTTTTGATTGTTTCTAATCAAGATCAATTTTCTAAAATTGAAAACATACTTAAAAATAATACTTCAATTAAAAAAGTTATTTCGTTCGAAGATCTTAAAATTGATAAAGATAAATATCTTAATTTTAAAAATTTAAATTTAGGAAATAATGCTTCTGAATCTCCACCATCTATAATTGATATTACAAGAAAAGATCCTGCATGTATTATTTATACCTCTGGGACACAAGGAAATCCAAAAGGGGTAATATTAAGTCATGGCGGTATACTTAATAATTGCGAGGGAGCAATGGAAATATTAGAACCTATTGTTTCTAAAAATTCTAGGTTCTTAACATGGTTACCATTGTCACATTCTTATGAGCATGCAGTTCAATTTGTTCAAATTTGTGTAGGTGCAAAAGTATTCTATGCTGAAAGTATAGAGAAATTAATTAAAAATATGAATGATTGTAAACCACATATAATGACAGCTGTTCCAAGATTTTATCAGAACCTATATCAAAAAATTAATTCGGCTTTTAATAAAGCAACAGGTTTGAAAAAGAAATTAATTTCTAAAATGTTACAAATTGGAAAAAAGAAAATCAATAAACAACCACTTTCGTTAATGGATAATTTTTTTGATTTTATACTAGAAACTGTTGTTAGAAGAAGCTGCAATCCATTTCATGATATTAGGGTAGAAACCGTAGGACCACCTTTTAAAGGAAATGAGGTAAAAATTGCTCAAGATGGTGAGATATTAGTTAAAGGAGAGAACGTAATGCTTGGCTACTGGAACAATAAAGAAGAGACAGACAAAGTGTTAAAAGACGGTTGGCTACATACAGGAGATATTGGTTTATTTGAGAATGATTACCTCAAGATTACAGACAGAAAGAAAGATATATTGGTTACACCTGGAGGAGATAATATTTCTCCGTTAAAAATTGAAAATGAATTAGTTAATTCAGAATTAATTGATCAAGCAATTGTTTATGGAGACAATAAACCTTATTTGGTCTCAATGTTAGTTCTTAGTGAAGAAAAAAAAAATATTAATGAAGAAGAAATTCAAAAAGAAATAGAAAAAATAAATAAAAATCTTACAAAAGTTGAAAAAATTAAAAAATTTTTTATTTCAGAAGAAAAATTTTCAATTGAAAATGGAATGCAAACACCAACAATGAAGTTAAAAAGATATAAAATAATTCAAAAATTTAAAAATAAATTTGAAAGTTTATATTAATAAAAAATTATATTGTTTATTTATCGCAATTTACTTAACTTTTTTTAAATAAAATTTAAAAAAAAATTTCTAGAGTTAAGTTTTTTTTTAAAACAAATAAAGATTTGACATAACTATTCAAAAAAAATAAAAAAAGAATAACTAAACGAATCAAAAAGATTCGTAAAAAAAAGGGAGCTAAAGATGGCTAAAAGAAGAAAAAAAGCTGCTAAAAAGAAAACTAAGAAAAAAGCTAAGAAAAAAGCTAAGAAGAAAAGAAGAAAATAGTTTAGTATTCTTTTTAATTGATTACGCTTCTCATGGCGCTTGCGTGGGAAGCGTTTTTTTTTATTCTGTTACAACTTCTTCAGAGATTTCTTCTGGTGCAGGCTTAGATTCAATTTTTTGAATTTGTTTCTCTAAATTTCTCTTAAGAGCTTTATCAAGTTTCTTTTGAGTATCTTCTAGATTAGTTCCCATTACAATTTGAAATTCTGTTAGTAACCTGTCGTAAGCTTTTTCAAAAAGTTGTCTCTCACTATATGATTGGTCTATCATCAAATCGTCTCCTTTGTTAAGATCTCTTACTACTTCGGCAAGCTCATATATTTTACCTGATGATATTTTTGCTTCGTACTCCTGTGCCCTTCTGCTCCACATTGATCTTTTGATTTTAGGTTTACTTTTTAAAATACTAATACATTTGTTTACTTGATTTATTGTTGCAAGTGGCCTCAAATGTGATTGTTTGTTTACTGGGACCATCCCACTAGCTTTATCTTTCTCAAATTTTAAAATGTATGTTTCCACATCAATTCCACCAATGTTAATCTTTTTGAATTCAGTAATCTGACCAACACCATGTTTTGGGTAAACTACATAATCTTTAACTTTATACTCCCTTTTTTCAGTCTCTTGTTTTTTTACTTTTTTAATTTCTGGCTTTTGCTCATTATTTTTTGGAATTCTTAAAGCCTCAGTTTTTATTTGAGCTTTTTCAACTTTTTTTGGCTTAGATAAAATTTTAGATGTTTTAATTGTTTTAGTTTTTTTAAGAACTTTTTTTTTTGGAATTTTTTTTGTTTTTGCTAGTTTTGTTTTTTTTTTAATTACTTTATTTACTTTATTTACTTTTACTTTAGTTTTCTTATTGGGCGTTTTCTTTAAAATATTTTTCAAATTTATCATCTTCGTTTTTAAATTTTTCATGATCCTCAGGGGGATCTTTTTTTTCGTTTATGTTTGGCCAAATTTCAGAGTACTTTGTATTCATTTCAAGCCATTTTTCACTTCCTGGCTCTGTATCTGAAACTATAGCATCGACTGGACACTCTGGCTCACAAACGCCACAATCTATACACTCATCCGGTTTAATTACAAGCATATTTTTGCCTTCATAAAAACAATCAACTGGACAAACTTCAACACAATCCATCAATTTACACTTAATACATTTTTCATTTACAAGATATGTCATTATAGATTTTGTTTAACTTTTTCTTTGATATCACCTACTACTTTATTATCTAAATACAACAAGCCTGATAAACGTCTCATTAGATTTGTTTCATAAACATCTGCATTTTCATCAGAGTAAATAATCTTCCACAACGCTTCTATTATAATTTTTTTTTCGTCTTCACTTATGTTTTTAACCTTTTTTGTAAAATCTAATATTTGATTTGAATCCTGTTCTTTTTTTTCAGCTTCTCTAATTATCTCCTTCAAATTTTCATCTTTTGCGCCCATTTCAATTAATGCTTTGATTATTATGTTTTTTTCCTTTTCTGTGTAGTTTTCATCAATTTTTGCTGAATGAATTAATAAAGAGCAAACGGCAATTAAAGAAACATTATTTTCTTTAGTATCCTCATTTTTTTTAAAAAGGTTAAACATTAATCTAAATTAAGTTGCTTCAAAACTTGAAAAGGATTGTCTTTAATTTCTTTATTTACATTCTTTTTCTTAAATACTTTTTTAGATGGTAAATACTTGAAGTAAAGATCTTTTTGTTTTTCAAAAGTTTTATAATTCATTTTATTTAATAATTTTATAAAGTTTTCCTTATTACAACCTAATAAATTTAACATGTCAGGTATCAGTTTTATCTCTGTGTCATTATTTTTATTTTTTGAATTAAAAATCATAAGAAATAGCCTCTCTAGAATATCAATTCTTACATAAAACCTGTCAAATTTTTCAAATCCACATAAAAGCATAAATTCTCTATTTGTTGGTTTGTCTTGTTGCAAAAAGTTTAACCCAAACTTTGGGGGTTCTAATTGTTCATTTTTTTGATTATAAATTTTCCACAATAAAGTTCTCAAAGAGACTGTACTTGGTTTAAATAATTTAAATAAAAAAATATGATAACGACCAAATCTTACTCCTAAATTTCTTAGTTTTTTCCTCTCATTTTGATCAAGCTTTTTAAGATAAGATAAAACATCCTCTCTCTTAACAACCCCATTGTTTTCATATAGGTGATAAGCTAAAGCCCTAAGGTCTGAGTTTTTTTCTTGAGTATTTTTTAAATCAACCAAACTTTTTAACTCTGTATTTATTTTTTTTTGTATCCATCCTTGAATAAATAAAT
>LULO01000645.1_pt1 | contig 15826 bp, 18 predicted proteins | sample 728121 | NCBI WGS metagenome assembly LULO01 (sample SAMN03860287, study PRJNA289734) | marine metagenome | biome: seawater column; feature: ocean; material: water; isolation source: Red Sea water column Station 149 - depth 50m | place: Saudi Arabia: Red Sea | collected 2011-10-15 | depth 50 m | reverse complement strand
TGAATCAGATAGAAACATCTTATCTAAGCAAGATGTTATGTCAGTTGATTATCATAGTGCTTATCACGTTATGGGAACTAAGTGGACATCTGCTTCAGATAACCCAACTAACGCAGCGTTAGCTAACGATAACAACTGGGCAATCACATACGATGCTGATTTAATTCCTATAGTTGAGCTAATCGTTAACTCCCCACTTGATACAGGAACTAATCCTTAATAATATTAAGTTGTGGTCATCCAAAACCTCATCAATTATTGGTGGGGTTTTTTCTTTACGCTACAATAAAACTAAATTACTTTATTAATCGTGGCAGCTACTATAGACGCAACAATAAAAGGAGAAAATGCCAATAGTTATGTCACATTGACAGAAGCTAACGATTATTTCGACACTTCTCCAGATTCTTCTACTTGGACTAATAAAACAGACGATCAAAAGAAGAGATCATTAATATCTGCTGCTAGATGGATTGATACTTTAGTTTTTTATGGAGATAGATGTGACGATGGACAGGCATTAAAGTTTCCAAGAAATAATTATCAGGTAGATGGTGTCGAATTGGCTTGTTCTAAAATTCCTAATCCAATTAAATATGCACAATATGAATTAGCCAGAGCTTTAGCAAACGACACAGACGCAATAACAGGAACTACAGGAAAAGATGGAAACTTTGAAGAAGTAAACTTAGGAGATATTAAAGTTAAATACAACACTGCAAGTCAGGGAACTGGATCTATAAATAATATTCTTGATGTCTACCCATGGCTACAAAGTTATCTTGGAGCGTATATGCTAGGCGGTGCTGGCAGTTTCCAACTAAGGGCGGTTAGAGGATAATGGCAGGACAACTAGACACAGCATTAAAACAGATTGCAAAACAAGTGGTGTCTCAACTAGGAGACTCATTAGACACAACTATTATCTACACTAGAAAATCATCTACATCGTACAACACATCTACTGGTGCAGTAACTACCAGTGACACCAGCTACACAATAAAAGTTCCTGTTGAATTTATACAATCCAGTGAGGAGACAGGATTTCAAGAGAACATAGCTAGAGTTTTTATAACACCTGATCTTATAGGGGATAGCCAACCTCTGCTATCAGATGAAATAACCCTTACATTTTCTGGATCGACCAGAGTTGCAAAGATTACAGATGTAAGAACTTTGCGTGGCGGTCAAGAATATCTATTTAGAATTGACGTTATTTTCTAATGACTTTAGTAAACGCACGAGCAGCATTTGAAACAGCAATCAAAACTGCTGTAGTTGCTGCTGATAACACAGTAACAGTCGTATTTGATAATATGCCTTTTACAACTCCAGGTAATAATAAAAAGTATGTAATGGTAAGTCTTAATTTTGCACAAGCGACTACACAAACTCATGGTGCTGCCCAAGATTATTACTCTGGTTCTATAAGATGTGGGATTTTAACACCACCAAATAAAGGAAGTGCCGTAGCATCTGCAATAGCCGAATCAGTTATTGATGGATTGATTTCAGTAAATGCACCTGGATACTCAGATACATTTTCAGTAAGTCCTAGAGTATCTGCAATCGAAGGACCAACTGCTGTCACAATAGAAGGAGATAGCCACTTTTTATCTGTCGTAAGTTGCGACTTTACTGCCAATGCCTAGTAGAAAACCACTATCAAAAATGCCTAACGACTTGAGAAAGTTAATCTTAAAAGGCAGAAAACAATTAGCAAAAGACATAGTACACTCTCTTACTGAAGATGGTCCTTGGTGGACAGGAACATTCGGTGAAAACTGGGTCGTATCCAAAACTCCTGTAAAACCTACACGAAAGAGAAACCCAGATACACCTTACTTTATGATTCCTGCTAGAACTGAAAGAGTATTTAAAAACGCAAGAGTACCCACAGCAAAAATGGGTCAAGATTTATACGTAGGAAACAGAGCTAAGTATGCTGGTTTTGCAATAAACGCTCCAGGACAAACATTGCCTAACCTTAAAAATAAGCAAGTAACATACGCAGAACACGCAAAGGAGCATAAAATAACAGCTAAACAACCAAACTGGTACAACGTCTACACGTTAGGTGGGCTTATCAACAAAGATATAGACAAAGCATTTAAAAAAGTTGGTTTTAAATAATAAAGTAGTAGTATAGTATAAGAATACACTATTCAACTTTATGGCATCAGACAGAGCAATCGACAAGCTAAAGAAAGCGTTTAGCATAGGCAAAAGAAGTAGCTACCCTATATACAAAGATGGCGAATTAATTTTACAGGTGTACTGGACACCATTAACCATTGCTGATCGAGATGCAATAAATGATACTCTAATAGCCAGCAATAGAGTACAAAATGAAAGCAGCCTAGACTTTGCTCTTCAAGTAATCATAAGTAAAGCTGAAGATGAGAACGGTCAAAAGCTATTTGTTGAGGCAGATAGACCAAGTTTAAGAAGAGAAATACCATTAGGAGTTTTACTTGAACTTATGACTAAGATGCAAGAGTTGGGTGAGGAGGCTACCCCTGATGCCGTAAAAAGCACAACTGAATAAAGACCATTATCTATATTTTCAGTTTATGATCGCTGAAACATTAGGAATGACAGTCGAATATTTGCGTAAAAATATGACCTTAGAAGAAGTCTATGGATGGAACGCTTACTTTAGTCTTAAACATCAAAGAGAAAAGAAAGCATACGAAGATGCCCAAAAGAAAGCTCAATATCGTAAGGTACGCTAAACTAGGTTTAATGTTTTCTAAAAATTAGTGGCTGGCTCTAATTACGATGTAAATATTAAGTTAGATGTTCGGAAGATAAACCAGCAGATAAATAATCTTGAACGAAGAATTAGTAAGCTAAATGCTTTAGCACAAGGAAAAAGGGGTGATTCTAAAATTCTTTTAAAGAATGAAAGAGATAAAGCTGCATTAATATTGAAACAAGAAAGAGCACAAAAAAGAGTAAATAGAGAACTGCAAAAAACAAATAAGCTAAAAAAGGAAAATCTTTTATTAACTAATAAGACAACAGCTAAAACAACAGCAGATAAAAGTAGGGCTAGTAGTGGAAGCACTGTTGTATCTACGGGAGGAGGAAAAAGTGGTGTTTTATCAGGAGCGTTAATAAGTGGTGCTTTTCCTCTTTTATTTGGACAAGGACCATTAGGAGGTGCTTTAGGTTTTGCTGGTGGAGCTATTGGTGGAGCTATTGGTGGTCAGACAGGAGGATTTGCAGGAGGTTTAATTGCTACTGCTGGTTTAACTCAGATACAACAAGCTATACAAGGTATTAATGAATTAGGTGCAGCTTTAAAGCCAGAATCTCTTAATCTAGACAAACTAATTACATCTTTAGGACTTATTGGAACTGAAGAATCAAAAAGACTAAAACTTATAGAACAGTTAGAGGGAAAACAAGCAGCTTTAAATGAGGTGACTAAAGAAATGAACAGAGTAGTCGGAGAAGATGGAGTAAGAAAAATAAAAGAATTTACAGAAGTAACAAGAACTATGGGAAATAATTTTGCACGGGTTATGACTCAAATGATGTCAGGCTTAACGTCAGCAATCATGGACTCTCCTTTAGGTGAATTTTTAACAAAACGATCACAAAAAGGAAAGATTAATGCAGCATTACCTGGTGATATTGAGACAACTGATCCAGTTTTAAAAAGATTAATTGCTGAGCAACAAAAACTTCTAGCTCCTAAAAATGAAGCGGAACTAAATAAAGCTGTGAACCAACAAGCCTTAGGTCCATTATCTTTATCAAGTGGTGGATTATTTCCACAACAGATTCAAAACACAGCAGAACAGCAACTAGCAGATGAAAGTTCTGCAAAATCACTAAATATGCAATTACAAAGTATTGAAAGATCTATAGAAGCAAGAAAACAAGTTTTATTTACATCCAAAGAGCAAGAATTAAAAGATACTAATGCTAAAAAAACATCGGAATTAATTTTACGAGATGTAAAAGCACAAAATCAATTTTTACAAGAGTCTATAACTTTGGGCACATTTCAAGCAGAAATAGAGCAGAAGATAAGGGATCTTAAGCAACAACAAAAAGCCATTGGAAAAGATTTATCGGCTGACGATGAGAAGGCTTTTAGAGATCAGCTAAGACTACAAAGAGAACTTGAACGTGTAAATAGTCTGTATCAAGGTATTGCTGATAGTGTTTTTGGAGCGATCCAGAGACAGCTTATAAACTTTGCTGCAACTTCTTTCTTAAGAGCAATTCCTGGTATTGGTGGATTCTTTGCAAATGGTGGTGTTACCAAGCCTAATAAATCATATATTGTTGGAGAACGTGGGCCAGAATTATTTACCCCAGGAGTTACAGGAAGAGTTACTCCTAATCACGAAATGGGTGGAGGATCTACAAATGTGGTTGTTAATGTAGATGCTTCTGGTTCTAATGTGGAAGGAGATGAAGATGAAGGCAGAGCTTTAGGGGTTGCATTATCAGCAGCGATAGAGGCAGAATTACTTAAGCAAAAACGACCTGGAGGTTTACTTGCATAATGGCTACTTTTCCATCAATCACACCAACATACGGACAACAGAAAAGATCCGCACCAAATACTAGAACAGTTCGTTTTGCTGATGGCTATGAACATAGAATATTGTTTGGACTTGCTGCTCATCAAAATCCAAAAATATATAATTTTACTTTTAACGTATCGGAAACGGATGCAGATACCATAGAAGGCTTCCTTGATAGTCGTGCAAATGATAGTGCCAGCTTTACTTTTACTCCACCAGGAGAAGGTTTTACAAAAACAGGAACTTACTCTCAATCAGGAACTACAGTAACAATTACGATCACAAGTCATGGTGTAGCGGTAGGAGATGAACTTACTATTGATTACACTTCTGGATCTGCAACTGATGGTACATTTCTTGTTGCTTCTGTAACTGACTCCAATGTATTTACTGTCACTGCTGCTGCAAGTGCTACTAATAGTGGAAATGTTTCGATTACTTTATCTGGTGCTGGACAATATGTTTGCGAAAACTGGACAAAATCTATACCATATAACAATAGAGCAACAATTCAAGCAACATTTAGAGAGGTGTTTGAACCATGAGTGCTGCAACTGTTTGGAGTGCAAGTGCTAGTTTATCAGTAGGAGATATTATTGCACCAACTTCTGCCAGTAGTGGATTATTTTTTAGAGTTACACAAGCAGGAACAACAGGAAGCAGCGAGCCTAATTGGGCTACTGTTCTTGGCGAAACTGTTTACGATAATAATGTTAGATACGTTTCATTCAGTAGTGTTGCAAGCGACTTACAGGTTATAAATCCGTCAGCAATAATTGAACTATTTGTACTTACTTTGAAAGAAGGACTAAATTATGCCACGGGAAATCCAGATAGTGTTACCACTGTATATAGATTTCATGCTGGTTCTTCTTTAAAAGATAATGGAGAAATTGTATGGGCTGGTAATAGTTATCAAAGATTTCCTGTAAAAGCTGAAGGTTTTGCTTTTCAAAAAGGGATGTTACCTCGACCAACTCTCACAGTATCAAACGCATTAGGAACAATTACGTCTATTTTATTATCAGTAAATGAAGCAAGCGTTGGTAATGATTTAACAGGTGCAACTGTAACTCGAATAAGAACTCTTGCAAGATTTGTTGATGCTGCCAACTTTCCTAGTAATGTAAATCCTTATGGAACACCAGATCCTACAGCAGAGTTTCCACAAGAAATATATAAAATAGATAGAAAAGCAGCAGAAAATAGAGAGACAGTTCAATTTGAATTAGCATCTGTATTTGATCTTGCTGGTATTCGTGCTGGTAGGCAGTGCACTAGATCAGAGTTTCCTTCTATTGGTACGGCTATAGGATGAATTGGAAAGAAGCTGCACTTAATCATGCTGAGACAGAAGATCCAAAAGAATCTGTTGGTCTTTTGCTAAATGTAAGAGGTAAAGAAAGATATTATCCCTGTCGTAATCTTTCAATGACAGCACATCAATGTTTTATTCTTGATCCAGAAGATTATGTAAAAGCTACAAATATAGGAGAAGTTACTGCTGTTGTTCATAGCCATCCAACAACACCGCCTGTTGCAAGTCAGGCAGACATGGTTGCGTGTGAACAAAGTAAACTTCCGTGGCATATTGTTAATCCAAAAACAAAAAAATGGGGATACTACGAACCACAAGGTTATGAAGCACCTTTACTTGGTAGGCAATGGGTATGGGGTATTACAGATTGTTGGAGTTTGGTAAGGGATTATTACAAACAAGAAAAAGGTATAGAGTTAAAAGATTACGAAAGACCAATCACTAGTATTTTAGATTCAACTTTAAATCATGTAGCTATTTTTCTTGGAGATGAAGTATTACATCATTTAACCGATAGACTATCTTGTAGAGAACCATATTCTTCTTGGTTACTAAAATGTACGGGAAAGAGGTATCGTTATGCTTCGTAAAATAAAATTATATGGAGAACTTGCAGAATTTGTAGGGCATAAAGAGTTTGAGGTAAAGGCTGATACTTTAGCTAGTGCAGTCAGTTTTTTGGTTAATAATTTTGAAGGGATAGATAAATTTATGAACCCTAAATATTATCAAGTAAAAGTTGGTAATTATGCGATAGATGAATCAGAGGTAAGCCATCCTATAGGTAAAGAAGATATACATTTCATACCTGTCATTAGTGGTGCTGGTAGAGGTTTTGGAAAAATATTTTTAGGTGCTGCATTAATTGGTCTATCATTTTTGTCTTTTGGAACTTCGGCAGGAATGGGTGTTGCTTTTTCTAAAGGACTTGCAAAAGTAGGTCTTATCCAAAAAGGTTTGTTTGGAGTAGGTGCAGCTTTAACTTTATCTGGTGTAAGTGATATATTGTTTCCATTGCCAAAGTTTGATGATTTTGATTCAGAACAAGATCCTAGATTATCATTTAGTTTTAACGGTATTCAACAAACAAACAGGGCTGGCACACCAGTACCGATAGTTTACGGAGAAATATTCACTGGATCGGTTGTAATCAGTGCCTCTGTAGATACTGAACAGGTACAAGCATGACAGACATTAAACGTATTATTAGAGGTGCAAAAGGCGGTAACAATCCACCTCCAAAACCTACTAGAGATCCTGATAATCTTCATAGTAGACAGTATGCTACTTTTTTAGATTTAATATCGGAAGGAGAAATAGAAGGTTTTGCTACTGCATCTAAAGAGGGTAGAACAAAAGGTACAGATGCCTACAATAATGCTGCACTTAAAGATGTATTTTTAAACGATACTCCTGTTATAAGAGCTTCAGCAGATTCTACAGATATTGAAGATGTAGATAGAAACTTTCAAAATGTAACTTTTAACCCTAGATTTGGTACGGATAGTCAAACTGCTATACCAAATATAGATAGCAGTGTATCAACAAAAAGTGTTGGTGTTGAAGTAACAAAAGATATTCCAGTAACTAGACAGATTACTAATACAAATGTTGATAAGGTAAGGGTAACAATTACTTTCCCTCAATTACAAAGAGCAACTGATGAGGGAGACCTGTTAGGTACTTCTGTTCAGTTAAAAATAGCTGTTCAATATAATTCTGGAGGTTTTACTGATTTAGCTATAGGAAGTAATGGAGAAACATTTGACACAATTACGGGTAGAAGTGGAGATGCTTACCAAAGAGATTACGGAGTACAGTTAACTGGGGAGTTTCCAGTAGACATTAGAGTAAGCAGAGTTACAGATGATGCTACGAGCACTAGCGTTCAAGATAGTTTTCAGTGGACAAGTTTTAGCGAAATAATTGAAGAATCTCGTACTTATAACAACAGTGCTTACACTGCTTTACGTTTGGATTCAATGCAATTTAGTTCGATTCCTGATAGAAAATTTAGAATTAGAGGAATAAAAGTAAGGATTCCAGGAGCAGGAGCTAATAGTTCTGGTACTCCAACTGTTGTTACAAATCAAGCAGTTGCAGATTCTCTAGGACTTGGAACTGTAAGTAGTTTTGGTTTTATTCATTATCCAGATGGTTATATATTTAATGGAGTAATGGGAGCAGCTACTTGGTGTTCTGATCCTGCGATGGTGTTGCTTGATCTTTTAACTACAAGCAGATATGGATTTGGAGATCATATAACAGATGCTTCACTTGATCTTTTTAGTTTTGTAAATGCTAGTAAATTTTCGAGTACTCTCGTTGATGATGGACAAGGAGCATCTGAACCTAGATTTAGCTGTAATGTAAATATTCAAAGTCCAAAAGAAGCGTTCCAGTTAATAAATGATTTATCAGGTGTAATGAGATGTATGCCGATATGGTCTGCTGGTTCAATAACAATTACACAAGATAAACCTACAGATCCTAGTTATTTATTTAATTTATCTAATGTTACTGAAGAAGGTTTTTCATACTCTGGTAGCAGTTTAAAAACAAGACATAGTGTTGTGTCTGTTTCATATTTCAACATGGATAGTCAAGAAGTTGACTTTGAAGTAGTTGGAGATAGTGATAGTGCTACAGATGTAGCAAGAAGAGCAAAACTAGGTACTGTCATAAAACAAGTAAAAGCATTTGCCTGTACTTCAAGAGGTCAAGCTAAAAGACTAGGTAAAGCAATACTATTCGCTGAAGAAAACGAATCGGAAGTTGTTGCATTTGCAACTTCTATTGAATCTGGTGCGGTAGTAAGACCAGGTGCAATTATTGAAATTCAAGATCCAGTAAGAGCAGGAGTAAGAAGAGGAGGTAGGTTAAAAAGTGCTGCTTCTACAACTGTTGTCACTGTTGATGATACTTCTGCAACAGATCTTGCTGTAGATACAAATGGCAACCCAACTGGAGATGCAAAAATATCTATTATTATGCCTGATGGAACGATGGAGGTAGGAGATATTTCTGCTGTATCCGGAGCCAATATTACTGTTGATAGTGTTGTAAAAAACAATCCAGACGGAACTCAAACCACTCAATCCACTTTTACTTCCGTTCCAAATGCTAATACGCCTTTTCTTATATCTAACGTTACTACTCAATCTCAACTATTTAGAGTAATAACAGTAGAAGAGCAAGATGGAATAAATTATGCAATTACAGCTTTATCTTATGTTGAAGGTAAATATGCGTTTATTGAAGATGGCGAGGCGTTACCAGCTAGAGTTGTTTCCAAACTAAACGAACCAGCAGAGCCACCTACCGGTTTGACTGCTGTTGAAAGAATATTTCCTATTAATAATCAGGCTGTATCAAAGATTATTATTAGTTGGCAGCCTATAGTTGGTGTTACTGAATATCAGGTTAACTATAGATTTGAAAATGACAACTTCATTAGTGAAAGAGTAGCAAGACCTGATTTTGAAATAGTAAATAGCAGAAAAGGAACTTATACAATTCAAGTATTGTCATACAATGTTCAAAATGTAATATCGTCCAGATCAACGAATATTACATTTGAAGCAAAGGGAAAAACTGCGTTACCACAAAATGTTTCTAATTTAGTTGTCGAACCAGTATCAGATCAGTTTATTAGATTACGTTTTGATAAAGCTACAGATATTGATGTAACGCATGGTGGAAACGTAGTCGTTAGACATAGTAATATTAGCGATGGAACGGCTACATTTACAAACTCCACTGACGCTATCCCTGCATTGCCAGGATCGGTTAGCGAAACGCTTGTGCCAGCAGTTAACGGAGAGTATATTCTTAAGTTTAGAGATGATGGTGGCAGATTAAGCCCTGGAGAAACTTCAGTTATAGTTAACACTCCAGATCCATTCCCTAAATTAACTGTATTTACAGATAGAGAAGATACTGATGCAACTCCTTTTGCTGGCGAAAAAGTAGATTGTTTTTTCTCTGATGATGTTAATGGACTTGTTCTTGGATCTCTTGAACTATTAGATGGTGTAACTGATTTTGATGCTATTGCTGACTTTGACTTTCTTGGTGCTGTTGATATTACAGGTGGTCATTATGATTTTGCCTCCAAGCTGGATTTAGGTGGTAAACAACCATTGAGATTGACGAGACATCTTGTAAGTCAAGGTTTTTATCCTAATGATTTAGTAGATAAACGGACTGCAAATATAGATACTTGGAAAGACTTTGATGGTGCTACTGCTTTCGATGTTAACGCAAAACTGTTAGTAGCAACTACTGACAGCGATCCAGCCACATCTGATTCAGCAACCTACACGCAATCTGGAACAACAATAACAGTAACAAAAACTAGCCACGGATTTGCTGTTGGTACGTTTGTAGATATTGATTTTACAAGTGGTGGTGCAACTGATGGATATTTTGAGGTTCAATCAGTGCCAACTGACAGTACATTTACCGTCACAGCATCATCTAGTGCAACAATATCAAGTAGTAACTGTACTCTTGGGGCAGGATTTACTAAATTCAGTACTTTTGTTAATGGAACATTTATTGGTAGAGGATTTAGATTTAGATGTGAAATGGATTCCGATGATCCTGCACAATCTATTGAAATAGATCAATTAGGTTATAATGCACAACTTGAAAGTAGAACTGAAACAAGTCTTGGTAATGCAGGAGCTACTGGAGGTTTAATAGCATCTGGAACGTCTACTAAGTCTGTTACTTTTACTAATAGTTTCTTTACAGGTCAAGCAAATACAGATATTGCAGCAGATAGTGTATTACCTTCTGTTGGAATTACTATTGAGAATGCACAAGCTGGTGATTTCTTTACGATTCCAAGTATTACATCAACAGGTTTTACTATTAATGTAAAAAATAGAGATACCTCTGGAAATGAGACTTTTGTTAATAGAAATTTCAAATATGCTGCAACGGGATTTGGGCGTGGTAGTTAGAGTTGAATTAAGATATACTTAAATAAAAAATGGACTAAGCGATGTCTCAAGTACCTAATACCAGCCCTAGTAATGCAGATTATGATGTAGAAAATTCTACAGGAGCCAATGTCCGTGGAGATTTAAATAATATATTAGATGCAATATTAACAATGAATAGTGGTGCTGCCGAGCCAGCATATAGAAAGGCATATGCATTTTGGGCAGATACAGGAAATAATTTATTAAAAATGCGTAATTCAGCAAATGATGGCTGGATTGATTTAAGAACACTTACTGGTGGTGTAACTTCTAGTGCTGATGCGACAATAAATTCTGTAAATATTGGTAAGGGTGCAAACTCTGTTGCTGCTAACACTGTTCTTGGAGAAAGTGCTTTAGATTCAGGTTCTTTATCTGGTGGACATAACACAGCGATAGGTAATTCTGTTTTGACGGCACTTACTTCTGGTGCTGGTAATAGTGGTTTAGGCTCTAATGCAATGGCGTCAGTCACAACAGGTAGCAATAATACAGCTTTAGGCAGACAATCACTAGACGCTAATACGGAAGGTAGTCAAAACGTAGCAGTGGGTTATTTAGCCTTAACAGCAAACACCACCGCTAGTAGCAATACGGCTGTAGGTGCAGCAGCTTTACAAGCAAACACAACTGGTGGTTCAAACGTAGCAGTTGGTCTTAATGCTTTAGACGCTAATACGACTGCTAGTCAAAATACGGCTGTTGGAAATGTAGCTTTAAAGCTCAACACAACTGGAGCAAGTAACACAGCTATTGGTAATGAATCCTTACAAAGTAACACTACAGCAAGTTTTAATACTGCGGTAGGCCATCATGGTTTAGAAAAAAATACGACTGGAGCATCTAATACCGCAGTTGGATCGGACTGTTTAAGGGAAAATACAACAGCTAGTAATAATACTGCTGTAGGAAAAGCTGCACTGACACTGAACACAACTGGTGCTAACAACACTGCGGTAGGTGGAAGTTCTTTAGCTGCAAATACCACAGCAGACAGTAATACAGGAATTGGATATTTTTCTTTAGCAGCTAATACCACAGGATCAAGTAATACTGCACTAGGTAAAGGTACTGTCCGCAGTAACACGACAGGTACAAATAATACAGGAATTGGTTTCGATTGTATGAATGGAAATACAACTGGATCAGATAATACTGCTATGGGATCAAATGCCTTAATCTCAAACTCAACAGGAGGAAGCAATACGGCTGTTGGTAAACAAGCTTTACAAAGTAATACAACTGCTTCTAATATTAGTGCTTTTGGATTTGATGCACTAAAATCAAACACAACTGGATCAACAAATACCGCTTTAGGATCAAATGCTTTAGATGCCAATACTACTGGTGGTAGTAATCTTGCTGTAGGTAATAGTGCTTTAGGTGCGAATACTACTGCGTCAAACAATACCGCAGTGGGTATCAATTCTCAAGCAGATAATATAACTGGAACACAAAATACTTCCGTAGGAACAAGAGCTTTAGAAGATAACACTTCATCTAATGACAATACAGCAGTGGGATATGCTTCTCTTTTAGTAAATACTGCTGCAAACAATACAGGCGTAGGATCTTTTACGTTAGTAAATACTACATCTGGTGCAAATAATACAGCAGTAGGTAAGTCAGCACTAGGGGCAAACACAACTGGAGAAAAAAATGTAGCTGTTGGTTCTTTATCCGTAGATGCAAATACAACTGGTACAAGTCTTGTAGGATTAGGTTATCAAGCTTTATCTGCAAATACAGAAGGCAATGATAATGTGGCTGTTGGGATGCAAGCACTATTAACTAATACAACTGGAGACTCAAACACAGCACTAGGTCATAAGGCACTCACAGCAAACACTACAGCAGATTACAACACAGCTATTGGTCGTTTTGCTATGGGTGCGAACACTACAGGAACACGAAATGTTGGTATAGCACCTTTTGCGTTAGATGCAAACACAACTGGTGATTATAATATTGGGATTGGATATGGATCTTTAACTACCGCCACCACAGCTAGTAAGAATACAGCAGTCGGATATCAGACTTTGCATCTTAATACAACTGCTATAGATAATGTTGGAGTTGGATATCAAGCCTTATATGCAAACACAACTGGAGAAAAAAATGTTGCTGTAGGAGCTAATGCAGCAGATGGATTAACAACAGCAAATAGAAATACAGCGATTGGTAATTTCTGTATGGGAAATGGAACTATTACTGGAAGTAATAATACTGCCGTTGGAGATAATGCTGCGAGGAGTTTGACCAGTGGAACAATAAATACTGTTATTGGACATGAGGCTGGATATAATCTTACGACAGGAGATAACAACACTTTAATAGGGCATGATGCTGGTACAGCTAATTCACCGTCAGGAAATCAAGTAACAGGTAGTAATGTTGTTTGTTTAGGAGATAATAATGTTCAGTTTTTATGTGCAGCCACCAGTACAATTACTACTTCTGATGCAAGAGACAAAACAGATGTTCAAGATTTTAGTCAAGGTCTAAGTTGGATAAACTCCTTAAGACCTGTAACCTATAAATGGGATAGAAGAAGCTGGTATGGAACAAAGGAAGAACCTTATGGAACTCCAGACGGATCAAAAAAACAAAGTCGGACTCATGTTGGATTTTTAGCACAAGAAGTTTTAGAAATAGAAAAAGCAAACGGCTACGGTGATAATAATGATAATTCTCTTTTAGTTACTCTTAATAATGATGGCATGGGTTATGGAATAGGTTATGAACGACTTGTACCAATGCTTGTAAATGCTATCAAAGAGTTATCAACTAAAGTCACAGCCCTCGAAGCAGGGTAAAATTAAAGTAACCAATTTTTAATTATGGTAGAAAGAACCTCAGATGAAATCGCAGCAATTTTTTCTGCTGCTGGCGATAGCGTAACTGTGATTAATGCAGATGCAAACTATTCAGCTTATGTAACAAGAACAGCATCTCTTGATACTGAAGCTGAATGGAAAACAATGATTCAAAGAAATGTAGAGCATCTTGAAATTATCAAGGCCTACAAAAAACTAGATGAAACGACTTCTATTTGGACATCTGAAGATTTTACAGACATAGATGCTGCTATCACTGCTGGTAAAAAACTCTACTAAATTATGAATCTTAAAGAAAAACTACAACAGCTAGCTATTGAAAGGCAAAACTTACAAATTGCTTTGTATGAAGTTAGCGGTGCGATGAAGATTCTTGAGCAGCAGATTCTTGAAGCTGAACCCGAAGCAAGCCAGCCATCAGATACAGAGGCATCAACCCCACAAGAAGTAACAGCACCATCAGAGTAAGTGGTGCTACCATTTTATTAAGTATTTCCTTAATCATATGCTAAATCGTGTTTGTCAAATTTTGAGTATCATCTCATTTGTTATGGTAGCTTCCATGAGTGGTGGAGCGTACCTTGGCTACAAATATGTAACATCTGAAAATTTTAAGTCTCAAGTTATGAATGAGATTCTCGCTAATGTACAAGGCATGATGCCTAAATTATTAGATAATGGTTTACCTAAGATGACAGGTCCATCTATGCCAATTATTAAATGAACTGTTGGCATTGTAAAACTGAATTGATCTGGGGTGGAGACCATGATATTGAAGAGGATTTCCAACCTGTGCTATACCAAGAGTACTCAATAGTTACAAATCTTAGCTGTCCTAAATGCGACTCATATGTAGAAGTCTATAAACGAAGAGATGCCTACGATTGACATACCAAATATAAAAATAAATAAGATTGAAATACATGAAATACCAATATGGAAAACTAACGTACCAGTAATAAATAACATAAGTAAACCTATAGTTGATATTCCTGGTTGTGTAAGAGTACATAGGAATAATTTAACAAGTCTTATTGATAGTGATAAAGATGAATATGGCACATATACAGAGTGCGGTAACTTTAGTATTCCTAGTTTTGAACCTTTACAGTACAACCCCAACGAATTTGTATATACACAATCAGAAACCCCCCAAAATCAGGAACAAGAATTTGTCCAACCTACAGTAGAACCTCCAAAATACGAGCCAAAGAAAAAGAAAGATGATCCGCGTGTCATCGGGCATGAAAGAAGCGAAGATGGTACTGAATGTATAACCTTGTATGAAAGTACTAAATTCATCGAGCAATACATACCGAATCCTCCACAGCTTGTTAGCACTGCTCTCATTGCTAGCGTTGCTGCCACTACTCCATTATTACTTAATCTCGTAAAACCCTTGGTACGACAGGCTTTTAAGCGTTTAAGCAAACCCAAGAAAGATAAGGTAGAATAATTATCCGTAGATGAGTTTAATACCCGTGACTTATCTACTTAAATTTATGAGTATGTGGGATAACTTGATTTGGAGGTGGTTGAACAACTACACCTTCGCATAATTTTGCAAAGTTACTTTTAGGATCAAAATATATTCCCTTTAACATTAGCTCTCCACAATTTTTTAATCTTGCAATTTCATAATTGAGTAGCTTTGCGTTTAGTTCTTGCTTCTGTAAATTTATTTGTGTGTTAGCTGCATCAAGACAAGAATCTTGAAATCTGTTGTCTAGTGGAATATTAAAAGTTAATGCGAATCCAAAGTTTAATCCTAGAGAATCCTTGTTACCACTATAGTTCTCTTGATAGTAGAGTATATTTCCTGGATTATCAGGCACACCATCGTCATCTGCGTCTGTTGGATCGTACACAGGCGTATGATAAATGTAATCTTGAGGTCGTTTTTGGTTAAATGATGTAGTGACAAATGGGCTTACTGTCATTTGTGGTCCAGAACACTTGATATTATTTCCGTATGTATTTTCTACCATTGGTCCTCCTAATACTTGGGTTGCAAAGTTAGAAACCGATCCAGAGGCCGATGCACTTGGAGCAGCCGTATTACTTGTGTTAGCTAGTACAGGATTACCTAGCAGACTTATTGCGAGAAGATAGTTGTGGTATCTGTTACGCTTG
>LULO01001701.1_pt1 | contig 15841 bp, 13 predicted proteins | sample 728121 | NCBI WGS metagenome assembly LULO01 (sample SAMN03860287, study PRJNA289734) | marine metagenome | biome: seawater column; feature: ocean; material: water; isolation source: Red Sea water column Station 149 - depth 50m | place: Saudi Arabia: Red Sea | collected 2011-10-15 | depth 50 m | reverse complement strand
ATTATATACTTTCTGTTATTTCTATTAGACTATGTTTTTTTTGTTAATAAGGTTTGTTTTTACCTAAATATCAATCAAAAAGACCACTAATAACTAACTTAAAAAACTATTCATACAAACACTTAAAAACATTGAACAAACTGTTAGCAATTTCAAAAGCAAAATATAAACAACAAGATATCTACAGTTTATTTACCAATACAAAAAGAGCTAAATATATCGCCTAAAAGAGAGTCAGAAAATTTTTTGCCTAAAATCTCATCCAGTCCTGACCTGGCATTTTTTAAATCTTCAGCTACCAACTCCAAGGATTTAGAGTCATTCAACCCTTTTAATGCAATATCGAGATCCTTGGTTACTTGGTTGAATAATTTTACATGCCTATCTCTAATAAGATATTGAGAGTTTTTATTGTTTTTTTTATTTCTTTCAAAAAAACTAACTACTAAATTTTTTAGAGAATTAAATCCTTCCCCGGTCTTTGCAGAAACACAACAATCAAAAAAAGAAGTATCAGACGAATTTATATCTATCTTGTTTTGTATGATAAAAAAAGAACCCTTATCACACATCTTCTTAAAACTTGAAACAAGAGACGCATCTTTTTTTTCAAAAACACCCAAAACCAAGTCCGCATCAGAAATTTTCTTTATAGAAGTTTCAATACCTTTTTTTTCGATAACATCTTCTGTTTCTCTTATTCCAGCAGAATCAAAGATAGAAAACTTATTTGATTGAAAAAAGACCTCAGAACTAATCATATCTCTTGTGGTCCCGTGAGCATCAGTGACTATTGCTCTTTCATAACCAAGCAAACGGTTAAAGATAGATGATTTACCAGAATTAGTTGGGCCAACCAAAACAATATTTTTATTATTACTATACTCCCTTTTGTTTATACAAAGAGAAACAAAAGAACCAAAGTCTTCAATAAGCAAAGAAAGATCATTAGATAAAGAGCCATCCATAAAATCTTGCCCTTCATCAGAAAAATCAATCTCAGCCTCAACCCTAACCCTTAACGAGTTTATCCTTTCAGAAAAATCTGAGAGTTTTTTAGATAGATCGCCAAACAAAGATGCTCCAGAGAGAAAAATCTCTCGCGACGAAGCACTCTCAATAAAATCAGACAATGACTCGGCCTCGTTAAGGTTAATTTTGTCATTTATAAAAGCTCTTTTTGTAAACTCCCCAGGACTTGCTTGATCAAAACCCTTACTATCAAACAAGTCAACAATTAATGACATAACACCAAGAGATCCATGGGCATAAACCTCAAATGAGTCTTCACCAGTATAACTCTCTGGACCCTTAAACAAGATCAAACCAACCCTATCTATAAAAGTTTCATTGTTTTTCAAATCACACAATAAAAACCTTCTTGGTTGAGGACTATCTAAACCAAAAATTTCAGATATATAATCGTGACAGCCTTCACCAGAGACTCTAAATATACAAATAGCAGACTTAACAGCTGGGGTAGCTAAAGCATAAACAACAGACATGTTTAACCAGCCAACGCGCCACTTTTTTTGTACATATAAGCTTGTTGAATAAGTTGAATACCAGTATTAACAACCATATACAAACCCATCGCTGCCGGCATAACCACAAAAAGGACAGAGAATATAATAGGTATATACTTCATAACCTGAGCTTGTGTTGGATCCATTCCAGCTGGTTGCGGATTCAGCCTTTGAGTCAAGGTCATTAAAATAGCAAATGTAATTGGAAAAATAAAATAAGGGTCTGGCACCGAAAGATCAGTCCAGATCACAAAATCACTGTGGCGCAGCTCAACCATTTCTCGCAACGCAAAAAAGAAACCTATAAAAAAAGGCATCTGTATTAACATTGGCAGACAGCCACCAAGCGGATTCGCCCCATTTTTTTTAAACAGCTTGAGAGTTTCAGCTTGTGTTTTTTGTGGATCGTCTTTGTAACGCTCTTTAATTTCATTCAGCTCAGGCGTAAGCTTTCTCATTGCCGCCATAGAAGAAAAAGATTTTGCGGTAACAGGCCAAAAAACCAACTTTATTAAAATAGTAAAAATTACAATCGTTAAGCCCCAATTATCAACATACCCATTAATCCAATCCATTGCCAAAACCATTGGTTGCGCCAAAAACCAAAACCACCCCATTTCAATAGAAAGCTCTAGACTTTCTGCCTTCTGCATTAAATCTTTTCTAACTTTTGGCCCAACATACAGCCTGTGTTCATGTTCATATACCAGATTGTTTGCAGAGGTGTTCTCAACCGTATAGCCCATTCTGTATAACCCGCTTTCAGCAGGAAGGGCATAAAAGTTATAAATATAATCACCAGATCCAAGCAGGGCTGCAAAAAAGTATTTTTGAACAAAAGCAATCCAACCAGATCTTGATAAATTTTGAATACCACCTTCTTCGATTTGGTTTAGTTTTGTTGTCTCATATGGGGCACTGTCAGTGCTTATAGCCACCCCAAGATAAGAGCCATTATTCATCATACCCCCACTGAGAACATCTGACTTTAGGTCAAGTGGGCGCCCTTCAGTTCTGTAAAGACCAGCAAAAGATTTTCCGTTCTCCCCGTTTTTTGAAGAATCAAGAATGTTTATTTCATAGTCTTGCGATGACAATGAAACCCTTTTTGTTAAATTTTTTTCAGGATCTTCAAGAACAACAAAACTATCCCCAACCTCTGACAAGAGATATACAGGATTCATTCCAGTGAAACCGCTTTTAAAGTAGTAATTGAAAGCTGTTTCTGTTGAGCTTCCAAAAACACGAAAGCCTAATGACCCGCTTACATTTTCTACGGGATACTCTTTTAGTCTTGTTTCTATAATAGAACCCGTTCTTGTCGCAACCACAACAAAAAGCTTGTCATTTTCAATTATAGAATACCCCTCCCCATAACCTGAGGTATTAAAAAACTCTGCATAATCAAGGTGACTTTCAATAGACTGTTCTCTTTTTTGTGACGTCCACTCAAAAAGCAACAAACCAGACAAGACAATTATTAGACCCCAGTATATATTTCTTATATTCATCAAGATATTTTTTTTATTTCCTCTATAGCTTCTTGTATCTCTTTGTTTGCATTTTCATATGATAACTCTGCAAATGGCCTAAATACAGAAAAAACAAAGCCATTACTTAAAAAATCACTATAGCTATTTTTTCTTATAATTTCTTTTACTCTCCTCTTTATTTTATTTCTATCAACAGCAAGCTTAAAATATTTTTTTGATATAGATACCTCAAAGCCATCACCATTATCTTTTTTTAAAACACGGAAGCTCTTACAAGAAAACAATTTTGTAAGGTTTGAGTTTTTTTTCTTTGGATTTCGCAATCTAGGCGCTTAAGACTTTGCGGCCTTTTTTTCTTCTGTTTGAAAGAACCGCTCTCCCTGCTTTTGTAGACATTCTTGCCCTAAAACCATGGGTTCTTTTTCTTTTCAAATTACTTGGTTGAAATGTTCTTTTCATAATATAGGCCTTAAAGTGCAAAGAATTATATCTTAATATGTTTTTAAGTACACATAAAAGCTGAACATTTTTATAATTTTTTTATATACAAGTTATCCACAGAAAATTCTATAATTTATCCTGTAGATATCTTGTTAATTTTTTAATAGACTATCAAAACTAACTAGGGAGAAAATATTGGAATTGTGGAATAAATGCTCTGAAAAGCTTGAAAATACGCTTTCTCAAGAAGATTTCAATACATGGATCAGACCCTTAAAAGCCTCGCAAGAAAAAAACACATTAGAATTGGTGGCCCCAAATGATTTCATCCTAAATTATATTGAAAAAAATTTTGCAAAAGAAATAAAAACTGTAGTCAAATCAAATTCAAAAAAAAACATTAATCTGGTTTTTAAAACCCTTACTAAAGAGACATTTGTCGATAAATATCAAAATACACCTTTATTTATCTATGGCGGTGTTGGTCTTGGTAAGACCCATTTAATGCACGCTGTTGGCAACCAAATATTAAAAAATGAACCAAAGAAAAGAATTGTTTATGTGCACTCTGAGAAATTTGTTTCTGATATGGTTAAGGCCCTTCAACTAGGCGCAATGAATGAGTTTAAGTCTTTTTACAGGAATGCTGACGCCCTTTTAATTGATGATATTCAATTTTTTGCAGGCAAAGAGCAGTCTCAGGAAGAGTTTTTTCATACTTTTAACGCCCTCCTTGATAGAAACAATCAAATGATTTTAACTTGTGACAAATATCCAAAGGAAATTGATGGTCTTGAAGAAAGACTAAAATCAAGGCTTGGATGGGGTCTGCCGGTTGTAATAGACCCACCTGAGCTTGAAACCAGGGCAGCTGTTTTATTAAATAAAGCCAATACAATGGGTGTTGTTTTGCCGAATGATTGTGCGATTTATATAGCGCAAAGAATAAGATCAAACATAAGAGAGCTTGAAGGAGCTCTCAAGAGAGTGGTTGCTAATGCAAGATTTACCAATCAAGAAATTGATTTAGCCTTGGTTAAAGATGCTTTGAAAGACCTTTTTGTTATTTCTGCAAAAATGGTTAGCATTGAGAATATTCAAAAAACTGTTGCCGAGTATTACAATATAAAACTATCTGATTTACTTTCAAAAAGAAGAAGCAGGTCGATAACAAGACCAAGACAAATGGCAATGGCTCTTACAAAACAACTAACAAACCACAGCCTGCCCGAAATAGGCGAGGCCTTTAATGGTCGTGATCACACCACGGTTTTGCACGCTTGTAAAAAAATAACCGATTTAAGAAAAGAAAGCCCCTCACATGAAGAGGATTACAGAAATCTTAATAGGGCGCTTACCAATTAATGGATTTTTATATATTAAAAGAAGAGATTGTTAAATCTCTCAATCTTACCTTGGGTGTTGTTGAAAAAAGACAAACTCTACCCATACTGTCTAATGTTTTAATTGAGGTAGATGAGTCATCCCTGAAACTAACCGCAACTGACCTAGAAAGCGAAATCTCAACAACTTCAACAATTTCGAACTTCAATAGTGGTGGCAAAACTACCGCGCCAGCAAGAAAACTTAGTGATTTATGTAGATTGCTGCCAGATATGGCTGAAATACACTTTTTTCTAGATGGAGATAATCTAAAAATTGAGTCAGGTTCTGGTAAATACAATCTATCAACTCTTCCAAGTGATGACTTCCCAGTGTTTGAGCTTGAGGATTCACAAGGACAGATAAACATTTCTTCAGAAAACTTAAAAACTATAATAATGAAGACATCTTTCGCCATGGGCAACCAAGACTGGCGACATTATTTAAATGGTTTATTCATATCAATTGACGATAAAAATATTACATCAGTCGCAACAGATGCCCACAGACTGGCTTTAGCTTCTTCTACCCTCAACGAAGCGTCTATGGAAACTACTGACGGAATTGTTCCAAGAAAATCGATTAATGAAATCGGAAAGTTAGTAGGTGACAACTTTGAAAATGTTCTTATTAAAATTTCGCAAACATCTATATTAGTTGAGGCGGCTGGAACAAAATTTGTAAGCAAATTAATTGAGGGCAAATTCCCAGACTATGAACAAGTTATACCAACTGGTGAAAGCTCGCTTCTTGTAATAGATAGAAAAAACTTTTCAGATAGTCTTAGCAGGGTAAGTGTATTGTCAAGTGAAAAATATAAAGGGGTAAGGATAATAACAAAGGAAAATTCGCTCAACATTTCTGCCAATAATCCTGAGAAGGAGCAAGGCGAATTTTATCCACCATAGACTCTGAAAAAATTGAAATTAATTTTTTTGGTTCTGAAAAAAGTTGCTTGATAACAGATCCAAATTCTGAAAATTTAAAATATGTTGTAATGCCACTGCTAATATAAAGTGCCCATAACAAAAATCTCTTTAAGCAACTTTAGATGCTTTAAAAATTTAGAATTATCTCTTTCACCAGGAATAAATTTTTTTTTCGGATCTAATGGTTCTGGTAAAACAAGCATCCTTGAATCGGTATTTATTTTCCCTAAAAGGCTTTGATAATAAAAAAGGATATATTGTTGAAATTGAAAAAAGTAAGGATAAAACAATTTCTATTTCTTTAAATAACAATAAAACTAACACAAGTACATTAGTTAAAGAGTTTCCGTGTACACCAATCCACAACAACACATTTTCTTTTGCTGACGCATCTCCAGACTTTAGACGCAAACTTGTTGACCGATCAATTTTTATTGCAGAGGATAACTTCTCAAAGGTATGGTTTTCTTTTTATAGGTCGTTGCGACAAAGAAATTTTTTAATAAAAAATAACCGTATATCAGATATATACAACTGGAATACTAAACTCGCTGATGAAGCAGAGAAGCTAACCAAATACAGGAAAGGCTTTTTTGAAAAAACTTTAAATGAGTTTTATCTTTTGATAAATTTACTCAATCCAGAAGACGTTTTTGATTTTTTTAACTTTATCAAAATTGAGTTTTCTCAAGGATGGGCTCCAGAGAAAAGCTACCTTGATGTTCTAAATGAGAACAAGGATATTGATATAAAAAGAAGATCAACAACATCTGGTCCACACAAATCAGATATTAAATTTTTTATAAATGATATTGATGCAAGACAAATTCTATCCAGGGGCGAGCAAAAATTTTTTTCAATAATTTGGTCTTGCGCTCAACATGAAGTATTAAAAAAACATTATGAAATTGATGCAACGCTTTTGATAGATGATATAAAGTCCGAACTTGATGAAAGAGTTTTTAAGCTCTTTAGTGATTTGTTAAATCATATAAATACACAAGTAATCTTTTCCTGTATAGATGATTGTTTTAGTAGTAAAATAACATCTAGTTTTAATGAGTTTAAAAAGTTCCACGTGGAACAATTAGGAAAATAAACAATGGCCAAAAAATCACAAGAAGCCAAATATGACTCAAGCAACATCCAAGTTTTAAAAGGTTTAGAAGCGGTAAAAAAAAGACCGGGAATGTACATTGGTGACACTGATGACGGGTCCGGATTACATCATATGGTTTTTGAAGTTTTGGATAACTGCATCGATGAGGCAATGGCAGGATATTGTTCTGACATTAAAGTAATAATTAATAAGAACGGATCAGTAACAATTGAAGATAATGGTAGAGGGATACCAGTAGATGTTCATAAAAAAGAGGGCGTATCTGCAGCTCAATTGATAATGACAACTTTACACTCAGGTGGCAAATTTGATGATAACTCTTATAAAGTTTCAGGTGGATTGCATGGTGTTGGTGTCTCAGTTGTTAATGCACTTTCAAAAAAACTAACCTTAGAGGTTCACAGAGATGGTGGAGAATATTTTCAAGAGTACTCAGATGGAAAGCCTAAAGCAAAATTAAAAAAAGTAAAAAAATCAGACAAGACCGGAACAAAAATAACCTTCTTCCCTTCTGAGAAAATATTCACATCGATTGATTTTGAGGTTGATAGAATTTACAAAAGAATTCAAGAATTGTCATTTTTGAATGCAGGGGTTTCAATTAATGTTGAGGATAATACAAATAATATTCCTCAAAAAGATGGTGGAACACATTTAGCTGGATTTAGAGGAAGTCTTACAAGGGTGTTGAAATCTTTTATTAAAAAAGAGAATGCAAAAAAAACTCCTACAGATTTGCTGGGAGAAGATGTTCGTGAAGGTTTGATAGCAATAATATCTGTAAAAGTGCCTGATCCTAAGTTTTCATCGCAAACCAAAGAAAAACTAGTGTCTTCAGAGGTTGAGGGAGTTGTTAGCACCATATTTAGTAAGTATTTTAATGAATTTTTGCTAGAAAACCCTAAAGATGCCATGAGTATTGTAAGCAAAGTATCTGAAGCTGCCCTTGCTAGAGAGGCAGCAAGAAAAGCAAGAGAAATGACAAGGAGAAAAGGGGTTCTTGAAATAGCCGGATTGCCTGGAAAGTTAGCGGATTGCCAGGAAAAAGATCCAAGCTTGTCAGAGATATATATAGTTGAGGGTGATTCTGCTGGTGGTTCAGCAAAACAGGGAAGAAACAGAAAAAATCAGGCAATATTGCCACTTAAAGGTAAGATAATAAATGTTGAAAAAGCCAGAATTGATAAAGTTTTGGGCTCTCAAGAAGTAGGCACGCTTATAAAGGCCTTAGGTTGTGGAATTGGTAAAGAAGATTTTGATATAGATAATTTAAGATATCATCGAATAATCATTATGACAGATGCTGATGTTGATGGTTCTCATATAAGAACCCTTCTGCTAACCTTTTTTTACAGACAAATGTACGAAATAGTAGAAAAAGGCCATGTTTATATTGCTTTGCCGCCACTATATAAGATAACTAAAGGTAAAGAATTTATATATGCCTCTGATGAGAAAGAAAAAGATGATGCCATTAAAGAATTCTCAAAAAATGGTAATAGAGGTTTAGAAGTTCAAAGATATAAAGGATTAGGTGAGATGAATCCTGAACAGTTGTGGACAACCACAATGGATCCCTTAAACAGAAGAATGATGAGAGTAGACATTAAAGACATACAGGATGCAAATGAGTCATTTGAGGTGCTTATGGGTGACGACGTTGAACCAAGAAGAGAATTTATAGATGCAAATGCTCTTTCTGTTAAAGAGCTTGATATTTAATTTATTTCTCTAAAGTTCAATTTCATCCAATCGTACGCCTCTTTTGTCACTTCTCTAGCATTTTGTCCTTTAATTATTGGACCAATTCTGACTGTTACTTCTCCGGGTTTTTTTATAAATCGCCTATTTACCCAAAATAAGCCAGAATTGTGACAAATTGGAAGAATTGGCACATTGTTACGAACTGAAAGTGAGCCACAACTACTAGAGAAAGCTTTCAGCCCTTCGGCTGGTCTTGTTCTAGTACCCTCTGGGAATATTATTAACGAAAAGCCTTTATTAATTTTTTTTGAGCCATGTGTGATAACTTTTTTAAGACTTCTATACTTTTTTGTTCTTCTCAGATGTATAGGCTTTAAACATGCTAAAGCCCAGCCAAAAAAAGGGATAAAAAGAAGTTCTTTTTTTATAATGCTTGCAGATGGAATACATAAGGTTTGTAGAAAAAATGATTCCCATGCACTTTGATGATTCGAAACTATAACACATGGACCTTTTGGTATATTTTTAAGACCTTCTATTTTCCAAGTAACACCACAAATAATTTTTAGAGAATTTAAGATAAACAAAATCCATTTTGATGCGATTAATTGAAGATTAGCTGTTGATATAAAAGGGTATAAAAATATTATAATCAATGACGTAGGTATTAATGTAAAGTATAAGATAATGTTAAATATAAAGCTTTTAAGTATTTGCAACTTATTTAATCTTATTTTTATAAATTTCAGCTAGTTCTGAAATCTGAACCCTTACCTGATCCATGGAGTCCCTATCCCTTATAGTAACAGTGCTATTTTCAATTGATTCAAAATCAACAGTTATACATACAGGTGTACCTATTTCGTCATGTCTTCTGTAGCCTTTACCAATGTTACCTGTGTTTTCAAGGATAACCCTACCTAAGCCTAATTTTTGTAAACTATTTTTAACCTTTTTAGACAAGGTTACTATTTCTTCATTATTTTTCTTTAAGGGCAAAATTGCTGCTTTTATTGGTGATAAATGAGGTTTTAGCTTTAAAACAACCCTTGTTTTACCATCACCAAGATCTTCTTCAACAAATGCTTCGTTTAATACAGCTAAAATACCTCTTTCAACACCAGCTGATGGTTCTATGACATACGGTACGATCCAATCACCTTTTTTATCTTGAACTGCCATCTTACTATTTGAATGTTTATTTTTTTCAACATTGGATGTTATATTAAGTTCTTCTTGTTTTTTAGAATGTGAGGCTAAATCAAAATCTGTTCTATTAGCAATACCTTCTAATTCTTCTAATCCGTGAGGAAACATATACATCAAATCCACAGTTTTCTTAGAGTAATGGGCAAGCTCATCTGTGGGTACATTGTATAACTCAATTTTTTCTATGGGTACACCCTGATCTCTCCACCAATTAAGTCGTTTTTGTACCCATTCATCTAATGCTTGTTCATCATTTCCAGGCTCAACAAAATATTCTAATTCCATTTGTTCAAACTCTCTAACTCTAAATATAAAATTCCTAGGAGTTATTTCGTTCCTGAACGCTTTTCCTATTTGAGCTATACCAAATGGTATTTGCTTTGAAGTAGAATCAACAACATTTTTAAAATTTGTGAAAATTTGTTGAGCGGTCTCAGGTCTTAAATAAGCAAAAGATGACCCATCATCTATTGGCCCAACATTTGTTTTAAACATAAGATTGAATTGACGAGGTTCAGTCAAATCCTCTTTTTTACACTCTGGAGGCACCTGATCGGCTCTGAACCTTTTCTGACAAGATTTACAATCAACCATGGGGTCAGAAAATGTACTTTCATGCCCAGAGTATTTTAATACTAGTGGGTTTGTTAATATTGATGAATCTAAGCCTTCAATATCATCGTTTTCATAAACCATAGACTCCCACCAAGCATTCTTAAGATTATTCTTAAGCTCAACACCTAGAGGACCAAAATCATAAACGCCTTGAAGACCGCCATATACCTCGTTTGATTGAAAAATGAACCCTCTTCTTTTGCAAAGAGCGACTAATTCGTCCATATTTTTTGCAGTCAAAATAAATTTCCTTATATATTAGACAAATGTCTACTATTATGTGTAATACATAATAAAGCACTTTTTTAATTTGTGCTTTACATTAATAACACGATCACTTAAGTTATGATTATAACAAGCAAATCTGAAAAAATAATGAAACTTCTACTTTATTTTCGTTCTATTATGCTGAATAGGTTGTTTGAGTATTTATTTTGCATCTATATGTGTTTATGCCGTTAAATTTATTTAATCTAACTGTGGACTTTAAAGCATAATGAAATTTTTATTTTATCTTCTATCTTTAGTACCTAAGCCGGTATTTGAATACTTAATTGATATTTATTTAAGTTTGGGTCTTTATAAATACTCTTCTGGTTTCAAAGTGACTTTAAAAAACATCGAAATAGCTTTTCCTGGTAGAAATAAAAAAGATGTTACTTTACTAGCAAAAAGAAGTTTCAAAGAATCAATAATTTCTGGTTATGAGTCGATTTATACATGGGGAAGAAATGATGCGGAGGTAAATAGTAATATTCTTAGAATAGAAAATAATTATTTAATAAATAACTTAAAAGAAAGTGGTTTGATAGCAGTATCTTTTCATAATAGAAGTGTTGATATGTTATTGACTTGGATGAATACTTATATAAAACAAAGAAGAGAATCAAAAAATTCGAAATGCTATGAGACAAATATAAGTGGTGTAAAAGAGATCTTTAAGTCATTAAAAAACAATAACATTGTATGCTTTGCAGCTGATCAAGTTCCAAAGAGGGGGTTCGGAGAATATATTGATTTTTTTAATGTAAAAGCATATACAACTACGTTAGTTCAATCTCTTGTAAATAAAACTGAAGCTAATGTTATGTATTTCTTTATACAATCAAGTCCAGATAATGATATAAATGTAATTGTAAAACATTGTAATAAAAGTATGAATAATGATAGTGAGCACACACTATTTTTAAATAAAGATATTGAAAGATTTATAATGAATAGGCCTGCTGACTATTCATGGGAGTATAAAAGATTTAAGAGATCTAAAAATTTACCAAATAATTTTTATAAAGACACTTAATTATTTTGACCAAAACATTGGTGTCAGAATTACCAATAAAGTAAATATTTCAAGTCTACCAAGAAGCATCGCAAATGCCAAAACCGTTTTGCTTAAGGTATTGATTGACGAATAATTTTCTGAAACAGCACCAAGTCCAGGACCTAAGTTATTTAAACATGCACCAACCGACGAAAAAGCTGTTTCAAAGTCAACCCCAGATGCGAGAATCAACATTAATAAAATTAAAAAAGACATTACATAAATGGAGAAAAACCCCCATACAGAAGTTGCAACCTCATCATCTACATTTTTTGTTCCAATCTTTAATGATATAACTGAGTTAGGATGAATGATTTTCATAATGTTTTTATAGGCATGATTAATCATTATCAAGACTCTCCATGATTTAACCCCACCACCCACAGAACCAGAACAAGCACCGATAAAAGCTCCAATTAATAATAGAAATGAAATTGAAAATGGCCACTCAGATGAATCAGAAATAGAAAATCCAGTTGTTGTTACCATAGAGACTGTATGAAAAGTAATTTCCCTAAAAGACAATCCAGAACCACTAGCATATGATAAAAGTACTGCTAGAGATAAAATTACTACTAATATTGATAAAAAGAACTTTAATTCTGGATCATATAAATATTTAAGCGGTTTTCTCTTAAAAACAGCGAAATAATGAAGAGTAAAGGTTAAAGCAGAAAGAATCATAAACAATATACAAATAAGCTCTATAAAAGTGCTATTAAAGTAACCAATACTTGCATCGTGTGTTGAGAATCCTCCTATAGCTACAGTTGACATTGCGTGTGATACGGCATCAAAAACTGACATGCCGCCTATGTAATAAAAAATACCACACAAAAAAGTAAGACCAAGATATATCAACCATAAAACCTGCGCAGTTTCTTTTATCCTTGGTGTTAGTCTTTGCTCACCCATTGCTCCGGGCACTTCTGTTCTATATATTTGGCCTCCACCAATGCCTAATAAAGGCATAACTGCAATTGCAAGAACAATAAGTCCCATTCCTCCCATCCATTGTAATAATTGTCTATAAAATAAAATTGATTCAGGTAGAGCATCTAAATTTGAAATTACGGTTGCACCAGTAGTGGTTATTCCAGACATAGATTCAAAAATAGAATCTATTACACTCATTCCACTCAGGTAAAAGGGTATTGATCCGGCAATAGACAGAACTATCCAAAAGAGCACTATTATAATGAAACCTTCTTTATTAGACATGTCGTTAGTTGAGCCTCTTGTAGAAAGAAATCCAATTAAACCAATTAACCCTATAACTATTAGCGCATATATAAATAAATGCATAGATCCATCATTAAAGATGGCAGAAACAATTATTGGAAAAATATAAGAAGCACTAAAAAAAAGAATTAGAATACTAAATAAGTTAATTATTGATTTTAAGTTCATCAGTTTGTTTTGAACAAAACCTCAACTTCTGACATCATATTTTTATTAGCTAAAAATATTATTAGATGATCATTTAAACAAAGCTCGACCTCCGACCTTGGCATTATTAACTCTCCATGTCTAATAACTGCTCCTATGGAAGCGCCCTCTGGCAGAGAAATCTCTTTGATAGATTTTCCAAAAAGCGATGAAGTATACTCATTTGCATGCACTATGCCTTCAACAGCTTCAGCACCTGTATCCATTTTAAGCATTACGTCTTGTGTTACATCACTGTCTCGTAAGTCTTGTAAAACAGAAGAAACGGTAAGTCTATATGGTGCAACATAGATGTCTATAAACCCTGGCACTAGACCCAAATAAGAGGGGTTGTTTAAGATAATCATTGTTTTTTTAGCTCCCATCTTCTTTGCGAGCAAGGATGACATTAAATTTGTTTCATCATCATCAGTAAGGGCGCAAAAAATATCTATATTTGAAATACTTTCACTCTTAAGCAAATCCTCATCTGTAGCAGATCCATGAAGAACAATAGCTTTATCCAGTTGTTTAGATAAACTTGCACATTTTTCTTCATTCGAATCTATTATTTTAGTTTTGTATTCTCCTTCAATTTCTTTTGCAAGAGACATACCTATTTTTCCACCACCAACAATCATGACTCTAGAATAAGTTTCTTCATGATCTCTAAACTCATCTACAATTTGATCGGTATTTTTTTCAGACGAGATGAAATATACCTCATCATTTTCTTTTATTATTGTTTCACCAGATGGAATAAATGGTTTACCTTTTCGGTATATCGAAGCAATAAATGCATCTGTTTCTGGCATATCATCTTTAATACCCTTAAGCTCTCTTCCAACAAGCTTGCCTTTTTTTCTAGCCCTTACACTAACAAGATTAACTTTTCCATCAGCAAATTTTTCGATTTGGTGAGCTCCAGGATGAAGTATTAAATCTTTAAGATGATTTTTTACTTCATTTTCTGGGCTTATGAGAATATCTATTGCATTATCACCAAAAACTGTCAAATCATTTCCATATGCAGAATCAGTGATTCTGCAAATCGTTTTTTTAACGTTAAACGATTTCTTGGCTATCTGACATGCGATTATATTTACCTCATCATCTGATGTAACAGCTATTACTGTTGTAGACTCGTCTGCACTAGATTTTTTTATTGATACAGGATGAGATGCATGACCTTCTATTGTTAAAATATCTAGCTTTTCTTCTAGAGAATTAAGTGCATTTTTATCTTGATCAATAATTGCAACGTCATACCCGTTATTTACTAGAGCACGTGCAAGACTACCACCAACACGACCAGCACCTAAAATTAGCACTTTCATAGTGTGTAAATTAAACCTCTTTTTGCAGAATTAAAAGACTTATATGAATTTTTTTTTAAACAAAGAAATTTTTATAAGAATTAAAAGCATCTTTTGATGATATTATATTTTTATTAGGAAATTGTAAGTCAGTAATTACTATCACTTTATCACTTGTATTTATATATATACCTGATGCATCAAATTTATGAATAGATCCTGGTTTACCAGAAGACAAATCATTAGTTAGTTTTAAATTATGAATTTTAATAGTTGTATCTTTATGTACAAATGATGTTCCAGGCCAGCCATAATAAGCTCTAAATTTATTATGAATAGATGAACTATTCTCTGTGAAATCAAGTAATCCATCTTCTTTATTTATTTTTTTACAATAAGTCTTTTTAGTTTCATCTTGGTCTACAAAAGATAACTCATCCTGTTTTATATAGTTTAGAACTTCGATAAGCTTATTTATTGATAACTCTGTAAGTTTCTTTTCAAGAGTATTTTTGTTATCGGAAGGATTTATATCACATGTGAATTGCTTAATAATTTTTCCTGAATCTAGCGACTTATTCATTTTTATATATGTTACACCAGTAACTTTGTCACCCATCAATAATGAGCTTTGGATAGGCGATGCACCTCTATATTTAGGAAGTAAGGAGAAATGAATATTTATTGGAAATAATTTTGGTATTCTCAGAAGCCAATCAGGAATTATTCTTCCATAAGCAACAACAAGCAGGATGTCTATATCTAGATCATTTAATGCTTTTTTAAACTCATTTTCACTCAAATCAGTCGGCATAAATACTGGAATTTTATGTTTTTTTGCCTCAATAGCCACAGGAGACTCAATAAGCTTATTCCCCCTCTTACCAATTTTATTATTTTGGGTTATTACTCCCTTAATGTTGATTTTTTTTGATAATGTTAAAAATTTAAGGATATCCGCAGAATTGGTTGGAGTGCCTGCATATAAAACATTCATAATAACAATATCTTCTGTTATTTTCTTTTAAATTCTTTTAAAAGTCTCTTTCTAACTCTATCTCTCTTTAATGCACTTACATAATCTACCATTAATTTGCCCTCTAAATGATCAATTTCATGTTGAATGCAAATTGATAGCATACCTTCAGGCTTTATTTCATGTACTTTGCCTTTTAAATCTTGCCACTTAAGCTCAATATTGTCAGGTCTGGCAATATTATGATTAAAACCAGGTATAGATAGGCAACCTTCCTCAAATTCAACTAATTTATGCTCTTTTTGTACCTTATATTCAGGATTTACAAAGACCATTGGTTCATTTCTGTCTTCAGACAAATCCATTACTACCAGTCTAAT
>LULO01000830.1_pt1 | contig 15845 bp, 17 predicted proteins | sample 728121 | NCBI WGS metagenome assembly LULO01 (sample SAMN03860287, study PRJNA289734) | marine metagenome | biome: seawater column; feature: ocean; material: water; isolation source: Red Sea water column Station 149 - depth 50m | place: Saudi Arabia: Red Sea | collected 2011-10-15 | depth 50 m | reverse complement strand
ATTTGGATCAGTTTCAATATTAGGAAAGTTTATTTTAAACTCATCCCTGTTATCGTGATTGCCTATAATTAGTTGAGGATTTAAATTCTTAGGTAAGTCTGCTTCATCAATTATTTTTATAAATAATTGATAAGAATCTTTATCACCTAAGTCTGTAATATCACCAGTGATGGCAAATAAATCTGCATCACCATGATTATTTTTAATATGACTTAATGCTTTTTTAAATTTACTGACAGGATCTATGCCATGAATCTTATCTATATAAATATGAGGGTCTGAAAGATGAATAATTTTCATTATTTTATATAAATTTATGATTAGATCGCAGTTTTAAAATAAATATACTTATTAAATTCCTCTTTTAAGTCGATGCTAACTCTTGCATGTACTTTACCTTGTTTTCCTTGAAACGATTGTTTTTCTGTAACTGGAAACACCCCTTCATGCCAAATATTTGGATGAATATACAAACCTTTTGATCCGTCACAATAAAATGCTTTAAAATGTTCTGGTTCAATGTCGTCTGTCGGTAAGGCTAAAGGGCAAATAAATGGTTTATTTTCTTCAGGAAAGAAAAGCTGACCTCCATCAGGATGATAATTTGCATGCCATAAAAAAATTTTTGTTGGATCTGAATATTTATCTTTTTGTAATTCTTGATCAGGATTATTGGCATAACCCAGTATATATTTTCCATCTACTTCATAATCGCTCTTATGTTGAACAGCATTATTTTGCCCATAAAGCACGTCACCTTGCCACCAGGTATCAAAAGAACCTTCGGTAGTTCCACCTTCATTACCAGTTCCCTCTTCTATGTCGCGCCATCCTTGTTTTGGCCAAGTAACAATTTCAATATCACTATTTTCAAAACTATCGATTAAATACCCATATCCTTTAAGATTTTCATTTGTTGCTTTAACTAAAGGTATTTCAATTTCTTTTGTCATTATTTTGTTAGTTTAATGTTAATCCCAATTCAGTAACGACTTCTTTTACAGCTTTTATAGTATCCATCATGTCTTGTTCATCTAAATTACCAATACACCCAATTCTAAAAGTTTCTGCCACTGTTAGTTTTCCTGGATAAATTAAAAAATCTTTTTCACTAAGAGCATTATAAAATTTCTCAAAGTTAAATTTAGGATCATTAGGTTGTTTAAACGTAATAATAATTGGTGCTTGCAAATTATCAGGAAGTAGTTGCTCAAATCCCAACTCTTTCATTCCATTACAAATAATTTCACAATTTTTTTTATATCTTTTACCTCTTCCCTCTACCCCACCTTGTTGTTTATGTTCCTCAATCGCTTGATTGAATGCAGCCAATACGTGTGTAGGAGGTGTAAATCGCCATTGTTTATTTTTTTCCATTGCTTGCCATTGATCATACAAGTCTAGACTTAGTGAGTGACTATTGCCTTTTGCATTTTGAATAACTTCATTTTTAACAAGAATGAAACCAACACCTGGCACACCTTCTAAGCATTTGTTTGATGAAGCGGCTACAGCATCAAAAGTAATTGTTTTAGAACTTAAGGGTAATGCACCAAAGGCACTCATTGCATCGATGAATAACGATAAATTTTTCCCTTCAACCAATTTTGCAATGTCTTCAATAGGATTTAAAATACCCGATGTTGTTTCACAATATACGGCAAAGACGTGTGTTAAGTTGTTGCTATCAATTAACTCTTCAATTTTATTGATGTCATGTACTTCATGTTCAGCAACTTCATATTCAATAAAATCTCTCCCTAAATATGTGCACATTTTTTTCATTCTTTGTCCGTAAGCACCATTGATCAGAATCAGAATTTTAGAATCTTTTTGAGTAAGAGAGCTCACCATCGACTCTACAGCAAAAGTTCCACTTCCCTGCATTGGAACACATTGATATTTATCTTCACCGTCTATTAATTTAACAAGGGAATCTCTAATTGATGCATTGAGATCAATAAATTTTGTATCTCTCGAACCCCAATCATGAAGCATAGCCTCTTTTGTTGACATCGATGTCGTGAGAGGACCAGGGGTTAATAATTTTTTATCCATTAAATATTTACTTAATAAATATTATTATAAATTTGATCAATCTTATTAAAGTTGGAATTGAATTTATTTTCTAATAAGTTAATTATAAATGAGAATGGAAGAAAATATCGTAGATTATCTCTTAGATCTTTTGAAAACAAAAGGTGCTGATATTCAATATGGTAATGAGGATGTGACCCAGCTTGAGCACGCACTCCAATGTGCTGAACTTGCTGAAAAACATAAATTACCAGGACCAACAATTGCTGCAGCATTACTGCATGATGTTGGCCACCTTATCTATGAGGACGGCGATCCCATTCATGAAGGGAAAGATGGTCATCATGAAAATTTAGGTGCTGATTTTTTAAAAAAATATTTTGGTGAGGATGTTATTCTACCAATTAGAGCACATGTTGACTCAAAAAGATATTTATCAAGTGTTGAAGAAGGTTATTATGATAGTCTATCAGAAGCATCAAAACTTTCGTTAAAAGTTCAAGGTGGCCCTTTCTCAAAAGAAGAAGCAGAAGCGTTTATCAGCAAACCTTTTATGGATGAAGCAGTAGAGCTTAGAAGATTTGATGATTTAGCAAAAATTCTAGATAAAAAAACTCCCGATGTTGAACATTTCCGCCCCTATTTAGAAGAAGCAAGACAGTCTTTTTTAGCTAAACAAGCGTAAATGCAATTTAGCAATTATGATTTTATTGACTCTAAGTCATTTGCAGGCAAAATTATATTAACTTCTTTCCCAGGTCTTAACTCTAATGGTTTATTTGAAGAAACAATTTTAGCAAACGAATTAGAAATATTTAAAAATAATAATTGTAGTTCTATTACTTCTTTTGTTGAAGATAGCGAATTTGAAAAATTGTGTGATAAAACTTTGTTTGTCAAAAATATTTATGAACATAAATTACATTGGTACCATTTACCCATTTATGACATGGGAGCACCAGATAAAGATTTTAAATATAAATGGGAAACAACAAAAGTTTTATTAAAGAACGAATTGATAGATGGAAAAAATATAGTTTTGCATTGCCGTGGAGGAAAAGGAAGAGCTGGCACTATAGCTGCTATTTTACTTGTTGAATTTAATTATGAAAAACAAGAAGCTATTGATCTAGTACGATCAAGAAGAAAAGGAGCTATTGAGTCAAAAATCCAAGAAGATTTTATTTTTTCTTATCGAGCAGTTAATTAAAAAGAGACCGTTAAATTAAAAATATTTTCTAGAATAAATAAAACAATTAAAGAAATTAAAGCTGCAATTATAGGTAGCGTCATCCAACCCAAAGAAATTCTACCCGCAATTGACCATTGAACTTCTTTTCCTCCTTTTAAAAGACCAATTCCAATTACGCCGCCGACAACAGCTTGGGAACTTGATACTGGTACCAAAGGTATAGAGGGAAGATTTATAGATTGTAAAAAAGCACTTATACCCTGGGATGCAAATAAAAATAAAACAATAGAATGCGATATAACAACAATAAATGCTGCCACTGGTGTCATTTTTAAGAGATCATTACCCACGGTAAACATAACTCTTTTCGAGTAAGTAAAAACACCAACAGCTATTGCTAAACCACCCAGCAGAAATAGTTGTTCTTTTGAGGAAAAGACAAATAAATTTCCAATAGTAACATCAGTAAACGGTGATATAGGTACGAAGACACCCATTACATTAGCAATATTGTTTGCACCTAAACTATAAGCACCAAAAGCACCTGCTAAAAGTAAAGCTGTTCTTGTATACGCATCAAGTCTGAGAATATGTAACTTTCTATTGAGTATAACTCTTTTTGTAAAAGTAAATAAACCCATTGCAATAACTCCTGCAATGATAGGACAGAGTATCCATGTTCCTAAAATAGTAATTAAAACTTGAAGATTAGTTGAAGATCCCGTGTATAAATTCCAACCAACAATTGCTCCAACAATCGCTTGCGTTGTTGAAACAGGCAAGCCAACTTTGGTCATTAAATATACAGATATTCCCGCAGCCACACATGCTGCAAAAGCACCAGGCAATGCATTAATAGCACCTAACTTACCTAAAGTTTCTGTTGTGCCTGCTCCGCTAATAATTGCACCTAGAATAACAAAGACACTACAAATTATTGCTGCACTTGTGAAACTAACCATTCGTGTTCCAACTGCAGTTCCAAAAACATTTGCTGCATCATTGGCGCCAAGTGACCAACCTAAAAAAAGACCACCAAATAAAAAAATTAGAATTGTAATTTCCATTGAAAATTAAACGGAACGTTTAATAGCGTAAATTTGAACCTCGTCAGCTATGTCTTCTGCTTGATCACAAATACGATCAATTTTCTCTACAAAATATCGAAGATGCATTTTTTGATCTAGAGGTAATTCAGAATCAAAAATTCTTCTTGCAAGAGAACTAAATTTTATATCAGATTCTTTTTCATAAAATGTAACTTTATGTGCATTATCTCTAACAGATTTAATATCTCTAAAAAATGATCTTACGGTTAAACATAATGATTCAACACAATTTACAACAGTCTCTGTTAACTCAATTAAATCTTGGTGAAACTCTTTTGGAAAATTAGGTTTTTGAATAGAGAAGTGATAACAATTCCCTTGGTACATTCCAATTAATTCGTCGATGTGTTCTAGAAGTCGTAACACATCACTTCTTGCATCTGGGATTAGTGTTTCTTCATAAAGAGTATGCTCAACATCTTTCGTAATTTTGTCGGCCTTACTTTCCATTTCTTTAACTTTTTCAACCATTTCTTCAAATTTACCGTTGGCAGAATGATTGAGATAAGTTGGAACTATCGATTTAAACACCAAACCTACTTCAGAGACAATATCGACAAACTCATCAATTTCTCTCTCAAGTTTCTTGGTATCACCAAATAAAGATGCACTTTTTAGTCCAAACATGGCGTGCTTATAGAACTTTTCAAAAAAAAATAAAGAAATGTTAAAAATTCGTTACAATTTGATTAATATCTTTATCTTTAGGTTACATATATTAATGAAATTTTCACAAAATAGGAGTTTTATGACAGATATATCAATTAATAGAATTAAGTGGTTTAGTACCTTTTTAATCTTGTCAGGAATATTATTAACTAACTTAAATGCATATCCATATAATATTATTATACATGGAACAGGTGCAGTTGGTTGGTCAGTGGTTGGTTATATGACAAGAGATAAAGCGTTATTAACAAACTTTGGATTACAACTACCTCTTTTTCTTTTTGGGTACGTCTATTTATTTGTTTAGAAAAGTTATTAATTTTTAGAATCAATTTGTGAATCTAAAAATTCATTAGCACAATCTTCCCACGTAAATTTCATAGCAAATTCACGACAATCATTTCTATTCACTTTAAGAGCTTTTTCTACTGAATTACCTAGTCTGTCATCAAGTGTATTTATTTTAGAATCTTTTAGAATATCTTTTGGTCCAGTAACAGGAAATGCAGCAATTGGTGTTCCGCAAGCAAGAGCTTCAAGTATTACATTTCCTAAAGTATCCGTTTTAGATGGGAAAACAAATACATCAGCATTTGCATAATATTCTGCAAGTTCATTACCTCGTTTCAACCCAACAAAATTTACGTCAGGATACTTATTTATATATTTTTGTAATTCAGGACCATCACCTACAACTGTTTTATTATAATTTCCTTTTAGTTTTAAAAATTCTTCAATATTTTTTTCAATAGCAACTCTTCCAACATAGGTCAGTTGAATGTCATTATCATTTCTATTTCTTTTATTTGGGTTGAATAACTCAGTATCAACTCCTCTATTCCATACTTTTAAATTTTTGAAATTATACCGCTCTAATTCTTTGACCATGGAAAGCGAAGGAACAAGTACATTCAAAGAATTATCATGAAGTTTTCTTAATATTGAATATGTTAAACTTTTAGGAATATAAGCTCTCTGTTTAATATAATCAGGAAAACGGGTATGAAAAGAAGAGGTGTATCGTAGTTTATTTTTAAGGCAGTACTTACGACCAGCAAAACCTACTGGACCTTCAGTCATTATATGAACAATATCTGGATTAAATTCTTTAAAAAATTTTTCTGTAACTTTTTTAGTATTGAAAGAAATTTTAATTTCTTTGTACCAAGGATAACTAAAATTATTAAACATCTCAGGATGTAATATTTTAATTTCAAAACCTTTTTTTTCTAGGAGAGGTATAACGCTTTGAAATGTCGTAACTACGCCATTTACCTGAGGAACCCACGCATCACTAATTAATGCGATTTTTTTAGGCTGCATCCTCTTTTATTTTTCGTCTTTCTTCTAAAGAAATTAATTTTAATTTTTCTCTTTCTTCGGGCCAATTAAGAATTGATAAATTTCCAATTTCATCTTCAACAAGTGCTGTACAACTTTCAATCCAGTCACCATCATTACAATAGAGAACACCATTTAATTCTTTTATTTCTGGTCTATGTATATGCCCGCACACAACAACATCGGCATTTTCTCTTCTAGCTCTATCAGATACCGCAAACTCAAAATTACTAATAAAGTTCGTTGCATGCTTTGTTTTCTTTTTTAAATATTGAGACAGTGACCAGTAAGATAAACCCATCTTTCTTCGAATAAAATTAAATATATTATTTAACTTTAGTAAATATTCATAAAGTGCTGATCCCACTTTGGCTAACCATCTTGCATTAATGATCACAGCATCAAACTCATCTCCGTGTGTAATCAGTACTTTCCTTCCATCAGCTAATTGATGAGTATCTTCGTTTTTGATTGAAATTTCTCCAAAGGAAAAATTTGTAAAATCTTTTAATACTTCATCATGATTTCCTGGAATAAGCACTACTCTAGTTCCATTTTTCGCTTTTTTTAAAACTTTTTGAACCACATCATTATGTTCTTGTGGCCAATACATTTTCTTACGCATGCGCCATCCATCAACAATGTCGCCTACTAAAAATAAATATTCTGAATCTGTTTCTTCTAAGAATTCTAAAAGCATTTTGCTTTTACAACCACTGGTTCCTAGATGGGTATCTGAAATCCAAATTGTGCGGTAAAATTTTTTATTATTTTCAAATTTCATTAATTAAAGAATTGCTCTTATACATAAAAGTATCATTTTATAATACAATTTATTATTATATGTGTGTATTGTATAAAAATAACAGTATGACGCAGAAAATTTGGTTTAAAAAAAAATCAGAGGGTGACAAAAGAGCAGATAAACAAATCCGTAAAGCAAAAAAAGATAAAAATAACGGCATGGTCTATGTTTTTGAACTAAACAAGCGATACGACATTGACGGTGATGTTGATTATAATTTTGCAAAATTTATTAATCACTCATGTAATCCTAATTGTGAAGTAGACATCATAGATAATGAAATTTGGATTTCTTCCATTAAACGAATAAAAAAAGGTGCCGAACTTTTTTATAACTACGGTTATCCTTTTGATACAGATTTTGTGGATCACATTTGTAAGTGTGGTTCGCGAAATTGCGTAGGCTATATTTTAAGTGATAATGATTGGCCTAAACTAAAAAAATATGAAAAAAAACTTAAGTCAAAGTCTAAATAAAATCCCAATTATAATTATAGCAATTGATATTAACAAACAAATTACTTTCTATAACAATGTAGCCAAACAGAAATTTCTATTTATTGAAGAAAAAATAGATATTAACAATGTTATTCGCTCATCTGAGTTGAATAAATTTATTGAAGAATCTTTTTCGAATAAAAAAGACTCTAAACTTGAGTTTTCTCCAAGCAATTTTACAGACTTGTATTTTATAGGAGATTTAACTTTTTTTGATAATGATTACAGTGAACTTATCATATCTTTAACTGATCAGAGTACTTTAAAAAATTATGAACAAATGAGAACTGACTTTGTAGCTAACGTTAGTCATGAATTAAGAACGCCTTTGTCATCTATAGTAGGATATATCGAGACTATAAAGAATTCCGTAAATTCATCTTCTGAAAATAAGCTAGATAATTTTGTTGGTAAATTTTTAGATACTATGGAAGATCAGGCTTGGCGTATGACCAGATTAGTAGAAGATCTATTACTTTTAAGTAAATACGAATCAGATGAAATACAAATGAATTTTGAACAAATTAACATCATTAATCTCATTGAAGGTGTATTAGACAATTTACAAAATAAAATTAATGATAAAAATATAGAAGTTAAAATTAATAATTATTTATCAAAAGATGATGTGTTAGGTAATAAAGATGCCCTTATTCAGGTTTTTATAAATTTAACAGATAACGCAATAAAATTTAGTAAAGAAAATTCAAAAATTGAAATTGAATTAAAAGAAAGATTGGAGCAAAATATTAATTATTGTGAAATTCATTTTCGAGATTTTGGAGAAGGTATTTCAGAGGAACACCTATCAAGATTGACTGAGCGTTTTTACAGGGTAGATAAAAATCGGTCTAGAAATCAAGGTGGAACCGGCTTAGGCCTTTCAATAGTGAAACATATTACCAATAAGCACAATGGTAAAATGAAAATAGAGAGTCAGATTGATAAAGGCTCAACCTTTTCTGTAGCTTTACCAATTATTAATTAAAATGTAATAAAATTGTAATAAAGTATTTGTATCTATTTTTTTAATTAAAAAATTAGAGGATAATTATGAAAAAAATAATCTGTTTCTTATCAACATGTCTTTTTTTAAGCTCAACGAGTTTAATTGCAAGAGACTATATTTCTATAGTTGGTTCATCAACTGTATATCCATTTGCTACTTTAGTAGCTGAGAAGTTAGCTTCTGAGGGAATGAAGGCGCCAGTAATTGAATCAACTGGTTCTGGTGGAGGTCATAAATTATTTTGTGCAGGTATAGGAGTAGAACATCCTGACATAACTAATTCATCAAGAGCACAAAAAGATAAAGAATTTCAGTTGTGTAAAGAAAATGGTGTTACAGATATAATTGAAGTAAGAGTAGGAAATGATGGTATAGCGTTTGCATATTCAGCAGATTATGATTACGGAGATATTAATCTGACCAAAGAACAGATTTGGCAAGCAATGGCAAAAGACAATAAGAATGCACCAAAAACTTGGTCGGACATAGATGGTAGTTTACCCAATGTAGAAATTTCAATCATGGCACCACCACCAACTTCAGGAACAAGAGATGCTTTCGATTCACTAGTAATGAAAAAGGGTTGTGTTAAAGAAATGTTAGTCGCAGATGGGGATTGTAAAAAATATCGTGAAGATGGACATGTAATTGAAGGTGGTGAAAAAGACGAACTTTATGTTGAGCATATTTCAAAGGAGAAAGGTGCTTTTGGAATATTTGGTTATAGTTTTTTATCCAATAATACTGACAAAGTTAAAGCCTCTAAAATAGACGGTGTAGAAATTTCGATGGAAGGTATTCAAGACTATTCATATCCAATAGCAAGACCATTATTTTTTTATATTAAAAAAGCACATATAGGCGTAATTCCAGGAATTATGGAATATGTTAATGAGTTTGTTAGCGAAGAAGCAACTGAAGATTATCTTTTGGAAGCAGGTCTTGTAGAGCTTAGTCCTTCTGATAGAGAAACTGTTTTAGATGCAGTTAACAATCAGAAAAATTATAAATAATATTTTTTAAAATACGAAAAAGGGGGATACGAATCTCCCTTTTTTTAATTACAAATAACCGTGTTTTTTTGGTCAATCGTCCTAATACTAATAGGAATTTATTCTTCTTATATTTTTGGAAAATCACGCATTAAAAAACTTGTATATTCGACAAACCTTAAACCTAAATCACAATATAATTATCATGCACAATATGTCTTAAGTTGGTGCTTGTTACCTGCATTAATAGTCTATTTCTCTTGGGCAATTTTTGAAGAACAAATAATTCAAAATCTAATTTTAAATAGTTTTGAATACGTAGAGGGTGCTGCATATGATGATGGGCTTCTCTTAGCGGAAATTAGAAATGTAGCAAATAATATTGATTTCAGTGATGGTAAATCACAAGAAATAATTAATGCTGCAGCGCAATACAAATCATTAAAATTAACTAGCCAGATTTCATTCTACATATCAATTATAATAATTATGGTCCTTGGTTCTTTGTATGCTGTTAGAAAAATAAATATTCAGTTTAATGCACAGGATACAATTGAGAAATATATAAAATATCTACTAATCTTTTGTTCTTCAATCGCTGTCTTAACAACAATTGGAATAATATTTTCATTAATTTTTGAAAGTTTTCGTTTTTTCTCTCAAGTATCTTTATTCGAATTTTTATTTAGTACAGAATGGTATCCCTTTATCCCAATCAGAGAAGGTCAGGCTGCAGCTGAGGGATCTTTTGGAGCAGTTCCTATATTTGCAGGAACTTTTTTAGTAATGATTGTTGCTATGTGTGTTGCAGCACCTATTGGTTTGTTAACCGCAATTTATTTATCAGAATATGCTTCTCAAAAAGTAAGAAAAACAGTCAAACCATTACTTGAAATTTTAGCAGGAATACCAACAATCGTTTATGGTTTTTTTGCTTTTGTGACGGTAGCACCTTTTGTAAAATCTTTTGGTCAATCGATAGGTATAGATGCTTCTCCAACTAGTGCTTTAGCAGCTGGTTTAGTTATGGGTGTAATGATAATTCCTTTTATTTCCTCTTTATCTGACGATGTAATAAATTCAGTTCCACAAAGTTTAAGAGAAGGATCTCTTGGTATTGGTGCTAACAAAGCGGAAACAATTAAAAAAGTAATTTTACCTGCAGCACTCCCTGGAATTGTAGGAGCTTTCTTACTTGCAATTTCAAGAGCTATTGGAGAAACAATGATTGTTGTAGTTGCCGCTGGAACAGCTGCTAATTTAACTGCTAACCCTTTTGAAAATGTAACAACTGTTACTGTTCAAATAGTTGTTGCTTTAATTGGTGATCAAGAATTTGATAATCCAAGGACTTTATCAGCATTTGCTTTAGGATTAGTATTATTTGTAATCACATTAAGTCTTAATGTATTAGCATTACGTATCGTAAAAAAATACAGGGAACGCTATGAATAGTATTGTTGCACAAGAACGAATAATTGCACTTCGTAAAAAAAGAAGTGCTCAAGATTTACGTTTTAAATATTATGGTTTTATAGCAATGTGCTTAGCATTAGCAGTGCTTGTTTTTTTATTATACTCGATATTTTCAAGAGGTTTTAGTGCCTTTCAAAAAACAACCATACTTTTGGAAATAAATTATGATCAAGAAGTTCTAAAATTAACTCCTGATTCAACAGATCAGGAAATTGAAAAAGGTAAATTTTTTAAAGTTAAAAAGAACGCTTTAAATAATGTTTTTGAAAATTTGAGTAAGTCTGATGCTAAATTAATTAAAAAATTATTTTCAACTAATATCGATAAAGAAATAAAAAATTATTACATAGATAATCCTTCTGTTCTAAACACGACTCAAAAATTATGGGTAACAGCACACAGTAATGTTGATCAAATGTTAAAAGGTAATTCAAGAAGAGATGTGCCTGAAGATAGAAGAAAGTTAAATGACATCCAATTATCTTTCATAGATCAATTAGTTGAAGAAGATAGAATTCAAAAAGAATTTAATAATTTCTTTTTTACTAGAGCAGACTCAAGACACCCTGAAATTGCAGGAATCGCTGGATCTTTTATGGGATCTTTACTCACACTATTTGTTGTATTTATTTTATCATTTCCCATAGCAATTGGTGCCTCAGTTTATTTAGAAGAGTTTGCTCCAAAAAATAAATTAACAGAATTAATTGAAGTTAATATTTCAAATTTGGCCGCTGTTCCGTCCATCGTATTTGGTCTCCTGGGTTTAGGAGTATTATTAAATGTGTTTGGTTTTCCAAGAAGCACACCTCTTGTTGGAGGGACAGTCCTAGCATTGATGACACTACCTACCATAATAATCGCCTGCAGAGCTTCATTAAAAGCTGTGCCACCTTCAATTAAAGAAGGTGCTTTAGCAATAGGTGCAACGAAGTCTCAAGCAGTTTTTCATCATGTTGTTCCACTTGCTTTACCCGGAACATTAACAGGAACGATTATAGGTTTAGCGCAGGCATTAGGAGAAACAGCTCCATTAATTATGATTGGTATGGTAGCCTTCATTCCTAATATTCCAACAGGAATAACAGAACCGTCAGCCTCTTTACCTGTTCAAATTTTCTTATGGGTAGAAAGTGCTGAACGAGGCTTTCAAGAAAAGTCTGCAGCAGCGATTATGATTATATTATTATTTTTATTTATGATGAATGCTCTTGCTGTATATTTACGAAATAGATTTGAAAAGAAATGGTAGAAAATAACAATACTAAGATTTCAGCGAAAGACGTTGATGTTTTTTATTCTGAAAAGCAGGCATTAAATAAGATCTCAATGGACATTAAAGAAAAAGAAGTAACAGCTTTAATAGGTCCATCTGGTTGTGGTAAATCAACATTTCTTAGATGTATCAATCGAATGAATGATCTCATTGAAATTTGTAAAGTAACTGGATCAATTAAAGTTGATAATGAAGAGATTATAAGCTCCTCTACTGATGTGGTAAGCCTCAGATCTAAAATTGGAATGGTTTTTCAGAAACCAAATCCTTTTCCTAAATCAATATTTGATAATGTAGCTTATGGACCTAGTATTCACGGATTAGCAGATACAAAATCTGACCTAGAAAATATAGTTATAACATCATTAAAAAAAGCTGGTTTATATAATGAAGTTAAAGATAGATTAAACGAACCAGGAACAAGTTTATCAGGGGGTCAACAACAAAGATTATGTATTGCAAGAGCAATTGCTGTTAATCCTGAAATAATCCTAATGGATGAACCTTGCTCTGCTTTAGATCCAATAGCAACTGCTATTATAGAAGAATTAATTGATGAATTAAGATTAAACTATACAATTATTATTGTGACTCATTCTATGCAACAAGCAGCAAGAGTTTCCCAGAAAACATGTTTCTTTCATTTAGGAGAATTAATAGAATCGGGGGAGACAAATAAAATTTTTACAAATCCCGATAATACAAAAACACAGGATTACATTACAGGGAGATTTGGATAATGAAACAAGAAGGACATATTGTAAAATCATATGATGAGGAAATAAAAGACATCAAAAACAGTATTGTTGATATGGGCAGCTTAGTTGAAAAACAACTTAAAGATTCACTACAGTGTTTAAAGAATAAAGATACAGAGTTTGCAGAAAAAATTATAGAAAACGATAATGTGATTGATAAAGCGTATAATGACCTGGATCAAAGTTTAATTGAAATCTTAGGAAAGAGACAACCTATGGCTTCAGATTTACGAACAATCTTTTCGGCAATTAAAATTAATAAAGATTTAGAAAGAATAGGAGATCATGCAACAAATATTGCAAAAAGAGTTGCAGTAGCAGAAATAGTTTTACCAGAAAAACCTTCGAGAGATATTATTAATATGGGCGAGAAAGTTAATATTATGATTAGCGAAGTTATAAAAGCTTTTTTAGAATTTTCAGATGAAGACGCAAAAAAAGTATGGTTAATGGATAGAGAAATTGATGAAGAATATCTTGGAATATTAAGACAACTATTAACCTATATGATGGAAGAACCAAAAAGAATTACAGCATGTACAAGTCTTTTATATATGGTCAAGAATTTAGAGCGTATGGGTGATTATGTTCAAAATATTGCCGAAGATATTTATTATGCAGTTTCAGGTGAACCACTATTTGATGGTAGTTCTTATATAAACCACCTGACATAATTATTCTTGATTGGATGTTACCTAAACTATCAGGAATTGAACTTTGTAGAAGAATTAGAAAAAATAAAGAACATAAGAATATTCCTATCATAATGTTAACAGCAAAAGGTGAAGAAGAAGATAAACTTCGCGGCTTAGAAACTGGAGCAGATGATTACATAACAAAACCTTTTTCGGTTAACGAATTAGTGGCAAGAGTAAAAGCTGTTCTTCGACGAATTAGACCAATGTTTGTAGATGAAGTTTTAACTTATAAAGGAATAGTAATTGACCTTGTATCTCACTCAGCATCACGAGATGGAGAAACTCTTCATCTTGGTCCAACAGAATTTAATTTATTAGCTTTCTTCATGGAAAATATTGGTCGTGTCTTTAGCCGTGAACAATTACTAAATCATGTTTGGAAAAATGATGCCTATGTAGAACCTCGAACAGTTGATGTTCATATAAGAAGACTGCGAAAGGCCATTAATAATGACGTAAAAGAAGATTTTATAAGAACCGTGAGATCAGCAGGATATTGTTTTGGCTCGTAATTAAGCCATAAATTTCACTTATACAAATCACTTACCAAACTATAAAACCACCATATGAAGAGTCTTTTTAGATCATTCTTTACTGTCAGCTTCTATACATTTTTAAGTCGAGTATTAGGTTTTATTCGAGACATATTAATAGCGAGATATCTTGGATCGACAGTCATTGCTGATGCATTCTTCGTAGCATTTCGTATTCCTAATTTCTTTCGCCGTGTCCTAGCAGAAGGAGCATACAGTGCTGCATTAATCCCTGTTTTTTCTGGTGTTGTTCTCAATCCAAAAGATGAACGCGAGGCTTCTGATTTTGTTGAAAACACAACCTCAATGTTACTATTTGCTACGGTCGTTTTAACGATCATTTTCTTCTTTGGGATGCCTTATATCATTCAAGTTTTAGCACCAGGTTTTACTGATAATAAAGAAGCCTATGAACTTGCTGTGCATTTTGGAAAAATAATTTTCCCCTATATTATTTTTATATCCTTAGCTGCTCACTTTGCTTCAATTAATAATGTTCATGAACGTTTCGCTGCTGGTGCATTTGCTCCTGCGATTTTGAATATAAGTTTTATTCTGTCATTATTCTTTTTAACACCTTTTGTAACTACTGCAGGTCACGCATTATCGTATGGTGTATTAATAGGAGGAGTTTTACAATTTTTATATTTATACAGAGCGGTTTTAAATTTTTATCGACCACGTATTATTCTTCCAGTTTTAAATGAAAAATTAAAAAAGTTTTTCAAATTATTTTTACCAGGTGTTGTTGGTTCAGGTGTTATTCAATTAAATATTGTCATCGGAACTATCATTGCTTCCTTTTTACCCGTTGGTGCAATCAGTCATATTTATTATGCGGATCGTCTTAACCAATTACCACTTGCGATATTTGGAATAGCACTTGGCATAGTTCTTTTACCAAGTTTATCAAAAGCAATTAAACAATCAGATCAAGAAACAACAAATAATATTCAAAATAGATCTATTGAATTTTCGTTATTAATTTCTTTACCATCAGCCATAGGATTATTTATTTTAGCTGAACCCATTATACAAATTTTATTTGAACGAGGTGCATTTGTAGCAGAAGATACTTTTTATACTGCTAAAGTATTAAGTTACTTTGCCTTAGGTTTACCTGCTTACATTATAATTAAAGTTTTAGTTTCTTGTTTCTTTGCAAGAGAAGATACTAAAACACCACTATACATATCCATTGTCAGTGTGATTACTAACGTTGTCTTATCGCTACTTTTAATTGGATCAATGAGAGAAATGGGCATTGCTGTTGCAACAGCAATTAGTGCATGGGTAAATGCATTATTACTGTACCTCTTTTTAGCTATTAGGAATCATATGAAATTTGATGATCTATTAGTAAGGAATTCCATTAAAATTTTACTAAGTTCATTTCTATTATTTGTAGGAATCTACGTATTAAATGGACTATTCTTTACAAATATTAGTGGTA
>LULO01000317.1_pt1 | contig 15863 bp, 16 predicted proteins | sample 728121 | NCBI WGS metagenome assembly LULO01 (sample SAMN03860287, study PRJNA289734) | marine metagenome | biome: seawater column; feature: ocean; material: water; isolation source: Red Sea water column Station 149 - depth 50m | place: Saudi Arabia: Red Sea | collected 2011-10-15 | depth 50 m | reverse complement strand
GGTGAAGTTCCAACTGCTTTACAAACTGGTCTAATTGATGGTGCTGACTATTCATCATTAGCAACAAACTACGCTGGTGGACACTATGAGCAAAACAAATATGCTACATATCCAGGTTTCCACTCTATGCCAGCTGACCACTTAGCTTGTAACACAAAAGTTTGGAACAAGTTAAAACCTCATGAACAAGGTGCAATGAAAGCAGGGATAGAAATAGCAGGAAGAACTATTACTAGCTTAGTTGAGAGAAAAAACGCTGAAGCTGTAAAAGCTTTGAATGAAATGGGCGTTACTCTTCATGACTGGTCAAGAGAAGATAGACTTAAGTTCAGAAATGCTGCACTTGGGGCATGGGAAGAATGGAAGACTAAATCTCCAGAAGCTGCTGCTCTTATAGAGATACATAAAGCTTACATGAAAGCTAACGGTATCCTATAATAAAAAGCACTTAACAAAATATAGAAGGGCCTTAAATAGGCCCTTCTCTAAAATTTTTTTGCCAATGAGTGATAAAGAATTACAAGATAAGCAATTACAAGAGCAAAATGAAAAAGTTGCAAGTAAAGACGATTTTCCAATAAATTGGATTGATAGAATTTCATTATTTTTAAGTCACACTATAAAATATTTAATCCCCATAATTGTTATTGTCATGATGTATGAAATTTTTATGAGGTATGTTCTATTTAAACCAACATTATGGGCTAATGAATTATGTTTATGGTTGGCAGGTGTTTGTTATTTAGTTGGTGGAATATATGCCACAAGGCTTAGAAGTCATATTAGAATTGTCTTATTATATGATTATGTAAGCAGACCAACTCAGAGAATTTTTGATCTAATTAGCACTATAATTATTGTTACTTTTGCAGCTGCTGTAATTTATGGAGGAATGGAAGATGCATATAGATCATTTATAAATTGGGAGAGATTTGCAACTTATTGGGATCCACCAATTCCTGCAACCATGAAACCACTGACTCTTATTTGTATATTTCTTATAGCGCTTCAATCAATAAATAATTTAATTATTGATTGGAAAAATCCTAAAGAAAAACAGTACCAACCTGCCAAAGATTTAAAATAAAATGGAATTTGAGATAGGGACACTCTCGATAATACTAATAGTAGGACTATTAGCATTGATATCAATAGGTGTGCCTATGGGTTTTGCTTCAGGTTTTATGGGAGCAGTGCTTGTATTTTTATATATAGGTGAACATGCTTTAGGAATTTTGCTTTCAAGATATTATTCTCTTGTTGTAACATATTCATTCTTATCTGTACCATTATTTATATTTATGGCCTCCTTACTCGAACGCTCGAATATTGCCAGAGACTTGTATGATGCATTAAATGCTTGGTTAAGAAAAACTAGAGGTGGAGTAGGTGTAGTAACAGCAATCATGGCAACAATCATGGCAGCTATGAGTGGAATTATTGGAGGAGAGATAGTTTTATTAGGACTGATTGCACTGCCTCAGATGTTGAGATTGAAATATGATCAAGATATGTCGATTGGTATTATTTGTGCATCAGGTTCTCTAGGCACAATGATCCCACCATCGATTGTTTTAATTATTTATGGACTTACAACAGAAACTTCAATTACCATGTTGTTCCAAGAAGCAATTGTTCCTGGTCTAATGATATCCGGTTTAATAATTACATACATTCTTATTAGAACAAGATTGCAACCACATCTTGCACCATTAAGTGATGAACCAGCTTTAACTTTGAGAGAAAAGATGTCATACCTTCCTGGTCTTTTACCACCAATTGGTATTGTAATAATTGTTTTGGGATCAATTTATTCTGGTATGACTGGTATTACAGAAGCAGCTGGTATGGGTGTAGTTGCAACGCTAATAATAATAGCTGCCAGAAAAGAGTTAACATGGTTTTTGTTTAAAGATGCACTTGTTAGAACCTTTAAAGCTTCAGGAACTATATTAACAATTACTTTTGGTGCTACAGTTTTAGCAGGAGCCTATTCTCTTGCAGGAGGACCCACTTATGTTGCTGAAACAATTTTAGCCTACGATTTAAAGCCAATGTATCTAATTTTTATGATGCAAATAATGTTTTTAATAATGGGTGCATTCATGGATTGGGTTGGAATAGTTCTATTAGCAATGCCAGTTTTTTTACCAATAGTACTAGCTCTAGGTTTTGATCCCATATGGTTTGGAATACTATTCTGTGTAAATATGCAAGTTTCATTTTTAAGCCCACCATTTGGTCCTGCAGCATTCTATTTAAAATCTGTTGCTCCACCACACATTTCACTAACTGATATTTTCAGAGGTTTTGCACCATTTATAGTAATCCAATTGATTGTTTTGGCTTGTGTTATGTTCTTTCCAGAAGCAATGACGCAAAACTTCCACGATTTTGTCCCTAGAAAATAATGCAAAATATAGGTTTTATTGGTACTGGCCTTATGGGCTTTCCAATGGCAAAAAACATTCTAAAAGCTGGATACAAAGTTAGAGCATTTAATAGATCCAAAAATAAAGCGGAGCCACTAAAAGACTTTGGTGCCGAAATTTCAAATTCAATAGGAGAACTTGTTAAAGAAAGTCATGTGGTAATTACAATGTTAACTAATGATGATGCGGTCAATAAAGTTATAGGTAGCGATGAATTTTTAAATAATTTAAAACCTAATTCAACTGTAATTGATATGAGCTCTGTAAAACAAACTACAGCAGTTAATCACGGAAAAAATTTAAAATCTCGAAAAATTAATTACTTAGATGCACCAGTTTCAGGTGGAACAATAGGAGCCGAAGAAGCATCTCTTGCTATAATGATTGGGGGAGAACAGATAGTTTTTGAATCAGTTAAAGATATTTTAAAATCAATGGGAAACCCAACTCTTGTTGGTCCAATAGGATGTGGCCAGGTCTCAAAATTAGCAAACCAAATTATTGTTGGATTAGCTATTGGTGCTGTTGCTGAAGCAGTTACTCTCTGTGAAAAGGCAGGAGCTGACCCAAATAAAATGATTAAGGCTTTATCTGGAGGTTGGGCTGATAGTAAAGTTCTTAGAACACATGGAAAAAGAATGATAGATAAAGATTTTAGTCCGAAAGGTAAAACTTCAAGTCAGCTAAAAGATATGAATAATATCTTAGAATGTGCAAATAATTATAATACTCAATTACCTATTTCAAATTTAGTTAAAGAAATGTATAAATCACTAGTTGAAAATGGACATGGTGAAACAGATCATAGTTCACTATATAAAGAAATTGAAAGGATAAATAATGGGAAGACTTGAGGGAAAAGAAGTAATCATCACTGCAGCTGGACAAGGGATAGGAAAAGCAACAGCTGTAACTTTTCATAATGAAGGTGCCAATGTCACTGCTACAGACATTAATGAAAATACTTTAAGTGAACTAAATAAAGAATACCCAAAAATTAAAGTAAAAAAATTAGACTCAACAAAAAATGAAGATATCAAAGAATTCATAAATACATTTAGAAATATAGATGTATTATTTAATGCAGTAGGATTTGTTCATCATGGAACAATTTTAGATTGTGAGGAGAAAGATTGGGATTTTTCTTTCGATACTAATATTAAATCTATGTACTTTATGTGTAAAGCTACATTACCAATAATGATTAATAATAATGGAGGCAGTATTATTAACGTTGCCTCTGTTGCATCTAGCATTAAGGGGCTACCAAACAGATTTGTTTATGGAGCAAGTAAAGCAGCTATTATTGGACTAACAAAATCAATCGCATCTGATTTTGTTAAGCAAAAAATTAGATGTAATGCAATTGCACCTGGAACCGTATTCACTCCTTCTTGGGAAGATAGAGTAAAACAAAGCCCGGACCCAGTTAAGGCAAAAAAAGATTTCATAGCAAGACAACCCATGGAAAGACTAGGAACTGCACAAGAAATAGCTGATTTTGCTATTTATTTAGCTAGTGATGAATCAACATTTACAACAGGAAATACTTTTTCTGTTGATGGTGGAATGACAATTTAAATATAAAGGAGAAATAATGAAACTATTAAGAGTAGGTGAAAAGGGAAAAGAAAAACCAGCAATACTAGATGGTGATGGAAAAATAAGAGATATTAGCTCACATGTAAGTGATTTAAACCCACATAATTTAAATTTTGAAACAATTTCAAACATTCAAACTGTTGATACATCAAGCCTTCCAGAAATTTCATCAGATCAAAGAATAGGTTCTTGCATTACAAGCCCGGGAAAGTTTGTTGCAATAGGGCTTAATTATTCAGACCATGCTGCTGAAGTTGGCGCTGATATTCCAAAAGAACCGATTATGTTTATGAAGGCTACTAGTTCTATTTGTGGTCCTAATGATGATGTGGAAATAGTTTCAGGATCAAAAAAACTAGATTGGGAAGTTGAACTTGGAATTGTAATAGGAAAAGAGGCTAAACATATTTCAGAAGACCAATCACAAGATCATATTTTAGGATATTGTTTAGTAAACGATGTTAGTGAAAGAGAATGGCAAATTGAGAAAATGGGACAATGGGTTAAAGGTAAATCTCACGATACGTATGGGCCCACTGGACCTTACCTAGTAACTAAGGATGAAATTAAGGACATAAATAATTTAAAAATGATGTTGGATGTAAATGGTGAGAGAATGCAAACGGGAAATACAAGTACTATGATCTTTAACGTTGATATCATTGTATCTTATGTAAGTAAATTTATGTCATTACAACCAGGGGATATAATCACAACTGGAACACCTCCAGGAGTTGGAATGGGTAGAAAACCACAAGTATTTCTGAAAGCAGGTGACCAAATGAAACTATCAATAGAGAACTTAGGAGAACAGAACTCTAAAGTAGTTGCTGTTTAAAATTTGTGAAAATAACCTCAATCAAAAGTCATGTACTTAGATATGAGTTAGACAAAGAACTAGGATACTCACAACAATATTACAAACATAGAACGGCCCACTTAGTTGAAGTAGAGACTGATGAAGGAATCACAGGCTGGGGAGAGTGTTTTGGACCTGGAAATATAGCTCTTGCAAATAAATATATTGTAGAAAAAGTTATTCAACCTTTAATAAAAGGAGATAATCCACTTAAAAAAGAATATATTTGGCACAAAGTATACAATTTACTCAGAGACAGTGGTCAAAAAGGAATGCCAATTCAAGCATTGTCAGGAATTGATATAGCATTGTGGGATATATTGGCAAAAAAATCTAATTTACCTCTTTATCAACTGCTAGGAGGCAAAACTAATGATAAAATTCCAGTTTATGGGTACGGCATGATGTTGCAAAAAAAAACAGTCGATGAACTTTGTGAATTGTTCAAAAATGAGGCTAATCAAATAAAAGAAAAGAATTTTAAAGCTATGAAAATGAAAATTGGCATGGGTCCTAAAGAAGATTTAAAGTTGGTTAGTGCTGTAAGAGATACAATTGGATCTGAATTTAAACTTATGGTGGATGCAAATCATGCTTATAATAAAAATGATGCATTATATGTTGGAAGAGGATTAGATGAAATGAATATTTACTGGTTTGAAGAACCTGTTGCTCCAGAAGATTATGATAGCTACAAAGAACTTAAAGAAAAATTAAAGACTAATATTGCTGGAGGTGAGGCAGAGTTTACAAAATATGGTTGGAATCAACTTATAAAAAATAATTGTATTGATATAGCTCAACCAGAGGTTTGTGGTTTAGGTGGAATTACTGAATATTTAAAAGTATCAGCGTTAGCGCAGTCTAATTTTATTCCAATAGTAAATCATGTATGGGGTTCAGCTTTAAGTGTGGCGGTTAATCTTCATTTGCTAACAACATTACCCGATATGCCAGGTGGACTATTTCCAACAAAGTCTATGTTAGAGTTTGATACAACAGAAAAAAATATTTTCATAACTGATTTAGCAGAGGAAAAATTTTCAATTTTAGATCAAGTTAAAAATAAAAATGGGTTCGCATCTCCATTAGAAAATATAGGGATTGGAATTAATCCAAATAAAGATTTCATTAAAAAATACGAATACAATGGTTAAAATAAAAACCTCAAAACCTGAAGTTTTGTGGAACGCTAAATGTATATTAGGTGAGGGAACATTATGGGTAAGAGAACATAAATCGATATATTTTACTGATATAAAAAAAAAAAGAATACATATCTTAAATATAAAAAATAATAAAAGCAAAATAATTAAAATTAATAAAGAGATAGGTTTTCTAGCACATATAAAAAATAATATTTTTATATTAGGTCTTCAGGGTGAGTTAAGAATTTTAAACTTAAAAACGAAAAAAATTTTAAAGTCAATTTATATAGAAAAAGACATTAAAACAAATCGTATTAATGACGGTAAGACAGATCCATCAGGTAGATTATGGTTTGGTACTATGGATAATCCTGAAAGAAATTTGACAAATGGATCATTATATTGCCTTGATAAAAAATTAAATTTAAAAAAAGTTGATACCACTTATTACATAACAAACGGTCCAGCATTTATAGATAGCAATAATTTTTATCATACAGATAGTAGGAAAAAAACTATTTATAAAATTAAAATAAATAAAAATTTAAATATTACCAAAAAAATTGTATTTAAAAAATTTACAAAGAATCAAGGTGTACCTGATGGAATGACTTTAGACAAAAATAAAAATCTTTGGGTTTGTCATTTTCACGGAGCATGTATTTCAATTTTTAGTAAATCTGGAAAAATACTACATAAAGTAAAATTACCCGCAAAAAATATAACAAACTGTGCATTTGGTGGTAAAAATAACTCAGAATTATTTGTAACTTCAGCCTTAAAAGGTATGAAAAAAAGTGAAATTAAAAAATTTAAATTCTCAGGAAGTTTATTTAAAATAGAAACAAATACGAAAGGTATAAATCAAAAAAAATTTAATTTTAATCATGTTAAAACGAGATCTTTATTACGAAAGAATTCCAACCAAATCACTTAGGGATGACGTTAGACATTTAGGCAATATTCTTGGTAAAGTAATAAAAAAACAGGAGGGCTCTAACTTTTTTAACTTAGTTGAAAAAATTAGACTTTTGTCAAAGGCAAATGTTGCAAATAAAAGTAGGAAAGAACCATTTAAGAAAATTCTAAGAGAAGTTAATAAACTTAGTCCACAGTCTTTATTTAAATTAACAAGAGCATTTAATCATTTCATGAATTTTTATAATTTAGCAGAGTCAATAGATGCATCTAGAACTTTAGATCAATATGAAAATATAAAATCAAATAAAAAATTCCAAAATATATTTATAGAAGAAATTTTTGAAAATTTTTTTAAAAATAAAAAAATTTCAAATAATAAAATTTATAATATTGCAAAAAGTTTAAATATTGGAATAGTTTTAACAGCTCATCCTACTGAAGTTAAAAGAAGAACTTTGATTCAAAAATATCATACATTAACAGAAATTCTTGAGCAAAGAATTCTTCTAAATAATTATCCATCAAAATTAAAAATTTTAGATAAAAAACTATACGATGAAATTACAATCATTTGGAATACAGATGAAATTAAAAGATCTAGACCTACTCCTCCAGAAGAGGCTAGATGGGGATTAGCAATTATTGAGGATAGTTTATGGGATACAATACCTAAAGTTTACAGAAGATTAAATCAAATTTTTGAAAAAAATATGGGCAAAGGACTTCCAAAAAATTTTAATCCAATTGAATTTGGGTCTTGGATGGGAGGCGACAGGGATGGGAATCCTTTTGTAACTTCCGAGGTGACCAAAAGAGTTATTCTTTTATCAAGATGGGAAGCTGCTAAACTTTATGAAAAGTCTTTAACTAAATTAATTAGATCTTACTCTATGGAAAAATGCTCAAATAAAATATTAAAAGCTACAGGAAAAACCTTTGAACCATATAGAGTTTATTTAAGACCATTAAGAGATAAACTAAGAACAACCCATAGAGAAATAGAACAACATCTTAATTATGGTAAACCATTAAATGAAAAAATATTACTTTCTGAAAGAGAAGAAATTTTAAAACCCTTAAGAGTTGTAAGAGAGTCTTTAGAGCAAAATCAGAACGAAAATATAGCTAGTGGTGATTTACTTGATTTAATGAGAAGAGCAAAATGTTTTGGAATCAATCTTGCAAGACTGGATATAAGACAAGAGTCATCTAGACATTCACAATTACTGAATGAATTTATAAAAAGAAAATCTAGGCGAAATTATAATTCTTGGAGTGAGATAAAAAAAATAAAGTATTTATCAGATAAAATTAGAGGTAAAAATTCAATTAATAAATTTATTTTTAAAAATAAGGAAAATAAAGAAGTTTGGTCAACTTTTAAAGCTTTGTCTAGTCAACCAAAAGAGTGTTTAGGAGCGTACGTAATATCAATGACTTCATCTGCCTCAGATATTTTATCTGTAATGCATTTGCAAAAAGAGGCTAATATCAAAAGCAAGTTAAGAGTAGTTCCTTTATTTGAGACTTTAGATGATTTGATAAATGGTAAAAAAATAATGGAAAAATTATTCTCATTAAAATGGTACAGAAAATACATACTAAATAAGCAAGAAATTATGATTGGGTATTCAGACTCTAGTAAAGATGCAGGTAAATTATCAGCTAGTTGGCATCAATATAAATTACAAGAAGAAATTATTAAATTAGCAAAAAAATATAAAATTAACGTTACATTTTTTCATGGTAGAGGTGGTTCTGCTGGTAGAGGAGGAGGGCCTATTCAAGCAACTTTAAGATCGCAGCCACCTTATTCTGTTAACGGAAAAATAAGAATTACAGACCAAGGTGAAGTAATACAACAAAAATACGGATATGAGCCATTAGCAAAGTATAACCTGTGTAGTTATATTGGCTCTGTCATGGAAGCAACTCTAAATCCACCTCCAAATCCAAAAAAAGAATGGAGAAATCTTATTCAAAACATGTCAAATGTCTCAACTAGTTCTTATAGAAAAAATATTAATCAAACCTCTGACTTCATCAGATATTTTAAAACCGTTACGCCACATATGGCTCTTGGTAAGTTATCGATAGGATCAAGACCATCCAAAAGAAAGAATGTAGATAACATTAATAGTTTAAGAGCCATACCATGGGTTTTCGCTTGGACACAAATAAGACTGATGTTACCTGCCTGGTTAGGAACCGCTGAAGCTTTAAGGTACTCATCAATTAAAAAATTTAAAAAAACTTTAACAGATATGGAAAAAAATTGGCCATATTTTAATTCTACAATGGACTTATTAGACATGGTCTTATCAAAAGTTGATCCTGAAATTTCAAAAATTTATGAAAAAAATTTAGCAGACCAAAAATTAGTTAGAGTAGGTGATAAACTAAGATATCAGTTTAATGCAGTAAAAAAATTAAATCATGATATTACTCCTAGAGAAATACTTAAACAAAGAAAAGCTTTCCGGGGACCTGCAATTATTAGAAATATCTACTCAGAAATACTCAATGTTTTACAAGTAACCGTGATGAAAAAGCAAAAACAAAAGAAATTAGATAAAAAAAGCAAAAAGTTACTTGATGATGCGATGATGACATCTATTGCAGGAATTTCTGCAGCGATTAAAAATACAGGATAATGATCGAAATATTTCTTGCATTTAGCGCAGGTTTGATAAGTTTTTTATCCCCTTGCGTATTACCACTTATTCCAGGATACATTTCATATATATCTGGCTCAACTCTTAACGAACTTCTTGAAAAAAAGAGTATAAACTTATTTCCAATAGTTCTTTTTACGTTAGGATTTTCAATTGTTTTTATTAGTTTTGGAGCAACAGCAACATTTTTAGGATCATTAGTCTTAGATAACTCAAACACTCTCAGAATTGTAGCTGGTACAATTATAATAATTTTCTCACTTCAAATAATAGGCTTGATTAATTTAAAGTTTTTAAATTATGAGAAAAGGTTCCAAGCAGATAAAAAATCAGGTGTATTTAGCTCAATTTTAGTTGGTATGGCATTTGGTTTTGGTTGGACACCTTGCATTGGACCTATTCTTGGATCAATATTGGCAATCGCATCTACAGAGGAAAGCATAAATAAAGGAATTTTACTTTTATCATTTTATTCATTAGGTCTTGCGTTACCTTTTATTTTATCGGGATATTTAATTCAGAAATTTATGATTTTTTCTAAAAATTTAAAAACAAAAATGAATGTTATAAATAAAACAGGTGGTTCTCTCCTTTTGATTACTGGAGTATTAATGATTACAAATCAACTTCAAGCTTTAGGATATTACCTTCTAGAATATATTCCATTCATGCAAAATCTTGGATAAGTTAGATATTAAACTTTCTTTTAAGATGTCTAATTTTTCCCTCTGTACTATCATAATCAATGTAGCACCCTTGAAGGAATCTATTTCCTTCATTAGAGTCGAAACTAGTTCTACCATGAAGTAATCTATAATTATCCATCATTAACAAGTCGCCAGGATTCAATTTAAATTCTATCCTATATTTATCTGAATTATAAAATTCTGAAAGTTTGTTCCTTGCTTTATAATATAAATCTAAATCTTCTTTATTTAATATTGGCACATAATCTAATCTTGGACTAAATCTCACTTGCTTAAACTCTCCTTTTTCATCTAACTTAATAAGTTCAGACCAATCTTCTAATATGACTTCTTTATCAATAAATTTAAATTTTACTTTTATCTTAGTAAGAATTTCATAATAATCTTTAAATTCATTTTTTAAATCTTCGGTAACAGTATAACCATCCACAAGAGTTGACAGTCCACCAGATACCTCATTTTCAATACAATGAAGAAGCTGAATACATGGTACTGGTATTCTGTAAGGATTATCTGTATGAGGAGCCAAATTATAAGATGTGTATGCTAAATCATTAGGATTAGGTATTGATCTTACATTAAAAAACTCTCCAAAATTCGTCCTTCTTACGCTTCCAATTGAATTAGCAAAATTTATAATGAAATTATCTTGAGTTGGAACATTTTTAATAATCACAAATCCGTATTGATAAAAAGAAACAAGCAAGTCATACATTTCCTTAGTTTCACTAATATCAGCATTGTAGATGAAGTTCTTTAAATTATTAAAGTAAGAGTCCCATTTAATTTTCTTTATAGAGCTCATAACCATTTTTTGATTAGAATACTCGTTAATAATATTGCTTACTTTTAGATATGATTTGACGCCATCATTGAAATTTATTTCTAATTCATCATTTTCTAATTTTACCTTCTCTATAAAAATATTGGTCTGTAAAATGCTGGGATCAAATAATCTTTGTTGTGTGATTTCGTCTAAGAACTCTTTATTTTCAACTCTTTCTCTAAGCCAGAAAGGGTGAATTTCTTGTCTATTATTACCATCGTTAAAGAATATTCTATTTTTTTCAACTTCTATATTCATGAGGTATTTTATAAAAATAATTTAAATTTATCTTTAATCAAGATAAATAAAATAGTAATTCCTTTTAATGAAAAAAAAAATTATTCCAAATAATAATGAATTTCCTAGATTTTTAAACCAGTTGGCTAAAGATCTGTCTAAGTTTTATTACAATAAGTTAAGTAAGAAATTTAAAGTTCAAAATAAAATAAAGGGTAAAGGATATGATCCAGTTACTACAGCAGATAGAGCATTTGAGAAATTCATTAGATTTAAAATAAATAAAAAGTTTCCAAATCATGAAATTATTGGTGAAGAATACGGATATAAAAAATCAAAAAGCGATTTTTCATGGGTTATTGATCCAATTGATGGAACACGATCATTCGTAATCGGAAGTCCAACTTGGAGTAATTTAATTTCATTAAATTATAAAGGTAATCCAATATTTGGTTTGGCTAATTTTCCAATCCTAAAAAAATATTATTATAACCAATCTGATAAAGTTGCATATGTAGTTGAAAATAATAAAAGAAAAAAAATTAATACAAATAAAAAAGTAAAATATAAAGATTTGAAATTAGCAGCAGGATTACATGGAGCTATTTCATTAAATAAACAAAAAAAAATTACTAAATTTTTAAATTTAATGCAATTTCCTTGTTCCGATGCCTTGTCTTACGCACAGATTTGTGAAGGTAAGCTTGATGTTGTATTTCAATGCAGTAATAAAATTTGGGATATTCATCCCTTAATACCTATTATCAAAGCATCAGGTGGAATTGTTTCTACAATTGATAATAGAGATGCAAAATATGCAGGTAATATTCTTGCATCATCAAATAAAAATATTCATATTAAAATTCAAAGTTTATTAAAACCAATAGCCTAAATATGGAAATTATTGTTCTTCAACACATTAAAATTGAAGATCCCGGTTATATAAAAGATTTGATGATTAAAGATGGGGTAAACTTAACCACGATTGAACTAGATGAAGGAGAGAAAATACCAAATGATCTAAATAAATTTGATGCAATGTTTTGTATGGGAGGCCCAATGGATACATGGATGGAGCAAGAATATCCATGGTTAGTTGAAGAAAAAAATAAAATTAAAGAATTTGTTGTTAATTTAGAAAAACCTTATTTAGGCTTTTGTCTTGGGTGTCAATTACTTGGAGAAGTAATAGGCGGAAGTGTTGTTAGAACAAAAAATCCTGAAATAGGAATGTTAAATATAAATTTCTCAGAAGAAAAAAAAAACGATACTCTTTTTTCAGAATTTCCAGAAAAGTTAACATCATTACAATGGCATTCTTATGAGGTTCAAAATTTAGAAAATAATAAGGATGTTACACATATTGCATCATCGGATGAAACGAAATACCAAATATTTAGGTACAAAAATCATGCTTATGGTATCCAATTTCATATTGAAATAAAGGATACAACTGTAAATGATTGGGGGTGTGTGCCAGAGTATAAAATGGCTTTGGAAAAGCAATTAGGTAAAGGAGCGCTCGAAAAGTTTGATTTTGAGGCGAAAAAAAATATGCAAAAAATGAATAATTATTCAGAAATTTTGTATACCAAGTTCAAAAATGAGATCATTCTTAACAACTAAAGCAATTATTTTGCACTTGTAGTTATCACATTAATCAGGTTTAATTTTATTTGTAATAATTAGGAGGAAAAATGAAATTTAAAAATTTTATTAAAATTTTCTTTGCAATTTTATTTGTTTTTGTATCAACAAATTCATACGCGAAAACAATTAAATGGTCTATGCAGGGTGATAGTTTAACTTTGGATCCTCATGCACAAAATGAAGGTCCTACCACTCAAGTTTCAAGACAAGTTTATGAGGCGCTTGTAACAAGAGGTTTAGATATGAGTATTGAACCTCAACTTGCTACCGATTGGAAAACAACAGATCCAAATACATGGATATTTAATTTAAGAAAAGACGTAAAATTTTCTGATGGTAGTAATATGACAGCGAAAGATGTTGTATTTAGTATATTAAGAGCAAAACAACCTACATCAGATTTTAAAGAGTACATTAGTACAATTTCAGATGTTAAAGAAATTGATAATTATACTGTGCAGATTAGTACCAGCAAACCAAATCCAATTCTTTTAAACCAGTTATCAAATATATTTATAATGTCCAAAAAATGGTCTATTGATTTTGGAGATGAAAGATAATAGTGTTACTGAAATACACTTATTACCAATTAAAAACTCAGCTACAAGAGTTGCAGCATTGTTATCTGGTGAAGTTGATTTAGTTACTGATGCACCGGTTCAAGACTTGGCTAGAATTGGAAATTCTTCAGATCATGAAGTAGTTAGCACTGCTCAAATGCGTACAATCTTTTTAGGTATGGACCAAGCAGCAGATAAACTAAGATCTGGAAATACTGGAGACAATCCATTTAAGAAAAAAGAGGTAAGACAAGCTCTTTATCAAGCAATAGATATTGAGGCGATAAAGAAAAAAGTAATGAGAGGTCTTAGTGAACCTGCAGGAATTATAACTTTTCCTGGTGTAAATGGATATACAAAAGAGTTAGATAAAAGATTACCTTACGATGTTGATGCTGCAAAAAAATTGTTAGCTGACGCAGGATATCCTAAAGGTTTTGATGTTGAGTTAAGATGCCCTAACGATAGATATGTTAATGACGAAGCAATTTGTACAGCTGTAGTTGGTATGTTAGGCAAAATCGGCGTCAATGTTAATTTATTTGCTCAAACAAAAAGTAAGCACTTTAAGGAATTAAAAGAAGATAAAGGTGATTTCTATATGTTAGGTTGGGGAGTTCCAACTTTGGATAGTCACTACGTATTCCATTACTTATACGAGTCTGGTGCTAGCTGGAATAAAGTAAACTTTAGTAACAGCGAAGTTGACGCTGCAATTAGAGTTATGGAAGGCGAAGTTGACTTGGATAAAAGAAACGCTGCTATTGCAAATGCTTGGAAAATTGTAAAAGACGATATCTCGTATCTTCCTCTACATCACCAAGTAATTTCTTGGGCAACTAAAAAAAATGTAGATGTTCCAATTAGACCGAATAATGAACCATTATTCCGTTTTGCAAGTTTTAAATAAATAACTTTGTTTACAAGCCCTTTAATTAAATAAAGGGCTTGTAACTATAAAATTTCTTAAATTGATAAATTATTTTTTCAAACGTCTGATTCAATCAGTAATAGTGATGCTCGTCGTATCATTTGTTTCATTTTCCTTATTTAATTTTGTGGGAGATCCAATTAACAACATGGTTGGTGAAGAAACTTCAGATGAAGAAAGAGCTGAATTAAGAGAAACACTTGGATTAACCGACCCTATACATATTCAATTTTCAAGATTCGTAGTTAACGCTTCTAAGGGAGAATTTGGAATTTCATACCAACTTAGAAGACCAGTTTCAGAAACTTAGAAGACCAGTTTCAGAATTAATAATTGAAAGACTGCCAGCAACTATTGAGTTAGTTCTAATTTCTGCATTAATTGCTTTAGTTTCCGGTACTTTATTAGGGGTTTATACGGGTATTAACAGAAAAGGTTTTTTGAGTGATTTTATATTAGCAGTATCTCTCCTAGGGGTATCTCTTCCAACATTTGTGATTGGAATACTATTCATATATCTTTTTGCAGTGATATTAGGAGTACTTCCATCTTTTGGAAGAGGAGAGGTGATAGATCTAGGTTTTTGGTCAACAGGACTTCTAACAATTTCAGGATTGAAAGCAATCATACTCCCATCTGTAACACTAAGCCTTTTTCAAATGACTTATATAATTAGATTGGTAAGAGCAGAGATGATGGAAATCTTACAAACTGATTATATAAAATTTGCAAGAGCAAGGGGAATAAGTGAAAAAAGTATAAATTATAAACATGCATTAAAAAATGGATTAATTCCTGTAATTACTATTGCTGGAATAAATATTGGAACTTTAGTGGCTTTCTCAATTATCACTGAAACAGTATTTCAATGGCCTGGTATGGGTTTTCTTTTTATTCAAGCAGTCCAATTTGTAGATATACCAATAATGTCAGCTTACTTAGTTTTTATTGCTTTTGTTTTTGTGATGATAAATTTTATAGTAGATATTTTGTATTATTTTATTGATCCAAGAATAAGAGTTAAAGGAGATGTTACTAGTGGATAATAGAACATTAAATTCTTGGGAAAAATTCAAGGATAGTGATATTTACTTTAGTTTTATAAAATCCCCAACTGCAATTGTATCTTCTATAATACTATTAATAATCTTTTTCTGCTCTTTTTTTGTTGAATTTGTTACCCCACATAATCCATTTGATCCAGCATCACTATCATTAATGGAAGCATTCACACCTCCATCATGGACAGAAGAAGGTATGGCAAAGTTTATTTTAGGTACAGATGGACAAGGAAGAGATATGCTCTCTACTATAC
>LULO01000918.1_pt1 | contig 15870 bp, 22 predicted proteins | sample 728121 | NCBI WGS metagenome assembly LULO01 (sample SAMN03860287, study PRJNA289734) | marine metagenome | biome: seawater column; feature: ocean; material: water; isolation source: Red Sea water column Station 149 - depth 50m | place: Saudi Arabia: Red Sea | collected 2011-10-15 | depth 50 m | reverse complement strand
GTGCGCAGGCGGGCCGCGGCCATGCTATGCTGCGCTCCTGAAAGGAGAAAGCCCATGCAACCCGTGACCGAAGGCGACCGCCGCAAGGAACTCGGCACCCTCCTCCGCCAGATCGCGGCACATCCCGAACGCGACTGGAGCGCGGCGCGGCAGCGGATCGCGACGCTCAACAAGCTGATCGCGCGGCGGCCCACGCCCGCCTGATCGCTCCGTCGCGCGCGCCGGTCGCTCCGCCGCCCGTGCGGCAACGAACGCCCGGTGCGCCGGTTTCTCGTCGGCAAGGCCGCCCGCCCCCCCTTCCCCCCTCCGGGCGGCCTTGATCGGACAATAAGGAGAAACCCGATGCGCAAGACCCTGATGACGCTCGCCGCCGGTGCCGCGATCGTCGCCGTTCCCGCCGTCGCGCAGGTCGGCCTTGGCGGCTCGGCCAACCTCAACGCGGGCGCCGCGCTCGATCCCGCCGCGACCGTCGGCGGTGTCACCGACCGCGTCGGCCAGACGGTCGACAGCGTCGATGGCGCCGCGAACGATGCGGTCGATTCGGCGAAGCTGACGCTCGCAACGCGCGAACAGGTGCGCGCCGGTGCGCAGGTGACCGACGCCAAGGGCGCGAGCATCGGCACGGTGCAGGGCATCGACGGCGACAATGCGATCGTCGTCGACGGCGGCAAGCTCTACAACGTCCCGCTTTCGGCGCTCTACAGCCAGGCCGACAGCGTGACCGGGCCGCTGGTGACGAAGCTGCCCAAGGCCGATCTGTCGGTCCGCGCCGCGGGTGCCGCCGAAGCGCGCTGATACGCTTTCGGCCTTTCGGGGCCGCAATCGACGATCGCCGTCCCGTGGGTCGCGGGACGGCGACCGGAACGGAGCCGGGCGATGTGCCCCGGCTCCGTTTTTGACTCAGCGCAATGCACGGCGGCACGGTTGGGGTAAAATCGGCGGATTATCGAAGCAGGAGGAAGGCCCCATGTCGCATACCCCCCACGAACTGGCCGACGCATTTCCCGATGATGCCGCGGCGATCCACCGGCTCAAGGAAGGCGACGCGCATTTCGCGGCGCTGGCGGAGCGCTACCATGTCGTCAACCGCGCCATCCACCGCGCCGAGAGCGAGGTCGAGCCGGTGTCCGACGAACATGCCGAGGAACTGAAGCGGCAGCGGTTGGCGTTGCTCGACGAGATCGGCGCGATCATCGCGGCGGAGCGGACGGCATGAGCGGCGGTGGCGACGGCTTCGCCGCGGTGCGCACCGGATTGATCCTGCGGCTCGCCGACCTCAGGGCGCGCGGGGCGCGGGTCGCCGCCGACCTTACCGCGCCGATCAGCGCCGACGCCGAGGATGCGGCGATCGAGCGCGAGGATGACGATGCGCTGGCGGGCGAGGATGCACTGCTGGCGCGCGAAGTCGCCGCGGTGACGGCGGCGATCGCGCGCATCGACGAAGGAAGCTACGGCATCTGCACCAGCTGCGGCAAGGATATCGCGGCAGAACGACTCGCCGCCAAGCCAGAGGCGGCGCTCTGCATCGAATGCGCGCGCAAGCTTTCGGCCTGACGCGCAAATGAAATGGCCCGCCCGGAGGCAGTTGGGCGGGCCAGTTTCAGTGCCGGGCGCCCGATTGCGTCCCGGCCATCTGTTATCGGGGTGCCGGTCAATCCGCCTCTTCGAACAGATCGACCGCATTGGCGGCGGTCGCCGACAGGCGCACCGTATCGCCCTCGACCGCGGCGACGAGGCCGGCGGGCAGATAATGGTGCCGCGCACCCTCGCCATCCTCGGCCTGGGGGCTGTCGGTCTTGGTCAGCTTGATGCGTTCGCCGTCGACATGATCGACGGTGCCGACATGGACGCCGTCGGCGCCGATGACGGTCATATGTTCCTTGATCGCGCTATGGTCGTGTTCGGCCATGGTTCTTCTCCTTGCCGCGCCGCCGCCAGCTGATCCGGCGGCCGCGACGGGGATGATACGCATGCGCCGCCGAGTCGGGTGGGCTATGCCGTGCCGACCAATATGGAACTGACCGCCGAAGCCGAGCTGATCCTCCTCGCCGCCGTCACCGGCGGCACCCCAATGGACGAGGCCGGCGCCCCCGACACGATGCGCGTCGACATCCGGCCGATCGCGGCGCTCAAGGGTAATCTTGCCGACGCGCCGAAAAAGCTTCCGATCGCGCTCGCCACCGGCCGCTTCGCCACGCTCAGCAATCCCTACGAGCTTCAGCATGCCCATCCGCTCGCCTATATTGGCGGCTGCGTCCGCTACATGGTGCCGCTCGGCTCGCGCCTGCTTTTCTTCCTTGACCGCCGCGATGGCGAATGGGGGCCGGCCGACGGCCCCTTCTCGCGCTGGGCCGAAGATGTGCCGAGCGACGACGCGCCGTGGCTTGCTGCGGTGCGCTTTTACCTCGAGGTGATGGCGCTGCCCGAAGCCGAGCGCGCGGCGGCGCTGACCGATCGCCGCGATACGCTGCGCGCGCGCCGACGCTCACCCCGTCGCGGGTGGCGATGCGCAGCTTGCGCCCGTAGCGATCGCTGTCGCGTCCGTTTTCTTCGAGCCGGAAGGCCCCCGAATTGAGCCAGTCGCGCAGCCGCTCGGTCGCCTGCGTCCCCAAACGCGCCTCCTGCGCACAGCGCGGCGGATGCGTCTCGGGTGTGTCGATGTCGGCGAGGCGGTATTTCTGGCCCTCGAACCAGAAGGTGTCGCCATCTACGACGCAATTGCGCCCGCCTCCGGTATGACAAAATCCGAAATGCGCCGAATGCGGTTCGGGGGCAGCGGCTCTAGTCGCATAAGGCCACGATAGCTCGGCGCGGGTCGGCGCGGGCGCCTGCATCTGCAAAGCCGCCAAAGTTCCCGCGAAGGCTCCCGCTGCCACCACCAGCGCCCACATCGCTGTAGATCGGCGGGCGCGGTCACGGCGACGACGCGAAGCGGAACGGTAATCTTTTGGGTAGGGCATGTCGGCGAATTTGCCAGCGCAGGCTTACCAAAGTCCTGACGAGTCCGGTCCGAACCGCCAGCGACGACCGGCAGACATCGCCGCCGTGGCGCCATATTGATCAGGATCAATGCCGCCGCGCCGCCGCTAATCCATGTCAGGGCTTCCGAACCACCAAGGAGCCCCAGACGTGACCGATCCCCGTCGTCGGCGGCCTCGCGACGGCGGATCTGGTGCGCAAACGGCGCGATTGACAGGCTCGCGGGCTGGTGCAGCCTGAAGCGGAACGGTAGGCTGCGCCATCAATCCCGATCCGAGAGAAACCTCACGATGTCACCGTCCCGCCCGCTCGCGCTTGCCTTCGCTGTTGCCGGCCTTGCCCTTCTGTCGCCGGTGCAAGCCGCCGACATGGGTAAGGCATCGCCCGACCCGATGGCATCTTTTCACGGCGGTACGGCAATTCCGGCGTTTGGCAAGGTCGCAAGTGTCACCGACGCCGATATGCGCATTCCCGCCGGAACCGAATTTCACATCGCGTTCGACGTTGCGACGGCGAAAGAGGCGACACTCAATCGCACGCTGGAATCGGCCGCCCGCTTTCTCAACATGCAGGTCGAAGCCGGGGTACCGGCCGAACGCATCCATCTCGCAATTGTCGTGCATGGCCCCGCAACCTTCGATGTAGCGGGCGCCGAAGCCTATGGGCGTAAGTATCCCGGCGCGGCAAATCCCAACGCCGCGCTTGTCGATGCCCTGATAAAGGCCGGTGTCCGTATTATCGTGTGCGGCCAGAGCGCGGCGGGACAGGGTGTCAAAAAGACCGATCTGCTCCCGGGCGTCGAACTGGCATTATCGGCGATGACCGCCCACGCGCTGCTTCAGCAGCAGGGCTATACGCTCAATCCCTTTTAGCATCGCCGATATTCAGGGAGCGCCGCGCGGTTCGTCGTCTTCTACCCCGCTCGGTCCCAATTCGTCATCCTCGTCATCGTCGCTGCGCTCGCCGCGATAGGCGTCCATGTCGATGCGGCCCGATCGTTCCATCTGGCGCATATGATCGACCAGATCCTGCGCGTCGTCGCCCTCGCCCCGCGCCGGAGCTTTCCGACTGTCTTCGAGGGGACGCGCCTGCCGCGCCCCCGCGGCGACGGTTTGCGCCTGTGCGGGTTCGTCATCCTGTTCGCGGTTGACCATTTCGGGGGCATCTTCGTCGGGGGAAGCGGGCATCGAACCATCTCCTTGATTGCGCCTATCGGCCCCAAGAGCCTCTACGGCGGGAATGGATCGAAAACGCCCGGGCGGCGGGGACAGTTCCTCAGGCGGCGCTCGCCAGAACCTTGTTTTCGATGACCCGAATGAAGGCTTCGGGATCCTGTGCGCCGGGGATCAGCATGCGGCCGCCAAGGATGAAGGCCGGAACGCCGGTGACATTATTGTCTGCCCAATAAGCCTCTTCCATCCGCACCATCTCGGCATAGTCGTCGCCGTCCAGAATCGCGGCGGCGCGAGCCGCGTCGAGTCCGACCGAGGCCGCGACATCGATCAGGACGGCGGGATCGCCGACGTCGCGATTGTCGGTGAAATGGGCGCGGAACAGCGCGAGTTTCAGCGCGGTCTGAACGCCGGTCGCTGCCGCCTGATCGGGCTCTTCCAACGCTCCGGCCCAGGTGAGCAAGCGATGCGCATCGAAGCTGTTGCGCATCCGAAAACCCGGCCCCCGATTGAATGCAAAGCCGAGGTCGGCCGCAATCGCCGCCAGCCGCCCGCTATTGGCCCGGCTCTGTTCTTGGGTAATCCCGTATTTCCGGATTACGTGCTCGAACGCGTCTTCGCCCTCAGGGGGCATGTGCGGATTGAGTTCGAAGGGGTGCCATTGGACGCGGAAGGCCAACCGTCCCTCAAAATGCGCCATGACCTTCTGAAACTTCAGCCAGCCGATAATGCACCAAGGGCACATCACGTCGGACACGATATCGACGCTGAGGCGCGGCAATTCTGTTTGGGTCACGGTCATTCTCCTGAACCGTGCCGCCAGCCTGCCCGATCGGTCAGCCCCCGGTACGGCGTTCCTTGCCCGACCGCCGGTCGCCCTGCTCTGGCGCCGGTCCGAACTGTCCCGCTTGTCGTCATCGGATGTCATGTGCGGCCCCTTTCACACAGGAAACAGAAGCGCGACCCGATGTTAATTTACGCATAAACCGGCCCGCAACACAACAGGACCGAATTTCCCGTTACCGATCAGCTCGTTAAGATGAAATCTCGACCCCCGAAGCCGCAGCCGAGGCGCGCGAGAGCATAAAATAGGCCGTGATCATAAGGCCGACCGACAGAGCTTCGATAATCATCGCCTGCACGATACCGCTGTTGACCAGGTCACCGCTCGCGACCCCGATCAGGCGGCCGACCAGCGCGGTGCCGTAGAGCGCAGCAGGAACCAGCAGCGCACGCGACCAGCCGCGCAGCAGCCCCCCGATCGCCGCGCCGCCGGCGGCCACGAGGAAAAAGGCCGACATGTCGGCACGCACCGTGTTCGCGGCAACGCCGTCGGCGATGATTCCGAACGTTTCGGTAAAGCTGGCAGGGTTCAGCACGCCGCGAATGCCGACGATGAAGAAGAGCAGCGCCCAGAGCAGGACCGCGCCGCGCAACACCCAATTGACCATGATCGTCTCTCCCTTGCTTTGCGCCGAAGCTGCGGCATCGGGAATGAAAGTGCAATCTATTCCGTCGGCTCGGCCGCGAAGCTTTCCTCTATCCAGCCGCCGCCGAGTACGCGCGTGGGTTCGGCTACATCATAGAGCACCGCCGCCTGGCCGGGCGCAACGCCATATTCGGGCGCGGCGAAGAGCAGTCGGTCGCCGTCCATCTGCGCCGGCACGGGCTTCGCCATGCTACGCACCTTAGCCAGAACCGGGCGACGATCGACCTCGGCAAGCCAGTTCGCTTCGCCGATCCGCGCACCCGCGACGGCCAGCGCGCGGCGCGGCCCCACGATGACGCGCTTCGCCGCTGCATCGAGGCGTATGACATAGAGCGGCTCGGCCTGCCCGCCGATGTCGATGCCGCGGCGCTGGCCGACCGTATAATGGATAAGCCCCTTGTGTGCGCCCAGCACTGTGCCGTCGACATAAACAAATGTCCTGGCTGTCGGGTTTGCCCGCAACGCCAAGGCCGAGATCGCGGGCGATTTCGCGCACCACGCTCTTTTCGAGCCCGCCGAGCGGGAAACGAAGAAAGTCGAGTTGCTCCTGCGTGGTCGCAAAGAGGAAATAGCTCTGATCGCGGGCCGGATCGACCGCCCGGTGCAGCTCGGCACCGGCCGGCCCCATCATGCGGCGCACATAATGGCCGGTCGCGAGGCAATCGGCGCCCAGATCGCGCGCGAGCTGGAAAAGATCGGTGAATTTCACACCCATGTTGCAGCGGACGCACGGGATCGGCGTCCGGCCCGCGAGATATTCGTCGGCGAACTGGTCGATCACCGTATCGCGAAAGCGGCTTTCATGGTCGTGGACATAATGGGCGAAGCCAAGCCGGTCGGCGACCGCGCGCGCATCGCGTATATCCTGCCCCGCGCAGCAAGCGCCGACGCGCTTAGCCTTGGCACCATGGTCGTAGAGTTGCAGCGTCACGCCGATCACCTCAGCGCCCGACCGCGCAGCGAGCGCGGCGACGACGCTCGAGTCGACTCCGCCCGACATTGCGACCACGATTCGCCGATCCTTTAACGGACCGGCGAGCTGGAAGTCGGCCTGGGCCAGGCCCGCGGGTGAAATTACGGTTGCCATGATGCCCGCCATCTAGGGATCGGCCATGCAAAATGCCAGCTTTTCCGCGGCAGCTGTCAAGATATTGACGGGGGTTAAGCTTCGCTAACAAGCGATGAAATGGGCATTTACTGGACCTTAGGCCGCACGCGCTAGACAGGCAGCATGAACTTGCTTCCCTCCGACCTTCCGCATCCGGCCGATGCGACGAGCCTGTCGAAGCCCGGCTTCGACATATTGCTCGCCGTGTCGCGGGCGCGGCAGGCGGCGCTTCCGACGGTTCGCTTGCTGCGTGAGCGCGAGACGGACGAATCGCATGCCGCAGCGGTCGGCGCGGTGCGCGAAATGCTGGGCGGCGGGGTGCAGGCACTGGATGACGAGGTGGTTCGCCCCGCGCGCTTCTTCGACTTGTCGGACGAAGCGAACGGGCTGCCCGAAACTGTGAACGGCGCGTTTACCAGAGGGTTTCAGCCGATGTTGAAGCCCTCTTCTATAAAAGCACGGACGTCGGCTTTGCCGATCCCCCACGACGAAGATTTTATGGAATGAGCATGATCGAGAATCAGAAAATCCGGCCCGCCCAGGTCATCGGCCCCCTCGGGGAACCGCTGACGCTGGACAGTCTGCCGCCTGCGAACACCACGCGCTGGGTCGTTCGTCGCAAGGCGGAAGTGGTTGCAGCCGTCAATGGCGGTTTGCTGACCGTGGACGAAGCGTGCGAGCGCTATTCGCTGACGCTCGAGGAGTTTGCCGGCTGGCAGCGGTCGATCGACCGCAGCGGCATGCCGGGCCTGCGCGTCACGCGTATCCAGCACTACCGCGATCTGTACGAGCGCCAGCAGCGCTTCTGATCGCATCGCGCGCGATACACGATGAAGGGGGCGCCTGCGGGCGCCCCCTTTTTTGCGTCGGAGCGGGACAGGAGCGGTGTGAAATCAAAAAATAGCATTGCGAAAGCATAGGCTTGCAAATTTTGTTGCAACCGATGCCAGCGGCGCGGCGTTGCCCCCCCTGTAACAAGGGAGAACTGTTATAATGCGCAAGATTGCTCTTACCCTCACCGCCGCTTCGGCCCTCGCGCTCGGCGCTTGCCAGAGCCCCGCCGCCGACAGTGTCGAGGATCAGGCCGAATCGCGGGCCGACGCCATCGATGCTCAGGCCGACACCATGCCCGATGGCGCCGCCAAGGAAGCCATGGAAAACAAGGCCGACCGCGTCGAAGAAATGGGCGAGGAAAAAGCCAACGCGATGGACGACAACGGCGAGGTTGCCCCGTCGGAAACCGGCGTTGGCGACACGCAGAAGAAGTAAGACTGTCCCCGACCTGCGCCCCCCGCGGGTCACGGACAGCCTGGAAAGGGCGCCAGCGCATGCCGCTGGCGCCCTTTCGCTTGTTCGTGATCTAAAAAATTCGCCCCTGTGACGTCGGTCACGGTGACGTCATGGCAGCGCCGTTAGAGCGATGTGCGTGGGACACGGGGGCTCCGACACCCGCGTTCTTCACCTTCCCGCCGCCGGTCGCGACCCCCGGCGGCGGGGAGGACCACGGGCCTATCCGGCACCGAGCTGCGCCAGCACATCCTGAACCCCGCGTGCGCCCGCGTCGCTGCGCAGCGCCTCCAGCGCCGCCGCGACGTCGATCACATATTCCGCAACGCCGCGCGATTCCTCCTTGCGTGTGCCGCCCATCGCCTTGATCAGTCCCAGTGCGGCGTGATTTTCGGACAGGATGTTCACGTCGAGTGTCGTCAGCCCTTCGGCGAGGCAATCGACGAGCAGCGCCGCGGTCATCATCCGGGCGAGGCCCTGGCCGTGAAAGGCGTCGAGGATCGCGATCGAATATTCGCCGACGCGCATCTCGTCCCCGCCGGCGCCTGCCTTGTGCCGGACGGCATGAACCGCACCGATCGCCGGTTCGCCCTCGCATTCGGTGCAAATCGCGCCCCAGGCGATATGGTCGTGGCCATCGACATCGACCAGCCGCTCGATCACCGCATCGGGCATGGCCGGCGCGGGCGAAAAGAAGCGCAGATAGCGCGATTCGGCCGAGAGTTTCTGGATTCCGGCGCGGAGCAGGCCGGCGTCGTCGGGCCGGATCGTCCGCAGGCATACCGCGGTTCCGTCGTTGAGCACGCTGTGCACGACGATGTCGTCGATCGGCCTTGCGGGAGCGTGCACGCTTCGTCCTTTCCCGGCTGTCGTCGTTGCCCGCAAGCTATCGCCGCCCGGGCCGAAAGACAATCGCTGCGGCCCGAAGTGCGCAGCCCCTTATTTTTGCGTGAAAAGTTGAAAGTAGCCCGCCGCGTGCTTTGATATTCGGAACGGCCAACAAACGAAATGGCCGGGTCGTGCAGATAATGGATTTCAAAAGCCCCGATTTCGCCGGGGGCGCCGCCTTTCCCGAAACGCTCGGCGGGCGGCTGGTGCGGTTGCGCAAGGCGCGGCAGCTGACGCAGCGGGATATTGCCCGCCAGCTTGGCGTTGCGGTGACGTCGGTCTGCTATTGGGAGCAGGACCGGTCGCGCCCCAAGCCGGCGCGGCTGCGCCGGCTCGCCGATGTGCTCGGCACCCCGCTTGCAGACCTGAACGGCCTCGGCGGTCCGCCTCAGTCGGCACATCTCGGCGAGCTGGTCGCGCAAGCGCGCCGCGAGATCGCCGAGGCCGCCGGCACGACACCGGCGAAGGTCAAGATCATCATCGAGATGTAGCGCGCGCCGTCAGGCGTCGTCGCCCATCCGCAGCGCGGCGATGAACGCCTCCTGCGGGATGTTGACGTTGCCATATTCGCGCATCCGCTTCTTGCCCTCCTTCTGCTTTTCGAGGAGCTTTTTCTTGCGGGTCGCGTCGCCGCCATAGCATTTGGCGGTCACATCCTTGCGCAGCGCCGCGATGGTTTCGCGCGCGATCACCTTGCCGCCGATCGCCGCCTGGATCGGGATCTTGAACATGTGGCGCGGGATCAGATCCTTGAGCCGCTCGCACATCCCGCGCCCGCGTGCCTCGGCGCTGCCGCGGTGGACGATCATCGACAGCGCATCGACCGGCTCGTTGTTGACGAGGATGCTCATCTTGACGAGATCGCCGGGGCGGTGGCCGATCTGGTGATAGTCGAACGAGGCATAGCCGCGCGAAATGCTCTTCAGCCGGTCGTAGAAATCGAACACCACTTCGTTGAGCGGCAATTCATAGGTGATCTGTGCGCGGCCGCCGACATAGGTCAGATTCTTCTGGATGCCGCGGCGATCCTGACAGAGTTTGAGGATCGAGCCCAGATATTCGTCGGGGACATAGATAACCGCCTCGATCCACGGCTCCTCTATCTCCTCGATCCGGTTCGGATCGGGCATGTCGGCCGGATTGTGCAGCTCCATCTCGGTCGGGCCGCCTTCCTTCGACCGGGTGAGCTTGAGCTTGTAGACCACCGACGGCGCGGTGGTGATGAGGTCGAGGTCATATTCGCGGGTCAGCCGCTCCTGAATGATCTCGAGGGGCAGAAGACCCAGAAAGCCGCAGCGGAAGCCGAAGCCCAACGCGGCGCTCGTCTCCATTTCGAAACTGAACGACGCATCGTTGAGCCGCAGCTTCTGGATGCTTTCGCGCAGTTTCTCGAAATCATTGGCATCGGTCGGGAAGAGGCCGCAGAAGACGACCGGCTGAACTTCCTTGAACCCCGGCAGCGGCGCCGCGGCGGGCCTTTTGGCGTCGGTGACCGTATCGCCGACACGCGCCTGCGCAACGTCCTTGATCTGTGCGGTGATGAAACCGATCTCGCCCGGACCGATCTCGACAAGGTCGGTCCGCTTCGGGGTGAAACAGCCGACGCGGTCGATCAGGTGCGTGGTCCCCGCCTGCATGAACTTGATCTGCTGACCCTTTTTCAGCACCCCGTCGACGACGCGGACGAGGATCACGACGCCGAGATAAGGGTCGTACCAGCTGTCGACGAGCATCGCGACAAGCGGCGCCGCGGCATCGCCCTTCGGCGGCGGAATCCTGGCGACGATGGCTTCGAGCGTTTCCTCGATGCCGATCCCCGACTTGGCGCTGGCCAGCACCGCATCGTCGGCGGGCAGGCCGATGATATCCTCGATCTCCGCCTTCACCTTGTCGGTGTCGGCGGCGGGCAGGTCGATCTTGTTGATGACCGGCACGATTTCATGGTCATGCTCGATCGACTGATAGACGTTGGCGAGCGTCTGCGCCTCGACCCCCTGCGCCGCGTCGACGACGAGCAGCGCGCCCTCGCACGCCGCCAGGCTGCGCGAGACTTCATAGGCGAAGTCGACGTGGCCGGGCGTGTCCATCAGATTGAGCTGATAGGTTTCACCGTCGTGCGCCTTGTACGACAGGCGTACCGTCTGCGCCTTGATCGTGATCCCGCGCTCTTTCTCGATGTCCATATTGTCGAGAACCTGCGCGGACATTTCGCGCTCGGTCAGCCCACCGGTGAACTGGATCAGCCGGTCGGCGAGCGTCGACTTGCCATGGTCGATATGCGCGATGATCGAGAAATTACGGATATGCGAGAGAGGAGTCGTCATCGCGCGCCGTTAGCAGGGGAATTGCGCGCTGTCAGCACCGCCGCGCAGCCGCGCACGGCAACCGGCGCGAAAGGCGCAGAAAAGCGTGTAACTTCACGCGCGATTGCAGCATTTGCGGCGTCCCGAAGGCGCCGCAGGGACCGGGCGATGCCTGCGGCGCGGTGCGGTTCGAAAAATGGCGGAAAACTGCGCAACTTCACACGCGATTGCTTTGTGCCGGCTGTTGCGAAGCGGCGGCGCCGCGCGAGTGCGCCGAACGCAAAGTGGCCGCCGCCGCGAGGGTCGCGCAGGAAAGGATGGCACGGAAGGCATGCGGCGAGGCTGGCATGCCGGAACAATGTAGGAAAGCGATTTCGGGCCGCCGGGAGCGGCGGTTCAGCCCGTCGTGCCGCGGTTCAGGCGATGCAAGGTGCTGAGCGCGGCTTCGAGCGCGAAGTCGATTTCTTCTTCGGCATCTTCGTTGGCGGCGACATCGGGCACCGGGATTGCGGCGGTTGCCGTCCTGGTTTCGCGGCGCCGCGCAAGCCCCGCCTCGAAGCGCGCGACCATCGCGCCGAGCGATTTGTCGGCGGGATCGGGCATCGCCGGTCCGGCAACCTTTGCGGGTTGAAGCCAGGGTTCGTCACCGGGCGTTTCAACCTCGACCGGCGCGAGATCGGCGAGGATCAGTTCATCCTCTTCGTCCGGCGCAGCGTCGGCTGCGGGCGGCGTATAGGGTGCCACGGCCGCTTCGACGATCTCGACAGCGTCCGCATCCTCGGCAAGATCGGCGCCGGCGAGCGCATCGGGTTCATATTCGGGAAGATAGTCCGCCGCGACCTCGGGCGCCGCATCGACCGGTCCCAGCCCCTGTTCGGGCAGATCGCGCCCGGCGCGCAGCGGCGCGCGCGGCAGATCGTCGGGGTGGAGATCGGCGCGGCGGCGCACCGGAATATCGTCGTCGACGGCCTCCTGGCGGCGGCGCAGACGGCGGCCGAGCGCCGCCAGGCCCGACGCCTCGGGCTCGGCGATCAGCAGCGCGACAAAGGCCGCAATCAGCGCGGCGACGAGCGCCATGCCGAGCGCCAGCGCGAGACGGGCGCCATTGCCGACCGGCGGCACGAACAAATCCGACAGACGGTCGAGATAGAGGTTCCAGCCGATGCCGAACACCCACGCCATCGGCATGACCGCGGCGAAAAGGAAGGTCAGCGCCGCGGCGCCGATCACCGCCGGCATCGCCGGGCGGAGCGCGCGCATCCAGGCGGCGGCGCGGGCCTTGCGATGCGAAACCTTGTCGGAGCCGTCGGCGCTGTCGTCCATATCGTCCAAATCCGTCGCTCCCGCAGAGGAGCCTGTCCTATAGCATCAAGCCGCGAGCGATGCAGCGCCGCGGCGCAACAATCTCTGGTAAACGGGCTCGTAACGCAAAATGTTTGACGACCAGTTACGATCGGCCTCGACGAACGCCCGCGCGGTCCGGCGGCGTTCGTCCCAAATGTCGCGATCGCGCAGCAGTTCGGCAAGGGCCGCGGCGATTGCCGGTGGATCGTCGGGCGCGAACAGCGTGCCCGTGGCCTCCATCGGCCCGCCGCCGACGAGCAGCAGCCGCGCGCCGGGTTCGGCGGCGACGAGCGCGGGCATCGCGGCGATCAGATCGTCGATCCCCTCATAATCATAGAAGCTGCCGATAAAGCCGATCACCGCCTCGCCCGGCATGAGGCCGAGGTCCGCAGCGAGCGCATCATCGCGCGGTGGCGGGTCGCCGAACAGGTCAAGGTCGACGCCATTGGGCGAGACGACGATCTTCGCGGGATCGACGCCGCGCGCGATCAGGTCGCCGCGCAGTCCTTCGCAGATCACCGCGACGGCATCGGCGGCGCGGACGGCATGACTTTCGAGCTGGCGGGTCAGAAAATAGCGCGCGCTGCCCTCGCGGCCCGTGCCGTTGCCGACCGCGGCATCCTCCCAGAAGGCGCGAATTTCGTAGATCACCGGAATTCCGAGCCGTTTGCCGACGCGCAGCGCCGCGAGCCCGTCGAGAACGGGCGAGTGGGCGTGGAGCAGATCGGGGCGCCATTCATCGACCAGCGCCGCGACGCGGTCCGCCAGCGCGCCGATTTCGCGCCATTCGCGCCACGGCGAGCGCGCGGGTGCGATCGGCGGCGTGCGATAGAAGGTCAGCCCGTCGACGGTTTCGACGGGCGGTCCGGGGTCGGGATGGCGGACCCCCGTCACCCCGGCAACCGCCCACCCCTTCGCCGCCTGCGCCTTCATCAGCGCCCGGGTACGAAAGGTATAGCCGCTGTGCGCCGGCAGGCTATGGTCAAGGACGTGCAGGATCCGGGTCATCGGCCAAGCCTTTGCCATACAAGCCTTAACGCCGCGTCAACCCCGATCGGGTAAAGCCGCCGAAACGGGCCCACGGGCCGCAGGGGAAGCCAGGTGCGCCGCCGATGATCGACAATTTTGCGATTGCCCTGACGCATGTGCTGATGGCGATCGCCCTCTGGCGCCTGCTGCACCGCGACGACCTCGACCGCGAGGTCGGCCCGCGCATGCTGTGGCAGCAGCAGCGCGACGCCGAACGCATGGCGGCGATGGCGGCCGAGGTCGCGGAGGATCGCCGATCCGATGCGTGACCTTGCCTTCGTCGCCTTTCTGTTCGCCTTCATCGGGGTCGGCTTTCGCAAGCCGTTCCTGTTCGTGCTGTGCTTTTGCTACATCGACATCGTCGCGCCGCAACGGCTCAGCTATTTCCTGATCAATTCGATTCCGATCTCGCTGATCGTCTTCATCCTTGCGATCATCGGCTGGCTCGCCTTCGACGACAAGCGTGACACGCGCTGGTCGGGGCGGCAGACGTTGATGGTGATCCTGCTCTTTTATTGCTGGATGACGACGATGGGCGCCGACTTTCCGGTCGAGGCGCTCGATAAATGGGGATGGGTGTGGAAGGCGCTCGTCTGGGCGATCTTCCTGCCGCTGACGCTGCGCACGAAGCTACGCATCGAATCGCTGTTGCTCTTCATGCTGCTGTCGGCCGCGACGATCGCGATCGCCGGCGGAATCAAGACCGCGGCGGGCGGCGGCGGCTATGGCGAATTGCAACTGCTGCTATCCGAAAATTACGGCCTGTACGAAGGCAGCACCATGTCGACGGTCGCGGTGTCGATCATCCCCGCGATCCTGTGGTTCCGCCGCCACGGCACCGTCTTTCCGCCCGACTGGCGCGTCTCGCTCTTCTGCTTCGCGCTCTGCTTCGCCTGCATGTTGCTGCCGGTGGGGACGCAGGCGCGCACCGGGCTGATCTGCCTGGGCGTGCTGGCGCTGCTGTCGCTGCGCGCGGTCAAGCACCGGCTGCTATATATCATGGGGGCGGTGCTGCTCGTCGCCGCGGCGATCCCCTTCCTGCCGCAAAGCTATACGCAGCGCATGGAAACGCTGCAGGATTATCGCACCGACCAGTCGGCATCGACGCGCGTCGCGGTGTGGGCGTGGACGTGGGACTATGCGAAGGACCATCCGTTCGGCGGCGGGTTCGAGGCCTATATGCAGAACCGTCTGCGCGTCGAAACCACCGGGTCGAACGCCGATGCGGGTCGTCCGGGTGCGGGCGATCCGGTGATCCATGACGAACAGTCGCGCGCCTATCATTCGGCCTATTTCGAAATGCTGGGCGAACAGGGCTATCCCGGCACGCTGCTGTGGCTGCTGCTCCACATCACCGGCATCGTCCAGATGGAGCGGGTGCGCCGCCGTTACCTCAAGACGCGCCGCGCCGAGGAGCAATGGATCGCGCCGCTCGCGACTGCGCTCCAGCACGGCCATATCGTCTATATGGTCGGGTCACTGTTCGTCGGTATCGCGTTCCAGCCCTTCATCTACATGATGTTGGCGCTCGAAATCGGGCTTTCGACCTATTGCCGCCGCCGCGAGCAGGAATCGGGACGCAACTGGATGCGGCCGCGTGCGCAGGGATTTGCCGCATGATCGCGGTGCAAAAGCCCCGCATGCTGCCGACGCTGACCGGGGTGCGCGGCTTTGCGGCGCTCGCGGTGCTTTTCTACCATATCCGCGGCGGCATGGCGGGCTATCTGCCCGGCCCGGTCATCGACGGTTTCGCGCACGGTTATCTCGCGGTCGATCTTTTCTTCGTCCTGTCGGGCTTCGTGCTGTGGTGGAATTACGGCCCGGCGTTCGTTGCCGAGGGGACGCGCGCCGCGCCGCGCTTTCTGGTCCGCCGCATCGCGCGCATCTTTCCGCTGCATCTCGCGATCCTGGCGGCGATGGCGCTGTTCGCGCTCGCGCTGCTCGCCAGCGGGCGCGATCCGGGGCCGCATTACGGCTTTGCCGCGCTGCCCGCGCACGCGCTGCTGGTCCAGAATTGGGGCTTTACCGCCGATCTGCGCTGGAACGATCCGGCCTGGTCGATCTCGACCGAATGGGCGGCCTATCTGCTGCTCGCCGCGACGGGCGGCTGGGCGGCGCGCTTGCCCGCTGGGCGGTGGAGCTTTCCGCTGTTCGCGCTGCTGCTCGCGGCGGCGCTCGGCGGATGGTTCGCCGCGACGGGGCGCGCGGGGATCGGCGACGATATCGCGGCGACCGGCCTCGTCCGCTGCCTCGCCGAATTCTTCATCGGGG
>LULO01000882.1_pt1 | contig 15905 bp, 23 predicted proteins | sample 728121 | NCBI WGS metagenome assembly LULO01 (sample SAMN03860287, study PRJNA289734) | marine metagenome | biome: seawater column; feature: ocean; material: water; isolation source: Red Sea water column Station 149 - depth 50m | place: Saudi Arabia: Red Sea | collected 2011-10-15 | depth 50 m | reverse complement strand
CAATACTGCTGTAGGTTATCAGTCATTAAAAGCAAACACAACTGGATCTCCAAATACCGCAGTGGGTTTTGGATCTCTTAGAGATAACACAACTGGAGAAGATAACACTGCTGTTGGTTTTAATGCTTTAGTTGTTAGTACAACTGGTACAAATAATACAGCTTTAGGACATGGTTGTTTAGATGCTAATTCTACAGCTATAGATTTTATACTATTTACTACAGCTTCTCCTAAATTCTGACCATTGAGAGTAGCTTGAGCAAGTGCAGAGCTTAACTTATTTATATTATTAACTGTAAAGTCAGTTTTCTTTTTTTCATTTTCCATCATTTTTTTAATTTCTTCATCTTGTTCTGTGATCATTACCTCTATATCAGAAAAAACCATTCCTTCAAAAAGGTCTTCACTAGCTCCAAGATTTTCACCTAATTCTCTTAATGCTTCGTCAAATGATGTAACATTAAATTTAAAATCTATTAGTGGTCTTTGACCTTCTATAGCAGAGTCAAAAAAATCTTTACTTGCTGTAGTTAAATTTTCAAATGCTTCTTCAGTCCTAGCTAAATTATTACGCATTTTAGTTCCTTTAGTAATTCCTAAAAAGGAATCTTCTTCCATTTTTGCTTCTAAACTAAAAACTTCTAATAATTGTTGTAGTTGAAATTGTAGTGATTTAGTTGAATCTACGGCAATATTATGCTTTTTAGAATATTCTTCAATAAAATCTGTTGTTGTTTCCAATGTTTCGTAGTAAGTAATATTTACAGATTCAGTTTTACCAAAAATCTTTGCTAATTCTGTTAAATTATTTAATACTGTAGTAGATTCTTTAGTTAGTTTAGTAAATGCTGGAGCAAGTGCTTCACCAACTGCTACAGATAAATTTTCACTAGATGCTGTAAATCTATTTATTTCATCCCTAGTTGTTAATACTTCGTCTCCTAATTCAGCAACTTTTTGCCTAGCAGATTCCATTGTTGCTTCAAGGAATGCTTGTTTTTTCTCAGCATCAGTTAAATTTTTTGCTGTCTTACCTAGTTTACTTGCATATGCTTCATAGGCTTCTTCAGATTTTACTACAATACCAATGTTATCAAGCATAAGTCTTGACTGTCTTCCAATACCAGTTACAAGAGACTCTACTGATTGTGCAGTGTCTTTACCCAATGCCCTACCAAGTCTTTGTGCTATATCAAACATTTCAGCCATTTCATCAGAGTTTTTTGTTACTCCAAGAATCATAGCGTTGTTAGCTTGTTCAAATAAAGCAAAATCAGACATAGTTCCATCTGTTGCTTCTCTAATTTTTCCTAATGATTCTGTTAATGTTCCAGACTCACCAGATAATGTCTCAAAAGCAGTTCTTAATCCTTCAACTTTTGAGGCTTCAGCAACTAACCTAGCTACCTGCCTAATACCAAGACCCATTGCAAAATTGAATAAAAGAATTTGAGAGCGAACAGTTGCAAAAGCACCCCCAAGAAGTCTTTGACTTCCGTTTAAATCTAATATTCCTTTATTTATTTTGTCATTTTGATTTTTAAACTTTCTTCCTTCTTTATTTAATGATACTTGAGACTTAATTAAAGATTGAGTTGCTCTATCAAGAGACTTTATTGCCTTTTCTAATCTAGGAGCATTAACTGCTTTAAAATCAATTTTTATTGTATTATTTGCTTCAGCCATTTTTTATTGCCTTTGATTTTTGCCTTTCTAATAAATGTGTTAATAAAAAGGTTTTATCTACCCATTTTTTTGGTTGTTCTCCATAACTTCCTTTGTATGGAGATGTATTAAATTGTTTTGCATACATAAATCTTGTTATATCTTTTTGTGCCTTTGCATCTATTAGCATATTACTACAAGAAAAAAAGGGCAGTTGAGCCATCACCGATTCAGCGATATGCAAATTACTGCCCTCTTCAATATGTTCTTGTGTTTCGTCTATTAAAAGCCGAATAACATCCCAAACATCTTCATCTGATGTAAAGGTTCGAGTTTCATATTTTCCTTCGATTAAGATAGGAATTTGAGCCTCATAGGGGTATTCGTGATAAATACACCCCTCACACTTTTTATCTAGTAAGAAGTTTAGTTCTAATGTGAGGGATTCTACTCCCCCAAGCGTTGATGTTCCTGTACTGCCAAAGACAGTTCATTCTTTTCATCCTCGCTTAAAGACTTGATAAATTTATCATCAGCCCCTACAACACCTTTGCGAATCCAAGCAGTTCTTGCTTTTGCTAAGTTAGTGATAGCTACAATTTCATTTCCTTCATACCTCATCTGAGGTAAATCATTGCAGTAATCAATATCATCAACAGACATTTCTTTTAGTTCGATTGTTTTTCCTGTAGATAACTTCATTATGAAGCAATAGTAACTGCTAATACGCTTTCTGCACTTGTATGAGCTAAAGCCTTCATTTCAACATCTAACATCATAATATCACCTTCATTGTATGCAACATTTGTTAATGCTGACCTAGCTATAGCAAGAGAGTAGTTAGTTGATGTTCCTTGAGTTAAAGTAAAAGAACCTGCTTCATCAACTGTTCCAGCGTGAAAGTTGTTTAACATATCTCTTGTTGCTGAGTCTAGTTTTACTGTTGAAGATGCTGTCACTGATGTTTCTGCCCCTCTAGCAAAAGATTGAAAACCTTTGTAACCTTCAGTGTTAGAGAATCCAGCATAAACAACAGGGCTATCTATTGTCACATTAAAATTTTGCATAATTACAGTTGCACTATTTACAGTTTTAGTAGATGCTGTTGATAGTGATATAGGAGTTGCCACAAATCCACTTGCTTCAGCAGGAGTTTGTGCATTGGTTAAAATAGGCAATAATCCACTTGTAATTGTTGCATCAAACCTATAGATACCGCCATCTCCCATATCTGCTGATATTACAAAATTACTACATAAACAACCTCTCATAACAATATTGTAACCATCAGTTGTGTCTGGAGATGCTAAAACCATAGTAAATGTAGCATTATCAACAGATGTTTGCCCATACTCACCTGTACTTCCAGTATGATTATAAGCCATAGCTAATGTATTTGCTGTGCTACCCATAATATTTTTAAGCAATAGGTTGTGACCTTCAGTATTCGACAATACCCCAGAAACACTAATTTCTGTAACGCTATTTTTATTATCGTGAAAAAAATCTACTGCTTTTGCAACTCTACCAGCACCAGCTCTTACTTCCATTGCTTGATTTAAATTAAAAGATGGAAAACTAATTGAATCTACATTTAATTTTAATAAATCTGCTGTAATTGCTGGAGCATTTGGATTAACTTCTCCACTAGCAAAACCATTACCATTTTTTGCGGTACTCGCTCCTTCTAGGATAACGTATGCTTTAAAATCTTTTGGTGAAAAAACTGCATTAGCCATTATTTACTCCCTTTAACTTCTTCTAGTTGAGATTTGCAAATTTCTGGCATTGAATCAATCTCAACTACTTTACCTTGATTTAATGCAGTCCAAACTTCCATATCTAATCCTTGATAACTTTGATTAGAAGAAAGTTTCTCTCCTTTTTTTAACTTTATTTTCATATCTATTCCTTATTACTTTAAGATATATTTCCAACATAAGAACCTCGCCATTCCCATCTAATAACATTTAATCCCTCTATGGCTTCTTCAGCTTCTTCTTTAACATTTATTCTAGCCGTATCGAATCTGCCATTGTGAAAGGTGTTACTCTGATTGTTAAAAAACAAGGCTTCTATATGTGATACTTGACGAAGTATATGCTCCCAAGTATCTTTCTTTAACATTTTTTCTTTAAATGTATATGATACATCTAAAATATATTCCCTAGTTTCTGAGTTTGAGTTGTACTCAACCAAATCAGAACCCACTGGATTAAGGCGTATGGACTGACTGCCCATATCCTTAAAATCTCCTGTGTAAACTGGGATACTACCTGCAAACTCATCATTAAGAAAAGTTCGTCATTCCTATTGAGTATGGCATACCTGCATCATTTAGTGATTCATTTTTGCCGTGAAATTCTATTTCCCATTTGTCATTTAGCGTGGCTGTATCTGCTGTATCACCTGCAAATCTAATTGTAACACCACTTGCCAATGTTTGATACTGCCCATTAACTGTATCTATGTAATCAGCATCTTCTCCATTGTTCATTCTTTCAGCCCCTAACTTATCAGCATCCTTTAACCATACTGAATACTTAGCAGTTCCAATAGCACCAGCAGTTGTAATCTTTACACCAACTCTATCGTACACATCGTAGTAATGCCCTCTTGTATCTACAATACGAAGATTGCCACTAACTGATATTTCTCTTAAAACTCCCTGTGATGAGTCTCCCGATATTTGAAATGACAGTTTAGCACTTCCATCATTAAGTGCGTTTACGTTGGCTTCTGCTTCAGCAAAAAGTGCATCAGCTATTTCAGATGTTGGTTGAGATGCCCTAATCAAAAAAGACACTGCGAATAATGCAGTAGTTCTAATTATCATATAGTCATAGTTACCATCCTTGTCTTTGAATTGTTTTCGGGGCAGTTTGCCGTCTAACCTAGAATCAAGGTATTTTTCAGCGTTGGATATATAGCGACTTCTGATTGCATCCCAATCGTCACCAGATTCAATAAGCATATCATTGGGATTGGTGGCACTGTTAAAGTAATAAATAACATCATTAGCATCGTCATAGTACCACTTATCATTGGCATCTACATCAGATATGCTACTCTGTCCTGCCCCTAAATTTTTACCATTTGCAAATAGTTGAGTTACTAGCCCAACGTCATCAGCCCGATACCTACTTCCACTATGCTGAACAAATCCGTACAGTGGAGTTTTTGTATCAAACTCATCTATCGAAGGGTAAATATCTTTTAAGTCTCTTGTTGTAATATATGCCATTGTGTTCCTAACTTAGTATTTGAATGTTTTTAATACAATACAAAATGTTAACTTTTTATCTCTATGTGAACGAGGTCATCGAACTTGTTGTCTTTTATTTCCCCATCAGAGTCCCAATCTCCACCCCAGCGAATATTAAGATTTAACGCCTTTGCAATACCCCTAACCATTCCACCCATATAGTGAAAACGCTCTCTATCATTCCAGTCTATTGGGTATGGAGCAATGTCAACAGCTTTGCCTTCCATATGTTTAGAGTATTTAACTTTGGTTGCACCTTTTGCTAAAAGTTCTTCCTGACGTTCAGCAGAGCGAAGTCCCTCAATGACAGTTACATCCATAATCTTTATTAATTCATTCAATACATTTACCAATCTTGAATCTACACCTTTGAGTCTATTGCGACTCCGCTTGCCGAACTTATACATTATCTTCTCTTCATCCTTTTAGACATTTTCTTTTTCTTTTTCTTGCCTTTTTTTTTCTTTTTTCCGTGTCCGTAATGATATGGCATTATCTTGCTCTCCTTACTTTTTTTCTTACTTTTCTTGAGTATTTAGCACGTTGCTTACCTTTTGCAGATGCTTTTCTTTTTTGCCTGTTTGTATATGCTTTTTCACTGGCACTGAGACTTTTCCTAACTGATTTAGGTAAGTAACGCCCTCTTTTTCTTCTAGGTTTCTTTTCATCGCCCTTAGTTACATATCCCCATTCTTGCTTTGTCCACCTCTTTAAACTTTTTTGAGTTTTTTTCAAAGCCATTACTTGTATCCCCCACCTGCTTTTTTATATGCTCTGGCTAACATTTGAGCTTTTCTGGCAGACCATTGTCCAGCTCTTCCACCCTTACTACCAGCTTTGATTCTATAAAAAAGTCTTTTCCGCATTGCAGGCTTTGTGTAATTACCTGCTTCATTTACTCTTGACTTTGACCTTTTTTTTCTTTTCTTTTTTCTTCTCATCTCCCAACCTTTTTCATTGCAGACTTATGAGATTGACCAAAGGTTCTGCCTTTACGCATAGCAGAAACCATAGCACGAATATGTTTTTTCGTGTGATGTTTAGAGTGCCTACGCATTGCAGACTTTTGTCTCTTGTTTAGTCCTTTTAAACTTATTCCTTTTAACTTCACTACCATTTAACCTTATTAGCCCACCAAGCTGGACTCATTTTACCTCTGGCAATATTCTTACGATGTCTTGCTTTAAATGATTTACGCTTTGCTTTCATCCTAGCAGACTCACCTTTCTTAGGCTTACCTGCTGTTTTAGCACCTTGTTGACCAAATCTAATTAGCTTTACTTTACTTCCTACCTTAGCAAGAACAACGTGAGATTTTTTAGGATGACGAGGTGTCCTCTTTGGTTTATTGTATCCACTTAAACCATACCTAGCTAATCTTGGGTCACGTTTTCTAGCCATTATACACCAATCTTCTTGAGAAGAACGCCCTTAATTACTTTCCAAAGTGCTTCGAGTATAGCTTTTTCTGTTTTTTCAGATATAATAGGTATATCAACTGCTTTATTGATTTCATCAATGATTTCTTCACCAGTTTTGTCGGATAGTAATTCATCCGCTATCATTTTCATTAACATAGTTAACTACTCCTTATTTGTTTTATTTTGTAAGCTAAGTATATAATAGTCATTATTCCTATTACACATTGCAATATTAAATTTATATTTGATAAATGTATGCCGTAATTCACAAACGATATACCAGAAACCTTTAAGCTATCCATTAGTGCTTTCCATTTATTCTTGATAAAGAGCCTTCTATTCTTGAAACTTGATTATCTAAATCATTTATTTCTTTAGTAAGTCCATCAAATTTTCTATCTAGTTTGTCATCAGACTGATTCCATCTTGCAATTAATTTAATAACCATACCTTCCATATTTTCAAGAGTTTCACTTTGACCTTTGTTCTCTACTTTTAAATTTTCTAATGCTTCCTGTTGTGCTTCACTTTTTTTAGACAGAGACATTACTAAATAGACAAACATTATACCTACAATGCCTATCATTCCAGCTTCTCCGTATATTGCCATAAAATCCATTTTATTTCCGCTTTTTTTTACCCCAACTAAATGGGTTTAAGTTTAATTCTTTTTCGTAAAACGAAATTCGATTTTCCAATTCCGCCCTTTGCCTTTCTTCCTCTACACTGTGCTTATCTAGTAAAGTTCTAATTGCATTGTCTGCTTCAACTAATTCTGATTCAAGTTTTGCCAATCTCGATTCAATACGATAGTACCCATAAACAACAGCACCAACAAGGACACATAATTGTATAATCCACTTGATGTTAATGCTAAGAACCATATTATCATCAACCAAAGCACCACGATAACTTCTTGCAGTTTTAACATCACTCATTAGTAACATCTTCAAACTGATGATGTATCCAACACCAGTTTGATTGAGTATATACTCTTCCGTGGTAATAGTGCATTACTGAATCAGCCCCCATTACTTCTATAAAAACTGTATTTGACACTGTATCCTGAGGTGTTATCTGGTATCCACCTACGCTCCACCCTGTTCCGCATCCTGTTATCGTTATAAACAACAGGAATATCATAACTCGTACTAACAACTTTAAAATCTCCATTACTTAATTTTTCTATCTTATTCTTCAAATTACCATCCACCAAGCTATAGCAGTTTCAACAATAATGTCTGCAACAGTATTGTATGCCCACTTTTTTTTACTTCCATAAGGTTTCCAGTTTTCAATATAATATTCAAATATCTCCCAAAGAACACCTATTATAAAAACACCCATTACGCACCAAAAATTAGTCCAACCCCACCACTGAAAAACTTTACATAAAAATGCCCCTGCTCCAATATGATAAGCAGTCCACCCATCAAGTTGCCCTGTTTTTTGTTGCCAACTAACAAGTTTTGATAATGGACTATTCATCTTTCAACTACTATATTGTTGACTAATTTATGCTTTACAATGTCGATACGCCCTTGACTACTTCCGTGTAGCTCAACACACTTATTTACATAAGCAGTTTCTATAACTTCAAATGAGTTTGACTTTTTCACAATCTCTCCACTTACAACAAGAAAATAATCATATGCGTTTGGATATTTAAGAGACTTTAAAGTTCCATCACTTAACTGAATTGTTTTTGTCATCCCCTTCTTGTTATTTCTGTGAATAACAATATCGTGGTCAAGGGAGCATCGCCTTATAATCATTACTCTTCTTCAGCCTCTACGACTTCAACTTCTAATGATTCTTTCAACATCTTAACAAATGCATCGTGACCTACTCTAAGTTGGTCTGCAATAAAACCATTAGATGCTTGTTTGTTTTGTATGTCGTTTATATGATTTACCATCATCTTCTGTTCGTCAGTTAAGTCCTCAATGATATATTCTACACCATCAAGATTGATAACTGGCTTTTCTTTTTTTTCTTTAGCCATTATTGACTCCTTGTTAGTTAACAATTACAATTCTTGCAGTTACAGCATTTACACATTTAACTACCACCCTGTCTTTTTATTTCATTATCTAAATCATCAGAAACTTTATCTGCAATAGCATTTATTTCTTCATCAGACCACTCAGAACGAGTTTTGTATTCATCGTCTCCAGAAGGAACATAAACTGATGATGCTGTTATTTTATTACCATTAGAGTCTATGCCTTGTTTAATAAATTTTATTTTTTCTACTACATCCATTCCTGAACATATTTTAGCTTTCCATTCTATTGCCATCATTTACTCCTAAGTTGTAACTCTAATTTCTACTGCATATACATCATAAGTTCCCGATGCCATTGCAACTTTATGTTTCCACCGCTATTCATCCAAACCATTGCCAATGCTCCATACTGAGATGCTTCTCCTATCGCTGTAGCACTTGTTCCTACGCTAACTGCATCTCTGAAATTATTTCTAATGCCAGTACAATGAACTGTTGCAGTTCCTTTTCCACTGGTATTACCCATATAAACTTTTGTTACAGATGAGTTGCCAAGTGTTACTGAGTTATCTTCTACTCCTGCTACTCCTTGCCCTATTACTATTTGATTAGTTCCGTCTACATCAGATATGTCTGAATTTTGACCTACAATTACGTTACTTGTTCCTGTCGTTATAGCATCTCCAGCTAACGAACCTACAATTACGTTACTTGCTGATGAGCCTTGCATATTGTAGCCAGACCTATATCCTACAGCTACATTATTATCACCAGTTAATTTTATTGCATTTATACCTTGAGCAGATTCTTTTCCGATAAAGGTATTGAACCCAGCAGTAGTAGCATAAAAACCAGCATTCTTTCCAAGTGCCACGTTATCGTGTCCTGTGTTTACTTTAAACATAGCATTCATTCCGATTGCTACGTTATCTGCACCACTTGTAAGAGAACCTAAACAACCACTTCCCACTGCTACACTACCATCTGCACCATCATCATTGATTGCACCACCAGCGTTCTTACCGACTAAGGTTAGGTTGCTTTGTGAGGTGACTGCATCGCCAGCCGATGCACCAAGGGCAACATTGTCACTTCCTGAGGTAACTGATTTTAATGACTGATACCCAACTCCAGTATTGTTACTGTGACTATTTCCAGATGCACCAAGTAATGCTTCGTGTCCAATAGCAGTATTGTTTGTTCCTGTAACATTAAATTTAAGAACTTCTAAACCTACTCCAGTATTAGCACTCGTACCGCTACCAACATTTTGGGAATACAGTGCTGAGTAACCAATCGCAGTAGCTTTATCGCCAGCATCTTCAGTGTATAAAGCATTGTCTCCAAATACCACATTGTAATCACCGCCACTGGCTATTGAATTAGCAGATTGGTATCCAAAAATTGTATTGTGTGAACCACTATCATTATTAGATAGTGAGATTCTGGAGTTAGTGTCAAGTATTAAAGGTACAGTACCAGTGCCACCATCTTTTAAATTAAAGTCTAAAGCATCTTCAGAGGCATCCCAAGTAATTCTAGCGTGATTGTTAACATCTTCACCTAATATAAAATGAGTATCACCACTATCTCCTATTGCAAGTGCAGAGGTTGAACCAGCATCATTAGTAACAAAGTGCATACTGTTATCATCGTGATTATACCTTATGTGACCTCTTGATTCATCGCCACCACTTGTACCATCTGCAAAAAATATCCTACCATCACTGGTTGTACCAGATACAATACTAATTCCAGTATCTCCTGAACTTGCTACAACTAAATTATCTGCTAATGAATGGTAGTCTGAAGGACTTGATGTGCCTATACCAACATTTCCTGACTCAGAAATAGTCATCCTAATTGGAATATCAGCACCTCCAGCACCACCATTAGGTTTTGTTGCAAAATGTAGATTACCATAACTATTAGAACCATCTCTATCGTGAATAATTGCCGCACCTACATTTGTTGTTGTCTGAGATACCCCAAAACCTATACCAACAGCCTCATTGTCATCGTTAGCTGGATTCATAATAATAAAAGGCAATTCAGATACATCTACATCTGTTGAACTAATAGAATTTGCAGTTGTTTCTATATGGAGTTTTGTCCTAATGTCATTTGAGCCAGTTCCTATACCAACATTGCCATCGGGTGTGATTTTCATTCTTTCAACAAGAGTAGTAGATGAAGTTGCAGTTGTTGAGAATACTAAATTGCCGGGTGATTGACTTGCTGATGGTGGGCCACCTTCACTTGAAGAGGTTATAGATGCACCATATCCTGAATAAGTATCATTACTATAAGCTGACCTAAATCTAATTCCCCCGTGTAAATCACCAGTTTCAGATGGTGCAGATGCATTTTCATCATACTGAAAAGTAATATATGAACCACCAGATGATGTTCCAGACATCTCCATAATAAGACCATCATTTTGATTATTACTTGTAACAAAGTGAGCCGCTGCCCCTGTACTATTTTGCTCAATTCTCAATGGCACAGCACCAGTTGCACTTGCGTGATTATTCACTATCTGAACAAGACTTCTTGAGCTTGTATCAGATGAATTAGAATAAAATCTTGCAATACCATTTGAGGTGAGAGCATCACATTCAACTATTATAGCATTAGCTGTAGTATTTTCAGAGTCTATCTCTAAAGCAAAATCATTAGCATCTTGGTCTATTTTTACTTTTCCCTCTATTAGTTCATCGTATGTATTAGTCGCACTACCTTGAACAGTTAAATCTCCAGATATAGTTACATCACCAGAAATCGTACCTCCAGCGCTTAAATTTTTTGCTGTATTATTAGTTATCGAACGAAACATTTTATACCTCTACTAATCTTAGGGATTTAGTTCCAACTGAAGTTACTTGTTTAAAGTGAACTGTAATTGCTGTATCTGCGCTAGCTTTCAAGCCATTTGGGACACGAATGCTCATAAGTGTCTGAGCTGGTATAATTACATCGTTAGCAGTAGATACTGTATCGCTTGTTAGTTGGTCAAATCTTATATAAACATCTGAATCAGAATAAATCAGGATTGAGTTTGTGCTAGCACCTAGCGTTTTAGATGCATGAGCTGCGCTTGATATGTCAAGTGCGCTAGAAACGCTCCAACTAGCTGATACATCGGCATTTAGGGACTCAACCACACTTTTTTGGTGTGCTTTTGATGGTAAATAATTACCCATAATATTCTCCTTGTAGTTTTGTGCGCCTTACCGCCCAAGAATAGTTGACATGGGCGCATCAATAATAAATTGTGCTAGAATATAATAATACTTAATCTAAATATGGTACTGAAATATTGCTAGATGCTAGACTTTTTTGAGCTTTTCTAGCACGTTCTTTTAAATCCTCCAAAGATAATGCTTCAAACTCGCTACGTTTTTGCTTTAAAAACTCTTCTCTTTCTTTGTTGTTAGATATAATATTTTCTATTTCAGCATCTATCATATCACTTTTAATTGGTTCTAAATAACCAAATATTTCTTTTCGAAAGTAGTCAGTAATTCTATCTTTATATTTACCAATTATTTTTGCTCTTATAGCTGGTTGTGTTTGTTGCCAATATTCTTTTTGCATTTCACTATTTATTACATCATATAATGCTTGACCGCTTACTTTAATAAGAGTCCAATGCTCTTCTGGAGTTAGGCCAATTTTTGCAAACTCACTATTAGTAAATAATGGATTTGCAGGAGAAAATCCTTTGTCTCTGTCAAAAAATACTTTTTGTATTTCTTGATATACGGGGTCTGTTTTTGCTTCTGTATATCGCATAGCAAATATCCCACCAAGAGGGTCAGGTTTATCAATTTCTTTACCAAAAGGGTCTAGTGCAGATAAATTTTTATCTGTAAACCAAGGAAGTATATTAGCCCCTTGACTCTTTAAAACATCAATATAATCTATATTTTCGTCTACATCAGAAAGTTTTAATCTTTTTCTTCTAACAGGGTCTATAATGCTAGCATATTGTCTAACTATTCCGGGCAATGCTACACCTGCTGCTAGTCCAAATCCAAACTCTGCCCAATCTTTTCTTCTATGCAAAGCTTTGAATAAATCACCAGTGCCAGCAAAAAATGGATTTTCTACAAAAGACTTTGCTATTTCAGAAACTACTGATTTAGTTTGTTCTGCCAACTGTTTTTTAAATTCATCATCTTGAGTTTCAAAAGCAGGTTTTTGATAAGATTGAATCATGGTTAAATAACTAGAAATAGGTTCAAAACCTCTATAGCTTACCCAATTGCCATCATTAAGCCTTATTGAATATTCTTGTTGACCTAAATTTGTTCTCATATTTCTTTCTTCTGGAAACATATCAGACCAATCACCGCTTATATTATCATTTGAATTTTTTACAATAAAATGATTTAATAAATAAATAGCACCAAGTCCTGTTGTAACCTTAGATAATTCTTTTGCTAAAGTTCTTCCACCTTCTTCTTGAGCTTGAGTACGCAATTTTCTTTCTAATGTTTTTCTTGCTTGACTTTTTGGTGGAGTAAAAGCCTCTACAAACCCTTTTCTAAAATCTCTCATTACAAAATTTGCAGGAGTATGTTCTAATGTATATCTAAATAAATTGCCAGCAGTATTAAAAAATGGAATAAGAAGTTGCCCAACAGCATTATACCATTGATTTCCACCTCTCCATTGATTAACAATTTTTCCTATACCTTCAAGCTCGCTTTGAAATACATTGTATTTTCCATCTTTTATTGCAGAAGATACTAAATCAGCATCCAAAGATTCACTCTGTATTATTTCATCAGCTCTTCTTAAAATATCAGAACTTTCTTTATAGCCCTCCCTTACGGCTTGTCTTATAGAATTTCTATAAAAATAACCATTAGTTAAAGGTACTCTATACATAATATCAATAATGCCTTGTATTCTTTGTGGAGTCCTTATTACTACTCCCTTTTTTCCTTTTATATCTCTATATGTAAAACCTTCATTTTTAAAAAAAGTGCTTTGTCGAAGAGCATTATCTTTTTCAAAAAGCATATCATAAGAAAGTCTACCAGCCTCAGAAAAACCATTATAATGACCCCTTACCTGAGCTAGCATTTCATGTCTAGTTATTTGATTTTTGCTAAGATTTCCTATTTTTCCATTTGTAAGCTCATACAATGGGTTCATTATTAAGTTATTTAAAGCCCAATCATATCCATATTCAAAAGGCATTCTTGCGTATGTATTTATTCCAGAAAAAGTATTTCCAGCAACACTTCTTACTACAGAAGAACCCGTTAATAGCTTCATATTTCTAGCATATTCTGCAACTTTAAATAAAGAACTTCTATCTATTTCTTCATTTTTTATAATTTTTCTTACAATATCAAGCATATCTGGTTCATTAGGAAACATTTTTTCAAACTTTGTCCAGTCATTAATACTCATAGCTTGAACGTCTCTAAGGTTTCTTAATGCTCTAGCAGGTTCAGATATTAAAGACTCAACAGAAAGTAAAGCTTCATTTATAAGAGGTCTTAAAGCATTGTTTTGAGTTCTAGCAAATTCTTCAACAAGTGAAAATACATGGTCAAGTCCAACAGTTTGAATCTCTGCTAATTGTCTTATGTCAAACTTTAAATTCTTTTTATAATGAATAGATTCAATGTATTTAGCGTAAGTTTCTTTTGTTCTAGCATTGTTTTGTATTGTTTCTAAAGAACGAGTACCTTTTGCTTTTTCTGTTTTTTTCCCGCCTATATTATTTACAAAGTTTTCAAACATATCTACTATTGCAAGTCTTTTAGGGTCGGGCTTTCTGCCACTCATTATTTCTACTCTAATATTTGCAAAAGATTCTTCAGATGGTCTTCTCCTTGCTGAGGTTCCTTTTACTGGGCCGGGGCTTTGAGGTATTTCTTCTGCTAGCTCAGAACTTAATTTTTTTGCATTATCAATAAATGCTTCATCAGATATTCTTTTAAAATTTGAGTTTACATATTTCAAAGTTTCAGAAGGAGCGCCTATTTCTTTTAAATACCTTATAAGACCTTTCTTAGTCATTTTGTAACCGACCTTGCCGTTACTCCACAACTGTTGTATGTCTCCTATAAGTTCTTTGTCTAAAAGTCTTTGTTTTGCTTTTTCCTTAGCATTTTTACCAACATTTTTACCAACAGCGCCTTTTGCAGTTCTTTTTGAAATATTTTGACCAACTCTTTTTAACAAGTCTTTAGAACTCATTAATACTCGTAAATCGGCTTGTGATTTATTTATTAACTTACTTGTTGCGTCTATAGAATTTTTGAGCAATGCAACCCTTGGAGATGTAATTCCACTTTCTAAAGCTTGAACTTCTAATTTTACAAGTTCATCAAGTTGAATATTTAAGTTTCTATTAAGCTCTGAAACTTCGGTTGAATACCTTTCTGCTAATAAATCTTGATTTTGTATTCTTCTTTTAAGACTTCTAGGGTCTCTCATTTTAACAATGGATTCATCAGGAATATCATCTGTTAATTTTAAAGGAGGTTTTTTAGTCGCCGTAATAGGCAAAGGTTGGTCTTTAGTTCTTTTAAATATTTTTACAACAAAACCACCTTGTTTAAGCTCGCCAAATCTTGCAATTATATTTTGACCTACATACTCACCAAGCTTATCTTCAATATATTTATCAAGTTTTTCTTTTGTTTTAAATCTTCTTGCAGATTCTCCTTTAATAGGCTCTATGTTTTTACCAACACTTAAATCAGATGACTTTGTTAGCTTTACTTTTTCAACTAACTCAGGTGTGGTATCTGTTTGTTTTTTAGATACAGTTGTACTTTTTTGTTTCTTTTTTAAATTTTCAACCTTTTGTTGAGTTACTTCTACTTCATTTTTTATTTTATTATGAGTTTTTTTCTTAACAACTTTTTTAGTTTTTGTTTTTGGAGACGGAAGGTCTCTATCTAAATCAAGACTTGTTTCAACTAAATCATCAGCTTTTTCAAGTAAATTATCAACAACTTTAGGTTCTACAAAATCAATTTCTAGTTGTTCGCTTACAATTTTTTCTGCTTGTTTAAGAAGTTTTGGGTCTTTTTTAAGAGACTCAGCCGCCTTTCTTTGTTCAGCAGAAACCGGAGCCTTTGGTTGCCTATCATTTGCTAGCTCAACAACATCTGATAATTCTTTATTTTTTTGTGCTATCTTTGCATTTTTTCTGCCAATACTTGTAAGTCCAGTTGCTGCGAAGTATGCATAAACTCCACCAGTATCAAATAAATATTTTCTAGCTTTCTCTCTATTCTCATCCAATTCTTTTTTACTATACGAAGGCCCAACTAAATTCAATATAGGATTGGCAACATCTACAACATTTAATGCTTGTGCATATATTAAGAATTCTTCTGGCATAACTTCTAGCATACCCTTTAAAGCCCCAACAGGGTCAGTTCCAAGAGCGTTTGCAATGTCTATAGGCATTGCACCAAATTCAGCTATTGTACTAACAATATTGGTAGCAAAATCAACAACTTGCTTACTACTTTCAAATTCTTTTGTATCATATATTCCACTGTATTGA
>LULO01001346.1_pt1 | contig 15986 bp, 16 predicted proteins | sample 728121 | NCBI WGS metagenome assembly LULO01 (sample SAMN03860287, study PRJNA289734) | marine metagenome | biome: seawater column; feature: ocean; material: water; isolation source: Red Sea water column Station 149 - depth 50m | place: Saudi Arabia: Red Sea | collected 2011-10-15 | depth 50 m | reverse complement strand
CACCGGTACTCAGTGGGAAATGAACAAGCCCCTGGAAGTGGCCGGAGACATCGCGACGACGGGAGAAGTCAAGACTGCAACACTCTCTTACACAGATGGAGACAATGCGATCACCATCGCGGACGGTGGAGCGGTAACGGTTGCGGCAGGGCTTACCTCGACAGCAGCGACTAACTCGCTGGGAACCACAAGCGTGGGTGGTGTCTTGGATATTACAGATACCACAGAAGCCTCCGATGCTACGGGCGACACAGGAGCTCTTCGCTGTGAAGGTGGCGCATCTATCGCGAAAAAACTGTTTGTCGGTACAGATCTCGATGTCGATGGAACGTCGAATCTGGACGCGGTTGATATTGATGGAGCGGTTCAGATCGACAACACCGTAACGGTTGGGGTTGATGACACCGGATACGACGTTAAATTTTTCGGAGCGACCTCCGGGCAGTTTATGCTGTGGGATGAATCCGCCGACGAATTGGTTCTGGCGGGCGATTCGAAACTGTCTTTCCACGATGCGGCGGGTGGTGAGAATATCATCGCGAGCTCGGATGGACACCTTGAGGTGAACGCGGGTGCTACCCTGGACATGACTGCCCCAACGGTGGACGTGAATGCCTCGACGACCGTTGAAGTAGATACCGCGATTTTCTCGGTAGACGGAACAGACGATTCCAATATAACAGTCACAGGATCCGGTAAAGATATCGACATCGCAGTGGCTGGCGGAGGTACTCAAGAACTTCGACTCGCTTCTGCGGGTACAGGGGCTTCTGCGCTCCATCTTAACGCGAGCGCGGGAAGCGTAGACATCGACTCCGCTGATGCAATCACGATTGACGCAGCGGATGAGATTGTGGTGACGACCACATCCGCAGACGGCCACATCTCTCTTGTATCGGCTCACACTTCCGGTGTTGCTTTCCATATCGACGCAAACGCGGATGCAGGTTCAGAGGTACAAATCGACGCGGGTATTCTCGATGTTGATGTTACTGCGGGAATTACCATCGACGGAACTACTGTAGCCGTCAATGGTACAGACGATTCGAATCTTACCGTGACCGGTTCTGCAAAGGATCTTGATATCGCTGTTGCTGGCGGAGGTACTCAAGAACTCCGCCTAGCGTCGGCAGGTACAGGGGCTTCTGCTCTTCATTTGAATGCAAGCGCGGGAAGCGTAGACATTGATTCAGCGGACGCAATTACCGTTGATGCAGCGGATGAAATTGTTGTCACAACAACTTCGGCAGATGGCCACATCGCACTTGTCTCGGCTCACACTGCCGGGGTTGCATTCCATATTGATGCAAACGCAGACGCAGCTTCTGAGGTTCAGATTGACGCCGGTATTTTGGACATTGACGTTACAGGGGCTGCAACAATCGACGCGGCTTCCCTTGATGTTACATCGGACGCGGTGACGTTTACATCTGCAAACGCAGACGACCCTCTTTTGACCATCAAGAACACCACCAATGATGCCACGGGTGCTCGGCTCCGTCTTGAGAAAGATCGCGGTTCAAACAACGGTACCGACGGCGACGATTGCGGTATCATTGAATTTTACGCCACGGATGACGGCAGTGCTCAAACCGAGTTTGCTCGAATCACTGCGGAAGTCGCGGATGCAAGCAATTCGGCAGAGGGTGGGAAAATCTCTCTTTCGGTAGCTTCACACGATGGTGAAATCCAACCCGGTCTTGTAATTGAGGATGGGGACGCGGAAGACGAAGTGGATGTGACCGTCGGGAACGGTGCCGCTTCCGTTGTGTCGATGCCCGGAATCTTGAACGTGACGAATGGGATTGAGGTGACGACAAAGGGAGCGATTGCAGGAGGGTCCGGTAGTGCTGGGACTGCCTTGGCACCCGGCTCCGGGTCTGCTACAACACGAGCAGGAGTAATCACGATTACGATGCAAAGTGGTCATACTTGGTCCGCGACAGGTAGTAATGCAATGGGTGTTCAATTTAACAACACGGCAATTGATGCCGACAGCGTTATCGTTGTAACTTCAAATCTTCAAAACACACCTTTCGCGGCGTGTAACGTTCAAGACAACAGATGTGACTTTGTTGCTTCTGCAAATCAACATGGGGACATCGGCCCCGGTAGTTCTTTCGTTTTGAATTATGTGATCCTCTAATCTTGGTGAAGAGATGAAAACAAAAAAAGGCCGGACAGGGTTTTCCGATATTTTAAAAGCTCGGCGCTCTCCCCAAGACAAACATCTTGAAAAAGCGGGCCTGTCTTTGGAATCGTTTTCTGATTACACTCGCCGCGCTGATATTTACAATCACCAAAACGTACTTTGTTTTTCTTCTCCGATGGAGTGGGAGGGGAAAACCGTTGAGGAAATGACAAAGCATTTGGTGGAAGTATCAGATCACTGCTTGGACGATCCGGAGTTTCAAACATTGGTAGACCCTGAGTTTCTCAAGAGCTGGACCGGTGGAGACGTCAACATTAAAAAGAGCGAGGAAGAGCTTCGTCAAGATAGAGAGTTTCTTGTTCACCTTTTTGGTATCCCCGAAACAGGTCCTTGGCAGAAGTCTTTGACCCTTGAAGAAAGAAGCGAGCTCGTACACAAGAGTTTGGAGTTTGTCGCAGACGGAGACCCCGAAGGGCTTCAGGAATTTTTGAAGGGAACAGCGCGAGGCGGAAAGTATCTTCGAAAAATCCCCGGACCCGGTGGAAAGGTTCGGTACATTTACGAAGAAAAGAAAGAGCGAAAAGCCGCCGTTGCGGAACCCGTGAAGCAAGAGAAGAAGAAAGAGAAGAAGGCTCCTCCGGGATCTCAGCTTCCTGAAAAGATTCAAGCAAAACTAAAGGAGCTCGGGATCGGTAAGTTACCCCAGTCAGATATCCCCGCGAATACAATCGAAACGGATTTTTCAGATCCGGGAAACAAAGCGGTTATCCGCTGGAAAGACGACAAGGGCAGGTATCAATCCGGGTACACGCCTGAGTTCCACCAAAAGAACGCGGCGAAGAAGTGGGCTTTGATTGGCAAGCACCGGGACCGTCTCCCCAAAGTACAAAGTGAGCTCAAGAAGAAACTCAGCTCCGCAAAGCCAGGGACTCCAGAGCACGAGGGTCTGTTGATCGCTGCAATCATCGCAGAGACGGGTTTGAGACCCGGAAGCGCAAAAAGCCTGGATGGTCGATACGGAGTCTCCACTTTGTTGGCGGAGCACGTACAAATTGACGGGGACAAGGTTTCGTTTTCTTTTGTAGGCAAGCAGGGGAAGGATAACGTGTCAGAGCTCACAAGTCCCGAGATCGCAAAAGCTGTTTCCGGGTACAAGAAAAAAGGAGCTCTGTTTTCAGGCAAGGCTCTTTTAGCAGCTCGACAATCCGCGAAAGAGCAGGGTTTAAAACTGAAAGACTTTCGTACCATAATCGCCACAAATAAAGCCGAAAAAGCTCTTGCGGCTGTCGCTACACCTCCTCCCCTTACGGGAGACGTGAAGAAGGATAAGCGGCTTTTGGCGAAGGCTATGCTGACGGCTTCAAAACAGGTGGCGGAGATTTTGAATAACTCCCCTGCGGTTGCGGCGAAAAACTACATTCATCCGGAAGTCTTTAAAGCCTGGGCAACGAAGACAGCTGGAGCAAAAGAAAGTTTGTTTATGGAGGTGCGGAAATGATCAATCCAGAATTGGAAGATGATAATTTTGATGAGGACGGAGAGCTCGAAGTAGATGAGTATCCTATCCTTCCCGGATTGCGCGAAGCATGGGCCGAAATTACCAAAGAAGAAAAAGATTCTCAGGATGACGAATCCGAACAATAATGGGGCCACGGCAGGAGTACCCAAATGAATTATTCAGATCTAGTTTTCAAAGGTAGAGAGCTCCCCATCGGAACCAAGCGAAAGCATGGTGGGGTGATGAAGGTAAAGACACCCAAGGGCTGGGTTCCAGTCAAAGAGGGGAAAGAGTCCAAGTCATTAGCAAGATGACAGACGTGGCACAGCTCCGGGCCATGAAGGAAGCTCTGGAAAAGCAGATCGGGCCTATCGAGAAGAAAGAAAAGAAAGAGCCAGCAGCCAAGAAAAAGACAGAGGCAAAAGAGGCCAAAGAGAAGAAAGAGAAGAAAGAGCCAAAGCCAAAGAAAGGCATTAGTCCACGGCAAATGTTAGCGGCTATCAACCGCCGTTTAGATAGAATTGATCCAAACCCTGGCGAGGCAAAGCTGGTCGAAAAGATGTCGGACTTGAAAGGGTTGAAGGGGCCTTTCAAGGTCACCCGTGTCGGGTCTGAAAACCTGAATTTCACAGACGGTTCCGGTCAAGAATATCGGTTGAAAGATTCCATGGCTGGAGAGGGTGTGCTTGAAGCTGCCGGTAAACTGGTCGGCATGGAGAAAGTAAAGGGCGAATGGAAAAAGAAAGACGCGCCGAAGGCTGAGAAGAAAGAGACTCCAGAAAAGTCTTTTGATCCAAAAGACGAGAGCTCGTTTGTCGAGACTTTTGATAGTTTGAAGACGGGGCAAATTATCAAAGTCCGTTTTGATGCCGTCATGGGCGGAAGCAGCGCAGGCGAGTTTAAGGTGGGGCGGCGAACAAAAAGCAAGAAATACAGCCGACCCGAGGCAATCACTTTGATTCCCATGAAGGACGGCAAGCCGGTCAAGACTAGCGCAATCTCTCGTTTTAGAATCACGAAAGAACGGTCCTTTGCTGACGGAAATATTTTCGTTGGTGGTACAATTGGAGACATGGCAGTTGAGATCAAAGAGCTAGGTCGCCCAAAAGATTTTGTTCAAGCTGAACCCTCGAAAGAAGCAGAGGGTAAGATGACGGCGGCAGAACGCAAACGTCTTGATGTTCTTCAAGCGAAAGAAGACAAGCAAGAGCTCTCCGGGGCTGAAGAAAAAACATACACGGCCTTGGTTGAGAAATACCGGGAAACCGCTGAATATAAGGCTGCTCAGAAGAAAGACGCGCCGAAGGCGGATAAGAAAGAGACTCCGAAGGCGGATAAGAACCCGGACCCCTTTTTTAAGCCAGACGAGAAAGGTCCGATCTCCATGTTCGACGACAGTGCGGTGGGTAAGCTCAAGCAGAAGATCGAACAGGCTAAAAAAGACCAAGAGCAGATGAAGGCCGCAAACAAGGTTGTGCGAAACAAAAAACTGACCGACGAGGAGAAAGTAAAAGCTCTTGTCAAATTGGGAGTGAAGGAATCCAGCGCGAGAGCTTTGTTGGAGCCGGATTTCGCTGGACGTAAAGGGTATCCAGCGTACCGTTTGGCAAGCGTACCGAAATGATCGAACTCGGGGACGGATTAAAGATCTAATCGGTATTGATCCCTTTAGTACAAAAAAGGGGTTTTATTCAGAGCCTTTCTCTTCCATTGTGAAATCTTTTCAGTAGGAACACTCATGAATTTTTCAGACATTATTGAATCGACCAAACCAAAGGTAAGCATAAAAAAACCTTTTTCCTCGATTATTAAGGCGAAGGCTCTCCCTATCGGAACCAAGCGAAAGCACGGTAAGGTTCTCAAAGTAAAAACTGCTGCTCCGGAAGAAGAGGTTCCCACAAAAGAAGCTCCGAAGAAGGAGGAGCCAAAGAAAGAATCCGCGTTGGACAAACAGAGATCTCAGATCGAATCCCAGGCTAATGCGTTGGCTCTTGGTATGACTTCTTCTGACATGCTGGACGAAAAAGCTCTCGAAGAAAAATTTAAAGCGGCCAGAGCAGAGACGCTAAAAATAGATTCGGAGCTCAACAAGCAGGAAGGAAAAGAGGAAGGCAAAAAACGATGGCAGGCACATGCCAACGGTCCTCCCCCTTTGCCCAAGTTTACGCTGGAGGCTATCAAGAACCCCGACGGTACGATAAAAGAAGACCGACGAAAAGCACACGATGCGATTGTGGCAAAATACATCGATCAAGTAGAGCCTACTCCCAAGGATAAAAAACCCGTTGCTATCATGATGATGGGCGGTCCAGGATCTGGAAAGAGCTCACTGCTTAAAGATATTGACTTCACCAAATTTGTTCACTGCGATTCCGATCAAATGAAAAAACATATTCCAGAATACCATGCCGCTGTTGCCTCCGGAGCTCGTGACGCTGCGTACATGGTTCATTTTGAAAGTGCATTGATTGGGGATCGAATTCGTGACACAACTATCGAACAAGGAAAAAACATAATTTTGGATGGTACGGGGCGGTGGTTTAATCATTACAAGGAAACCGCTGAAAAATTAAAAGAGAAAGGGTACCACGTCCAAATAATTATGCCCCACATCACATATGACCAAGCAAAGCCTCGAGTGGAATCCAGGGCTGAAGTCACGGGGCGCTATGTTCCGGATGAAGTTCTAACACAAGCATACGACGCGATTCCAAGAAATTTCGAGGCTCTTGCTGCGATAGTCGATGAAGCTGTTATGTTTGACAACGGAGGTCCGCTAGGAACTCCTCCTAAAAAAGTAGTATCCTACGAGGGCGGAAAAAGAACCGACCACGAAGCGGAATTTATGGCGTCTTTTCGAAAAGAATACGGTGACTCTGAGCCTATTGAAACGAAGAGGCCGGATAGAAAGTGAGGAAAGCGATGAGCACAGAAAACGACACAAAAGAAAAAGCGCCACATTATTCAAACGATGATGTATTAAAGATGATGATGGATTCTTACAAGAAAAATCACAGCTTTGAGTACGAAGGCGAAAAGACAGGTTCGAAAAACGACGGGGTGGTAGACCAACTGGACGACCGATATCTTTTTGAGGGGTTGGGTAACTTCGGTAAGAACTACGACGGGAAAGGATTGACGAGGGATAAGGAATGAAAAAGACAGGTTTTACTTTTGGCGATATAGTAAGGGGCTCGTTTCCCTCTTTAAAGAAGTCAAAAGAGAGTTTTGAAGAATGTGTTCACAACATCTTGAAGAAAGAGGGCGGAGCCGCAGGGATGAAGGCGATCAAAGCAGGTCTCGAGGCGAAAGGTTATTCGACCGAGAACCTGGCTGCTCAAATGAAGAAAGTCCCGAAAGTCGTCCAGCACAAAAACGGCGACTACATCTTTTCGGATATCGGAAGCTACAAAAAGTGAACCGGGATCCGGACTATTGGATGTGCATGTTGATGGTCCTCTCTCTTCTTGTTTTAATGCTGGCACTAAACACACGGATGTAAAATGGGTTTGTTTGACTTTTGGAAAAAGAATGAGAGTGCCGGTCTTTTGGAAAAAGGGATCTCGGACTCTGCAAAAGCCGCTCCATCCCCGACGGCTTTTGAAATAGACCCGCATAATTATTTTTCTGCGTACATGCACGAAGACACAACCGGTTCGTTTCATAGCGGGACGAACGGGCTGGACTATTCCACCCTTTTGTTAATGGCACGACAGCCTGTTGTTTCGGCAATTATCAATACTCGAATAAATCAAGTAGCCGATTTCTCTCAGCCCCAGCGAAGTCCGTATGATCTGGGTTTCAAGATTGAGCTGAAAGATTACAAAAAAGAACCGACTCCTGAGCAGGAGAAAAAGATAGAGGAGCTCCAAAAGTGGATGAGCACTTGTGGAGATGACCGAATCGCTTTTGACAACACTTTTGAAAACTTTCTTCGCAAAATCGTAAGGGACTCTCTTATTTACGACCAGTGTTGTTTTGAGATTGTCCGAACGCGGGGAGGCGACATTTCCGGTTTTGTTGCCGTGGACGCTTCTACAATTCGACGAGCTCGCCCCTCAGAGAAAGAAAAAAAACAAGGGAGGCGAGACCCGCAGAAAACAGCTTTTGTCCAGGTAATGAACAACAAGACCTTAGCCACGTTCACACAGCGCGAGTTGTGTATGGGCATTCGAAGACCTAGAACGAATGTAAGGGTCAACGGGTACGGATTTCCAGAGCTGGAAGAGCTCTCTAGGGTCATTACTTATTTGATCAATGCGGAGATGTACAACGCAAACAACTTTACCCACGGTATGCACACTGCCGGAATTTTGGCTGTAAAATCCAAGATGAACCCGCAGCTCTTCCGCGCCTTCCGGCGAGAGTTTTATTCGATGCTACATGGCGCGGAAAACGCACGAAGAACTCCTATTATTCAACTCGACCCGGAAGCCAAAGAAGAAGTCCAGTCTGTGAATCTCTCGAATTCAAACAAAGACATGGAATACACCCAATGGATGGGTTGGCTTTTACGTTTGTCGTGTTCCATTTTTGCAATTTCACCAACGGAGCTTGGCGGGAATTGGCAGTATGGAAACGAAGGGCAAACCCAGGCTCTTACTTCACAAGCTGCTGGCGATAAAATCATTACCTCTAAAGAGCTAGGGCTACGACCTCTTCTTCGAGCCGTTGAAAGTTGGATAAACCGCTACGTCGTAGACCAGATTGATTCGGATTTTGTTTTTCGATTTAAGGGGTTTGATACCGTATCCGAAACGGCAAAGCTCGACGCGGATATCAAATCTGTAAAAGCGTTCCGAACGGTCAACGAGATTAGAGCTATGTATGATCTTGAGCCTTTGGACTCTCCGGTTGCCGACATGGTTTTGGACCCCACTTATATCAACGCGGTTCAACAAGCGGAGATGATGGAGCAGCAAGGAGGAGAAGGCGAGGCTTTTGAAGAAGGCGGCGGTTTCGAGGAAGGGGATGAACAACAAGACGAAACGATGCAAGCAGGGCCTCCCATAGAGCAAGAGCCGGAAACAGAAGAAGGCGAAGGCCCACAAGAAGCCTCAGTGGAAGAGGGCGCAGGCGGTGACATACTCCAGGCTTCTCTTCGACAAATACGAGGCGGGTTGAAATGATTCGACGCGGAGACAAGGGTCAGGAGGTGGCGCAACTGCAAGAGGGCTTACAGCTCTTGGGGTGCGAACCCGGTAAAGCGGATGGTATTTTTGGGGCTGCGACCGAGATGGCGGTAAACCGATTCCAAGAAAAAAACTCTTTATTCGTGGACGGAATTGTAGGACCTAGTTCCGCCGAAGTGTTTAATCAAAAAATGGGCGTTTTAAATGCTCGAAATTTGTTTCTTGTTTTTGACAAACCGGAACCCGAGCCTTTTTTTAACAAAGAACCAAAAATGAAATTTCTTCGTTGTCCTGCGGATATCTTCGAAGGGCGCGGTGGGTATTCAAGAACAACTCTGAGGAGTGATTGCGCGGAAGCATACAAAAACCTGTATGCGGAAGTTCACGAGTTGGGCGGAATTATTACAAGCGCAGGAGGGAAAAGGTCTCTCCTACAAAAAAGCGGAAAAAACCGTTCCACTATACCGGGCTCGCTTTTGATATGGCTCTACCAACGGGCATGAATAAGCCTCACGAAGACCCTTTCATAATCGAGAAAGACGGGGCTCGACATTGGGTTGTTTGGGCGCGTTCGTCAAACCCAGATGCAGAAGTTCGTAAAATAGAAAGCTGCCGGGTTCGACGCAGAAAAAACCTAAAAGGGAAGTCTTACACAGAGATTGTGACTGAGACTATCGAGGCCCCTGTTTTTAATTTTACAGAGCTTGCTGCGAAGCACGGGTTCGAACGAATTGGAGCTCGTAGTTCTTTTCTTCGGGGCGGAAGCTACGGAGGAGCCGAGTGGTGGCATTTTCAATTTGAAAAAGCTCTAGTTCCAGGAAAATCAAAATTCGGAGAAGAGCTCCTCAAGGTGTATTCTCTCGAAGAATGTGAAAAGTTTGTCTATTGGGACGACGTAAAAAATTCTGTTTTTAAAAAGGAGTGGTTCTAATGAAAAAGGGACTAGAGATGCTGGGTCTGAAAAAAGACATGGAAGCGGCAATGAGCGCGGCAAAAAAAGCTGGTGAAAAACACAGCCTGATGAACCTCAAAAAGATGTACGGCAAGTATGTTTCAAAAGCCAACGCAGAAGAAGGCGACGAGGAAGAAATGGAAAAGATGAACTACAAGAGCCTTTCTCATGTGGTTCGGGACGCTTTCCAAAAGTAGGTGTTCAATGCCCACGATACAGGGAATCGAGTCTTTTCTTGAAAAGGCGGGGGATAGCTATGACGTGCCGCAAGGCGTTCGCAATGCTGCGAAACGCGGGTTGGAATTGCGTCAAAAACAACCCAAGTCAAAAAAAGCGGGTTTAGATACCAGGCAAGCCGCCGCCCAAGGAATTGGAAGCGGCGTTGCTCGAGCTCGCGACCTTGTATCAGGGCGTGTTTCTGCGTCCACTATCCGAAGAATGAACGCTTACTTCTCTCGACACGCAAAAAACTACAAACTAGATCCTGGAAAAAAACCCACGGAAGACAAGGGTTATGTGGCGGGTCTTTTGTGGGGTGGAGAAGCGGGTAAGATTTGGGCCGCTCGTATGGTCCAAAAGTTTAAGCGCGAAAAGATTGAGAAAGGTCGCGAACACGCTTTTCCAATTGGAACCAAGAGAAAACACGGCAAGGTGATGAAAGTCAAAACCGCTCGTGGCTGGGTTCCTGTGAAAAGGTTAAACAGAAAGAGAACCCGAATCGGGCACATTCCGATCAGCCACAAAGCGACGGCGCTAGTAAGTAAAAAACTACTCGACCCCTGGTACACTCATCCTAAGACAAAAGAAATGTCAAAAGATTTGCCTTGGATGAGAGACGTTAATATATTTGATGACCCGGATGATCCAAGGCCCAATCAATTTCGAATGTACAATAGAAATAATTGGAGACCCATGCATGAGTGGTTAAGACGAAACCCGCCAGCAGAATTTCCAAGCGAGCAACAGTTTTCCAAAAAAATAAAGGATGTCACAGGGAAAACTTTTGATGTAGAATTCACTCTTCGAGTCACTTGGGATGGCAATATACCAGGAGACATCAAAGGAACCGCTCAAAGGTTGCAAGACAACAAAGCGGTAGTGAAAATTGTACTAAATAAAAAATACGTGGAGACTACTCACAGACGTGATGTAGAGAGAGAAGTTCAAAGAGTTACCGCTCACGAAATCGCGCACGTTATGGATCCTCACGCCGGAAAAAACTACGTTGCTCCGGAAAGGCATTATGGTGCTTACATCAACAGCCCCGGAGAGGTTCGAGCTCGATTGGTGGAGGTTACCCGCGATTTATTAGAAACAGGAAGGGTTGTTGCGATTGAAGATCAGCTGCAACAAAAGGAAGACGTTACGAAGGAGAGCTTTAGATCGCGTCCTCAGCTCGTGATAAATCCAGAGAAATATCTTTTTCAATCCCCTACATATTCACGGGTCCAGAGATATTTTACCGACGAAACCAATAAGAAATTTCTAAAATTGGCGGCTTCTATAATTACAGCAATAGCAGAGGGAAAGGTAAAAACCGGTATTTGGCATTCTGTGACAAAAGCGACCAAGGTCCCCAAGAAATATCTGTCTGGGCTTTCCAGCTCCGCAAAGAAAGAACGGAAAGCGGAAATTCGCCGTAGGGCAAAAGATAAAGATACCGCAGGGTATAAAGATCTTCCCGGAGACAAAGACGCGAAAACAAAGCCCTCAAAGTATTCGCGGACACAGCTTGCCGCAAAAGTTCGAAAGGAAACAAAAGGGAATTCGGATGACGAGTTTCTTCGGGCAGTCGCGAAGTTTACCGGCATCTCAACTCGAATCCTTCGACAAGTCCACAAGCGGGGTGCTGCTGCGTGGGCAAGCGGCCACAGACCAGGAGCATCTCAAGCGGCTTGGTCGAGAGCTCGGGTATACTCGTTTGCAACGGGAGGTAAGACCCGGCGAACCGCAGACAAGGATTTGTGGGCGAAGCACTCCAGTACAAAAAAAGCATTTGCCTTGCTAGAGGTTTTTTTAAAATCCAAAGAAAGCTGCCCTGCGGCTGCGGGAAATTTAAAACTAAATACAAAGAATCGAAACGCGGCGATAAAGCAAAAACATATAAAGTATGGACCTCTAAATGTGGATGAGCCCGGAGATTATTGGAAGGACATTGCCGAGTTTTGGGACACCACAGAAAAGGCAGCGAAAGAGGCCAATTGCTCGAATTGCGTTGCTTTTGACATTTCTCCCCGCATGGACAAATGTATGCCCGGAGAAACCTCCGATGAGGATGGCCGATTAGGATACTGTTGGATGCACCATTTTAAATGTCATTCCGCAAGAGCTTGTAGGACTTGGGCAAAAGGCGGTCCCGTAAAAAGCAATTCCAAAAGTTTAAATTGGCAAGAGCGGGGCGAAGACAAATGAGCGAAGAAAAAAAACCACATTACCATGGAGAGATTGACGCACTGGACGAGCTTGCCCAACTCATGGAAAAGGCGTATCGCAAAAGAATGATTCAACTCCGTCTCGATATGAAGAAAATATTGGAGAAAAACGTTGGAAGGGATTGAAGTAGCGGCGGCTATTGAAGAAGCTATTACAACCCATCACGATGCTTTTTCTGTTGAGCTTTTAGGTGAAGAAGGCAGCGGTCTGCCTCTTGAGCGAATCAATCAATTGATTAATCAGGGCTATCTTCGAAAAGAGCAAAAAACAGGTTTGACAGTTGGGACAATGGATGTCGTTGAAACCGCGCAACGCATTTCCCACGTCATGAACACTAGCACGGACACAGAAAGAAAAAATAGAAGAAAACTTTCTTTAGACGAGTGGAAAAAACTTATTGATTTATCACGACAGGCTGGGGCGAGAGTAGGGTCAGCGGAGACAGTTCCTTTACCAGACCCGCCTCCTACACCTACAACAAAAATAGACGCTTCAGGACAACTGCAATTTGTACGAGAGCCCGTAGATTATACCCAGGCAGAAAAGGCATCTTATCGACAAGCGATAAAACGAGCTGGTGAGTTTGCTAGGGGATTAGGAAACCGAGTTTCGCAGGATGTGAAACAAAACATTGTGGAAGTTTGGGATGGCACAAAAATCCAACTCGAAGCCGATCCAAAACTACGCCAAGAAATGCAAACAGTCATCAGAGAAAAAGTTTCCGAGGCTGTCGCAAAAAGACAAAGCGCAAAAAAACTTGCAAGCGAGCTGGGGAACGCTACAGAAGATTGGGCTCGAGATTGGGGCCGAATTGCCCGGACGGAATTGCAAGCGACCTACAACGAAGGAACCGTAATCGAAGCAATTGAAATTTATGGTCCCGAGGCGCGGGTGGCACGAATTCCAGAAAGCGATGCGTGTGAGCATTGTTTACGTCTTTTTTTAGACGAAGATAATCTACCAATCATTTTTCAAGTAGCGGATTTGCTTTCTCGTGGTACAAATGTAGGAAGAAAACGGGAACAGTGGCAAGCCACTATGTTTCCAATTCATCCCTGGTGTCGGTGTGATACACAAATAGTACCTCCAGGCTTGCGGTTTGATAAAGACGGACTTTTTGTCCCTGAAGGAGAGTAATGGAAACTTTCAGCACCTTTGTTCCTTTCGACATTCTCGAGAAAGGGAACGAAGAAAAAGCAGAGCCGATGACTGCTCGGATTGGTGGAATTATTTCTACTGAGTCGCGAGATCAGCAAGGTGAAATTATCGACCAAGCCGGTGTCGATTGGAATTATTTTTTGAAACACGGGTGGTTCAATTACGAACATAAGCAAGGTCCAGAAAATATTCTGGGACATCCGGAGCTCGTAGCAGAGACCGATCACGAAGGAAAAACAGCGACCAGAGTTGAAGGTGTTTTGTATCTCCACAAAGCAAAAGCAAAAGAAGTCTGGGAAACGGCGATGGCGATGAAAAAGGCCGGGGTAAAACGAAAGCTAGGGTTTTCTGTCGAAGGTCAAGTTATCCAGCGAAATCAAAAACAAATAAAAAAAGCGCGTGTGTTAAATGTCGCAATCACAGCTCACCCTGTAAATCCGGATGCGCGGCTAGAAGTTTTGGCGCGTTCGCTAGGCTATCAAACACCCGCGCAGCCTGACCCCGATGCCAGTTTGAGTCCTTTAGTTCCGCAGTCGATGGGGGCAAGTTTGCCTGCAAAAGTTCCAACTTTAAAAAATAATCGACAAGGGAAGATTTCTGTTGCTAAATTGACGCAGTTATTGACACAGGTATTTCCTGAGTTAGCATTCGGAAAAGCGTCTGATATGGCTAGGCGAATAATTTCTGTTTTTCAGTAAGGAGAAGACAATGAATAATAAGCTGTTTGCTCACCTCCTAGAATCTGGACTTGAGACGGAAGTGGCGGAAACAATCGCCAAGTCCTTCGACGGTTCCGAAGAGGACGGTGTTGACCAAAACGAGCTGGTGAAAGCTATGGTGGAGATTCGGGAAACTTTTGAAAAAGGTAACGCGGATCACGAAGAAGAATTGCAGGCTGCAATTGAAGAAGCAGCCGATGTGGTCGATGCTGTGAGCAAAGGGGCTGATGCTCTTCTTGCTGAAGTTCGCGAGCAAAACGATTCTCTTGCAAAGGGAATGATTGCGATGGCGGAAGCACTGGATGAAATCCGAGCTGCTGTTGCAGCGAAAGAAGTGGCGACGGAAGAGGTTCAAAAGAGTCTCCGGGTTGTTCAAGACAAAGTAGATACTCCCGTTGTAAAAAGCGTGGATTTTGATGCTGACGTCCTTGATCACCCTGCGACGAGCGGTGAGGAGATTACAACGCAATCTCTAATCTCAAAGGCGTTGTCGAAACTTGAAAATCTTGAAGAAGAAGGTGGGGTTGAGCGCGGGCATAACTTGTCCAAGGCGATTAAACTAGAGGAGTATTGATCCATGAATTTTCCACAAATGGGAGAGAACGTTCCGGTGTCGGACCTCGTTGCTCTCAATAAAGCACTTCGGAAGTCGAGTATTGGCTACCAAACATCAGCTCAGATGGGTACTGGCGATAACGCTGGCGCACTTCAACCGCTGGTACCACAGTCTATGGAATCCACACTGGCTTCCAAGACTTACACAATGCAAGAACTTGCACTGTGGCCCCGTATTGCAAAGCAATTTGCGACACAAACTGTTCACGAGTACAACGTCTTGAATGATCAAGGTCTTGACCTGGATCCTTTCATTTCGGAAGGCGACGGCGGACAGTTGAACACGGGGAGCTACTCTCGTGAATTTGTAAAAATCCGCTACATGGCCGAACGGCGTCAAATCAGCGACGTCGCTGGTTTGGTCGGTTTGAAAGGACCTAACGCATCTGCTCTTGCTGAAGAAACACAGCGAGGAACAGAGCGACTTCTTCAGAAGCTGGAACGATCTTTGTTCCACGCGGATTCTGATTCAAGCGACCGAGCGTTTGATGGTATCATTAAGCAGATCGAAAAGAACTCTGACGGTACAATGCGTACCAACAGCACAGAGGATCTGGTTGGTGGGGCTTTGTCTATCGGAAAAATCCAGGAAACTTGTGCAAAAGTTTACGGAGCAAACGCTGACGGAACAGGATTCGGAAAGCCGAATGTTTGTATGGTTGAGCCTCAAGTCTACTCTGACTTGATTCAATCTGCGGTTGCTTCTGGTCGTCACGATCAACTTCGGGTTCAGGAGAATTCTGCAATCACTTTTGGTGTGAAGAATCTGACAATCATGGCTCCATACGGACCTGTGAATATTGTTTCTGCTCCGTTCCTGTTCAATAGCTGGGATGCTCCATCTGCCGCTTCAAGCGGTCGGGTTGCGGCTACAACTGGATCCGTTCCAAGCACTCCAACAATCAATAGCATTGCTACGGCGGCTCTCGCAGGATCTGAGGAATCTCATTTTCTTAATGCCGACAACGGAGCGTACTACTACAAGATTGTTGCGGTAAATAAGCAGGGCTACAGTGCGGCGGCTGCGACAGGCCAGAACACTTTGGCTTTTGGAACCGATAACACCAAAAAGGTATCCATTGAAATCGCTGCTGATTCCAATGTGGACTTTTATCGAGTGTATCGGTCAACCAAAGGCGGGGCGTTGTCAAGCTGCAAGCTGGTTTTGGAATTCAAAGCTGCTGACAGCGGTGTGACCACAATTGAGGACTTCGGTCTCAATCGTCCAAACACAAGCCGTGCGCTTCTCTTGGACATGAGTCCACAGAAACTGCGCTTCATGCGTTTGCTTGACTTCTTGCGTCGTCCACTTGCTGAGACTGCAACA
>LULO01000842.1_pt1 | contig 16072 bp, 5 predicted proteins | sample 728121 | NCBI WGS metagenome assembly LULO01 (sample SAMN03860287, study PRJNA289734) | marine metagenome | biome: seawater column; feature: ocean; material: water; isolation source: Red Sea water column Station 149 - depth 50m | place: Saudi Arabia: Red Sea | collected 2011-10-15 | depth 50 m | reverse complement strand
TGTTCTTGCTTCACCAATGTTATCGTTAGATAATGATATGGTTGCACCACTGGTTGAAAATGCAGCCTTGCGTAATGTAAATTTCATATCTTGTGATTGAACTGCATCCCATGTTCTGTTATTCTGAGATTTAAACAATGTTCCAAGATGTGGTTGTGAAGATATAACTCTATTAGAACCACTGACATCTGCTTCACCCATTTGTGATATCCATACTTTGTAGTCTAAACTATTTGATAACACAACAAAACAATATTCTATTCCCTCTTGCACATATATCGGTGAATCAAAAGTAAATGTTGTTGCAACTGCTCCTGTTGTTGCATCCACATTCACATCGTCTGGATTTAATACTTTTCTACCAAATGGAAGAAGTTTTGAAGCAGGATAACCATTTATTACATTTCGTACTTCTACCCAAACAGGTAATGTGTTGTCTTTCTCAGAGAAAAATAAATCTAAACTTGTGATGAAACATCCACCACTCTCTTCCACTATAAAAGTTTGTGCGAGTGGATCTGAATTATTTGGTTCATCACCACCATCTGGATCATCGTTTGATGAAAACCCAACAACTCTTTGACTAATCGTTGCTGTATCGGTTACACTTGTTGTTTCATTTACATTTGTTTGAACAACCTCTGCGTTTCTTGTTGCAATGATTGTTTCTTGCACTGTTTCACGAATACCTTGAGAAATATATGTCCTTTGTCCAGCAGTCAATGGTAGTGGTATTTTTAGGTTTGTTGAACTTGATGTCAATCTAAATTCAAGTTCACCACTTTTGAATCTAGGTTGTGACTCTTGACCAGAAAATCTGTACTCTGGTATTCTAAAATCAAATTCAACCTTACCAGCACCATTTGTTATTAGTGGACTACCCTCAACTGGAGATGTAACATTTGAATACTGTTGTTCCTTTGGTGTAACAAACGCACTCATATCTCTACCATCAAAGAACGCATATAATCTGATGCCTGGTCTAAAACATTCACCAACAACTGATATCGTTCTTGGTCTTACAAAAGGTATCACCGCCCTAGATAAAACTCTGTTACCTAACGACTCTTCCTCTATTTTTTCTATAACCTGTGTATTTACACCTGTCCTTGTTAAATCAGTCCTAGTTGTTTCTACTGTTCTCTCTACAATAACAAACCCTGAATCGAATGTATTAGTTGTTCTAGCAACAACACCACTCCACTGAGTTTGCCAGTTATTCCACACAGTTCCAAGAACACCTTGATTTCTTAGACCAGCTTGTATGGTATTGAAGTTACCCTCAACATTTATTATTAATGCTGGAACTTCCTCTGTTTCAAACCATTCATCACCAGATGGACTCATTGTAATTTTACCAACCCACTCACGAATGAGATAAGTCTGAACATTCTCAACTCTTGTTGCGTAAGGTTGTGTTACAAATGCTGTTGAAGTGTAGGGTAAAGTTAATAAGTCACCAGTTTTTTGATAACCAGCATTTGTTCTTAGTGTGTCTGTATTATTCACTTCTATTAACTTTGCGTTTCTCATTACACATTTAGGACGTAATAGATTATTCTCCATATCTATCGCAACTTCATAGTCTTTGTGTAAAACATCACCCACTCTATGTCCAGCAAAATTATCTACAACAAAACCAGATTTAAATCTATTCAGTCCGTTTGCATCTTGTATTTCAAAAGACTCTGCATCTCTTTCTAATAAACTAAGTGAAGTCACGGCTTCTATCTGTTCAATACGATTTTTTAATCTACCAATATCTCGCATGGTAAATCTTTGTGTCTTTTCTCTTTGAACTCGCACTTCAGTTGGTTTGAAAGTAAAAGGTGGTAGATTGATAGTTGCTAACTTCATCGCATTGTCTAAACTTTTTGGTGGTTCTGGAAACTCTGCTGACGCACCCTCAAGTATTTTAAACTCACCTGTTGTTGTTATAAACACAGTTGCAATCTTACCAAGATGAAACTCAAAGTCATGTGTTGACGCACTATTCGGTTTCGGTGTGTCAACAACAACTGAACCAGTACCAGTAAATGACCTAGAAGAAAAATCGAATGAGTTACCAGTGATTGTGTCCACTGCTGTTACTGTATCAGATGCACCTGTTATGTTTGCGACTGTCGGTCTAAAATCTAAACAATCTCTTAGGTCAAATTGTCCTGTAGGTTCTGGGTCATCTGGGTCAACTCTTGCAGCTGTATATGTTGGTATATCATCATAATTCATTTGGTCTGCAATTGCAGAGTATGAGTCCACTGAAAAGAACTCACCAGCACCATGAGTAAAATGGTCAAATATTACAAGAAGTCTACCTCTTGGAGATGCAACATTTGGTTTACGAACTATTCTTGATATGTCATAAAGATTGTCTCTTTGTCCAGTATCTAATTCAAAGTTACTGGTTACAATTTTACTACCAGCAGTCAATGTTCCTACAGTTGCAGTCGCACCAGATGAATCACCTGTTATAGTTTCACCAGATGCAAAGTCTTGAACACCAAAAGTTCCGTTTAGAGTATATGACATTGGACTTGTTGTTGTCAAAACTCTACCTTTTGCATTCGATGTTGCACCAACTATTTTCTCACCTCTGGTGAAAGTACCAGATATATTTGTGAGTGTCATAGATGGTGCAGTCGCATCTGAACTTGTGTCCTCTGAGTCGTAGACTGCCTGCAATCTGTAAACATCAACACGACCTAAAGATATTTCTTTATCACTTGCTCTTACACCATATGAACCATCAGCATCACTTGCAATTACTTTTACCTGTTTCAAAAGATTAGTGGTCTTGATTCTTGAGGCTACAGAAGTCTTGGTAAGTGTTCCTATAAACTTCACTTTGGCCGCATTTCCTAAGACTGTGTTGTCTGTTATAGTCACTGTTCCACCAGAAACAGTTATTGTGCTTGTCATGTCCACTAAGTCGCCTTGAGCACCAGTACCACTACCAGCAGTTAGTATTGACATTGCATAATCACCAGCAGTAAAACTCGCAAATGTTTCGTTAGTTCCAGCAGAAAAAGTAACTGCACCAGATGAGTTAGTTGTTCCCACAAATTGTCTTCTTATTATGATTTGTGAGTCACTTGTGTTATCGTTATCATCTGTAAGTAATGTCTTGATAACTTGTTTAGGTAGTCTGAAAAGAGCTGCGTTCTTTTCTGGATCTCTTATTTTTGCAAGACCCTCTGTTTCTAATTCTAAAAACTCACCACCTGTTGTATCCTCTAATCTTATACCACCACCAGTTAGTGCATCCTCTTGTCTTAGTATTCCAAAATCAACTCTTGCTTCAACTAAGTCTGCTGTGAAGTCCTGTCCAGAGTCATCATCATCCATGAACATAGCTTTGACATTTTCAAACTTAAAGTTTTCTACAGTGACCACTGTGATGTCAGTAGATCCATCACCACCAGAAATTTCAATCAACCCACCAGTTAAAGCAGAATCAGATGCAATAAGTTTTTCACCAACTTGGAATGTTCCAGATGTGTTAACGAGATTAACGATAGTTGCAGCTGTTCCAGCATCATTTGCTTCAGTACTAAAAACAAATCCAATCGCACCAGATGTATTACCTTTGACTCGAACACCAGTGGTATGTGTCGCAGTGAGTAATGGACTTGGTGTATCACTCAACTCAAGTCTAGTGAACATCTGAATATCAAATAAGAATATTTTATGTTCTGCCTGAACATCCCCAATAACACCTTGTGAGTATTCAAATGCTCTTGCTCTTGCAATACCAAAGTTTCTACCCATACCAGTCGTAGAACCTCTAGTCACTGTGGGTGACTCAAATAACTTTATTTGTTTGTACGCAGTGGTTTCACCAGACACTTCACCTACGTCTGGTGTTCCAAATACATTTGTTATAAGTGTAAAGTTACCTAAGTCTAGGTTTGTAACACCAGCATTTATGGTTTCAACTTCTCTTGCTTTCTGCAAGTCTTTGAATGTGATCGCAGTTTTTTCAATCTCATATCCACGAACAAATGCTTTGCCTGGTGTAACTGCAACAACAAGTTTATCTTCAGATGCAGTTCCACCATCATCTGTTGTAGCACCTCTTGTATACACACCATCAAACTCTTTTGTCTTCACAGAGTTATCAATACTTTCTCTTATATCAAACTGAAATGGTCGAGTGGTGTAATCACCAGACTCATCAAATGTTCTTCTTGCGAGTGTATCTCCAATAACAGAATACTTGGTTATGTCTGATTTATTAGCTGTAGTTTGACCTCTTTTAACTGTAACTAATTCTACAAAATCTGTATCGTCAGTCGCACCCTCATCTTTCTTACTTAATGTAAGATTAATTTTTAATCTATGAGCACCTTTAGCTGCGTAGTTTGATGATCCCTGTGCATTGTCCGTAAGACTTGCATCCGTTTCTGGTGTTATAAGTTCTTCTGTTACTGTAAATCCAACACGAGCAGATTCCGTAGTTGAGTTTGCACTGAGAAGTAAAGTTTGTTCTGCACATCTAACAAATTGTCCACGAATAAAATATACACCCTCTTCTACTTTTACGGATGAACCGACTTGAGCTGCATCAGTTGAGTGTGTGGTTGCAGATGCGATTGCAGACCCATAAGTTGTATTATGTGTAATTGAAATATCTGCTGAAATATTCTCACTATCTGCAAATGACTCCGTTGCGTTGCGTTGTCACTACCAGAATTGAGATATTGAACTATGAGTAGTGGTTGTGTTGTTGCAGTTCCTTCTTGAAATCCAATAACCTTTGCCTGCATACCACTTGTCGCACCTGTGATAATAACAGGATTAGTTGCATTATAATATTGACTTGGAACGATAGTTTCCCCAGCAAAAGTAGACGAAAGTTGTATGTTGGTTACAAGTTTTGCATAGGTCACTTGGCCTGGAATAACAACTGAACCCTCTTGAAACATATGTCTACCAAATCTTTCGATTTGATTTTGCATGATGGATTGTAGTTGAGTTAGTTCTCTTGCTTGTATTGCAAAGCCAGGACGAAAGAGAACACGATGAAAATTATCCTCTTTGTCAAAGTCGTCATAATAAGGTGCAACATTTAGGTCTGTAATCTGGGGCATATTAGAACTCTATAATAAGTTTGATATCTTCTGTTTGGTCGGAATCTCTTTGTATCGGTTTTCTATTTTCTAGATATATTATATCTCCACTATCTGGTTGTAGTTCTGGGTTTGCATACCCTGTGGTAAGTGTGAGTGTGTTACTATTTAAGAGTGTCACTGTTTCAGTTGTGCTTGATGGTGTAAGGGTTGCACCAGAGGTTTGACCAGTGATCAAATTAGTTCCACTAAATGCAGTAAATCCACTATTGGTTGCACTTGTTCCAAAACTAGAAAATCGTTCTTGTTGATAGTAAAGTAAACTTCTATCACTATCGTACTCTACAACTTTTCCTACTGCACCAGTTGATGTCTGGACTATTTGTTCGTCTGCCTCAAACGTCCCAGAGGTAGTTCCTTTGACAACCAGTGTTTGTCGTGCAGTCGTAGCACTTGCAACTGTTGATGTTCCAAAGTTTGTTGGGTCAACAACTAGACCCACCTGTCTAAAGTCATTTGCAGTTGTGAGGTCATCACCCTCTGCTTGACTGAGTGTGGTTGCAGTCATGACATAGTGTCCACCCAACTCCTCAGTTGCATCATTACCATGTCCATCTTTTGGACTTATGATAACTTCTATTGCACCACCACTACCTCCAGAACCAAGTGTTGTTGAACTACTGAGTGATGAGTCTGAGAATATAAAATCATCTCCTAGATTGACTGTTCCAAATGTATATCCAGCACCAGCAGAGTTGATCGTTGTATCTGTACCAGCAGTCAAACCAAAGGACTGTATTGAACCACTCGTTACTGTTATTCGTATCACTGCACCAGATGATGTTCCTTGATTTGTACCATCACCAAACACAGCTGCGTAATAAGTTCCATCTGTGTATCCAGAACCACCAGTAACAACTAATGATTCGATTGCGCCATCAGTTGCGGCTGCACTTACAGTTGAGTCTGTGTCCACAGGTATGAAGTCAGTGGTGTTAAATTTAGCTGCGTCTGAAGCAGATATCTTGTACATATACTTTAGAACATATCCACCAGATGCAAATGCAGAGGTTGATTCTGATGTCGGTTCAGAACCAGAGAATGCAGTTCCACCATTATTGTCTAACACTTTGTATACTCTAAAATCAGATGTCATGAAATAAAAACTAGAGTCAAATAAATTTGATGCACCAGAGGTTGTGGTATTAGATGAACTGATGTTATGTTTATACATATCGTATACAGTTCCGTTTACAAAGTTTCTTCTTGGTATTGCGAATTTGATATCTGATGATGTTATCTTCTTTGCAGCCAACATTGAGTCCCATGCGTAAAAGTGCGTTTCTCCAACTGCATCTGCTGGGGTTGGTGGTGAACTATCACTACCAGTTGTAGTTGAACTGGTAAATGCAGTTGCCTTCCCTATGAAAAGATAATACACACTTGCAGATGCTTCTGAGAATGACTCATGGAATTGGTTTGCGTTATGTTTTCTGAATTTTTCAGTAATTATTGCCGACATATTTTTACCCTTTAGTTTATTTATACAAATAATTTATATTGTTATACCAGTTGCACCCTCTAAATCCATATTGTCTCCAGCGTTGGTTGATGAACCATCCGTTCCATTAAGAACTAGATGTCCTAACCCATCTTCTAACGCAATATCTCCAGTGGTTCGTGTTCGTATCTCTGCTGGTCTTACTATCGACTGTCCACCTATCGGACTTGTCAAACTATTTAGTGTTCTATTCTCAAATGGTATCTGACCTTCGTTTGATATTCTGAATGTTGTTTCAAGTGCAATCGGTGAAACTATCTCATCAAAGGTATGAAGTAGTATTGCATCTCCAGCATCAGTCGAGTCTGAATCTGTTCCATCAAGAACTAAGATGTCACCATCTCCTTGTTCTAATAATATGTTGTCAAATCTTTCAAATGCTTCAGTTGGGTCATCAAATGCATCAGGATCAACTATGATTTCATTGAGTAATCGTCCACCAGAACTTCCCTCAAGTATTAAGTGTTCAACTACACTCGCACTTGAGAAATCTTCTTCAATTATACTACCAGATAATTCAAGTGTAAATCTTGACTGGTTTGATTCTTGAACTATGTAACTATTTGAATCACTAGAGCTTGAGTCTGTTCCATCTAATAATAGTTGACCAAAGTTCTCAAGTAGTATTCCTGTGTTCTCTACTGCGTTTGCATTGTCTTGGTCTGCAACTCCAGACCCTTGAAGTTTAGTTGATAAAAATTCCTCTAGTTCGATAAACCCACTACTCTCGTTTATCAATCTAGAGTTACTTGCATTACCATCGACATGATCTTCTAGTATGATAACATCCCCAACCCTACTTGCAGAGCCTTGTTCTAATATCAGTTTATTTGGTCTAAGTATATCCTCAAATCTGAAATTACCAAAGTCATTGAAAGATATTGTATCATGATCACTGTGATGATCTTCTAGTATAAGATTTTCATTTTCGTCCACCACAAATCCTATTGGGAATGAGAACCTATCTGATTCTGCCATGACAACACCACCTCTCTCAAGAAGTAGTCTGTCTTTGAGTCCAGACGTAACAAAACCTTGATCTTCATTCAGAACCCTATATCCATCTTCCATCAATATGTTACCACCAGTTTCTAGAATGATATGATCTAGGTCTTCGTCACCCTCTAGTATGATTGGAACTTCACCCTCGTTGAGTGGTGCGTGTCCATCAAGGACAATCGTTTCAGTTTCAAACTCACCTATGGTTGAGTTCTCAAGTTGTATATTATTTGTTGACCTACCAAAAGGTGTTTCTGCAAGGTAGACTAATAAGTTTCTTGTAATTCTTGGTGTGGGTCTTGTAGTGAGTTTTGTAACGATCTGTTTGACTGCGAGTTTTTCTGCAAGACCGCCAGGTGCATGAGAGCTCTCTGACATCATACGTCCACCAAGACTTCCCATCTCAACATCAGAGTTGCCCTCAAATAGTATTGAGTCACCTATCTTCATGAAGCCATCTTCAAGACTTATTGTGTCACCATCCTCTAGTAATATATTTTCAAATTCATTCTCAAACGAACCAGACTCCAAATCAATCTTACCACCCTCATCTGCAAGACCAACCCCACTAGAGTCAAGAACGATGTATGCAGTATTATATTCGTATGAACTTGGTTGTAAACTATCCTCTAGGATTATTGAAACATCTGCTGGTGTTGTTGACCCTGTGGATGTTGATGATGCATCAAGAACTAACTTATCACCAGCAACAAAACCATTCTCAAATATTATCTGGTCGTCAGCACTACCAATCTCATATTTCTGAGAACCCATTCGTGTAAGAATATTTTGATCAAAGATTGTTTCAAAAGTAGATGCAAGTATTGGTGAGAACCTATCACCACCAAGAAAACTCTTGACACCCACTCCACTATCTGTTACTGCAACAGATACTAAACTTGCGATAGACACTTTACCGAATGGTCTGAACCCTGCTGGGTGAACAGACTTCTTGAGTTCGTTCACATAGTCTGAGAAGGCTGCACCAACTTGAACCTCATAGGAATAATCTTGATAGTAAAAAGAGTCTTGTATTCTATTAAGGTCTTCACCTAATAAACTTCTGATGCCAGAGTATTCACCGATTGATGTAGATGTGGTTGCGACTGAACTTGATGCAGTTGCTATATCTGCCTTAATGATTGTACCACTCGCACCACTCGAATCAGTTATAGTAACATTTTTATTACTAAAGTCAATAGGACTTTCATTTATTATATTATCACCAGCATCGGTGGAGTCTGAGTCTGTTCCATCAAGAATAATATCACCATCACCAGTTTCATCTTCAAAAAGAAGTTTACTATTTGCATCCGACCCACTTGCATCTGTCCCATCTAGGATTATGCTTCTACCAGCATTCTCCGTTGCAAGATGTATTCCATCATTTGTACCACTTGAGTCTGTCGCATCAAGTAATAGTTTTCCGTTGACATCAATCTCACGCACATTATCAATTAGGACTTTACCACCATCATCTTGAACTAGAAATCCACCAATTGTGTCTGATGTCTGTCCAGCAAATCCATCAAGAGTGGTTCTTTCTAATAGTATAATACCACCAAAATCAGTTGACGTAGTTATATCGGTTGTATCACCATCTTGTTCTGGAAGTAAGATACCTTCTTCACCACCCTCCAATTGTATCTCAATACTCGCATCTGGAAAGTTGAATGCCATATGTGCAGTTCTAGAGATAGTTTCTTCTTCTCGTATAAAACCATTTCCTAGTGAGTCCTCTAGTTGTATTCCAAATATTGTTGTTGCACTACCATCTAAAACTAAGTTACTATCTTTGTCTCTAATAAAAGATACCGCTTCTCTTGTTTCTATTCTACCACCCATACCAGAGTGATTTTTACAATAATAGAAGAGTGGGTCTGGTGCAGTATCTTCTGCAACAACTATTTGTAAAAACGCACCTGTTGTTCCTGTTTCAATATATGATGCAGATTTTGTGACACCTGTTGTATATTCAACCCCACTTCCATGAGTTCCACCAGAGGTTAGTGATAGTTGGAATATGTGTGAGTTAGCTGTGACTGCATTATACAACGATGGGTGTGATAAATCAAAATAGTGAGTATCACCCTCAGTGAAAACAAGTGTTGGTTGTGCAACTCCATCTATCTGATAAATGTTTGCAGTATCAGTTGCATTTCTAATTACCTTGACAACGTGCGTAATAAATCTTGCATCTGGAGTCACCACCTCAGTACCATCAAGAATGATATTATCATCCTCTTGTGTTTCTACTTCCTGTTCATCTTCAAGTTGTATACCCTCAACAATAGTTCCGTCACCAGCAACATTTGCATCCTCAAGTTCTATGCCTTGATTAAACGTGCTATCTTGTTCTTGTTCTACTCGTATGACATTTTCAAAAGTTGTTTCAAGAATATTAGTATTAGAGTCAAAACTCTTAACTGTTCCAACGTGTGTGGTAAGTGTGTTTGTATTTGCAAAAGTTCCTGTGACATCTTTGAGAACAAAGTGAGCTCTCGCAGTAATCTCTGGTGGGTTAGTTGAAACATAATTAAAACCACCATCTTTAACTTGTAATGAGTCTATCGCACCAATATCATTTGTTACTGCAAGTAATGATGCACTTGTACCAGTTGTCGTTGTGATTGTTACATTTGGTAGGTCTGTGTATCCACCACCACCATTTGTAACATGAACCTTTTGTATTGCACCAGCCTCAGACGCACTGAACGTATCAAATTCTAAAACAATCTGGTCAGTTGATGTAGTGTGAGTATCAACTTGTTCAAAATCTAAACCAATCTCCGTGATAATCTGGTGACCAGCATCTGTTGATGAAAGATCAGTTCCATCCAGTAACAGGTGGTCTGTATCTGAACCTTGTAGATAAATTATTGCACCATCTGCTGGTGCGTCTGTAAATGTAAGAGTTGTTCCACTAAGGGTGAATACAGTATTACCTAAAAGATTTGTTGTGTTTGTTAATACATTGTCCACATATAAAGTGATTGTATCATTGTTTGCGTTAAGGTTTGTTAAAGTAAATGTCGTTGTTTCACCATCACCTCTGAATGTATCACTTGTAACATCTTCTAAAATTATTGCAAAAGGTTCTAAATGTGTTGTTGACCCACTTTCTAATATTATCGCATCATCTGTCAAACTTGAGTCATCTAATGTCCCAGACTCTAACTTGATACCACCACCGACCATGCTGACAAAACCACTCGCAGACACGATATCTGTATCCACACTCACAGGAGTAAATGTAAGTGTGTCACCAACCTCATACTTTGAACCGACATCATCTACCTCAACACCACTTACTGAACCTCGTTTGATTTGATTGATAACAACCTCAGCAGACTGATTACCTATTGCTTCAACAGTGAGAGGTTCATTGTTAGAATGCAAAATACCATCATTTGTAATCGTTGTATCTGCAACGATAGCTCTGACTGTGAAACCAACAGTTATATCTCTGGTGACTGAGTTCCCTGTTACTCTCTCACCATCAGTGAAAGTTCCAACTGGATTTGCGATCCTAAGTTCTGATACTGACTGTCCACCTTGAACCACACCAACAGCAGACTCAACTGTCGCAGTTGCACCTGATGATACACCAGTAATCAACTGGTCTACAACTTCATCACCAGTGACGCCTGAGTCTGGGTCTGCTCTAAGAATTATTTGTTGACCAAAGTCACCATCTGATGGTCTCATCATAAATTGATTTGGATAAAGTATCTCTGGATTTTCACCTAAGAATAATCTCATAAAAAGTTTGGTTGCTTCAGATGTACCTTTAGCTGCATATAAATCTTTTATGTTTTTGATAAGATTTCTTTTTGATACACCAGATGCAAGGGTGCTGGGTATTGCATTCATAAAAGATTTTCTAAACTGTTCTAGAAAATCAAAGATAGTGTTGTCTACATTCGCATACTCAAGTAGTTGTTGAATATTCTGAACAGGGTTTGCACGATATTCTGATACAGTTGCAGTCGAACCAGAGGTTGCACCTGTAATAACTTCACCAGTAACAAACTTCTGTTGTGATGTGATATAGATATAATTATTTCTTGAGTCATCAACTAACACAGTCGCAGTTGCATTAGATGTTCCACCTGTAATAGTTTCTCCCTCTATGAACTGACCAAGAGTTCCTTCACCGATCTCTGTGACAATTCTAGTTTCATCTGTTTCATTCAAAACATAAGATACAGTTGTGTTTTCTAATGTGACATAGTTGATTGTTGTGGATAAAGTAATACGTCCAGCCTCAAGAAACTGATAGTAGTCTTTTAAAAATTTTACAAACTCAACAAACTCAGGCACTTGGCCTGGTATGAGTGAGGAAACCTTAGTTAAAAGTTTTGAATCATTCTTTGACATTTACCTAGTAACTCGAACTTGTTGGAGTAGATGATGTTGTTGCAACTGTTGTAGTGGTTGTTGTTGTGGTTGCTGTTGATGAACCAGCACCACCTGTTGTTGTCACAGTATAACCTCTACCTGTTGTTGCAGTTTGGTCAACTGTCCCTACCACAGTTGTGTTTACTGTGTCTATCTCTAGTAACTGATTTCTCACAGGTATAATATCATTTGAGTCTGGTAAAACTGTTAGACGAAACTGTGTTGATGCAGAACCATCAACATTTGATACACTTGTGATCTGAACAGAATTTATTTTAATTGTTCCATTTGTGTAATCAACTATTCCAGCCTGTGTTCTAAGGTATGTTCTAACACCAGCAACGAGTGAATATATTCTTAGATTACCTTTACCATCGTCATCAAAGAAATACTCAGTAGAACCACCATCTATAAAAAATCCTGTTGATGCAATGATACCACCAGCATCTGCATTATGTCCATCATGTGGGTGAAAGAATGGGTTGTTGAAGTTTAGAGTGTATGCAGTCGCAGCCGTTGTGGTTGGTGTAACAAATCTTGCAAGTGTTACAGTGGTAATATTACTCAGTATTGCAGTGTCAGTTTGATCAATAAGTCCTGTGAGTTTTGAGTATCTAAATGGTCTATTAAAATCTTCCAAGTCTGTATCTGTGTAGTTTTGTATTGTTGTGTTTACCAAAGTTTCTAACTCAGTCTTTTCTTTTGTAGTAGATGTAGAGTCATAGTTGAAAGTAACATTGAGTATTATGAAAGTTGTTTCTGGATCAACAATCACAGGAGTAACAGATGCAACTTTGAACTTTGCAAAGTCACTTACGAGTTGAGATTTCTGTGCGTCTGACAGATTGAGTCCTGTTGAACTTTTGATTGATATAAAAACTTTACCATACTCTGGAACAGATGATACTCCAATTGATGGGTCAAAACTTCCGTCCTCTCCACCAAACACTGAAACTGCTTGTGTATTTGGGAATAATTTTCTTGCGTATACAGCATAGTCATCAGCTGTCACTGCACGACCTTGTGATGCAAAGTCTAATGGTGCTTGTAGTTTGATTGAGTTAAGACTCTCTGGTTCTATAACACCATCACCAAAGTAAACTTCGAAACGACCACCATCAACTTCTTGTAAATAATAAACTGTACTTGTTGATGATAGTTGCGTTATGTCTGTTGCTTTAGTATATGTTGTGACTGATGTATCAGATGCAGAGTTTTGAACTTTGACTGTGAGTGTTGAAGTATCTGCACGATTGTCACCTAACAAAAATCTTTGCTCTACGTCAGAGGTATCCACGAGATATTTTGTAGTAATGAAAGAACCCTCATATATTTTTGTTGAGTCAAATGATACTGTTCCACCATTGTTGGTCGATGTAACATCTGCGATAGTGACAAACTGATAACTTGTATCATCTACTGTGGTGGAGAACGCAGTTCCAGCAGGCATTGTTTTTGTCGCACTGTCTGTTGTTAATGCGACATTGACTGTTGCAATTGGAGATCTTGCAGAGGTAACCTCATATCCTAATGTCTTTGCGTGTGAAACTATACTCGACCTTAGAGATGCACTATCAAGAAACATTTCGTTTGCTAACATATTTGCGTTAAAACTTAGGTAGTGTGTATTGTATGCAAGGGTATCTAATAATGTACTCATACCAGAACCCTCAAAGTCATAGTCCTTGAACTCTGATTGTGCCTTCAAAAATACTTTTAGATTATCTTTTATATCATCAAAGTCTAGTTCAGTTACATTTAATCTTCTTTCGTTTACTGCCATTATCGTAATCTTTCTAACATGATGGAAAAGTCCACAAGTTCTGTTGGAGCATTCACAATATAAAATTCTACTGATACCTCATACGCATTACGATCTAAGTCTGGAAACGCACGAACACTCACCAGACGAGCTCTTGGTTCAAAGTTGGTAATCACATCCTCTATCTTTCTTGCGACTACCACTGCTACTAATGGAGACATAGGTTCAAACAACAACTCTCTTACGCCACCAGCAATCTCTGGGTGAAAAGGTTTCTCATAGGTATTAAGTTGCACAAGATTACGAATAGACCTCTTGACTGCTTGAGCATTGGTGACTTGTCTTATATCATTGTCAGATGTTTTTCTTCCGAAAAATAAATCTAAGTCTGTATACTGTCGTGTCGCTCTTGAATCGTTATTCAGTTGTGCATCATACACTGCCATTTAAAGACTCCTAAGTTTATATTATTTATAACAAACACATAACATTAACCAAGTTGATAAGGGTTTAGTTTGAATTGTCTCAACACTGGAACATATCTGTTAGGTATTGGCCCCCAGTTACGTTTACTATGAATATCAAAGTGAATAAAACGATTGTAGAAACCAAAGGCTAATGCACCATACGTTGCACACAGTCTTACAAAGTCAACCTTTTCATCATTGGTCATCTCGATTGTGCGAATATCCATCGCAAGACCTTCTAAATGTTTTGAACCAGGCGCTCCACCACAAGCTCTATTAAGTTCTGGTGTGCGAAACGCAGAGGTTACTGTCAACTGTCTACCCATATCAAATGCGACTCTTTCTGCAATCTCAAGAACTCTTAGATCTGTGCCTGTCAATGTTACACGAGCATTAAGTTTTATTTTAAGTCTGGGCAAACCTCTGAGTTGTGTTATTCTATAACCCTCCTGTTTTACTTGACCAATTTTTGCAACTCCACGAACAACCTCTTGATCATCAGCGGTAAATAATATTTCTTTAGGAAAATATTTGTTAGAATATGTTTCTCTTATTTTATCAGTAACCTCACTTATATCAAATATGTCACCAAATTTTTTACCCTCAGTTGGAACTCCTAAGTATGCTCTATATTGATTTTGCTCTGTTGCGTTTGATCCTGTTGGTGGTATCGTTGGTGGTGGAGTTTCATCACTGTCAAAACTGGTGGGGTCTTTCCCTTCATTAATTTGTACCTTACCTGCTGGAGTGTCCTGTGTTTCTGAGTAGTAATCTTCAACTTTATCTGTAATCACATCCTTATGTGCTTGTCTTTGTTGAGATGTATTTTTATTAGTTGTTTCAATACCCTTTGCCTCAATCTCAGTCTTTCTCTCTGACTCAGATGCCCTTATTGGTATTGCTGGTATTGGATAGTCGAAATCATCATTTGGATTGTACTCACCTGTACCAGCTTGAGATGTTCTATCTGATGATTGACTTTTTATCCTTAATTCTGGACGAACATCTATAATCTCTGTGACTTTCAGATCTGAGTCTGATGTAGATGGAGTATCAACTGTTGCAGATGTTGTTCCATGTAGTATGGTCGCACCTGCTGTTCCTAGTATGTTTGATGATGGTGCATTCACAGCGAGGGTGGCTGCGTTTATGTTAGTTGTCGTTCCATCTATATCAACTGTCGTACCATCTAAGTCTAAAGTAACAGCATTGACATTGAAAGTAATACCAGAGTTGATGTTGATACTTCCTTCTGTAGAAGTTAGATTAACAGTAGATTTATATATCTCAGTTTGTATTCCATCTATCCGTCTGTCCACAGTATCAGCATATCTTTCTGTGACTGCACCTTTGATGGAACTATCTAATTTATCTCCATATGTAAGTGTTGTGTTTCCTTTGTAGACACCATCAAACGTAGTATTATATCTTTCTGAAACAGCACCAAGTGCTGTTGTTTTTAATATCCCCTCGTATCGTTCTGTGGTGTTTCTTAGGACAACTGTATCCATATCCTCTTCAACTTCGATATTCAAATTTTTTGCTCTTATATTATAATCACCTTCAACTAAAGTTTCAAAGTTTCCATCAATTGATAAATTTACATCACCCTTTACATTTATAAAATTTGAACCAGCGACAAACTCATAGTTGTCACCTTTGACATGAACGACCCTATCTCCCCCAGCAGTGATTTCATAAAAAGTTCCATCTTTATGAAACTCACTTATTCTCTCTTCATTGTAACTGTCATCAAATTCTCTCACATGACCAGACTCAGTTTCGTAAACATGATTGTAAGGATATATTGTAT
>LULO01000646.1_pt1 | contig 16094 bp, 12 predicted proteins | sample 728121 | NCBI WGS metagenome assembly LULO01 (sample SAMN03860287, study PRJNA289734) | marine metagenome | biome: seawater column; feature: ocean; material: water; isolation source: Red Sea water column Station 149 - depth 50m | place: Saudi Arabia: Red Sea | collected 2011-10-15 | depth 50 m | reverse complement strand
GCACCTGCCCGCCGCTGAGCGTGCCGACGATGCGGTCGGCGGCGTCGGCACGAAAGCGGAAGCGCGCGAGCGCGGCGCGGCAGGCATTGTTGCCGACCCCGGGGTTGCGTCGCAGGAAATTGTCGGCGATCGACAGGGCCGGATCGAGCAGCGCGACGCGCTGATCGAACAGCGCGAACGGCACAGCGACGCGCACGCTCCCCGACCAGGGCGTCAGTGTTCCGGCGATCAGCGCGAGCAGCGTCGATTTGCCCGATCCGTTCGGGCCGGTGATTGCCAATCGCTCGGGCCCCGTGATCGTGAGCGACAAATCCTCGATGACGGGTGCGCCGCCTTCATAGCCCGCGCGGACATGCTCCAACGCTACGACTGTCCGCGAAGCCGGGAGGCCCGTCGATGGCAGCGCGATCGCCAGCGGATCGACGATCTGGATCCGGCTGCGCGCCGCGGCGAGCGCCTGCTCGGCCTGTCCCTGCTGGCGTTCGGCCAGCCGCCCGGCGGCGGCGCGCGATTCTTCGGCGCGGCGCTGCATTGCCCCCATCACGATGCGCGGCATGTCGCCGCGCGCCGCATTTTTCCGGCCCCGCGAATCGCGGCGGTCCTGTCGCTCGGCGGCGGCCTGCGCCTGGCGCTGGGCCTGATTGACGCGCTTTTCGGCGGTGGCGAGATCGGCCTCGATGGCCGCTTGTTCGACCGCCTTGCGCGCGCAATAGGCGCTCCAGCCGCCGCCATAGCGGGCGGCACCGGTGGCGGTCAGTTCGACGATCGCGTCCATCTCCTCGAGCAGTTCGCGATCGTGACTGACGACGATCGCGCCGCCCTGCCAGTCGTGCAGGATCGCGCGTACCGCCTCACGGCCCTGCCGGTCGAGATTGTTGGTCGGTTCGTCGAGCAGCAGAAAATCGGGCCGTGCGAACATCGCGCCGGCGAGCGCGGCGCGCGTGCGTTGCCCACCCGAAAGATGCACAAGCGGCGTTGCGGCATCGAGCGGCAGGTCAACGCCGGCCAGCGCCTCGTTGATCCGCGACGCCAGCGTCCAGTCGGCCTCCGTGATATCGTCGAGCGACGCCGTCCCCGCTTCGGCGCGCGCGAGCAGGGCCAGCGCCGTGCGCGCGCCGAACAGATCGGCAATCGTCGCATCGGCGGCAACCTGCACCGTCTGGTGCAGCATGGCGATGTGCGCGCCGCGGCTGATCGCGCCGTTCGTCGGCGTTGCCTCACCCGCGATCAGGCGCAACAGGGTCGATTTGCCGACGCCGTTGCGGCCGACGATACCCGTGCATTCGGGGCGAAACTGAAGGTCGAGATCGGAAAATATGCGGCGACCGTCGGGGGTCGACCAGCCGAGGCGGGAGAGGGTGATCGTAGACATGGACAAGGCTTTCCTGAAGGCAAGGCTAGGGGCGATGCGTTCAGTTGCGGTCCATGATCCTCTGACTCCTTAAAAAGATGACGGATGACAGATAGCGTCCCGGTGGCGACCGGGCAAGAGCGTGCCGGCGTCAGAGCCAGCCGATCCGCTTGAAGCGCCAATAGAGGAGCGCGCACACGCTGCCCATCAGCCCGAGCGCGAAGGGATAGCCGAACGTCCAGCCGAGTTCGGGCATATGCTCGAAATTCATGCCGTAAATGCCCGCGATCGCGGTGGGCACGGCCAGAATTGCGGCCCAGGCCGCAAGTTGGCGCGTGATCGCGCCCTGCCGCTGCTGTTCGAGCAAATTGTTGGTGTCGACGACCGACGCCGCGACATCGCGCAATCCGACGAGGCGGAATTCGGCGCGCTGCACATGGTCCCAGATGTCGCGGAAAAAGGGGCGCACGGCATCGTCGATGCACGGCAGGTCGGCATCGCTGGTCAGGCGCGATGCAACATCCTTCATCAATCCGACCAGGCGTTGAAAACGGATGATCTCGTGCCGCTGGCCGTAAAGGTGCCGGATGTCGTCGGCGTCGAGCGGCGTGTCCATGACGCTTTCCTCGACCGTCAGCAGCCGGTCCTCGATCGCGTCGATCACGGGGAAATAGCCATCGACGATGAAATCGAGCACCGCATAGAGAACATAATCGGGGCCGTGCGCCAGTTTCGCCGGCAAGGATTCGAGCCGTGCGCGCACCTCGCTGTGCGTCCGCGCCGACCCGTGACGGACACTCACGATGAAGTGACGGCCAAGGAAGAAGGCGGTTTCGCCCGACTGGATCGTATCGCCATCGCGATTGCCGGTGCTGGCGACGACGAACAATTGCTCGCCATAGGCTTCGACCTTTGGAAGCTGGTTGGCCTTCAGCGCGTCCTCGACCGCCAGCGGATGCAGGCCGAAGCGCCTGGCGATCCCTTCGAGCTCGCCAGGGGTCGGCTCGAACAGGCCGAGCCAGAAGAAGTCGCCGGGATCGCAATGATCGGGAATGGCCTCGTTCGGGCCCAGCTCGCGCACGAGCTTGCCATCATTATAGAGGCGGGCGGCCTTGATCGGCATCGTCAAACTCCCTCGACTGCCCGCTGCAGATAGCGGCACGGACGGCCGAGGGAAATAACTCAGGCCGGAAAGGCGTCGCGTACGCGGCGTTCGAGCACCGCAAGCGGGATACGTCCGGCACCGAGCACGACGTCGTGGAAGCGCTTGATGTCGTAATCCCGGTGCGACGAAACCTCGTCACGCAGCCGGCTGATCGCGGTCTGACCGACCTTGTACGAACAGGCTTGCCCCGGATAGACGATATAGCGGTCGATCTCGGTTCGCGCCGAACTTGGCGTTTCGGACGAGTTTTCGACCATGAAGTCGATCGCCTGCTGGCGATTCCAGCCCTTGGCGTGCAGCCCGGTATCGACGACGAGACGCGACGCGCGAAACGCATAGGACGCCAGATAGCCGATCTCGCCGAGCGGATCGTCGTCGTACATCCCGAGCTCGGCCGCAACCTGCTCGGCATAGAGGCCCCAGCCTTCTCCGTAGGCGGTGACGTAAGAGGATTGGCGGTAAAGCGGCAAGGCCGCATCCTCGAATTTCAGGGCATTTTCGAACAAATGCCCCGGGGCCCCCTCGTGAAAGGCGAGCGTCGGCAGCGTGTAGCGCGGCCATTCGTGCGTATCGCGCAGATTGATGAAGAAAATGCCCGGGCGCGACCCGTCGGGGGTACCCGCCTGCGCCGAACCACCGGGGGCGCCGATCTCGATCTCGGGCGGCACGCGGCGGATTTCGTAGGGCGCGCGCGGCATCCGGCTGAACACTTGCGGCAGGCGCGCGCGAATGGTGGTGAGCCGATCGTTGAGATAGGCGAGCAGCGCCGCGCGCCCCGTATCGTCATTGGCGAACAACTGGCCGCCGGTCGCGGTCAGCGCGTCGAGCCGCTGGCGCAGGTTGCCCTCTTTAAAGCCCTGCGCCGTCAGCAGCTTGTCCATGCGCGCGTGCAGATCGGCAAGCTGGTCGAGCCCCAATTGATGGATCTGCTCGGCGGTCATGTCCGTGGTCGTGTGCTGCGCCAGCGTCGCCGCATAATAGGCGGGACCGTCCGGAAGGCGCGATACGCCCGCTTCGTCTCCGGCTTTGAGCAGCAGCGCCGTCAGCACCTCGATCTGACGCGTCAGCGCGGCGCGGATCGGCCCTTCGAATATCGCCTGCGCGCGCGCATCATAGCCGGCGAGGCCGATGGCGTTGGCGCGGCGGGCGAGCGAGGCGACGATCGTCTTCGATGCCGCATCGCCGTCACGCAAACGGCCGAGTTGCTGCAGGGCCTGTTCGATGATGAAGCGCGGCGCGACGACGCCCATCGCGGCATTGGCGCGCACGATCGCGCTATCATCGTCAAGCAGCGCCGGCGTCGCCTCCATTCGCGCGATATAGGCATCGGCGTCGGCCTTGGTCTTTACCGGATGCTGGCTGTCGAGAAAGGTGCTGACGCCGGTATAGAAGCCGCCGAGTTGCGTGACCGCATAGGGACCGGCGCGGTGCGCAAAGCCGCCGGTGTGATAGGGGAAGCGGGCCAGTCGCTGGCGGGCCACAAGATCGAATTCGGCGCTGTCATAGGCCACCCGCGCATTATCGCCGAGCGCACCGCGATCGATCGCGCGCAGTGCGGCAAGGTCGGTGTCGATCCGGCGGTCGCGTGCGGTCCGCGCGGCGGCCGACCAGTCGGGAAATCGCGCTCGCAGCCCGGCGCGCGCACCGATATCGAGGCCCAGGCTCGCGGCGCGGGTCGGGTCGTCGATCAGCGCCTGATCGAACTGGCGGGTGAGCAGCGCATCGAGGCGCGCGTCAGCGCTGTCCGCACCCCGTGCCGGCATCGCCAGCCCCGCCGACGCCATGCCCATGCCCGCCAGCAGCGTCCGGCGATCCAGCGCGAAATCGATCATATTTGTCCTCCTGTCATGCCGCGGACCCTATGGTTTCGGGGGCTTTGCCGCAAGCATGTGTATTGGTCGAATAAAACCCCTTGCCAAGCATGCGCTACAAATGTAGCACGCTACAAATGTAGCGCAAAAGGTGATTCGCATGTTGTCGAGCTTGCCCCCGCGGGAACGCGAAATTGTCGATATTCTTTACGAACGTGGTGCGTCGACCGTGACCGAAATCGGCAGCGGCTCGAGGCCAAGGGCTTCGTCGTTCGCGAGGCATCGGATCGCGGCTTTCTCTATGCGCCGAGCGTCGAAGAGAAGACGGCGAGCAAATCGGCACTGACCCAGGTGGTGCGCGTCTTTTTCAACGGATCGGCGACCAGCGCCGCCGCGGCGCTGCTCGGCATGCAGGACAAGATGAGTGCGGGCGATCTCGATGAGCTGGAAAAGCTGATCGCCGAAGCGCGCGAAGGGAGGACGAAATGATGATCACCGCCGCGACCCTGCTGGGTCTTGCCTGGAAATCGGCGATCATCGCCGGGCTGACGCTGGTGTTGCTGCGCCTCGTGCGGTCGCGTTCGGCAGGCGAGCGTTCGCTTATCGCGCATGCCGGGCTGGCGGCGCTGCTGCTGCTGCCCGTGGCGACGCTGGCGCTTCCTGAATGGGCCCCGCTGCCCGCCGACTGGGTCGAAGCATCTGCGCCTGCAATGTCGGCGCCACCGGCGGTTGTCGAGGCGCCTCCCGCGGCGGCGGCTCAGCCCGGCGCTGCGGCGTCGGCCATGGCTGCGGATAGCAAAGCCGATGCCGGTTGGACGCTGCCCGCGATGGCCGACCTCGCCATATGGGTGTACAGCTTTCCCCTGTTCCTGCTTGCCCTTTTGATGACGGTTGCCGTGGTGCGGCTGTTCGCGATGCGCGGACGGGCCGACGTGCTGGTTCAGCCTTCGTGGCTGTCGGCGCTCGCCGAAGCGCAACGGCGGATGGGCTTCAAGCACGGGACCGCGCTGTTGGTCAGCAACGAACTGCGCTCGCCGATCAGTTGGGGCGTGGTCCGCCCGACGATCGTGCTCAACCCCGCCGCGGTCGATGCCGTGGCCGAGGCCGAGGCGATCATCGCGCACGAACTGGCGCATGTCGCGCGGCTCGACTGGGCGAAGCTGCTCGCGGCGCGCCTTGCCTGCGCGCTGTTCTGGTTCAATCCGCTCGTCTGGATGCTGGCGCGCGAAAGCCATCAATTGCGCGAGGAAGCGGCCGATGATGCCGTGCTGCTCGCCGACATCGACGGTCCCGACTATGCCTCGCTGCTCGTCGGTGCGGCGCGTCACGACAATCAGGGCGCGCTGCTTGCCGCCCACGGCGTCGCGCCGGCGCAGAACAGCCTGAAGCGCCGGATCACCCGCGTGCTCGACGGCAGCCTGAAGCGCGGACCCGCCAGTGCGAGCTGGGTTCTGATGAGCCTGGTGCTGCTCGCCGGCGTATCGGCGCCGCTCGCCGCCTTTTCCGCGACCGCCACACCGTCCGCGTCGGGGCCTGTCCACGCCCCCGTCGCAACCGCCCCGGCCGCGGCATTGCAGTCCACCGCGGCCGTGGGTTCGGCGGCCGAGCGGACCGACAAGCCGGCCTCTGCTGCTGCCGGCAAGCCGCTGTCGCCCGACGATCTTGTCGGCATGCGCGCGGTCGGCGTGACGCCCGACGATGTCCGCAAGATGCGCGAAAGCGGCCATGCCGATGCCGACGACATCATCGCGGCCAAGGCGACCGGCGTCGACCCGGCCTATATCAACGCGATGCGCCGTGTCTTTCCGAACGCCGATGTCGGCGATCTGGTTGGCGCGAAAGCGGTGGGCATAGACCCGGCCTATGCCCGCGACATGCGCCGCTATTTCCCCGATGTGAATCTCGGCGAGCTGACCGCGATGCGGGCCATGGGCGTCACCGGCGACTATGTCCGCCAGATGCGTGCCGCGGGCCGCGCGATGCGCGACCCCGACGATGCGATCGAGGCGCGCGCGCTGGGCAATTGGGGCGGGGCCTATAGCGAAGTCCGGTCCAGTTCGGGCGCGACCGCGCGCATCAGTTCGGACGGAACGCTCGAGGCGCGCAGCGCCGACGGCAAGGTCACGCAGATAAGTCCGCCGCGCCCGCCAGCGCCGCCCGAAAATCCCGCGGCGCCGCAGGACTGACCCTTCGGCCACTGGCCGAAGCCAAGCCGCCGCTCATCGAAGCCTGATTTTGAAACGCCGTCGCGGCGGCGAGCGATGACGCTCGCCCGGCGCACGGAGGAGGAGTGCCCCCAATGAAACCGCAATCGAAGACATTATTTGTCGCCGCCGGCAGCGTGCTGTTGACCCTGATCGCCTGCGCCGCCCCTGCGCAGCCGACCGCGGCCTCGGCCCAGGAAGCCAGCGCGATCCGCTGGGATGTTTCGCAGCCTGATGATGGCGACGGCGATCCGCGCCTGCAGCTTCGCGCCAAGCAATCGACCAGCAGCATCGCTCTCGACGGTGCCCGCGCGGAATTTTCAGCGGCGCGGGACACGCTGGGCGGCGGGCGCGGTCCGGTCAGCTTCAGCGTGGTGCACGCGGCGGGCCGCCTCGATTGCACGGGCAGTCTGCACGCAGCCTATGAGGGCGAGGGACAATGCCGCTTTGCGCCCGATGCCGGCTTCGCGACCGCGCTGGAGAGCCGCGGTGTCGGCACGCCGACGCGCAAGGAACAACTCGCCATGTTGATGGTCGATGCGACGGTGGAACTGGCCGACGGCCTGATCGACGCGGGGCTTCGTCCGCACACCGGCGAACTTGTCGCGGCGGCCGCGTTGAAGGTGACGCCCGCCTATGTCCGCGACCTCCAATCGGGCGCGCTTCGGCTCACCTCGATCAACGATGCGATCGCTTGCAAGGCGCTGGGCGTCGACCGCGACTATGTGCGCGGGCTGGAAGCGGCCGGCTACGCAAAGCTGACCTCCGACCAGGTGATCAGCATGAAGGCGTTGGGAATTACCCCCGACTATGCACGTTCGATGAATGCGGCAGCCGGAGGCACGCAGTGATGCGGATGACGAGCGCAATGGCGCTGGCGGCCGCCCTTGCCGCATCGATGTCGGCGACGACGGCGTGCGCGCAGGATGCGGCGGTCGACAGTGCAGCCCCGCCGCCGGTCCCGGCTCCGGCCGCCGCTCCGGCGAGTGGCGGCAGCGCGCGGCAGGTCTTTACCCCCGCCGACTTCGTCCGCTACGCGCCCAAGAACGCCTATGACATGCTCAATCAGGTTCCGGGCTTTTCGATCCGCGACAATGAACAGCTCCGCGGGCTGGGGCAGGCGACGGGCAATGTCCTGTTCAACGGCGAGCGTCCCTCGACGAAGTCGGACGATATGGTGACATTGCTGTCGCGCATTCCCGCCGGGAATGTCGAACGCATCGAAATCGTCGACGGCGCCTCGCTCGATATCCCCGGTCTTTCGGGTCAGGTGGCCAATATCGTTTATCGCGCCGACGATTTTTCGGGTCAATTTGCGTGGAAGCCCGAGTTTCGCGCTCATTATGCGCATCCGCTCTACACGCGCGGCGACATTTCGGTCCGTGGCCGCAAGGGAACGATCGAATATGAACTGGGTCTCTATAACAATGATTCGGCGCGCAGTTCCGCGGGTGGGCCGACGATCATCACCGACGGCGACGGCAACATCATCGAGCGCCGCCACGATGTCTGGCGCAGTCCCTACGACACGCCGAAGCTTTCAGGGCGGCTGACCTGGGACGGCCCCTCCGATACGGTGGGCCATCTGGGCGCCCATTATCAGCGCATCTACAATCCCTATGTCGAATTCGGGCGTCGGACGCGCGACGGCGCCCCCGACGAATATCGCACCGTTCGCGAAAATCCGAACAGCTGGAACTACGAAGTCAACGGCGATTACCAGTTCGGGGTCGGCCCCGGAAAGCTGAAGCTGATCGGGCTGCGGCGCTTCAGCCATGAACCCTATTCGCAGGAAGTGATCACCAGCTTTTCGGACGGATCGCCCGCGGTGGGCGATCGCTTTACCCAGACGGGCGATATCGGCGAGACGATCGCGCGCGGCGAATATCAGTGGAAGATGCTGGGCGGCGATTGGGAGTTGTCGGGGGAGGCGGCCTTCAACACGCTCGATAATGTCGCGGCGCTTTATACGCTCGATCCGACGGGGGCTTTCGTCGAGCTTCCGTTCCCGGGCGGCACCGGCGGCGTGAAGGAGGATCGCTACGAAAGCCTGTTGAGCTTTGGCCGTAAGATCACCGACAAGCTGAACGTGCAGATCGTGGCCGGCGCCGAACGGTCGACGATCACGCAAAGCGGCGTGAACGGCCTGACCCGCAGCTTCTTCCGGCCGAAGGGGTCGCTGTCGATTGCCTGGGCGCCGGCGCCCGATTTCGACATGTCGCTCAAGATCCGGCGCCGCGTGCTGCAGCTGAGCTTCTACGATTTCCTCGCACGCGCCTTTCTGAACGACGACAACCAGAATGGCAGCAACACCGATCTGCGGCCGCAGCAGGACTGGAGCTATGAACTGGAGGTCAACAAGCGGTTCGGGGCGTGGGGATCGACGAAGCTGTTCTTCGTGTACCGCGATGTCGAAGACCGGGTCGATGTAATCCCGATCGGCGATGGTGAAGGCGTCGGCAACATTGCCAAGGCGCGCGCCGGCGCGATCGACTGGACCTCGACGGTCAATCTCGATCCCGCCGGCATCAAGGGCATGAAGATCGAAGCGCGGCTGCTGCTTCAGAAAAGTTCGCTGCGCGATCCCTTCACCGGCGAGACGCGCCAGTGGAACGGCTTTACCGACCGGGTCGTCGAGCTGAGCCTGCGCCACGATATTCCCGGCAGCGACTGGGCCTGGGGCACGAGCGCCAACCATTCGCATTACCAGCCGGTGTATCGCCGCAACCAGATCGACACCGCGTGGGAGGGGCCTGTGTTCGCCAACATCTTTGTCGAAAACAAGGATGTGTTCGGCCTGACGGTCCGTGCGACGGTGGCGAACATCCTCAATGCAAGGTCGAAGCGCGACCGTACGGTGTGGACGGGATTGCGCGGCGAAAGCCCGATTGCCTTCGTCGAAAAGCGCGATCGGTTGATCGGGCCGATCTTCGCTTTCTCGGTACGCGGGAAATTCTAAGGTAAGGCCGCGTAGGCGTCGATCGCGGCAAGATGACGCGCCTTGGCGTCGTCATCGAGGAAGGCGCCGAGAATGCTGTTGCGGGCGAGCGTGACAAGCTCGTCCCGCGACAGGTCGAGCGCATCGGCGACGGCGGTGTAATTGGCGTTCACATAGCCGCCGAAATAGCTGGGGTCGTCGCTGTTCACGGTGGCAAGAAGTCCGGCGTCCAGCATCGTCTTGAGCGGATGCGCGGTCATGTCGTCGACGACGCAAAGCTTGAGATTGGAAAGCGGGCACACGGTCAGGCACATCGCGTCATCGGCGAGCCGCGCGACGAGGGCTTCGTCCTCGAGGCTGCGATTGCCGTGATCGATGCGATCGACGCCCAGAAGATCGAGCGCTTCGTGCACATATGCCGGCGGCCCCTCCTCACCGGCATGGGCGACGAGGCGCAGGCCGAGGTTGCGGGCGCGGGCGAAGACTCGCTGAAACTTCGCGGGTGGGTGGCCGACTTCGGACGAATCGAGGCCGACACCGTCGATCCGGTCGAGCCAGGGGCACGCTTCGTCGAGCGTCGCCTCTGCCTCCTCCTCGCTGAGATGGCGCAGAAAGCACATGATGAGCCGCGAGCTTATGTCATACCGGGCCTGCGCATCGTCGAGCGCGCGGGTGATACCGCCGACGACGGTCGCGAAGGGGATGCCGCGCGCCGTGTGGCCCTGCGGATCGAAGAAGATTTCGGCATGGCGGACGCCGTCGGCATGCGCACGCGCGAGATAGGCCGCCGTCAGGTCGTAGAAATCCTGTTCGGTCTGCAGGACGCCCATTCCCTGATAATAGATGTCGAGGAAATCCTGGAGGTTCGAAAAGGCATAAGCAGCGCGGACGTCCTCTACGGTCGCGAAGGGGATGGCGATACCGTTGCGCCGCGCGAGTTCGAACATCAGTTCGGGTTCGAGCGACCCTTCGATATGAAGGTGCAACTCCGCCTTCGGGAGCGCAGCGATAAAGGCCGCCCGGTCCGCCGGGGTAGCAAAAGCGTCAGCCATGCGGCGTCTCCGTTCCTTCGCGCAGGATGATCGCCGCCTCGGGCTTGTGGCGGCGGATTTCGTCGACCGTCAGCCCGTCGATTTCGTGCGGGAAGATTAGCCATTGGTCGGTTTCATGGACGAAGAAATCGGGCTTGAGATCGGTGACGTTGCGGCGCGGTTTGTAATAGACGGTCGCGATCCGGATATCGCGCGGCATGTTGTGGCGGCATCGCGCCCTGAGTTCGGCCAGAAAGGCCCGGATGCTGCGGCCGCTGTCGAAAACATCATCGATGATGAGCAGCCGGTCGTCGGGATCGAGCGTATCGATCAGATAGCCGAGCGCGAAAACCTTCACCTGCGTGTCCTGGCGGTCGATGCCGTGATAGGAGGAGGTGCGGATCGCGATATGGTCGCTGCGGACGCCGTGATATTCGAGCAATTCCTGGACCGCGATGCCGACGGGGGCCCCGCCGCGCCAGATGCCGACGAGATGTGTCGGCGCAAAACCGCTGTCGATCACCTGCATGCCGAGCCGCAACGAGTCGGCAAGAAGGTCGTTGGCGCTGATGTAGATCTTGTCGGTGCGCCTCGCAGCCAAGATGCTATTTGCGGGTGGCGGCGGTCTGGTCGCGCAGCGCCTTGAACTCGCTACCGCTCTTCCAGCCGGGCCATTTGCCCGAGCGCGCGAGTTCGTCGCCGATCGTGTAGAAGAGCGCGATATCCTGGGCGGCGCCCGCCAGATTCCAGCTTTCGTCCCACGCGTCGCAAGCCTGATGGTAACAGCGGCCGGTATAGTCATCGACCCATTTCTGCCCTGCTTCCTTGCCGCCGTCGACAAGGTCGGACACGCCGGCGATGCCCATGAGCAGCAGCACGGGGACGCCGCGCTTGGCCATGCTGAAATGGTCGGCGCGGAAGAAGAGGCCGCGTTCGGGGAGGCTTTCGGGCGACACGGTGCGGCCCTGCATCGCGGCGACGCGGGCAAGATCATCCTCGAGCGTGCCCTGGCCCTTGCCGACGAGAATGACGTCCTTTGACTTGCCTGCCGTCTGAAGAATGTCGATGCCAAGGTTCGCCACCGTCTTTTCAACCGGATAGACGGGCGCCTGCGCATAGGCCTCCGACCCGAGAAGGCCGCGCTCTTCGGCGGTCCAGAAGGCGAAAAGCAGCGTGCGATCGGTGGGCGGTGCGGCCTTGAAACCGCGCGCGATTTCGATCAGCGCCGCAACGCCCAGCGCGTCGTCGTTCGCACCCGCGCGGTAGATGCGGCCCTTTTCGTCGGGCTTGCCCTCGCCATAGGCATCCCAATGCGCGCCATACATCACGACCTCGTCGGCCCGGTCGGTGCCCGAGATTTTGGCGAGGACATTCTGGCTGCGCACGACTTCGTGCGTGACCGGAATCGACGCCCGAAAGCCGGTGCCGAGGTCGACGGGACGAAAATCCTTGCGCCGGGCGGCAATGCGCAGCTTTGCGAGATCCTGACCGGCGGATGCAAACAGCCGGGTCGAGGCTTCGCCCGAAATCCAGCCCTGAAGCGCAAGGCTGGTCGCCTTTTCGGGTGGTACGACGAGGCTGTAGTTTTCGCCGCCGGGGCTTTTCACGACGTTCCAGCCATAGCCTGCGCCGTCGGTGTCGTGGACGATCAGCGCCGCGATGGCGCCGCGGCGGGCCGCTTCTTCGAACTTGTAGGTCCAGCGGCCATAGTAGGTCATCGTGCGGCCGCCGAATTTGCCGAAGCTGTCTTCGCCCTTCGTCGCGACGAAATCGGGATCGTTGACCAGAAAGACCGCGACCTTGCCCTTGAGATCGACGCCCTTGAAGTCGTCCCAGCCGCGTTCGGGCGCGTGGACGCCATAGCCGACGAAGACCATCGGCGCATCGGCGATCGCCGCCACATCCTTGTCCTGCTGGCTCGACACATAGATATCGGTGCCGAGGGTGAGCGGGGTGGCGCTGCCCTGCCGGTCGAAGGCGAGCGCGGTCGGGGTGCCGAGGCGCGTATGGAGCAGCGGCACGGGCTGCGTCCATTCGCCGTTCGGGCCGGCGGGTTCGAGCCCGAGCGCCTGAAGCCGGCCGATCAGATAGCCGACGGTGCGTTCTTCGCCGACCGTTCCGGGGGCGCGGCCCTGAAACTGGTCCGACGCGAGGGTGCGGACCGTCTCGGTCAGATTGGCGGTGCTGATATCCTGCGCAAGCGCGGGGACGGCAAGGGCGGCAGCGAGCAGGGCGGCGAGAGGGCGCAGAAACATCAGGGGAGCGGGCTCCGTTGGTTAGGGAAGCGCCGACCCTAGCAGGATGCGCGGCAATTGGAACCGCCATGGAGCAGCGAGGGCGAGAGGCGCCCGCCTATCCGGCCGCCAGCTTGCGATAGCGCGAGGGCGGGACGCCAAAATGGCGCGTGAAGCGCGTCGTGAAATGACTTGGCGTGGCAAAGCCGGTGGATAGCGCGATGTCGGTGATCGTCCGGTCGCTTTCGCGCAGCAGCCGCGCGCCCGCAGCGAGGCGGGCATCGAGAATATATTGCCAGGGCGAGCAGCCGAAGGCGGTGCGGAAGGCGGCGGTGAAACGCCGCACGTCCATCCCGACGAGCGCCGCGAGGCTTTCCAGATCGTGTGGATCGTCGAGCGTGGCATGGATGGCGTCGGCCAGAAAGCGGCGCGCTTGCGTATCGAATGCGGGCCGGCGCGAGGACGGGGCCGCCGGAGGCCCATATTGGTGGCGGAGATGCAGTTCGATCGCTTGCGCGATCGCGTGCGCGGCCATGGCGCCGACATCGTCGGCCGGGTCGGCGATCAATTCGGCAAGCCGCGCTGCGGCGGCAGCAAGAAAGGGATCGCGGTGCCGGACGCGGGCGGGAAATGGGAGCGGGCAAGGCGCGCCCCGACGGTCCGTTGGAAAAGACGCATTCCATGCGGTCGAGCCGGCCGGCGAGGTGGACGATGATCGTGTGACGATCCTGTTCGATGGTCCAATCGGTCGGCAGAGCCAGTTGTTCGGTGGCGGCGACGACGTCCATCCGGCCAAGCATCGCGTGCGCACGCCGCACCACATGCCGCGGTGAAAGCGGCCGGCTGCCGTCCCATGGACCGGGGTGCTGGTTGGTCAATCAAGCTCCTTGCGAGTCCCCACGACTCGATGTGCCCGATTTGAAAGCTGCGCCGGATTCGGGAAGCGGGCAAGGTCGAACATGCCTAGCTGATCGCCTCACCTCCGGGGCGGAGCTCCGCCCAACAGACTGAAAGGACAAGACTATGGTCGACCACAGCATCAAGGGAAAGACCGTGCTGATCGCCGGCGGCGGCAAGAATCTGGGCGCGCTGGTCGCGCGCGATCTGGCCGAGCAGGGCGCCAAGGCGATTGCGGTTCACTATAACAGCGCGGGTGCGGCCGCCGAAACCGAGGCGACGGTCGCGGCGATCCGCGCCGCCGGTGCGGAAGCGGTGGCCTTTCAGGCCGACCTGACCCCCGCCGGCGCCATGGAAAAGCTGTTCGCCGATACCATCGCGGCGATCGGCCGGCCCGACATCGCGATCAACACGGTCGGCAAGGTGCTGAAGAAGCCGTTCGTCGAGATCAGCGAGGAAGAATATGACGCGATGACCGCGGTCAACAGCAAGACCGCCTTTTTCTTTCTGAAGGAAGCGGGCAAGCACCTCAACGACAATGGCAAGATCTGCACGCTCGTCACCTCACTGCTCGGCGCCTACACGCCCTTCTATGCCGCCTATGCCGGGACGAAGGCGCCGGTCGAGCATTTCACCCGCGCCGCATCGAAGGAGTTCGGGGCGCGCGGCATTTCGGTGACCGCCATCGGTCCGGGGCCGATGGACACGCCCTTCTTCTATCCCGCCGAAGCCGCCGATGCTCAGGCGTATCACAAGTCCGCGGCGGCGCTGTCGGCCTTTACCAAGACGGGCCTGACCGACATCGCCGACATCGTTCCGTGGATCCGCATGCTGGTGTCCGACGGGTGGTGGATGACCGGGCAGACGATCCTGGTGAATGGCGGCTATACGACCAAATGATCGGCGCGCGGGCGCCGGCCGGCGATCAATCCTTGGCGGCCGGCGTCCACCCTTTCTTGTATTTTTCGAACCAGGCGAGGATCGCCGACGCCTTTGCCGCGGCCTGCGACGGGCGGGCGGCGATGCCGCCGTGGCTGGCGCCCGGCACCTTGACCAGCACCGTCGGGACGCCGCGCAGACGCAGCGCGGTATAATATTGCTCCGACTCGCTGACCGGGGTGCGATAATCCTCGCTGCCGACGACGACCATGGTCGGGGTCTTCACATTGCCGACCAGCGACAGCGGCGAATGGCTCCAGAACGGTGTTTGATCCTCCCACGGCATCGCGCCGATCCAGTAGCGGCCGAAGAAGGCGGGACCGTCGGCGGTGAGCGCCTGCGTCGTCCAGTTGATGACGGGCTTTTGGGCGACCGCGGCCTTGAAGCGGTCGGTCTTGCCGACGATCCAACTCGTCAGCACGCCGCCGCCCGACCCGCCGGTGACGAAGAGCGCGTCGGGATCGGCGATGCCGAGGTCGATCGCGCGGTCGACGATGCTCATCAGGTCGAAATAGTCATTGCCGGGATAATTTTTGTCGATCGCATTGGCGAAGGACGCGCCATAGCTGGTCGACCCGCGCGGGTTGGACGAGAGGACGGCATAGCCCGCCGCAGCATAAAGCTGGTTATCGGTCGAAAAATGCGGCCCATAAGCGGCGAACGGCCCGCCGTGGATTTCGAGGATCAGCGGCACGCGCTGCCCGTGCCTTCACCTCGCGCAGCGTGCGGTTGAGGTCGGTGAGGATGCGCGTCTTGCCGGCGGCCGCGAGCTCGACCTCGGCCGGCCGCGCCGGGCCGCCGCCGGTGAAGGCGATCGCGTCATTGTCGGCGACCGAAAAGCTGCCCCCCGAATAGGGCCGGTCGAGCCCGCTGCTCGTCAGCCCGCTGGCGACGGTGCGGACCGATCCGTCGAGGCCGATGCGCGCAACCTTGGTTTCGCCATGCTCGTCATATTGGGCATAAAGGCCGCGCCCGTCGGCGTCCCACGCGAGGCCGTCCACGCTGAAATCCCAGTCGGGAGCGATGCGGCGGCTGTTCGATCCGTCGCGGTTCATCACGTAGAGGCCGGTGTTTTCATAGGCGCGCAGCCGGTCGTCGAACCCGAGATAGGCGATCATCCGGCCGTCGGGCGACACCAGCGGATTGGCATCGGGGCCCTTGCGCGTCGTTAGCTGGGTGATCGAGCCGCTCGCGACGTCGAGCGCATAGATGTTGCTTTCGAGCGGATCGCTTTCCCAGTCGGGGCGGCGGTCGGCGCTGAAATAGAGCATCGCGCCGTCGCGCGACCAGCTCAGCGGACCGCCGTCATGATAGGGGCCGAAGGTGAGCTGGCGCGGCGCGCCGCCGGTCGCCGAGACTAGGAAGATCTTTTCGAACCCCGGCTCGATATAGCCCTGACCGTCGGCGCGGTAGGTGAGCAGGTCGTGGACCTCCAGCGGTTCGGCCCATTTGGCGCCTTCGGGCTTGTTCGCGGGGGCCTTGCCGAACCGCGGCGCATCGTCCTTGACGAGCATTGTATAGGCG